>Ga0214917_10001864_pt1 | contig 26621 bp, 23 predicted proteins | sample LL_1208_BB_MetaG_FD_177983 | JGI IMG/M metagenome (GOLD analysis project Ga0214917, IMG submission 177983) | Freshwater microbial communities from Lake Lanier, Atlanta, Georgia, United States - LL_1208_BB | ecosystem: Environmental > Aquatic > Freshwater > Lake | place: USA: Georgia | collected... | reverse complement strand
CATATAAATTTGGATATCTTTCTTCGCATCTAAAGATTCCAGAAAAAGCAATTGCGCATTGATGATATTGGCCACTTGGTCGTTAATTCCCGTGCCTAAAAATATAATGCGATCCATCATCAGGCGTGAAAACACATCCATTTGGGTCATGTTGAGCGTTCTTTCCTCAATAATGTAGGGCGTCATAGAAGATTCAATATAATGTCCTACATGTATGCTGCTAATCCCGTGGTGTTGGGTTGCGTATTTTATAAATTCTTTTCCTTCGTTCATTTGCTTAATTTTAACTCCAAAAGTAACCAATTCACCGTACAATTCCGCTTAATGTTTTTCAAATTTTAGCCAAATGCAGGCATTCACGCAGATTTTTAACCAACGTATATTTTTTGGGGCGATGAATTGGGGCATGGGACATATCAGCCGATCCATTGATATGTTGCGGCAGTTGGAAAATCAAGGGAATCATTTGGCCATCGCGTGCAATGCAGAACAAGAGCAAATAATGCGCAGTTATTTTCCAGAGGCGGAATACCTTGCCTTGGATGGTTATCCCTTTTATTTTTCGCAAAAAGGATTTAGCTCTTTTCATTTTTTACTTCAAACTCCGAAACTTCGACAGCACATTGCTTTGGAGAAAAAATGGGTGCGCGATATTTTAAAACGAAAGCCATTTGATCTGATTTTAAGTGACCATAGGTATGGTTTCAGGCATGAGGATATTCCCAGCGTTTTTATCACCCACCAATGCGAATTGCCTTTACCTTGGTATGGACAAATCATCCAGAGGATCCATGCCTCCTATTTGAATGCATTTGACTTCTGTTGGATTGTAGATTCGGAATTGGAGCGATTCGCTGGAAAATTATCCAGTCGACCGAAAATTCCTAGTTGCTATATGGGCCCTTTATCCCGGTTTGAAGATGCCGTTCAACGCAAAAAATGGAATATAATGGTATTGAATGGGCCCAAAGCATTTCACAAACTGCTTATTTACCATTTCAAAAAAGAACTTAGCACCTTGGATTATGTGATAGGTCGCCATCCAGAAATTCCTGCGCATATTCCTCAAATTGTTTCTTGGCGCGAAGCAGACCTTTTGCTGTCGGAGGCGAAGTGCATATACAGTTTTTGCGGATATTCTACTATGATGGATGTGAGCCGCCTTGGTTGCGCCTGGCGCACCATACCTACACCTGGACAAAGGGAGCAAGAATATCTGTTTCAACAAAAAACCCTCCGCGAGGGAGGGTTAATTTAATGATATTAGATTGATTTTAATTTACAGCTGCCTTGAATGTGGCGTCTTCCATAAATTTAATAAACTCTCTGTCTTTTGCTGCTTTTTCTCGAAGCTTTCTATCTTTAGAAATAGCCGACCTCAGTTGGTTGGCAACGGCATCTGCTCCAGAACCGGATCTTGCTGCGATAATAGCCTTCAAATAATAAACATCCGCCGCATCTTTATCTTTGATGTCGGTAAGGGTTTTACTGGCCTCATCTAACCTTCCCGCTAAAACTTGGGCTAAGGCTTTATTAAAACTTGGCGCAGAAAACCCTGTAATGGCTGAGCGATAATTGCCTTCAAGAACCAAAATAATGGAATTGTTATAATTTATTTCTGTGCTTTTTTCTTTTATTTGGCTTAACGTTTTCTTGGCTTTCGAACGTTCACCATTTACCATACTTATTCCTGCAAGGTTATTTTTTGACTTATTGTTATCTTTGATGGCAAGCGCCTTCTCAAAATAGGATTTTGCTTTGTCATAATTTCCTTCTGTATAAGCCATGGCTCCGGCATTATTTAGTATTCTTGAATCGTTCGGAAATGCTAATGCTGCCGCTTCGTAAACCTTAGCTTGGTCTTTGCTGTTGCTTATTAGTTTTGACGCTGTAAAAAGAATTTCATCCACCTTCATCGCGTTTGGAGCGTTCATTGCTTTTGCTTTGAGTTCTTCGTCACTCAATCCCTCTTCTGTATAACTCACCACAATCTCAGCTCTTCTTAATTTCGGAAATATCTCTTTTTCCAATTGCGTAAAACCTTTTGACAAGGCATAGATATCGTCTTCTTTTTTGTCATTGGTATTTCCCATACCCAACACTCTGATAAATAAATCTTTTTGATCTTGGGGGATGGTAGTGCTTTTGGAAAGTTCCTCTTCAAATCCTGCCATATCCTCACCACTACCGGAAAGGGAATACATCGAAGTATCGGTAAATCCTTTGATATTATTTTTTTTGAAAAGGGTAATTAGCGAAGTTCGAGAAGCCACTGTTCTGTTGTTAGAAAGTGGATTATTCAAGCTTTCTTCACCATCTGGAGAGGCGTATCCCGTAATGCTGATGGAATTGATTTTAATTTTAGGATTCGATTGCGCACTCTTAAACCATGTAAGTAAATTGTTCATGTCTGCATCGCTCAATTCGCCAGGTCGAACCTCATATTTTCCTTTTAAGAAATTGATTTTCGCTGTAACTGTTTTCTCATCAGATCTTGAGATGTCAACAGTCTCATACATCATTTGAAACTGTGGGCGCACCATCAGGGGTGTGATAATTGTTCCATCCGCTACTTTCGTTTCTGGGATGGCTTCTTTAGACTTTTCTTTGTCGCCTTGAAAAACTTTTCCTGTTAATTTCAAATCCGAAACTTCCATGGATGGATCATAAGCCACTACGTCAGTAAATGTTGCCGTACCGCCTTGCTTGAAAGCAATTGATTGTCCATTACCAGTGGCTTTTTCCCCCTGAATTTTCCACGTTGAAAGGGTTGCGTTACCAAGTGTTGGTGTAATTTCAACACTTATCTTATTGTTTAGCCCTTTTTCTGGCACTGTTACCGTAACCGATACTGCGACGCTGTCGCCATGCATTTCAAGCGGGTTAGGCGTTGTGCTGTAACTTAGCTCTTTTAATATGTCACAGCTCGAAAAAACGCCAACCATAACAATAGCTATCAACAAATAACCAGATAATAATTTCATACAAAAGATTTAAATTTCGGGGCTAAGTTAGTAAAAAAAAATCAAAAGTAGAATAATCACATTAACTGTGTCAAGGGAATGGTCACAAAGGGTCTTAACTCCCATTTTGGATGTGGAATGGTGAGTGTTTGCGATTTGACTTCTAATTCGTTAAAAAAAATGATATCGATGTCAATTGTTCGATCCTTACAAAGTCCTTTTTCACTCGCGCTTCGGCCGAGATCACTCTCTATCTTTTGAATTTCATCCAAAAGTACAAACGGGTCAAAATTGGTCAACAATTTCATGCATACGTTACAAAACTGATGATCGGAAAGAAATCCAACCGGATCAGAATAATAAAAAGGGGAACATGCGATAACGCTCCCTGTGCGCTTGTTCAATTCCTCTTCGGCATTTTTAATATTATTCTCCCGGTTACCCAAATTAGACCCAACAGATAGGATGACCTTATTTATTTGATCCATTGGAAGGTTTTGATCATTTGATCCAAATCGACCCTTAAATATTCAATTGTGGGCCTTAAGCTATCATAATTAGGTCGGCAATTCAATAATAATTCACCGCGAATAAACCGGCTCGTGGAATCTGTAAGATAGAATTGGTAATTTGTCGCAACATTACCCTTCAAGGCGAAAAAAGTACCAAAAACCCTCTCTTGGCTATTTTTGATTTGAATAAAATCAATTTGATCCGCCTTTACTTTGTGTTCATCCACAAGGTCATTTGCCGAATTAATTAGGCTGCGTAGGGAATCTCGGCTGTTAAAATGCTTCGCATAAATCAAAAGAGATCCATTTGCCGCACCAAGATCTATTTCCTGAAAACCATAAATGCTATCACTAAGATTTTTGGCAATGGTAAAAATAGTAGGTAACTCAAGGGCATAACTTAACACTGGATTCACCACTTTCGTTTTAAAATACTTGTGTTCCGGTAAATCCGTACGAAGATAACTTGAAGGTTTGGGTACGATAGGCTTGGAATCATCCATACATGAAGTCATGACGGTTATCATGGCGAACAAAAAGAAACCAATACCCTTTACTTTTTTTGAACTTTTATCCATTTTATTCTTCTTTTATCCGAGGCAGTAACCGTCAAAATCAAATCATCTTGCACCACAAATTCACTGTTTTTCAAAATTCGACCTGCTTTTTCTACAATAAACCCACTCAAGGTTTCCGCTTCTCCTTTTTCTGCTTCAAAACCACTTCCTTCTATATCTAGCACTTTGTAAAAATCTTTTAGACTTGTTCTTCCAGCAAAGGAATAACCATCTTCCAATTTTTGAAAATCCACTTGTTCATCATCGAACTCATCGGTGATATCCCCAACGATTTCTTCTAGAATATCCTCAAGGGTTACAATTCCTGCTGCGCCGCCATATTCATCAACGACAATGGCCATGTGCATTTTCATGGTGCGAAAATCTTGCAATAGGTCGTCTATTTTTTTGTTTTCTGGAATAAAATATGGCTTTCTTAACAGCGATTGCCAATCGAAATCATTTTCTTTTGAAAAGTGGGGCATTAAATCCTTGATGTAGAGAATGCCAATAATATCATCTGGATTTTCATTGAACACGGGTATCCTCGAGTACCCTGCATCTAAGACAAAAGCGACAACTTCGCTGAAAATAAAATCATTCGAAAAAGCTGATACTTCTACGCGTGGTGTCATGATTTGTACCGCTTCTGTTTTACCAAATTTCACAATGCCTTCCAGGAGTTTTTGCTCTTCATCATCGCTGTTTTTATCAGACGTAAGGGCGATGGCATACTCCAAATCATCCGAGGAAATCTTTACATGCTTACCTCCTGCCCTGCTTATAAATGCCGTGCCGTTAACCAATAAAGATTTTAACCATGATATGGGAGGGATTTTGCGAATGAATTCTATGGGTAAGGCCATGACCCGAGAAACTTTTAAGGCGTTATTGGCACCATAAATTTTTGGGATTACTTCGCCTGTAATCAAAATTAAAAGGGTAATGCCAAAGATTTCTACAAGTAATTTGGATACCTCACTGTAGCCTTCCATCATCTTATTAAGGATTAGCGTCGATAAAATGACAATTCCAACATTCACAAAATTGATAGAAATCAAGAGCAACGCAATCAATTCTCTCGGTTTTGAAATCAACGAAAGAATGGCCTTTGCTCCCTTGGAGGTATCATTTTTCAACTGTTCTTTTTCTTCAGGACGGAGCGAAAAAAAAGCAGATTCAGAACTTGTAGTGAGGGCTGCTAGCAATAAAAGAAAAAAAATAATAACAAGATAGATACTCTCTTCGGTGGTCCATGATGCAGCAAGAATTATTAAACCAACGGGTTCGGAAGGGTCAGGCATAGCGATTAAAAGGGTAGGATATCTTCATCATGGTCCGTGAAGGGCTCAGGAGTGGGCGAATGAGTATGATTTATTTTGGAATAAGGCGCAGCATTTACATGCTTTGAGTCAGGTTTCGAGAGCAATATTAATTCTTCAGCCACCACTTCCATGGCCATTTTGGGGTTACCTTCTTTGTCTTGATAACTGCGTTTTTTTAATTTACCTTCTAAGTAGACCCTCGCACCTTTACAAAGGATTTTTTCTGCTACTATAGCCAATCCTCGCCATGCTACGACATCATGCCAATCGGTGACTTCGCGACGTTCTCCGGATTGGGAATCTAAATAAGATTCAGAGGTGGCTAAGGAAAAGCTTGCCACCACGCCCCCGTTTTCAAAATGTCTGACCTCCGGATCTTTGCCTAAATTTCCGATTAATATCACTTTGTTAACGCTTTGATTCATCTAAGGAATTACAGCTAATTTACTATTTTTTTCTTTTCGTCGAGCCTTTTGCTTTCTTTTCTGGCTTAACTTCGGACAAAGCAATACATGCTTCCAAGGTTAAATCCTCCGGAACCGCTGTTTTTGGGATTTTAAAATTATCCTTTCCAATTTTGAGATAAGGACCGAATCTTCCTTTTAATACAAGGATATCCGGTCGCTCGTCGAACGTTTTAATGGTGTTATTGCTCGCAGCAGATTGTTTTTCTTGAATCAATTCTAAAGCCCGTTCCAAAGTAATCGCCATAATGTCTTCTTCCTTAGGAATCGAAGCAAACGTTTTTTGATGCTGCACATAGGGCCCAAACTTTCCAATGTTGGCCTTGACCATTTCCCCTTCGAATTCTCCTAGTGAACGCGGAAGTTTAAAAAGTTCTAGGCCTTCATCGAGCGTAATGTGCTGAATGGATTGGGATTTTAACAGCGATGCGAATTGCGGTCGTTCTCCATCCTCTTGTTCGTTTCCAATTTGAATCATTGGCCCGAATTTTCCCATTCGTGCAATCACTTTGCGTCCTGATTTAGGGTCTATCCCCAATTCGCGTTCGCCCGTAACCCTGCTGCTGCTCTCCATTGTTTCTTCAACTGTGGCATGAAATGTCCCATAAAAGTTCTTTAACATCTCATTCCATGATAGGTTTCCATTTGCGATCTCATCGAACGACTCTTCTACTTGGGCAGTAAAGTGGTAATCCATGATGGATTCGAACTGCTGGGCTAGAAATTGTGTGACCAACATGCCAATATCCGTTGGCACGAGCCTGTTCTTATCACCCCCCACCATTTCGCTAAGGGTGTTATGGCTTACCAATCCCCTGTTCCATTGCCATTGGATGTATGGCCTTTCCACCCCTTCACGTTCGTTTTTTGCCACATATCCCCGTTTTTGTATTGTAGAAATCGTTGGCGCATAAGTGGAGGGCCTACCTATGCCCAATTCTTCCATCTTCTTCACCAAACTGGCCTCAGAATAACGCGCAGGACCCCGCGTAAACCGTTGTGTAGATTTGAGTTCTTGCAGGCTCAGGCTTTCCCCAACAACCATAATCGGCAACCGCCCTTCCGCTTCTTGTTCCTCTTCGGGGGCGCTTACCACATTATAAACCTTTAAAAAACCTTCGAATTTCACCACCTCTCCTCGTGCCACAAGGGTTGTATTTTGCGGGGTTCCTTTGATTTTAACGGTCGTTTTTTCCAATTGCGCCGCAGACATTTGGCTCGCAATCGCTCTTTTCCATATTAAATCGTAAAGCTTTTGTTCCTCTCGTACGTCCGAAACCACTTCCGTCATAAAATTCGAGGGACGGATAGCCTCGTGGGCTTCTTGTGCGTTCACCGACTTCGTGCTGTAGCGCAGGGGGTGGGAAAACGCTTCTCCATACTTGCTCACAATGGCCTGTTTCGCTTGTTCCATGGCGGACTCGGAAAGGTTGGTAGAGTCTGTTCGCATGTATGTGATGTGTCCTGCCTCATATAATTTCTGAGCAATAGACATCGTTCTCGATACCGAAAACCCCAAACGAACGGATGCCTCTTGTTGGAGACTTGAGGTGGTAAACGGTGCATTAGGCGACTTCTTATGGGGTTTTACCTCGATCGACTCCACCTTTAATTCAGGATTTTCTATGCGCTCGACAAAAGCTTTAGCAAGTTCTTGGGTGGGGAAATTTTCATCGAGTTCTGCCTTGAATGTGCCTTGCGAACTCTGCAAAGTAGCCACGGTCTTAAAGAAAGATTCCGACGCAAACGCTTCAATTTCTTGTTCTCTATCCACAATCAAACGCACCGCGACAGATTGTACCCTTCCTGCGGAAAGGCTTGGGCGTACCTTTCGCCACAACACCGGTGATAATTCAAAGCCTACGATACGGTCCAGTATCCTTCTTGCCTGTTGGGCATCGACCAAATCTTTATCAATTTTACGGGGATTTTGGATGGCCTTTAAGACCGCCGATTTGGTGATTTCGTTGAAAGTGATTCTTTCCGTATTGTTTTCATTGAGCCCAAGCGTTTCATATAAGTGCCAAGAAATCGCCTCTCCTTCTCGGTCTTCATCGGTGGCAAGCCAAACCTTTTCTGCAGTATTCGCTAATTTCTGTAATTCCGAAACCAACTGTTTCTTTTCGGCTGAAATTTCATATACAGGCGTAAAATTGTCGTCGATATCCACGGAAAGTCCTTTTTTTGACAAATCACGCACGTGACCGTTGCTTGATTTTACTTTGAAATCTGACCCCAAGTAACCTTCAATGGTTTTTGCTTTTGCCGGTGATTCCACAATAACTAAATTTTTGGCCATAGTGCAGTTTTGACAAAATTAAGACTAAAACAATGCAAACATCCTTTCGACTGTCTCATTTTTCATCCTTTTTATTTTTAACCTATGGTTAATTAATTAAGATTCTCACGAGGCCTTTCTGCCAATTTGACACCTATTTAATTTATTGTACTTTTGCTGTATGGGAAATTTTGAATCCGAAACAACACTAGATGACGCTCGTCAGGGAGAAGTTTTGCAAATGGGTACAAACCATTCCGAGCTACAGAATAAAAAGTTATACTTGGAAAGTTATGGCTGCCAAATGAATTTTTCTGACAGTGAAGTTGTGGCCTCCATTTTATCCGAAAATGGTTACGCGACTACCCGCAACATTGAAGAAGCGCACCTGGTCTTGCTCAACACTTGCTCCATCCGCGATAACGCAGAACAACGTGTGCGTAAGCGTCTTACGGAATTCAAGTCCTTAAAAAAACAACATCCCGAAATGGTAGTTGGCATTTTGGGTTGCATGGCGGAAAGGCTAAAAAAAAAGCTTCTGGAAGAAGAACAACTCGTGGATCTGGTGGCTGGACCGGATGCCTATCGTGATCTACCACATTTGATTCAGGAGGTCGGTACAGGTCAAAAAGCGGTAAACGTGTTGCTTTCACGAGAGGAAACCTATGCAGACATCACACCTGTTCGGTTGGACCAAGGAGGTGTTTCCGCTTTTGTTACCATCATGCGGGGGTGCGATAACATGTGTTCCTTTTGCGTGGTGCCCTTCACCAGAGGAAGGGAGCGATCGAGAAACCCAGAAACTATCGTGGAAGAATGCCGCAATCTTTTTGAAAATGGGTACCGTGAGGTAACATTACTCGGGCAAAATGTTGATAGTTATAGATGGAATTTAACTGCAAAAGGCGAAAGGCTAAAAGAAGATGAAGCGACCGTAAATTTTGCACAATTGCTGGTCATGGTGGCTGCTGTTTCGCCACAACTCCGTGTGCGATTCAGTACCTCGCATCCGAAAGACATGACCGACGAGGTATTGCATGCGATGGCTTCCCATCACAACATTTGTAAATACATCCACTTACCGGTCCAATCTGGCAACAGCGAAGTGCTTTACCGTATGAATAGAGGTTACACGCGAGCTTGGTATCTGCAACGCATTGAAGCTATTCGCCGCCTTATTCCTCATTGTGCTATTTCCACCGACATTATTGCAGGATTTTGTGGTGAAACGAAGGAGGAACACCAAGACACAGTTTCGCTAATGGAAGAGGTTGGATTCGACTATGCCTACATGTTCAAGTATTCAGAGCGGCCTAAAACCCTTGCGGAAAGAAAATATACCGACGATATTCCCGATGCCACGAAAGGCGAGCGTTTAACGGAAATCATTGAATTACAAACCCGGACAAGTGCAAAGCGCAACCAAAACCAAATTGGGCAAATTCAAGAAATTCTTGTGGAGGGTCCCTCGAAAAGATCGGAAGCGCAATATTGCGGACGCAACAGCCAAAACAACATGGTAGTCTTTGATAAAAAAAACGCGGTTAAAGGAACCTATGTGAAGGTGAGGATCGAAGGAAGTACATCAGCCACTTTACTTGGTACGATCGTAGAGGAAGAAATAAACCCAAGTTGATATGACCATTCAGCAAATCAAACAACGATTTAATATAGTTGGTAATTCGCCTGGATTGAACCGTGCGCTCGAAATCGCTACGCAAGTAGCAAATACCGATTTGGCCGTTTTGGTCTCAGGGGAAAGCGGAACGGGGAAGGAAATAATTCCTCAAGTGATCCATCAACTGAGCAGCCGAAAGCATAAAGAATACATTGCTGTCAATTGCGGGGCAATTCCCGAAGGAACCATAGACTCAGAACTTTTTGGCCATGAGAAGGGTTCGTTTACCGGGGCAACTGGTAGCCGACAAGGTTATTTTGAAGTAGCCAACGGAGGCACCATCTTTTTGGATGAAGTGGCGGAGCTACCCATGCCTACCCAAGTGCGCCTTCTTCGCGTTTTAGAAACGGGAGAATATATTAAAGTTGGGGCTTCAAAATCGCAAAAAACAAATGCACGAGTAGTGGCAGCCACCAATGAAAATATGCTACAAGCGATACAAAAGGGTAAATTTCGCGAAGATCTTTATTACCGATTGAATACGATTCCAATTTCCTTACCCGCCTTGCGCGAGCGTGGAGACGATATCCATTTACTCTTCAGAAAATTTGCCAGTGATTTCGCAGATCGCTACCGGATGCCGCCAATAAGATTGGACGAGGAGGCGATTAAAATGCTCAACGCTTACCGTTGGCCAGGTAATATTCGTCAGCTAAAAAATATCGTCGAACAATTGAGCATCATTGAAACAGATAGAAGCATTTCTCCCAACCTCTTGGGAAATTATCTGCCGGTTCATTCAGAAAGCACAGCTGTTGTTGTAAACCCACAGAGTGCAGAATCCATTTCCGAGCGTGAATTGATGTATAAGTTCCTGTTCGACATGAAAAAAGACCTTACCGATTTAAAAAAATTAGTTGTTGAGATTTTAAGCCAGACCAGCGGGATTGAGTTGAACACCGACCAAAGTATTCTTGTTAATAAACTTTATCAGGATTTTGGTTCTTCACCCCATCAAGCGCTCCTTCCACAGGCTGTTATTCCGACTAATATCCAAGAATTAGAAACAGAGCACGAACCTTTTACCATCCACGAAGATTTTGAAGAATCGTTATCTTTAGAACACCGAGAACGAGAATTAATCCTTAAGGCTTTGGAGAAACATCGAGGAAAACGAAGAAATGCAGCGCAGGAATTAGGGATTTCCGAACGAACCCTTTATCGAAAAATTAAAGAATTTAATTTGGCAGAGTGAAAATTATTTTTTGTTGTTTTTTAGCTTTCTTACTTTTTGGCTGTTGGCCAAGTAAAATAGGGTTTAGAGATACGGGCGGGATGCCCGAAGAATGGGAAAAATTCCATGTACAAACCCTTCAAATTAATGCACCAACTTGCCCCTTAAGTTATGCGGCAAATTTATCTGAGGCCATAAAAGATGGAATCCAAAACAATACGCGCCTCACGATTGCACCTGACCTGAAAAATGCCCAAGTGCAACTTTCTGGTGAAATTACCAGATATGCCGTGAGCCCTATTGCCCTTCAAAATGGCGACAATGCAGCGAAAAATCGACTGACGATAACTTTGATAATCTCACTAAACTATACGACACCCAAACAAGAGGATACAAAATTGACCATAACTCGCTTTGCAGATTACGAGGCATCTGCCAATTTTACCAGTATTGAAAATCAGTTGCTCAATACCATTAACGAACAAATCATTCAAGATATCATAAACAAACTAATGAGCAACTGGTGAGTTGGAATAAACACCATATCAACAATCTTCTCTTGAATCCAAGGTTATTGTCAACCAATGATCTTGAACAATTGAAAAAACTGTGTAATGAATTTCCTTATGTTGGCATCGTTGCACTCTCATATCTCGAAGGATTGCATAAAAACCAAGACATTCGCTTTGCTAATGAACTTAGTAACTTTGCCCACTTAATTAGTAATCGGGTTAGGCTTTATTTCTTGCTTGAGGACAACCACCAGGAAATTGAACACGTGCTTGAGGAACCTTCAGCAAGAACGCCAATCGCCACTGAATCGAATGACGCAATAGCAAATGATCCTCTGAACTTGCTAATCGAACAATCCGCAGCAAGTGCGCTTTACCACAAGACCTTAGCAGACAATGTAGAGAAGATGCCTTTTGAACTTACTTTATTACATCCTAATGAAATGGAAAAACCAGTAGGTTCGCCTATTCAAGGAAAAAATTCAGAAGAATACCGCTTTTCTGAGTGGTTGTCCAAAGGAAATTTCACTCAAACACCCACGGAAAACTCAACCGATCAAACAAAACCTGCTTCTGTATTCTATTCGGTCATGAATAAAGCAAAAGAGAGCGTAAATTCCGAGCGCATTCCTGTAAGTGAAACTTTGGCGAAAATATTTATTATTCAAGGTAATTTGCCGAAAGCGATGGCCATATATGAACAATTAATTTTGGCAGTTCCCGAAAAAAAGGCTTACTTTGTGGGTCAAATAAAAAAAATAACAAAAAAAATTTCCGAATGATAACCACCGTTTTGTCCATTATTATCTCCCTCGCTGCAATTTTACTTATTTTTGTTGTGTATATTCAAAATCCAAAAGGTGGTGGCTTGAGTTCGGACTTTGGCAGCCCCATGCAATTGGGCGGTGTAAAGCAAACCACTGAGTTTATTGATAAATTAACCTGGGGATTGGCAGCTACCATTGTAATCAGTGCCATTGTTATGACCATGCAACAACCCAAACCTCAGCAAATAAATAAGGCAAATCCTGATAATGGTCAACCCAAAAAGGAAACACCAAAAAATGGTGATCAAAATGCCAAAAAGGTTAAATAATTAAGCTTTCTTTGTGACAGTATGGCGCTTTAGCCTGTCATAACCCTTTTGTTTGGTGAAAATTTGTCAGCAGATATGCACTGGTATGAAATTCGTCAAATTGCGGCATCAAACTTAAAAATTTAATTATGTCAGTTACATTTAAACCATTGGCGGATCGAGTTCTCATAGAGCCCGCGCCAGCAGAACAAAAAACAGCGAGTGGTATTATTATTCCTGATACCGCTAAGGAAAAGCCTTTGAAAGGCAAGGTAATAGCCGTTGGAGGAGGTAAAAAAGATGAGCCAATGACCTTGAGCGTAGGAGACGAGGTGCTTTACGGTCAGTACTCTGGAACAGAAATTAAATTAGATGGCTCCACGTATCTCGTTATGCGTGAGTCGGATATTTACGGCATATTTTAAATACATAAATTAACCAATAAAAACACAAAAAATGGCAAAGGATATATTATTCGACATTGAAGGAAGAGAAAAATTAAAAGCAGGGGTTGATGCATTAGCCAATGCAGTAAAAGTAACCCTTGGGCCTAAAGGCAGAAATGTGGTGATTGGAAAAAAATTCGGTGCGCCGCAAATTACTAAAGATGGTGTTACCGTGGCGAAAGAAATAGAGCTCAAGGATCCCATGGAAAACATGGGGGCACAAATGGTAAAAGAGGTGGCCTCAAAAACGGCAGATATTGCAGGAGACGGTACCACCACAGCCACCGTTCTAGCCCAGGCAATAATCACAGCAGGATTAAAAAATGTTGCGGCAGGAGCTAACCCTATGGATCTAAAAAGAGGAATTGATAAAGCAGTTGCAGAAGTGGTCAAAAATTTAAAATCTATTTCAAGAGAAGTTGGGCAAGATGCATCTAAAATTGAACAAATTGCTACCATTTCTGCCAACAACGATGAAACAATTGGAAAATTGATTTCCGAAGCCATGAAGGTGGTGGGCAACGATGGGGTAATCACCGTGGAGGAGGCGAAAGGCACAGAAACCGAAATGAAGACCGTAGAAGGAATGCAATTTGACAGAGGTTATCTTTCTCCATATTTTGTCACCAACACAGAAAAAATGGTGACTGAAATGGAAAATCCGCTTCTATTAATCACCGAGAAGAAAATTTCGAGTATGAAAGAATTGCTTCCAATCCTTGAGCCAGTGGTGCAAGCAGGAAAAAGCCTCTTGATTATCGCAGAAGACGTAGATGGGGAAGCCCTTGGTACTTTGGTGGTAAACCGTTTGAGAGGTTCATTAAAAGTGGCGGCGGTTAAAGCACCAGGGTTTGGGGATCGTAGAAAAGCGATGTTGGAGGATATTGCAATCCTCACAGGTGGACAGGTAATTTCTGAGGAGCGAGGAATGACCTTGGACAATGTTACCATGGAAATGCTTGGTCAAGCCCAAAAAGTAGATATCGACAAAGACAACACAACGATTATCAATGGTAAGGGAACGAAAGAAGAAATTCAGGCCAGGGTAAATCAAATCCGTGCTCAAATTGAGTCCACTACGTCGGATTACGACCGTGAGAAACTGCAAGAGCGTCTTGCAAAATTAGCTGGAGGTGTTGCGGTGCTTTATGTGGGTGCGCCAACCGAAGTGGAAATGAAAGAAAAGAAAGACCGAGTTGACGATGCTTTAGCCGCAACAAGGGCCGCAGTGGAGGAAGGAATCGTTCCTGGAGGCGGTGTTGCGCTGCTTCGGGCGATTGAAACACTCAATATTACCCCGGAAAACGATGACGAAGCCACAGGAATCGCCATCGTTAAACGCGCTGTCGAAGAACCACTTCGCCAAATCATAGCTAATTCAGGGGGTGAGGGCGCTATCATTGTGCAAATGGTAAGAGATGGTAAGGAGGATTTCGGATACAATGCAAGAACTGATAAATTCGAAAACCTTTATGGAGCAGGCGTCATTGACCCTACCAAGGTAACCCGAATCGCTATTGAAAATGCTGCATCCATTGCGTCTATGTTGCTTACTACAGAGTGTGTTATTGTAGATCAACCGGAAGAATCCAATGCAGCAGCTGCCATGGCAGGAATGGGTGGAGGTATGCCAGGAATGATGTAATTCAACTGGTGCAGAGCAGGAAGATAGGGTGTAAAGAACCTTAACATAAATAATTGCTTCTGCTTTGCATTTTTTCGAAAAAAATTAGTTTTGATTGGATTTTCAAAAAATAACCAATAGCTTTGCCTAAACTTAAAAAATTTAAATATGAAAAAAGGTATTTTAAAAACCGGATTGTTATTTGTTATTACAGCCGCATTATTTGCAAGCTGTGGAGGTGGCGATGAAAAAACTGTTGACACAAAAGAGCGTGAAGTGAAAGATTACCCACTTACCGTGGAAAAAGCTTTGGGAGGTGATTTTTCAAAATATTTTGAAGTAACTAAAGCAACCTTAAAAATCGAATCAATTGGATCAAAATTAATGGTTGAAGTCAAGCGAACTGATGCGGAATTTGAAGGTGTTGATGTCAATCACATGAAGTTTGATCGTGAAGGGTCTGAGAAATATGTTTATAATATTACCGCGGATTTACTTGGCGAGAATGACCTACCTATTGAAACCAGTTTGAAATCTTCGAATTCGGACGGATTTGCTAAATTACGTTCAATGAAGGCAGGCGAAACTACCTGGTTAGAATTTGATGCTGGTATGGAAGCGGAAAAAAATCCGACAAAAGCGAAGAAAGTGAAATTGTCTTCTACATTAACCATAAATGAAGATTATGGTAAGGCTACTATTGGCGGAGATGCAGAAGATGCAGTAGATGTAGCCGAAGGAACTGACGCTGAAGGTACTGCTGATGATTTAAACGATGCGGGTAATGACATGTTAAATAATGTAAAAGATAAAGCAAATAAACTACAAAAGGACGCAGAAGAATACATTAATAATGGCAAAGGGGTAAAAGATTTATATAAAGCAGGTAAAGCAGCTAAAAAAGCATATGATCTATTGGATGACTTAAAATAAAATTCATCATCATTAACTAAAATACCTGCTTCGGCAGGTATTTTTTTTTAATTATTCTCGAATCGTACAAATTCAAAGAATATTTAGAATCATTGCAACATTCATACGTTATTTTTGTCTTCTATACTATGTATCAATTAATTTATCGTTTGTTCTCCATGCGCATGGTTGCGCTAGGTTTATTTATCTTCCTTTCTGCGATTGGTGCTGCGACATTTATTGAATCAATGCATGGGGTTCAAGCCGCGAAAATTGTGGTGTACAACGCATGGTGGTTTACCGCTCTGCTCGTTTATCTCTCCTTCGCCATGCTTTTTAACATCGTACAATTCCGCATGTGGCAAAGGGAGAAAATAGCCTTATTTAGTTTTCATGTAGCTTTTCTAATCATCATGATTGGTGCTGCGATAACGCGTTACACGGGTTTTGAAGGACAAGTCGTTGTGCGTGAAGGACAATCCGCAAACTTCCTTTACACTGCTGAACCGAAACTACTGGTAAGCGTTCGCGATGATAAAGCTGCTGTAGTAGAGGCATTTCCTGCCTGGTATTCCGATTGGAGCCTTATCGATAACTCTTTTTCGCACGACATGCAGATTGGAAAGAAGAAAATTACCATTTCATACAAAAATTTTATTTCCAACGCGATCGACACTTTTGAATTTGATAACAAAAGCCCAAATGCTGTGATTGATGTGGTGGTGGGACAGATGAAATCGAACTATTTAGGGAAAGGGAACAACTTGCTTTCGGGATCTTTACCCATTTCCTATTCCGATAATAATTCCCAAGGCGTATGTTTGAATTTGATTTCTGGTAAACTAAAACTAAAAAGCAGTGTGGCTTTGCGCATGTTACCCATGACGAAAATGATTGAGGCAAGAAAATCAGGCGCACCTATCCCCGATTCTGCGTACCAAGAAATTCCTCTGAACACGTGGGTAGATGCCAATGTTAAAACCCTTTATCAATCGGGTATGAATCAATTCGTTCTCAAAAACATTTATTATCATGCGAAAAAGTCTCGCAAAAAAGCCGCTGTTAAAAACCAAGGTTCTGATTACCTGACCGTAGAAGTACATTCTGGTACGGAGAAAAAGGAAACAACACTAAGAGGCGGCATGAATATGATTCCTGACCCTGAATATTTATTAATTAACGGCGTTTATGTTCAACTTGAATTCGGCGCCGTAAAGCGAACGCTGCCGTTTTTTGTGCATTGTGAGGATTTTAAACTTACGAATTATCCAGGGTCCGAAGCGCCATCCTCGTTTGAAAGTTATATAAGAATCGACGACCCTAAAAATAATTATTCGAACCGGCGGCATATCTTTATGAACCACGTGACGGATTATGCAGGATTCCGCTTTTTTCAATCCGCCTATGAACTTGACAACCCTGCTACACCCGAAAATGAAGAGGGCACTAAGCTTAGTGTCAACCACGATACATGGGGAACAAATATTACTTATTTAGGCTATTTTTTAATGGCCATAGGCATGATTTTATCGATTTTCGCACCGAAAGGCCGCTTTCGAATGCTCAACGACAAACTGGAAAAGATCAAAAAAAACACACTGCTTTTAGTTTTTCTAAGTTTCGGAATAATGGGGAATGCACAGCAAGACCTTTCCAAACTTCATGAAGTGGTCGACAAAGCGCACGCCGAAGAATTAGCGTCGTTGTTAGTGCAAGAACAAGGAGGGAGAATTATGCCGTTCCACACCCTTTGCGATCAATTACTTCGAAAAATTCATGGGGACAATAAATACAAAGAATATAATGCGGTACAAACCATAATAAGCTGGCATATATACGGTCAATATTGGATAAACCAACCGGTGATCTTGGTGCCTGCTCCAATAAGGGAGCGGCTTAAACTCGGAAAATTTTGCGCTATTAAGGATATTACCACCAAAGAAGGAACTTTTAAATACGAAAAAGAATACGCTAAAGCCCACGGTAAAGCTGAAAAATTCCAGGATGAATTTGACAAAAAACTCATCAAATTCACGGAGCGATATGAGGTGGCAATGGGGATTTTAAGATGGCAATTTATGAGGATAATCCCGATAAAAAACGACCCTAAGCACCAATGGTATATACCGATGTCCATGCAAATTCAAGGACAGGATACCATTTCCAATATCGTGGTCAAAAAGTATTTTACTTCATTGCATGATGCTGCCAGCAAAGGAGATTATTCCAATTCAACCTACTTATTGAACCAGATCAAATTGATCCAACGATCCGTAGGCAAACAGGTTGTCCCTTCAGAAAGTAAGGTTGATTTAGAGATTCGATATAACAAACTATCTATATTTAAATCAGTCTACCCTGGATATTTAATATTAGGATTAGTCCTTCTATTTTTATTTATTCTTTCGTTGTTCAATAAGAAAGAAAAAACAAGAATTATTACTTTCTTCAAATTAGGGCTTATCGGCATTAGCGCCTTACTTTTCCTCTACCACGGAATAGGTTTAGGTATGCGCTGGTACATTTCAGGCCATGCTCCTTGGAGTAACGGATACGAAGCTATTGTATTCATTGCATGGGTGACTGTGCTGGCGGGAGGCCTCTTTTTAAGGAAGGTGGAAGTATCACTAGCCTCTGCACTGATTTTATCCTCCATGATGCTTTTTGTCTCCGAACTGAATCTATTGGACCCAGAGATTACACCCCTTGTCCCGGTATTAAAATCCTATTGGCTCATGATCCATGTGGCCATCATTACAAGCAGCTATGCTTTTCTGGGTTTATCTTTCATCCTTGGTTTGATTGCCTTGTGTCTTTATTTGTTTTTACGAAAAACAAACCTCGCACGCCTGGAACGAAGCATTCAACAAATCACTACCGTGAATGAAATGACCATGATCATTGGTATCTTTATGCTGACAATCGGTACATTTTTAGGAGGGGTGTGGGCCAACGAAAGTTGGGGGAGGTATTGGGGATGGGACCCAAAAGAAACATGGGCATTGGTATCCATCTTGGTTTATGCTATCATACTCCACTTGCGATTTATTCCCGGATTAAAGAGTGCCTTCACCTTTAATTTAGTGGCTTTTTGGGGCTATTCTGCCATTCTTTTCACCTATTTCGGCGTAAATTTCATGCTTGTGGGACTTCACTCCTATGCCCAAGGAGATGGTTTAGGTACCTTTCCGAATTGGCTTCTCTATACGATTGGATTTTTCATCATCCTAAGCCTAGTATCCTACCTGAGCTATAGAATGGCAAAGAAATAAGTAAAATCATTTCTAAGCTTGTCATCAATGGTCAACTTTTCATCTGAACAGATCCTCTTTGAGGATAACCATCTCATCGTGATCAACAAGATGCCGGGTCAGTTGGTGCAAGGGGATAAAACCGGTGACACCTGCTTGGCGGAGGACATCAAGTTGTACTTGAAACACAAATACCAAAAACCGGGAAATGTTTTTTGCGGGGTTATTCATCGTCTGGACCGCCCCACCTCGGGGATTGTCATGTTTGCTAAAACAAGCAAAGCGCTCGAGCGCATGAACCAACAATTTCGTGAAAAAAAGCCCAGTAAAACCTACCATGCGCTTGTAGAGGGGGTGGATTTTGTCTCAGGTGAACTCAAAAATCATCTTCAAAAAAACGAAACTCAAAACAAAAGCTATGTCGTATCTTCACCCCGGGGAAAGTTAGCCGTGCTTTCTTATGAAGTTTTACGAAAGTTCAATACCTATTGCTTGGTGGAGGTGCGATTGGAAACCGGTAGACACCATCAAATTCGATGTCAATTTGCGCATATAGGTCATCCCATCAAAGGCGATGTAAAGTACGGTGCCAAGCGCGCCAATCCCAATCTTTCGATATGCCTGCATTCGGCATTTCTTGAATTCGAACATCCTATTAGTCTGGTAAGAATTAAAATTGAAGCGCCCTACCCCGATGACGAAAATTGGTTGAAATAAAAAGGCTCCCGAAGGAGCCTTGTCAGAAAAATAATAAGCTTAATTATTAGTCGGTGCACCGCTGTTGTTAACGGGAACCCCTGACTCAGGAGCTGGACCCACTTCCCCAGTAATTTTAACCACCTTCTCAGGTTCGTTTATCGCATTGGAAGAAATGGTGACACTTTTGTTGATTGTTCCAGTACGTTTTGTATCGTATTTAACTTTAATCATTCCCTTAGCTCCCGGAGCGATGGGTTCTTTTGGCCATTCTGGAACGGTGCAACCGCAAGATCCTTTAGCATTTGTAATGATTAAAGGCTCATTACCTGTGTTTGTAAATTCAAAGGTGCAATTCGGGTCACCATCATACTTGATGTTACCATAATTGTGTACTTCTTTGGAAAAAGAAATTTTAGGACCTTTATCAATGGTTCCTTGGGCATTGGCTGCAAAAAACAGACCGAGACTTAAAGCAAAAAATAATGTTTTCATAGTTTTTTTTTTAGTGATTCACGTTTCAAAAATAGTGCAGTTACCAGAAGCGTTAAAATTTTTAACACATCATTAACAGCTTATTGCATTTTAAAATCATTTCGCTTTGCGGCATAATCCATTAAAGGAAGCGAAATAAATTTTAATCGATTTCGAATTTCCTGTTTTTTAAATTCTGAATAATTTTTATCCAACAGGAGCATTTGACAATATCTACGCATGGCGGCAGTGTCTCTTGGCGTGATAAACATATCACAAGATGAAATCATGCTTTCCAGAAGAAGAAATCGATTGGCGTTGTTTGGAAATGCTTTCAATAAACTATCCCCATATGCCACGCTTTTTACATGAGCATTCATGCCTGAATACAACATGTGCATTTTAAAAAGACAATTGGCGGAAAAGGTATCTTTGGGGTACGTTTTATAGTATTCTTCAAGGCGGTTAATGAGCTCCAATTGGCTCAAATTATAAGCTGCTGTTGAAACATTTGAAGCATTAAACTTGGCCATTGAATCCTCCATTGTTTTTATTTTCTCGCGGAGGTATTGCGGGCTAGATTTCTGACTTTTACTGAGGGGAGTTTGGTTCTTTTTCGAGCCGTCACTTGCGCATGAAGTCAAAAGTAAAACAAACGTTAGCAAAACAACTTTAAAGATAGTATATTTCATTTTTTTGATTGGTAAAATTTTAATTTATAGTCCATGCTCACTAATCCATCCGAAATGAGTTTTAATTTTTTTTGGATGAGCTTTTTCTTTAATGGATTTAAGCGGTCTGTAAATAGAACACCTTCTAGGTGATCGAATTCATGTTGAATGATTCTCGCCGCATAACCCTCAAACTGCTCCACTTTTTTCTCCCAATTTTCGTCGAAATAGGAAACCAAAACAGTTTCTCTTCGGCTGACATTTTCACGAATTTTAGGAATGGATAAGCAACCTTCTTGGAAAGACCAAAAATCGCCTTTTTCTTCTATAATTATTGGATTAATAAAAACTTTTTTAAAGTATTCAATCCCTTGCGCTCTTGGGTCTGGTTCCTCCCCCTCCTCATCGGCAAATGGCGCGCCATCTACTACAAATAGGCGGATATTTAACCCCACTTGTGGTGCCGCCAAACCTACCCCCTTGGCTTGGTACATGGTTTCAAAAAGGTTTTGAATGAACGCAGGAAGGTCAGGAAAATCCTGATTCACTTCAGTTGAAAGTTTTTTTAAAGAAGGGTCTCCGTAGGCAACAATAGGAAGTATCATCTTATCAACAAAAATAAAGCAGTTCTATGAATTTTCGCGGGCGTTTAGAAAATCTTGCAAAATTATGGCTGCGCTTACCTTATCCACAAGGCTTTTATCCATGTTGAGTTTTCGCTTTCCCATTTGGTGAATGGCATTCGAAGCGCGTTTCGAGCTGAATCTTTCATCTTGAAACTCCACGGATACGCCCTTTAATTCCTTTTCTATTGCCTCTTTTAGTAAACAAACGTTTTCCGTAACATGCGTTGGCGCTCCATTTAATGCAACAGGAAACCCGAGGACTATGCCTGATATTTCGTTGGAATTTCTAAAATCTATCAACCATTTCATTAAGCCTTTGCTTGGTACGGTACATAAAGGAGAAGCAATTCTTTGCTCAGAATCGGTTATGGCGATTCCTGTCCTTTTCAAACCAAAATCAAGCGCAATTAAACACCCCATATCAATTTGTAATAATGATCTTTTGGCAATATACAGCACAAAGAAACGATTAAAATCTTCTTGCTCTTCTTCCTTTTTATTTTTATACCTTTGTTTACGATTTTTAACATGTATAAAACGCTTTACTCTATCCTTGTTTTCTTCTTCATTTTTGCCTGTTCTCCTTCGGCTAAAAAGCGAATTTCTTTGTACAATATTGCAGACGAAGTAAAGGAGAAAAATCCTGTTTATTTTCAAGGCCAAGAGCAATACGACTCCCTGATTTCTCTTATTGATACTTCCATTCAATTTGCCGACTTCTATAGTTTAGAATACGCTGACAACTTTCAAAATAATAAATTAGTTCGAGGGAAATCGAACCAGAAAAATGAAATTATCCAAATGGAGTTGGAAGAAACTTTCAAAAAAGGAATGCAAATCGTTACGCGTTACTATTATTCAGCCAACTTACTTTTTTATGTGCATCAAATCGTTCGGGATTATCAGAAAACCAAAGGCGGATACATGGAGACCTTCACGTATTTCGGGCAAAACAAAAAGCCTAAGATTTCGGCAAGAAAAATTGCAAATAGTGAGGAAGAGCTAGCCTCTAAAAACTATGTCGTTTGTAAAAAACAAATGTTTAGCCCGCAGGAGGCTTTAGACATCGTTAATCAGCAAGGAAAATATGAAACACGATTCCAAGGAAGCATTGAAGCGGAAAGGTTAAAATTTATTTTAGTAGGTACTTCCGGTGAGATGAAAGCGCAATCAGCCGTTGCTTATAACCATGATTTTCCGGTTGCCGAAGAATTAGTAAAAAATGAAAGATTCTATCTTAATCGCCCATTAAAAATTGAGTTCACCAAAACAACTGGAGAAAACGGTTTTTCCTACCAAGCGCTCACACGTATATTTATTTTAGATGAAGATTAAATACTTTCCACAATTATCTTTGATCGTTGCTTTTATTACTCTCTCGACTACCGCTGTTTCACAAAATCTCAAAATCACAGGCACGGTGTATGATTCCTCAGGCAGTATTGCCCTTCAAAAGTCCGTGGTCTCTTTGGTTCGCTTAAACGATAGCAGCCTTGTAAGCTTTCAGCGCACTGGAGCGGCTGGAACCTTTGAATTTGAAGTACCATTAGATACTTTTATTGTAATCATCGAGCACCCGCAATTCGATAGTAAAACCCTGTATGTTTTTGGCAATCCGAAAGAACTGAATGTGGAAATCCCCTTTATTCGCATGGGGATTAAAGTCAAAAATTTGGCAGAAGTAGTCGTTCAAGGCAACAAAAACCGCGTGTATTACAAAGGCGACACCCTCGTCTACGTGGCCGACAGTTTCAAGGTGGCGGAAAATGCGGTGGTGGAAGATTTACTCAAAAAACTCCCAGGAATCAAAATCGATGAGAACGGTCAGATAACGTCCCAAGGTCGAGAAATTAGTCAAGTATTGGTGGACGGAGATGAATTTTTTGGCACCGATCCCACCATTGCCACCAAAAACTTAGGCGCTAAAAGCGTGGAGTCCGTTCAGATATACGAGAAAAAAGCCCAGGATAATACCTCAGGAATGGATGAAAAAATTCAAGTGATGGATTTAAAGCTGAAAGCTGATGCGAAGCGGGGATATTTTGGGAAAGCCTCCATAGCGACCGACGCGGGATTGATTGGAAATCCTACCACGAATTTCCCTTTTTACGAAAGTGAACTGCTCTTCAATCGGTTCGATAAAAAGCAAAAGTTATCCGTTTTCTTTTTGAGTTCGAATACCCCTCGATCCAATTTCCGGTTTGGCGACATGAATAAATTTGGGTTGGAAAACGAGCGCGATCAAAGCGGAATGTCCATGTGGAACCAAAACGGTCAACGCACCAATAGTGGTATCCCTCAAACCCTTAAAGCCGGGATTTATTTCAACGATCGAATTAAAAATTGGGGTAAAATAGGTTTCAATTACAGCTTCAATCAAAACCGGCTAAATGCCACCCAGAGCAGTTTGTCCCATTATTTTCTACAAGACACCTCGTATTATACGAAAGATTCCATTTCCAATATCACCCTGAACACCTCCAATAAATTCAACGTCACCTTTCAAGCAAAGTTGGATTCTTTAACCACGCTGGACATTAAACCTTCTTTGAGCATTGATGAAGGCACCACCGACAACAAAACAATCAATGCCTACCAAACTGCGGCCATGGTTCCCACGTTTACCTCGGTTATTGATAACAAAAACCAATCAAAAGGCTATAATACCCGGGTAGAAAGCACCTTGCTTCGGTTGTTCAAAAAACCAAGACGAGAACTCGAATTGAAGTATATTTTCAACAAAACCGCGAACCAAACTGCCGGTTCTTTATTGACCCAAAGTATATTTAACAGTTTCACGGATTCGATTGATCAACAAAAGCAAAACGATAACGGAAGTCAATTAAATTATGCAATCGTAACCTACAAAGAGCCCCTTTCTGCGAAATGGAAACTTCAACTGGAATACTATCTTGAAGCCGGAAAATCCTATCAAACCCGTAATACTTTTGTAGCAAATCAAGGGAGTTATTCCTTGCGCGTAGATTCTTTATCGAATGTATTTGAAAATCACCGTTTTCAAAATCGAGGAACAGCCTCGTTGGTGTATGAAACCAGTAAACACGCTTTTACGGCGGGCGTTGGTTTCCGAAATATCCAATTGAACAATTTTAATGTTATCGGCGATTCAAGCATTTTACAAAGCATCAACAATGTGCTTCCACGCATGAGCTACAACTACAAGCCCAGCATGGGAACACGCTTGAATTTCAACTATTTTACGCGTTCTGATCAACCCAATATAAGCGACATTCAACCTGTTCCCGACAACTCGAATCCCAACCGCATTAAAACAGGTAATGCGAACTTAAAACCCAATTACGTCCATACGCTCAATTTTCAATTTAACCGCTGGGAAGCCCTTTCTGGAAGATATGTATGGAGCGGCTTGAATGCTACGCTCACCGAAAATGCTTTCGCCACCAATACCTCCTACGACGCTTTTGGTCGAACGATATCGAAAACGGTGAATGTAGACGGGAATTTTGCTGCGAATCTCTATGCGGGAGCGGGTTTTCCTATTTTTAACCGAAAGCTGGAATTTGCCCCCGATTTAAATGCCTCCTATTCGAAATCGACCAACTACATCAACGGGAAAGAAAACATAACCTACAACCCTTCGATGAGCGGGGGCCTAACCCTGGAATTAAAATTGGATTCCTTGGAAATATCCGTATCTCAAAACTATACCTATTCCAGTCCTAAAAGCACCTTTAATTCGCTTTCAAGTACCCCTTTTTCGAGCCAACAATACGACATGGAGGTGAAATGGACGCTCCCTTTTGGGTTCAAAATCATTGCTGATGGAAAATACACCATCAATTCCCAACGTGCTTCCGGATTTAATCGAAACATTTTCGTCGTCAATGCTGAAATCCAACGCGCCTTTTTAGCCACCGGAAATTTAATCGTTTCGGTCAACGGCTATGATTTACTCAACCAAAACTTGAATTTACAGCGGCAAATCAATGGAAATGTGGTTACCGATAATTACACACGGGTCATAACGCGATACTTCTTGTTGAAGCTAACTTACCGATTTAATAAAAACAAAACGAAAGAAGATGATTTCGAAGGCTGGCACTAAATGGTTAATGGTCCTAGGGATGCTTGGGTTGGAATTCTTGTCCTACGGTCAGTTTTACACCACCGGTACCATCTTTTACACCCGACGCACCAACTTGCAAAAACGTTTTACCGACCAACGGATGAAACGCTTTGTCAACGAAGACAATAAAATAAAAAACGACCGGTTCGCTTTATCATTCAACGACACCCTTTCGGTATTCAAATACCTAGCGCCAAATACCCAGGACGAAATGGCGTGGCTAACCTCCAAAAATGAGTATTATCAATATTTAAACTCCCAAAAGCAACTGACCATTTTTCAGTTCTTTGGAACGCCGGTTTTTGTCAAGGACTCCCTTCCCGAGCGACCTTGGAAAATGACGGATAGCAAACGCTCCATTTGTGGATTTCAGTGCCGAAAAGCCATCTATCAAAAGAACGACTCCACGCGAATATATGCATGGTATGCTCCTAACATCATACCCTCCGTCGGGCCCGAAGGATTTTGCGGACTTCCGGGCGCCATTTTAGGCATCGCCACAGAAGACGGAGGCATTATCTACTTTGCGGACAAAGTAGACTTTTCCGAAGCACCGAAACGGGAAAGTATGACGGCTGAAATTGGAAAAAACAAAGTGTACAATTTGAAGGAACTTCGCGAGAAATTAGAAAAAGACTACGGCAATACGCCTTGGGGCAAACGTATGTTTGACGATATGTTTCGTTGGTTATAGGTACATTTCCTATAGACTTTGCTATTTTTGAATCACTAATTCAAGAACCATGAAAGGAATCATCCTAGCGGGAGGTTCGGGAACCCGATTACACCCTTTAACCTTAGCGGTATCGAAACAACTCATGCCGGTCTATGACAAACCCATGATTTATTACCCTTTGGGTACCTTAATGAGTGCCGGGATTCGCGAGATTTTAATCATTTCTACCCCCCATGATTTACCTCATTTTGAAAAGCTCTTAGGAGATGGCGCTCGGCTAGGTTGCAGGTTTGAATATGCTGTTCAAGAGGTACCGAACGGTTTAGCCCAGGCCTTTGTTATTGGTGCATCGTTTATTGGAGGGGAAAAAGTAGCGTTGATCTTGGGCGACAACATTTTCTATGGAAACGGCCTAGATGCCATGTTGAGCAATTACAGCGATCCCGAGGGGGGCGTGGTGTTTGCCTACCATGTGAGCGATCCCGAACGTTACGGCGTGGTGGAATTCGATGAAAACAATCAAGCGGTATCCATCGAAGAAAAACCTACATCGCCAAAATCGAATTATGCGGTTCCCGGGTTGTATTTTTACGATAATT
>Ga0214917_10001862_pt1 | contig 26646 bp, 25 predicted proteins | sample LL_1208_BB_MetaG_FD_177983 | JGI IMG/M metagenome (GOLD analysis project Ga0214917, IMG submission 177983) | Freshwater microbial communities from Lake Lanier, Atlanta, Georgia, United States - LL_1208_BB | ecosystem: Environmental > Aquatic > Freshwater > Lake | place: USA: Georgia | collected... | reverse complement strand
ACAAAAACCATTCCTGAATCCAATTTTGCAGCTACTCGGTGCCCCCGAGAGAGATCTGAAGTCCAAAGCCCAGCTGCTAAGCCATAAGAAGTACTATTTGCAATGGCAATGGCTTCTTCTTCTGTCTTAAACCGAATTGCCACGAGAACAGGCCCAAAAATTTCTTCTTGGGCAATACGCATGTCAGATTTCACTTCTGCAAAAATAGTGGGACGAATAAAGAAACCGTTTTTCTTATTTCCGGAAGTGTCTGCAACTCCGCCACAGACAAGCTTCGCTCCTTCCTTTTTTCCAAGCTCAATGTAACTCATCACTTTCTTGAAATGAGCTTCATGAGCCTGGGGCCCCTGGTCGACTCCTTCCTGAAAAGCGTCGCCCAGTTGGATTTTATTTGCTCTTTCGATAAGCCCTGCCACTACTTTATCGTAAATAGTATCTTGAATGAGAATTCGTGTAGGCTCAGAGCACTTCTCCCCTTTGTGGGAGAACATAGCAGTACAAGAGCGTTCTATCGCAGCTTCCAAATCGGGCAAATCAGCAAAAAGGATATTGGGAGATTTTCCTCCCAGCTCCAGAGTTACTGTTTTTAAATTCGATTGAGCTGCACCAGCCAATACCTTTTTCCCCACCACTGTGCTTCCAGTGAAAGACACTTTGTGAATTTGGGGATGTTCAGAAATCATTCTGCCTGTTTCGCCGTCTCCCACTACTACGTTAAAGACTCCCTCTGGAAGACCAGCTTTTTCCTGAATGAGTTCTGCTAAACGAAGCATACTCAGAGGAGTGTACTCGGATGGCTTTACAATGACAGTATTGCCCATAGCCAAGGCTGGAGCAATTTTCCAACAAGCCAAAAGCAGTGGAAAATTCCAAGGAACAATCAGCGCGCAGACTCCGACAGGCTCTTTTCGGGTATAATTAATAAAGCCAGGATCAACAGGTACTGTTTCCCCGTAAAACTTGTCTATCCATCCAGCGTAGTAATCAAACACGTCTGCCGACTCAGGGAGATCATCCAAAAAAGCTTCGCTAAAGAGTTTTCCATTAGCAAGTGACTCAAGAGTTGCCAGCTCCTCAGCATGTTCACGAATAATTTCTGCGATTCTTTCAAGGGCTTCCCTGCGAAATCTTCTAGGACTTTCCGACCACTTCCCCGACTGAAAGGCTTGATTTGCAATCGAAACTGCCAAATCAACGTCTTGCTGATTGGCAACTGGTACTTCACAGAGAAGCTCTCCGTGACTGGGATTGATGACTTTCCATTTTTGTGCTCCCTGAGGAGCAACAGATTTTCCACCAATGGAAAAAGTTTTGGGTTGTCTCAGCCAGTTCTTTGCCCAATCTAATTTTGCTTTTGAAAGAATTTCTTTTGTATTAGCCATTGGTTTTCTTCTCCCATAACTGAATCCAACGCTCACAGCTTTCAGCGTTTACTTTTATGTTTTTCAAGCAAAATTCATTGAGTTTATCTAGTGAAATAGCGATGAGCTCTAGGGACTCGTAAGTCTTTAATACAGCAAGGCTCTCAAACACATTAAGGTACAGCTCGCCATGTTCTTCAGCAGCTTGAGCACTCCTGTGATTCCCTAATACCAAGTAGCAAGCTTGCAGAACTGTTTCAGGCAAAGTGGGGTTCACTTTCCCAAAAAAAAAACTAGAACCAGGAATGGCCTCGGGAAGCGTGATTTCGTCTAGTCCAGTAGCTGGACCAGACCCCATAAGTCGCAAGTCTTTGGCAATTTTGATCCAAGCTGCTGCAGTTTGAGCTAAAGCTGCTGATAAAGCTGTGACTCTATCGATATTTTGAGCAGCGTCGTAGAGGTTTTCTCTTCTTTTTAGCTGCAGCCCTGTTGTTTGATTTAAACAATCAATGACAGTCTCTCGGTAAGAAAGAGAAGCTCCTTCACCCGAGCCTATCACTGTGCCTCCTAAATTAACTTCTCGAAGGACTTCGCAGGATTGCTTTACTGCAAATGCTTGTCTTTCAGTAACCAAAGCATAGCCTTCAAAGAGTTCACTGAGAGGCGCAGGCATCGCATCACGAAGACAAGTGCGAGCCATTGTCTGGATTCCGCGAAACTCTTTGGCTTTCTGTCGTAAGGTTTGAGCTGTCCTTTCGAGTGAAGAAACGCACTGATTCCCCAGTCTAAAAAGAGCAATAGCTGAAGCAGTATGCAGGACATCGGCAGTGGATTGGCTTAAGTTGATTTGCTTTTTGATATCGAGTGCGATTCCTTCCTCAGCAGTAAAAACATGAAGAGCTTCGTTGACGTTGGTGTGAATCGCTATTCCTCCCCCTCCTTGAAAAGCATCTGCTTGAAATAAATCTCGATATTCAGGCATCTGGAGAGTTTCACAAGCAAGGACGATTGCATCTTTCTCTATTTCAGAAAGATTCCCAGCTGCTTGATTTGCTTTAGCAGCAGCTGCTTTCACTTGAAGAAGAGCCTCTAAAAAAAGAGGATAGTCCTTCAGCGCCCGCTGTGAAAAAGCGTGAGTTTGAATTGCTTTTTCTGTGAGTTCAAACTGCTTGGGGTTTTTGGATTCCATCAATGGGTTCTTCCGTAACGAATTTTTCGTAAATAATCGGTACTCGTAACATTGGGTTCAAGTGCATAACCGTAAAGAGCTATCAAACGGAGGACATCTCCTTTGATTTCGGTCACTCGGTGAATCGTATAACGTCCTTCGAAAAGAACTAGGCATCCTGGAGGATTATGAAGCACTTCCACATTTTTCCTGCCGCCTTTGAGCAGTTCTCTCACTTCTTCGTAGCGAGGATCTTCTTTTGAGCGAATATTTCTCACGTACTCAAACTTTCCTCCCTCCACCGGATCTTGGAGATTGATAGACACTACAAAATCACTCTGATCAAAATGCCATCTCAAATAATCCTGGTTTTTCATCACTGCGACGTTGATAGCTCCGAGCGGACAAGCATACTCATAGAGAGGCCCACGACCGATAATCTTTCCCACAAACTCAACGAAATTTTTCCACTGATAAATTTTTCTTAGACCACTTTGCTGGGGGATTTGATCATAAGCCAAAACTCCCAAAGCAGTTCTGTCTTCGATTTTCATAGCGTGATCAGCAGGTAAGTCCGCTGGAGCATCTTCTAAATAAGCATTTCCGCGAAGGGAGTTATGAAAAGCAGAAGCTGCGTTTTGCTCGGATTCATCAACTAAATCTTTTAATCCGGCAGCAGAAAGAAAGTTCGGAAGAACGCAGACTCCTTCTTCCCGCATTTGCTTTTGAAAAGCTGCCAGCATTTCCTGAGTCTTTGGACTTTCTGGCTCATGAATTGGATATCGGTCTAGATTTACGAAGTATTCCACTGACTGCATAGGGCTCCCTTTTTTGGACCTCTAAACTATAAATAACCTCAGTAAAATCGGATATTTTATGCATCACGTCAAGATGCGGTTTTTGTCACCCCTGGCAGCTTAAGCCCCCCAGTGTCGCATAATATTTATTACCTTTAGTTTCAAGGGGTTAGATGCTGGGCGGCTGACACTTCTCTGCCTCGCCAAAAGACCCTTCCCTGAACGTGAGCTTTAACCGAACAGAACAAAAGATGAGCGACTCCTAACACTCCCAAGGGGTGCAAAAGAATGCAAATCCAAGGAGCCACAAAGCAAAAGCCTACAACCATACGTAAAAAAACCAGGAGTCCTAAGCTAAGAACTGCTCCTTTGAGCCCCAGGCCTACGGCAATCAAAGGCCAAAGCAAACTCACTATCATGAGGCATCCTACGGCCAAAGAAGACCACACTCTTCCCCCACAAAGTAAAAACAGGTTTTTGGTAAACCCTTCTCTCAGAGCCGACGCTTGAGAATACATTCGCACTCGAAGATCCTTCGTTGCTAAAATCGGCAGTAGAGTGAAACCTTGAGCAACGAGTTTCCGCCCCAATTCCATGTCTTCCAAAAGAGAGTTTGCAACACTTTCATGTCCTCCCACTGCCAAGTAGGCTTTTCTCGTCATCGCAAGCCACTGCCCATTCGCTACTACCAGAGAAGGCCGTCTAAAAACGGGAATAAGCCTTAAAGGAACCAATGCAAAAATCGACAAGTGCATCACCAGGGGAATAATCGCTAGCTCCTGCCAACTTTGCATTTCCTGCAAAGGAAGCGCACTGATTGAATCTAAATTCTTCTCTTCCATCCAACTCAGAGTTCGATCGATAGCCTGAGAACTCATGGCGACATCAGCATCGCAAAAGAGAAACACTTCGCCTGAAGCCAGTTGAGCTAATTGATAGCAGGCCCAGGACTTTCCCACCCATCCCTTTGGCAAAGGCTTCCCAGATACAATTTGAATTGCCGGATTTTTTTTCCTTTCTTCTTCTAAGAGAGAAAGTGTTTTGTCAGTAGACTGGTCATCAAGAAAAACCACTTCTTTATTTTGTGTTGTGCATTTTGAAATGCTTTCACAGATTTTTTGGACATTGGCAGCTTCGTTTCGGACTGGAATGAGAAGACTGACTTTTTTGTTGGATTGCCTCAGGGGGGCCTTCTCCATTCGGATAGCTGTTATCCCATTGAAAATGGAAAGAAGAGTGAGGATCGCCAAGATTCCAACCGACAAAAAAGTAATGCTTTCTAGAATTATCACAATCGCCACTTCACAAATTCAGGAGGCAAAGATTCGCCATTACTATTTAATGAGGAGTGAATTTCTCCCAGTACTTTCTGCACTTGGGTTTCGATCACTTCTTTTTCACAAGACGAAGACTCGCAAGCAAGAGCTTGCCCCAAAGACAAAATGGCACTGGGTACTTTTCCTGTCATAGGTTCTATATGAATTCCTACTGGAACAACTTGTATAGGAAGGAGGGACGAAAGAACCGTCTCAATTCCCCTTTGAAAATTTAAATCAGGAGAAAAGCTAGGTGTAATCTTTCCTTGCGGGAAAAAAGTTACCATCAAGTCTTCTGAGGGAATCGTTTCCCTTAAATTTCTTAACTGTTTCAAAAGCGCTTTCAAGGAGCCGGGATTGCCTGGCTGAAGAGGAAGGACTCCCATTCGCTGAAGGATGGGATTTTCTAGATAGGTTTTTTTTAAAGCAACGGTGTAGAGCTTTGCAGTAGGTCTGAGCCTTCTTTGAACTTCAAAAAGAAAAAAACCATCCCACCAGCTCACGTGGTTTGCGACAAAAAGCAGAGGACCTTTGACGGAATTTAGGTTCTCTAATCCTTTACAATAAATATGTTGAAAATTTCTTTTAAAATTCCAGGCTAAGTACCTGTCAAAGAGTTTTCGAGTCCAAACACTGTATGAGGATTTTGTTTTCATTTCTGGTTTACTTCACATTTAAGTGAGTCGCTACCGAACGAGGGGCCCAGAAGAATTTTCTCCAAAGAAAAAGAAGTCCAACTACTCCATAGCAAAGAACAGTTATCCCAATGGCTTCCCAAAGCCCAGCTGCGATCACTATCCCCACAGGAAGAAGTAAATTCGCTGCATAGAAAAAGAAAAGGTTTCGAAAAGGAATTTGGTCTATCCAGGCACGCACTCGGATAAGTTCGAAACCTAGCATGATGACAAGCCCAGTAAAATACCAACCCACTAAGTTCAAAAGAGGAGTTCCGTAATAAGGACCCGGCTCGTTCCAAGTCCAAAAAGGAGCCAAGTGGCTCATCGCTGGATCGAGAGTGAGATCCCAGCTGACTAAGATCCAAGAAGCCAAAAGAACCCGTAAAAAAGAAACTCGAGGGGAACTAAACACAGCATGTCCTAATCCGTAGGAAGCAATCCCCATAAAAAACCAACTCAAAGGAATCAAGTAAGGCACTCTGCCTAAAATCGTAGGCCCAAGAAGGTCGGTGTACTCATAACTTCCAAAGGGCAATCCCCAAGTGGTTCCCGAAAGTTCGCTCGCAAGACTAATCGCAATCGCTGTAAAAAAAGCAGGAACCCATTTCTTACTCACTTTGGATTGCAACAAGCTCACCATGGATAAAAGAGCCAAAAGGATCTGAAGTCGGGCAAATACCCAATAAGCATTTTCAAAAATCGGTTGGGCCCAAGGGTACTGGACGAGAAGCTCAGAATGCCGACTAAAAGTGGCATATCCAAAAATGGATAGAGCATTCACTCCTAAGAGCGCCCAGAGAAACAAGCGATGAAACATAGACTTAAGGGTATAGTCCCAGCAAAGGGGTCGGTCAATCAAGAGTCTCAAGAGCGTAATTAAAGCTGATACTTACCCGTGGCTTTTTAGACAAATTGGGGGGAACTTCATGCCGAAGCCAACTTTCAAAGAGAATGAATCTTCCTTCCTCAGCAGGAATTTCTAAGTAGAGGGGTTTTCCTTGCGGAGCATTCATGTAGAAACTCATTCGCGGATCCTCGAGTTTGAGAGCTACACTCCCAGGAGGAGTAGTCACATAGAAAGCTCCACTCATCACGGAATGGGGATGAAAATGGAGTGTGTGATAAGTCCCCTGGGGCATGATATTGGCCCAGCAATCGGTCATCCGAAGCTCCAGACCTTTTAAGTTCCATCCCAGCTTTTTTGCATAAATTTTGGCTTCTTTCGAAAGCTGTTTCTCAAGCTCCATAAAGCTCGGATAACGGTGATGAAGATTATTGAGAGAAGCGTAGGAAGTGTAACCGCCTCCGTAGTTGGCCTGAGACCATTCACGACCCAACTTGTCTTGTCGGGAAATGAGCTCGATGTCTTTCAAAAGGTTTTTACGTAAGGTCTGAGGTTGGGTCAAAGCCCCTTGCGCAATCGAAGTCGCAAAAATATCTTTTGTTTTCATAGGTGCCTATCTACTTTTGATCACCTTGGAATGGCAAGAGGGATCAAAAGGAGATAGGCACTTTTCCCGAACCTTGCTATGCTCGCCTCATTGTGAGACTCCCTCAAAAAAAGTGGACTAAATTCAAACCGAGCCTCTGCAAGACGTGTTTTGCTACTTGCTGCCATGACATGCCTTTAGAAGTAAGCTTGCCGGACCTCATCCGCTTAGGTTTAGTAAAGAAAGAAGAAGCAATTCAGGAACTGGGCACAATTGCTAATCGTCTTAAAAAACAAAAAATTATCCAAAAGTTCCACCCGAAAAAAATGGTTTTTGTCATTGCACAGAAAAAAAACAAAGACTGTATCTTTCTCGATGAGAATCGGAGATGCACGGTTTATTTAAAACGCCCTGAAATTTGCAGACAGTTTCCTAAAATCGGCCCCAAACCTGGCTTTTGCCCTTACATCTCCCAAGGAAAATGAAAAAAGTAGAAATTCACAAACCCTCTTCCTGGATTAAATACAAGCCTGAGCTTTGCAAAGGATGCTTTGCCGGGTGTTGCACTTTACCCGTCCTGGTCACCTCGGAAGAGCTTTATCATTTGGGGTATTTAAAAGCTCATGAAGTAAATGGCCCCCTGAAACCCCAAGTGGAAAAACTCAAGAAAAAGAAAATCATTCAGTCTTTTAACTCCAGAACTCAACTCTTCACTTTGTATCAGCACCCTAATAACGATTGTGTCTTTTTAACAAAGGAACGTCTGTGCTCTGTATATGACCGGCGTCCTTTTATTTGCAGAGAATTTCCTAGGAATAGTAAACGCCCGGGCTTTTGTCCCCACCAGAAAGTTGAGAAAGGCTCTGGGAAATAAGTTTCCTATTCACTTTGGGTTTTGGCACCTGAAAATCAAACCAGTCTCGGACATCTTGTTCTATTCCGAGCCCCAGCATGTAGTTGTAGACCGCTTTTTTTAAACCAGGGTAAAGCGCATCGTGATCACATCCGGTAGGATCCACAAACTCAATGTCGTTCCTTGCGAAAGTAGATTCCACTTCTTTTAATTGAATTCCGTATTTTTCGGGGTTCTTCCCTACAGGACTATGGGCAGTGACAGCAAATCTATGCCAAAAAGCGGATTGGATACAACCGGCTTCAAAAAGTTGTCGCACTCGCTCGAGGGAGTCCACAGTTTCTTGCAATGTTTGTGTGGGAAAGCCGAACATCAAGTAAGCGTGCACTAAAATACCCGCTTCACTAAAAGCAAAAGTGACTTGGGCTACTTGTTCAACAGTGACTCCTTTTTCCATTAAAGCAAGAAGTCGATTGGACGCTACTTCCAGTCCCCCACTCACTGCTACACAACCTGAGCGAGCAAGAAGCTCGGCAACTTCGGGAGTGAAGGATTTTTCAAAACGAATATTTCCCCACCAAGTAATTTTGACTCCTCGTCGGATAAGTTCCTCTGCCATAGCGACCAGGACTTTCGGGGGAGCTGCTTCATCAACAAAATGAAATCCAGTCTGTCCAGTCTCTTTCACTAGCTGCTCAATTCTATCGACGAGAAGTTTTGCACTTTGAGGCTCATAACGACTGATGTAGTCCAAAGAAGTGTCACAGAAAGTACATTTCTTCCAATAGCACCCATGAGCCAGAGTAAGTTTATTCCACCTACCGTCGGACCAGAGCCGATGCATCGGATTTAAAGCTTCATTGAGAGATAAATAGTTATCTAAAGCAAGTCCCTCATAAGTAGGCACTCCTGAATCTTTGAGCGGAATATCATGAAGAGAATCATTTTTATAAATGACTTTCCCCTCTTCCCGAAGCAGCGTTCTTAAGTAACGAGGACCGTCTCTCCTGTCTTGGAAGTTTTGTAAAAGAGTTAAAACTGGACGTTCTCCGTCGTCTAAAGTGATGTAGTCTACGTAATCAAATACTCTGGCATCTTTGAGTTCTCGCAACTCGGTATTAACGTAGCCTCCGCCAAAAATGACCGGCACTTTCGGCAGAAGAGCTTTAGCTATTTTTCCCATTCGGAAAGCAGCGTAAACATTTCCCGGAAAGGGAAGACTCATTCCAATTACTTCTGGTGATTCCCTTTTAAGAATATCAGTCCAAATACTATCGAGTGTTTCATCTACCAAAGTGGGTGTTTTACCAAGTGCTTCTAAAATAGGATTAAAACTCGGAGCACTGGCTGCTAGTTTTTCTGCGTACCTGGAAAGTTCAAAACGAGAATCGATTCCCTCGCGAATGACATCCGTAAGGTCATCAACATAAAGACTACTAAAGTACTTTGCGCGATCTTGATTTCCCAGTGAACCAAAAGCCCAGTCTAAATGAGGATCCCCTTGCTTTGCCCAATCCTTCACTACTTTAAATCGGGGACCTTCGGGCAGAAATCCTTTTCTGGATATTTGGTAAGAAAGGGTGGCATCTTTTCCTTGAAGAAAACGGACGACCGAATCCACTGTCTCCAGATAGCGCGAAAAGTGCTTTAGAAAGTAGCGAACAGAAGGAGAAAGATTTTCACTTCCAGTTTCTTTTTGTTTCTCTAATTGCTCATGGATTTTGATGAGCCCTTCTCGGCTAAATAATTTCAAAAAAACTTCGAGACCCAAATCCAATTGAGAAATTTGAAATCCTTCTTGTTTTAAAAAGCCGGTCAAATAGGCAGTAGCGGGATAAGGAGTGTTGATTTGGGTCATCGGAGGGGTGACTAAAAGCACTCTTTTCATGGCGGCGGCAAACTAACAGCTTCCATGAAAACTGTCCATTTTATCGTTTTTTTATCAATCTTTTTAATTACTTATATCGTTTTTTTGAGGTTTTTATGGAGGTCTTTTGAGGCACAAAATCCCCCTTGCTAAAAAACCTTTAACTGGTAGTGTCATGACCGTCCGAACAGTAGACCTTTGAGCGGGTGCTCAGTCAGTCTCTTCTCGGCACCCTAGCTACCTTAAGGAGGTCTTGTGGGAAAGAAACTATATGTAGGGAATGTTCCCTTCAGCGCAACTGAAGGAACCCTCATCGAATGGTTCAGTCCATTCGGAAACGTAGAAACAGCAACACTCATTACTGATCGTGCTACTGGCCGATCAAAAGGATTTGGCTTCGTCGAATTCTCTAATGATGATGAAGCAGGCCGCGCCATTTCTGAAATGAACGGAAAAGAAATGGAAGGACGTGCTCTCACAGTAAACGAAGCACGACCTATGGAACCTCGCCGACGTGAATTCGGTGGTGGCGAACGTCGCGGTGGCGGCGGACGTCGTCCAGGAGGCGGAGGCGGTTTTGGTGGCGGACGCGGTGGACGCGGCGGCTACTAAGATTTTCCGATCTTAAGTACAGAAAGACGAGAGCCAAAAGCTCTCGTCTTTTTTTTTATCTGAAGTAAGTTTCTGCTGGAAATACTTTAGTCACTACTTTGAGTTCTAAGAGCTGATCAGCTAACACTTTCCATCTTTCTTTACTCTGGAAACCTAAACCATGTTTTTCGGTTTCAGCATTTTGGATCAGAGAAGCTTGTGTCTTGGCTCCTTCGCGAAAAGTTTCGGGATCCATGGTGGGATTCAAAGCTGCCATTTTTTTATTTGCTTCAGTAGGATCCTGAAGATAACTCTTCCAGCCTTCTTGGGTAGCCGAAACGAAGTCTTTGATGAGTTGGGAATTTTTATCGGCAAATTCGTTACGAACCACTACTACCGTAAAATAGGGATTATAACCTGAGTCAGCTATCAAGAAGGTTCTGGGCTGAGCTCCTTGCTTTCTCGCAAGAATCGGTTCAGCTGCAATAAATCCCTGTTGTGTCAGATTCTTATCGCTTAAAAATTGGGAAATACCTCCCAAAAAGGGAACTATCTTCACTTTCTTAAAGCCATACTTCTTTTCACAAAAGCGGATGTAGGGAAGTCCCCGCTCAGCTGCTACAGTTCCGGGGTTTTCAAAAACATCTTTAAGCTCTTTAAAACCTCTCTCAGCATGAGTGAGAAGGGCCATGGGAGAAGTTTGAAATACAGTAAAGATCGAAACGACTTCAGCTCCCCGGGAACGACCCAAGATCACTTCGTCAGCATTCGAAATTCCCATTTCCACTTTCTTCCCCTCTACCATCTGAATCACGGGTGTACCCACTCCACCAGGTAAAATTTCCAATTCGATTCCCCGCTTTTGATAAAACCCCTTCTGAAGAGCTTCATAAAAGCCCCCAAATTCTGGCTCTGCTTTCCAATTCAAGGCCAGCCGCACTTTGGTGGGAGCAGCAACTAAGTTGAAGGATAAGAGTGAAATGAAAAAGATTAAGATTTGTTTGTTCATGAAGTTATTCTCAAGGGGCTTTAAGAGAGGGTCAACTTTCTTTTTAAAAGCTTACTCCTCGCCGGATTCGGAAGGATGCCAGTTCCTCAGAAGAAGAAAACTTACTAGATCAATCCCCTTGATCAGGAGAAGTCCTAAAAGAGAAGCTAAGAGCACAGCTGCAAATACTTTATCGATTCTTTGCTGGGCTCGAGCCACGTCAATAATACTTCCGATACCCACTCCGCCCAAAAACTCACCCACAATGGCTCCAATCACAGCCAGACCGCCGCAAATACGAAGTCCATTCATAATGAAAGGCAAAGAGCTGGGAAGATAAAGTTTTACCATCGCTTGAAGACGAGTGGCTCGATAGAGCCGAAAAAGATCTCTCAAAGCGGGATCAGCAGACATGAGCCCAGTCAGCGTGCTTGCAATCACAGGAAAGACAGAAACAATAAAACCAGAAGCCACTACTGCTGGAATCCCATAACCGAACCAAATCACCAGAAGCGGTGCAATTGCAATAATGGGTACCGTTTGAAAGAAAATTGTATAGGGGTAAAAAGCAAAGAGAACTGTCTCTGAAGTAAAAAGCAAAATAGCAGCACCAATGCCAACAACCACACTCATCAGAAATGAAATCCCCACAGAAAGAGCAGTAATCCCTAAAGCACTCCACAGTTCCGCTTTATCATTGATAAGTGAATCTAGAATCTGAGAAGGCTCAGGCAAAATAAACGGATTGATCCATTTAACTTTCACTGCTAGTTCCCACAGAGCAGTAATCACAAAAAAAGCAATTAAAGGCAGACCTAACTTTTGAAATTTTACTTTCATGCCTCTAACTCCTGAAATCTCAGAAAAAGATCTTGAGTGAGTTGGGAAAACTCAGAGAGCGCCCGAGTCTCTAAAGTGCGATTTTTGGGTAAAGGATTGATGATGTCGTGTTGGATCTTTCCAGTCTTGGTCGAAAGCATAATGATCCTATCCGACAGAAACGCAGCTTCTGAGATTGAGTGAGTAACAAACACAACGGTCATTTGGGATTCGGCCCATAAGTTTCTTAAGTCTTGATCAAGCCTCAAGCGAGTAACTTCATCCAAAGCTGCAAAGGGTTCATCTAAAAGAAGAAGGTTCGGGTTATTTACCAGGCTTCTTGCAAGTGATACCCGCATTTTCATCCCGCCAGAAAGATTAGCTGGGTAATAGCTTTCAAAATCAATCAGACCGACTCTTTCGAGTGCTTTTCTCGCTTTTAATTCCCTTTCCACTTTCGAAGCCCCGAGGATCTCTAGAGGCAAAGTCACATTCTCAAGAACCTTTCTCCAAGGAAGAAGATACGCATCCTGAAATACATAAGCGACTCTTCTTTCCTTGTCCGTTTTCTCTTTTCCTACTTTGATTTCGCCACTCGAGGGCTCACGTAAGTGAGCAATCATTTTGAGAAGAGTTGTTTTTCCACAGCCAGAAGGACCAATAAGAGCGAGGAACTTTCCCGGTTCAAGGCTAAAGCTAACCCCCTTCAAAGGGGAAAGTCCGGAGTCGTAACTTTTTACTACTTGAGACACTTGGACGCTGAGGCCAAAATCAATCATAGTTCAATAGTGTACAGGAAGATGAGGTGAACGAGAAGTTGACTCTGCTTGGCTAAAAAGCAATTCTGATTGCCGTTTATGAACTCTCTTCTTTCATGTGAATTAGCTGGCCGCTGCTCGGGATGCCCGTGGATATTAAAGCCTTACTCAGAACAACTTGAAGAAAAGAAGGCTCGTTTTGGAGGACCTGGATTAGAGATTCGAACTACTTCTCCCTCTAAACTGAGAGACCGAGCAGATTTAATCTTAGAAACACAATCGGGTGGAACTGTTCTGGGACTTTATGATTTTGAAAAAAAACAAGTTTTGGACTGGGAAGCTTGTCCTCTTCTAACTGAAGAACTGGAACAATGGTTACAAGAATTCAGAACTGATTTACCTCAGATTAAACGCGGATCGCTCCGATTACGAGTAAGTCCTCAGGGAAACCGAGGTGTTTGGCTGGATTTCTCTAATCTCGACATCAAAAGATTGCTTGAGGAGGGACAGTGGCTTGAGAGACTTCATAAAAAAGCGACTGTTGAGATAGGACAGAAACGAAAACGGCTTACCCAAAAAGAAGGGGGATGGGGCTTAGCAGAGCCAGAACTATTTCCTTGGAGCCACACTTTTTTCCAAAACACTCCCCTCCCTCTTTACACTACCATTGGAGGCTTTACTCAAAGTGGCCCTAAAGCCACTCAAGTGTTAGTCGATACCCTCATCGAGCTACTTCCCCCGGGGGTAACCTCTTGGGTTGAACTGGGAGCGGGCTCTGGAACATTCACTTTGCCCCTTCTTTTCGCTGGAAAGTCAGTTCTGGCTTGTGAAATCGATGAATTAGCTATTTCGGGTCTCATTCGTTCAGCTACTGAACTAGGAAAGACCGATTTACTGCGAACCAAACAGATCGACTTTCACCATGACCCAACCACGATTGAGAGTATTCTCTCAACTGCTGAAGCAGTAGTGGTTGATCCGCCCCGCTCAGGGCTCGGAAAAACTCTCCTTGCTTTAAAAAACCTAGAAAAAAATATCAGGCCAAAACACTTTCTTTATATTTCCTGTTGGGAAGAGTCTTTTCTAAGAGACAGCCAAGCTTTACAAGAAATGGGTTATAAAAAAGAAAAAATGATTGGAATTGATCAATTTCCTCAAGGCCCTCAAATGGAGTATATGGCCTCTTTTTCAATGACTGACTCTGGCTCTTAAGACTTGAGGATTTTTTTCTGCATAAACTTCGATTCGGTCTCTTGCTTGCTGAAACTCAGTGCTGGAATAAATATGTTTCCAAAAATGATGCCCGAAAGGCAGCCAAGGCGAACTCACTCCAATGTAAAACTTTAGCCGCTGAAGACTGGCAGCTGTAGGTCCGAAATACTGCTCTAATAAAAAACCAAACCGCAGGAGTGCTTGAAAGTATTCTTTTCCTTCTTCTTCGGGAGTCAAAGGGGGTTTCTCCAAAGCTCTGCCTCTGGCAGGGCTATTTCCCCCCAACAAATAAGCAATCTGCCAGAGAATCCAAGGTCTAGCAGTAGCAGCACGAGCTACCATTGCTCCATCAACTTGATAATGATCAATGAGATTCACCGCATCTTCTGCAGTCTGAACGTCTCCGTTAGCTACTATGGGAATAGTTCTTTTTTCAGCTATTTTTCTTAAAACATCCCAATCCGCTTTCCCATGATGCTTTTGTTTACTGGGTCGGCAGTGAATCGTTAACCAGTCAGCTCCAGCTTCTTCCAAACTTTGGGTAAAGCCATCGAGGTAATCCAAATCAATATTATCCCCAAGCCCCGCTCTGAGCTTCACACTGACTGGTAGCGGAGAGTGACGTTTGGTAATTCGTACTACTTCCGCAGCGTAGTCTCTATCGCCCAAAAGAAGGACTCCCCAATTGTGTGAAAGTGTTTTTTTCTTAGGACAGCCCATGTTGATGTCTATTCCCCAAGGCCGAAGCTCGAGTAGCTTTTCAATGCTGGGAGCAATGAACCGTTCTTCATTTCCTAGAAGTTGGGGAACAAGATAAGACTCATTGGGCGCAATGAAAAGATTTTCGGCTTTCTCAAGCTTCTCACTCGGGAGCCTCCTGCTGGAAAGCATTTCGGTGAAAATGAGAGGCTGGACCTCTTCTGGGGTATAGCAACGGATTAATTCGCGAAAAGCAACATGGGATAAACCCACCATGGGGGCCACCATAAAGGGGAAGTCCAATCGAAACTTTTGAAGTCGAGTAGAGCATACTCTCATTGCCGCTTAACTCCGCTGGACCAAATCTCAAGAGAGAGAGTCTCTAGTGTGCCAGACAATCCTAACTCTTCTCTTCCTGGGCACCCCAGAAGATCGAGGTGGACTGCCCGTAAGGCAATCGCATTTTCTACCCGGAATTTTTCTTTCGACCCGTACAATTCGTCTCCCAGAACGGGGAACCCATGCTTGCTTAGCTCAAACCGCAACTGATGAGAACGTCCAGTTAAAGGAGACAACTTCCAAAGCCCCACTGGATTTGAGTTGAACTCCAGATCTTTTATAAAAGTAGCTTCGGTCAGTGCTTCTTTTCCAAACTCTTTTTCATATGCTCGCTTTTTCCCTCTCAGAAGTTTGCTTTTCCACAGTCTTTTCTCAAAAGGTGTAAAAGCAGAGCCCACTCTGGGTGTAAAAGCTTCGTAGGTCTTTTTAACCTGACGATTCTCAAACCAACCATTCGCAACTCGATGGGCTTGTGCTGTTTTTGCAAAAAGGAGGACTCCGCTGACTTCTTCGTCCAAACGATGAACAGCCCAAAGTCGGATTTTTTTTTGTTCAGTCCAGTTTTTTATCTCGCAAGGTCTTGGATCCTCTCTTCCCAAACGCGAAGGGACGCTCAAAAAGCCAGGTTGCTTATCCACAACCAAGAAGTGTTCATTTTCAAAAAGTAGAGGTTCCTTCATGGGAAAAGCAGTTGTACAATGGCTTTTTTAAAATGTCTTCTATCAACTCTTCTATTTCACTCCCCATCGACCCGCTTTTACCCCAACTGGTGAAAGCTTTGGAAGAAAAACCCAATCTCATCCTTCAAGCCAGTCCTGGTTCCGGAAAAACCACCCGAGTACCCCGAGCTCTTCTGGAGTGTTCCTTTTTATCTCCCCAGCAAGAGATTTGGGTTCTCGAACCTCGCCGCGTGGCCGCCAAGTATTCGGCTCTTCGAATCGCGGATGAAATGGAAGAACCCATTGGAAACACAGTCGGATATCAGTTTCGGTTCGAAAACAAGACATCTTCAAAAACTCGGCTCAAGTTTTTGACAGAAGGAATGATGATGCGCTTTCTTCTTTCTGATTCTTCCCTTTCGCAAGTAGGGATAGTGGTTCTTGATGAATTCCATGAAAGGCATCTTCACTCAGATACTGCGCTCAATGTTCTTTCTTTCTTGCAAAAAACCAAGCGCCCGGATCTGAGATTAGTGATCATGTCAGCCACTTTACCCGGAGAAGCTTTAGCCGCATTTCTCGATCAACCTGCTTTTTTTAAGTTGGAGGGAAAACCCCACCCTCTTTCGATTGAATATCTTTCGTCGCCTTCTCAGAAATCATTGGAATTACTCGTTCGGGATTCTGTAAGAACCCAATTAAAAGCTGAGACAACTGGGGACATCCTCGTTTTCTTGCCAGGAGCCAGTGAGATCCGACGGTCTGAAGAGGCTGTGGCGCCTTTATTAAAGGGGGAGAAAGTTCTGCTTCTTCCTCTTTACGGAGATCTCTCAAAGGAAGAGCAAGATCGAGCAATCCTTCCTCAAATGCAAAGAAAGATTATTCTTTCGACAAATCTAGCTGAGACCTCTTTAACGATTGAGGGAGTAAATTGTGTCATCGATAGCGGACTTGAACGCCAAAGTTCGTATTCCTGGTGGACCGGCATTCCCGCTTTGAAAACGAGAACCATTAGCAAAGCGTCTGCTATTCAAAGAGCGGGAAGAGCCGCTAGAACCGGTCCTGGTAAATGTATTCGGCTTTATACCCAAAGCGAATTTGAATCACGCCCTGCTTTTACTACTCCTGAGCTCTTTCGTTCTGATCTCGCTCAGACTCTTTTAGAGTTGAAATCCTTGGGATTTACAGAAATGAAATCTTTTTTATGGTTCGAAGCTCCTCCCAAGGACTCTCTTAATGCAGCTGAAGAGCTTCTTTTTCTTTTGGGAGCAATAGAGGCCCCCCAGGGCGCAGTTACCGAACTTGGCAAAGCAATGAGCCGAATTCCTTCCCCTCCTCGAATCGCGCGTCTTCTCTTGGAAGCAGAAAAGCGAAATTGTCTCGGAGAGGCACTCCATCTTTCTGCTCTGATACTCGAAGGGGAACTCGAGGAATTGGATGCTTTAGACAGTCTTAAGAGGAAACCTGGTTTTGCAGTTAAAAGAACGATAGACCATCTCAGTCGCTTTTTGCCGAAGAGCACTTCGTCTTCACCAGAGCAATTGCCTCAAGCTGTATTGAGAGGATTTCCTGATAGGTTAGCTAAGCGTAAAGATCAAAACTCAGTCTCAAGAAATCAATCCGGAAAATTAGAGCTCGTATTCTGTGCTGGTGGAACGGCGGAAGTATCAATGAGCGCTTTTACTCTTCACCATGATTTTTTTATTACTTTGAGTGCACAAGAACAAGGACATGCAGGAAAAGGAATTTCAAAGACAGTTGCGCGCTCCCTCATTGCTGTAGAGGAAACAGACCTTTTAGACCTTACCCCCTCTCTTCTTCAGGAAGCATCACAGTTAGTTTGGGACAAAACCAAGAAAAGGCTCACACAAAAAACAAGGCTTTGCTATGGACAGCTCGTCCTTGAGGAGAAGGAAACCAACCCCGTTCAAAACCCGGAAAACTTTTCTGTTTTTTTTAAAGAGGCCACGACGTTTGCCCTTGCTCAAATGCACAGTTGGCCCGAATGGGTAGAGGCCCTTGGAAGGTTTCAATCAAAAGAAATTCTAGAGAGCATTTTTGGAAGGGTTTTGCTGCTAGCAAGTTACCAAAAAGATAGAAGCATCACTCCCTTGGATTTGGCAGAAGAACTCTCCAAAAAGGCATGGGATACCTATTCTTTTGATTTCTTTTCTCAATTAGATTGGCTTGAAGTCTTAGCTCCGATTTTTCTTTTAAACTCAGCGAATCTTCTTAATTCTCAGGTCCCCACTCACTTGCTTCTTCCCAGTGGCAGAAAGGCACCCATTACTTATCCTTTGAACCGAAATCCTTGGGTAGAATCTCGTTTACAGGATTTCTTTGGAATGAAGACCACTCCAAGAGTATTAAACGGAACCATTCCGGTGACGGTTCATCTACTTGCTCCAAATTACCGGGCAGTTCAAGTAACACAGGATCTTTCTGGATTTTGGAAGAATCATTATCCTGAAATTCGTAAAGAGCTCTCCAGACGCTATCCGAAACATGCTTGGCCAGAAGATCCTAGTCGGCCAATTCCCTTGAAGCATCGCTAAGTAAATTTCTTACAACAATGGATGCAGCTACTAAACCAAAAGCACCTGTTACAAAACTGGCATTCCCCATAATCACATTACGATTCTCACATTGAAAATAAGGGTTGTCTCCTTGAGGACAAACACACTGAAAACCTTTCCCACCATCGTAATGAAGCTCTCTCGGTTCTAGCGCGGGTTCAGTGGAATAAATAGCAGGAATACCAAAGGCTTCTTTTTCGTTCCGAGGAAAATCATACTTTTCTCTTAAGATTCCTCTTATCGCGCGAGCCAGTGGGTCAACTGTAGTAAAAGCCAGATCTGCAACTTTTATCTCAGTAGGATCTAATCTCCCTCCGGACCCTGTCGAACTCACAACGGGAATTTGATTCTCCCGACAGAATGCTAAAAGATGACACTTGGCTGTGACATTATCAATTGCATCAATGACATAATCCGGGCGCGTAGAAAAAATATCGGGACAAGTCTCACTATTATAAAACTTGGCAATTGCATTTACTTCTACAGCAGGGTTTATTTTTAAAAGGCGCTCGGCCATCACATCGACTTTTTGCGAGCCCACAGAGCGATCCAGTGCATGAATTTGCCGATTGAAATTGGTCACGCAGATCTCATCAAAATCTACAAGTGTCAGGGTTCCCACTCCTGACCGTGCAATCGATTCTGCAGCCCAGGAGCCCACTCCTCCCAAGCCAATAATCATGACGTGACTTTCCATGAGAAGTTTCATTTTCTCATCACCCACCAAACGGCCCATCCGATCAAAGCGCCTGTGTAGCTTGTAGGTTTCTAAAAAATTCTCGTGGCTTTCGCTCATGGCGGTGTTTGTATTCGCAAAAAGGCCCATTGTCCAGGATGGACATAACCACTTGTTATGTTTGCCCTTTTTAAATTGTTGACATTGCGCATTATAACGGCTTAGTTTGTTTGTGATGTTTTGGAAGCGGTACAAAACTTATAGATTTGCGGGTCGGTATTTCTTTGCCATGGGAATTACCATTCTCGCTCTCTGGCTTCAGAGAGTTCTTAAAAGCGATTCCCACTTCAATATCCTTCTTTTCCTCTATCCTGCTGGATTTTTCAGCGTTTGGTTTGGAGGAACAGGAGCAGGAATATTAAGTGTTATTCTGGGAAGTTTAGGGGCCATTTATTGGGCTATTTATTCGCAGGATTATTCGATTGATTCGCTCAACCACCGTTTTCTTGAACTGTCTGGATTTATTCTCTCTGGATTTCTCTTTGGAATACTAATTGGATTAGAAAAAAGAGCTCGCAAAAAAGCTCAGATAGCAGTGCGGGATTTAAAGTCAACTGCACTGAAATTAGAAGACAGAGAAAAAGAATTGAGTACTGCACTTCGCTCAAGAGACGATTTTTTTTCGATTGCTTCGCACGAATTAAAAACTCCCGTAACTGCCTTAAAATTACAAGTTCAACTTTTCCAGCGTGATCTTCAGAAAAGTATTTCCGATGATTTAACAACGAAGGCAACTAAAGCCCTCTCAGTCATGGACAATCAAATCACAAGGCTCACCAACTTGGTGGAATCTCTGTTGGACGTGACTCGGATTTCACAAGGTTCCCTTAGACTTGAATTAGAAATGGTAGATTTAGCAGAAATGATCAGGGACATCTGTGATCGTTATTCAGGCCTACTCAAAGAAGCGCTCTGCAAAGTGACAATCACTTCAGGAGGTTTGACCCAAGTAAGATGTGATCGATTCCGAATGGAGCAAGTTTTCATCAACCTTCTGACCAATGCAGCTAAGTATGCTCCAGGAACTGAAATCAAATTAGACTTGGTTCGAAAAAAAGATTTTTTAGAGTTCTCAATAAAAGATGAAGGCCCCGGAATCTCGCTTCTACACCAGGAACAAATCTTTACTCCTTTCAGAAGAGGAACTTCTTTGGAAAAGGGAATTCCAGGAATGGGACTAGGCCTTTTTATTGTTCGCCAGATTATTCAGTCTCACGGAGGGGACGTTCACTGTAAGTCAAGCCCGGGACAGGGCACCTGTTTTAAAATAGTGCTCCCTCTTTCAGCAGCTGCTTCACAAACTTATTGCTCGCTATCTTTTGATGCTCTCAATACAAATCAAGGGAGTTATATTCACCGAAATTTTGCAAACTCCTTATCAGACTGAAATTACCTCTTTTAAATTAGCTTTAGATCTTTCCAAAACTGTTTCTCTGCTTTCCCCTCTCATTTTGGCTACTTCGTCGGCTATTTCCAAAAGTTGTCCTGGTTCGATTCTTTGACTAGGAGAATCTGTTTCAATTACTAGTTTTTCTCCGGGAATGAAACGAATAGCTTCTTTGAGCTTAGTAAATCCTTTTCGAGTGCAGGCCCCTCCAACAGAAATTAAAAAACCCAAATCGATGTATTTTTCGGCAACTCTTTGGCTTTCAGAAAAAGCGTGAACTATTCCTTTCCAAGAATTTGCGTAATGTTTTAGTGTTTGAATGGCATCTTCATGAGCGTGGACAACATGCAAAATGAGCGGCTTATTCAATTCCAAATTAATTTCTAATTGTTTTTGAAAATAATCCTGTTGAACCTTTTTCCGATGAAGAAACTTTGGAAGATAATCAAGACCTACTTCTCCCAACCACTCCGCCTCAGCTAATGTCTTGGTGAGCTCTTGAAAACCGGTCTCAACTGCCGAATTTTCACTTTCCGAAATCCACCAAGGATGAAGACCAAAAGCGAGATGAATACGCTCTTTCCAAAGGGTTTTAATCTCTTTTTGTCTTAACCAATCCGATGGCCCGATGCCTCCTTGAATCCATTCGCCAATTCCCCGAGCAATTGAATCTTTCAAAATCCGCTCCAAATCAGGAGCAAGTGAGGAATCTGCTAAATGGCAGTGGGCATCAATATAAGAATTAGAATTGATAGTCTCTGACATAGTGACAAGTGTAACCTCCCGGATTTTTTTGGAGGTATTTTTGATGGTATCCCTCAGCAGGATAAAAAGGTCCTGCTTTTACAATCTCTGTGACTACTGGTCTCTTCCATTTACCAGAAAGCTCGACTCGTGCTTTTATTTTCTCAGCGATTTGTCTTTGTTCATCATTGTGAAAAAAAATAGCTGAGCGATACTGGGAACCCAAATCATTTCCTTGGCGATTAGAAGTGGTGGGATCATGTATTTTAAAGAAGAAGAGGAGGATTTTTTCAAAGGAAGTCTGAGAAGGATCATATATCAGTTGAATCGCTTCAGCATGACCCGTATTTCCTTTTTTGACTTCCTCATAAGTGGGGCCAGAAGTATTTCCTCCAGAGTAGCCCACTGTTGTCTCTAAAATACCGGGCTGAGCTCTGAGCAGCTCTTCCATTCCCCAGAAACACCCGCCCGCCAGTGTTGCAATTTCCGTTTTCTTTTCCATTTTTGCTCCCTGTGCTCCTAATGCGATAAGCAACCCAATCAAGAATCCTTTTTTCATGGCTCACTTTTTTGTAATACGGTGAAAAGAGCCAGTGGGTTTTTAGGCATCGTCCCCTGGTAAACACTTTCCTTGTGAGAAAGCATTCTGAATTTTCCCTGAAAGATTTCCCCAATGTCATCGGGAGTAAATCTCCAAGGACCATAGCCCCAATCGCTTTCTTTCCAGCTAAAGGTTTTTAAAAACAAATACCCTTGAGGAACCAAAATCTTGGACACATTCTGCACATAGGCACTTCTATCTTCAGGAGCAAGACAATGAAAACAGCCCCTGTCAAAAGCGAAGTCCCATTCTCCCCTCAATTTAGAATGAACAATATCATCTTCGATAAATTTGATTTCTCGGTAAAGGCCCTGAGCTTTCTCCATTGCAGATTTCGACAGATCTGTTCCTGTAACTTGAAAGCCTCTTCTCCAAAGTTCAGCTGCTTGAGTCCCGGGGCCTGAACCAATATCAATAAATCTTCCCTGAGTAAGATTGCGAGCAGAGAGTTCCGATGCCAAATCTGGATCCAACTCTTTGCAATACCAAGCCATTTTTTCCACTGGCTCACTATCATAAATTTTCTTCCAATCGGGAAAACGACTTTGCTTATCCATAACGGGACCTCTAGGGGTTTAAAAATTTACGAGCTAAAGAAAAATAAATACTTAAAGTGGTCAGATCGGTAACTGCGAGCGCCAAAGGACCAGAGGCAAATCGGGGATCTCGACTCAATCGGTGCAAAGTGAAGGGCACTGTCACTCCCCAGAAGCATGAGGCGATGAGACTCAAAAAGAGACTTCCCCCGAGCGCGATTGCTACCGAACTATTTCCTTTCCATAGAAAACACACCACTCCGGCAGAAAAAGCACAAGTCAAAGCGATGAGAAGAGCTGGGGTGATTTCCTCAAATAGAGCTCTGAGGAAGTTTTTCAGGTTAGGAAGAGTAGAGTGGAGCTTTTGCACTGTCAGAGTAGTCGACTGCATAGCCACCCCCTCGTTAAGCCCCAGTACAAGAGTCAAAAAGAAAGCAAACACGATAGCTCCTTGAAGCGTGTGTTCAAACACTCCCGTGAGAAGTGCACAAGCCATCCCAGAGCAAAATGTGGCTCCCAACCAGGGAATTCGATTTAAAAACATTGAAAAAGGAGATGCTTGAGATTCCCGATCTAAGTGAACGCCAAAGAGATCGTAAATATCGTCCAATTTTCCTCTAGCGCTCACGTCTCCTAAGTCTCCTGCAAAGGACTCGATATCGAGGACCCCTTGGAAAACCCCGTCAGCTGTCACCACTGGAAAAGCTAGAAACTTGTATTTTGAAAACGCTTTCTTGGCTTGGCTAATGGATGTCTCCAGATTGAGAGTCATGCAGTTTTTCAAATAAAGGGAACTGATCTGAATTTGAGGATCCGCTACCAAAAGCCGGCGCAAAGGAAGCACTCCCAGAAGCTTCCCAGCGTTATCTAGGACATATAAATAAATGATTTTGTGATGGAGTCCCGCTTCCCGAAACTTTTGAAAAACGGACTCCACAGTCGCATCTTCTCTCACCGTGGGAAAATCCCTGCGAACCAGACCTTCAATAGTAAGAGAGCCGGGCAATCTTTTTGAAGTTCTTGGATCCATAAACTTAGCCGATGAGTTTTCCTACTCCAAAAGCAGTAGCAGCAGCCAGTCCTCCAACTATGAGTGTTTGAAAAGCGCTCCGCAGAGGTTTTGAAACAGTAAAAGCCCCTTTTACATAGCCAAAAATAAAAAGTGCAACGACAGTAACCCCTACGGAATCTAAAAGAGCCTCCGAAGGAGAGTCGACTAAAAAGTAAGGTAGCAGAGGGACAATTCCTCCTAGCATATAGGAGAGCCCTATCGTGATCGCACTGTTTCGTGCACGTTTGGGTTCGGGCTTCTCAATCCCGAGCTCAAACTTCATCATAAAATCAATCCAACGATTTTTATCTTTGCGGATAGCGTTTACAACGGTGTCCACTTGATGAGGTTCTAGGCCATACTCCCGGAAAATCTGCGCAGTTTCTTCTGCTTCAACTTCCGGAATATCAATTGTCTCTTGTTCTTCTCGAGCTCTTTCTCGGTGAAAATGCTCAAATGCCGTTCTTCCAGCAAGGTAACCCCCTAGCCCCATAGCAATCGCACCAGCAGCTATTTCAGCTAGACCCGCAGTCACAATAATTTTATTGGATTCAACAGCGCTAGAAAGGCCTGCAGCTAGGGCAAATGGAACCGTTAGTCCATCAGCCATTCCGATAACAATATCGCGCACCATATCGGAAGCATTAAAGTGGGACTCCTCGTGCTGTAGTTGTTCGCTCGACACTGTGACATGAGGGTACCAAAGGCATACTCAAAGCTAAAGGATGTTTTTGCCGAAAACAGCAATTTAGATTAAGTTAACAATCAATTTCAGGGGGAAATTTAGTCCATGCATTACGATCCATCGGTCATTGAGCCCAAGTGGCAAGAAGAGTGGGATAAGAAAAAAGCTTTTGTAGTTTCGAATGATCCCGAGTCACTCAAATCCAAACCCAAATATTACATTTTAGATATGTTTCCCTATCCCTCGGGAGCCGGTCTTCATGTAGGGCATCCCGAAGGCTATACCGCTACAGATATTGTGGCTCGCTTAAAACGCATGCAAGGTTTTAACGTGCTTCACCCGATGGGGTGGGATGCTTTTGGTCTCCCCGCCGAGAGAGCAGCGATGAGAGAAAATATCCATCCTGCAATTATTACCAAAAGAAATGTGGACAATTTCAGGCGCCAAGTAAAACGCTTGGGGTTTAGTTATGACTGGACTCGTGAAATCAGCACAACCGATCCCGATTATTATCGCTGGACTCAGTGGCTGTTCCTCAAACTTTATGAAAAAGGCCTCGCTTATCGTGCTGAAGTTCCAGTGAATTGGTGCCCTGCTTTGGGGACGGTTTTAGCCAATGAAGAAGTAAAAGATGGGGTTTATGTAGAAACTGGAGATCCCGTTGAGCGAAGACTGATGAGTCAGTGGATGTTGAAAATCACTGCTTATGCAGAGAGGCTCCTGGAAGATCTCAAAGAAGTGGATTGGCCTGAGGGCGTAAAGGAAATGCAAAGGGAGTGGATTGGCAAATCGGAAGGAGCAGAAATAGACTTCCAAGTTCAAGGAACTTCTGAAACTTTTAGAGTGTTCACCACTCGACCGGATACTCTTTTTGGAGCTACTTACTGTGTTCTTTCACCGGAACATCCTCTGGTTTCAAAAATTACTCCTCCTTCTCATCGAACTGCTGTGGATAGCTACATTCAAAAGGCCAAAGACAAAACGGATCTTCAAAGAACCGACCTGGCAAAAGAAAAAACAGGGGTTTTCACTGGGGCTTCAGCAGTACACCCAGTAATGGGAAGAGCAGTTCCTATTTGGGTAGCAGATTATGTGCTCATGACTTACGGAACGGGGGCAATTATGGCGGTGCCCGCGCACGACGAGAGAGATCATGAGTTTGCAAAAGTTTATGGTCTTCCTATTTTGGAAGTGGTCTCTGGTTGTGAAGCACCTGTAAATGACAAAGCTCACACAGGGGAAGGACTTGCCGTTAATTCCGATTTCCTCAACGGTCTTTCTGTCAATGAAGCCAAACGCAAAATGATTGAGTGGCTTCAAAAAGAGAAAAAAGGACAAGGTAAAGTAACTTATCGGTTGAGAGATTGGCTTTTTTCCCGACAACGTTACTGGGGAGAGCCTTTTCCTATTGTGCACTTTGAGGATGGCTCTTATGCCCCTCTGCCAGAAGATGCATTACCTGTGGAGCTTCCCCCGATTGATGAGTATCGCCCCACTGAAACAGGAGAACCCCCTCTGGCAAGAGCGAAAGAAGATTGGCTAAAAGTAAAAATGCCAAATGGGAAAATAGGGTCTCGGGAAACCAATACTATGCCCCAATGGGCCGGCTCTTGTTGGTATTATTTGAGATTTATTGATCCTCACAACAAACAAGCTCCTGTTGCTAAAGATCTCGAAAATTACTGGATGCCGGTGGATCTTTATATTGGCGGAGTTGAACATGCGGTACTTCACCTTCTCTATGCCCGTTTCTGGCACAAAGTGTTCTACGACGTGGGAATTGTCAGCACGAAGGAGCCCTTTCAAAAGCTCTTTAACCAAGGAATGATTTTAGGGGACAGTTACCAAGACCCCCGGGGTAAGTATTACTCTGCTGAGGACACAGAAAAGAAAGGTGAAAAGTTCTTCGTAAAAGGCACTACCACAGAGCTGAAAGTTCAGACGGAAAAAATGTCGAAGTCTAAGCTCAACGTAATTAATCCTGATGACGTAATTAAAAAGTATGGTGCAGATGCTATGCGCCTTTACGAAATGTTCATGGGACCGCTGGATCAAGTAAAACTCTGGAAAATGGAAGGTCCTGAGGGAGTTTATCGTTTCTTGGGAAGGGTCTGGCGTTTAGTGGTCGATGAGAAAAATGGAGAAAACCAAGTAAAAATCACCCCGAGTCCAGGTTCTTCAGAGCCCGAGCTGTGGAAATCTCTTCATAAGACGATTAAAAAAGTAGAAAGCGATACTTTAGGGCTCCAATTTAATACTGCGATTGCTCAAATGATGATTTTTGTGAATGAAGCGACTTCTGCAAAGACTCTTCCTCAAGAGATCCTAGAGTTGTTTTTGCGGACTTTGGCACCTTATACCCCTCATTTAGCTGAAGAGCTTTGGCAGAGGTTGGGTCATACAAACCTCATCTCATTGGCCGAATGGCCTAAATATGAGGAGTCACTCTGTACAGAAGACTCGGTCATTGTGATCGTACAAGTGAACGGAAAACTCCTGGAGCGTCTTGAAGTCAGTCGCTCTCTAGACAATGCTTCACTCGAAAAACTGGCTAAAGAAGCCCCCAAAGTAGCAAAGGCTCTCGAGGGAAAAACACTCAAAAAATCGATTGTTGTTCCTGGAAGACTCGTAAATTTTGTTATTTAGAGGGAAAAAACGCATTTTTAAGAGTTTTTTGTTTGTGTTCCGAGGGAATTTGTATTTATCATTACACTAAATAAGCCGTCACAGTGATTTCGGCATTGGAAAACAGCCTTTGAAGGAGACAAAAATGGCAAAGAAAAAAGCAAAAAAGCC
>Ga0214917_10001861_pt1 | contig 26646 bp, 21 predicted proteins | sample LL_1208_BB_MetaG_FD_177983 | JGI IMG/M metagenome (GOLD analysis project Ga0214917, IMG submission 177983) | Freshwater microbial communities from Lake Lanier, Atlanta, Georgia, United States - LL_1208_BB | ecosystem: Environmental > Aquatic > Freshwater > Lake | place: USA: Georgia | collected... | reverse complement strand
TATCTGCGCCAGCTGGACGAACTGGTGGAATAGCAACACCAGTTGAGGTTTCGTTATGTGGTGAGCAGTAGGCATCAATTCCTGGTTGGGCGACAAAATCTGGTGCATCACCGGCGTCACCACCATTTACTGATTGCTCTCCCAGGAATGGAGCAGCTTTGGCACTACTTGCAAACTTTGCGCCGAATTCGCCGAAGGTCAAGAACTGCGCGCGATCGCGAATCAAACCAAAAGTAGCCACTTCCCAAAACGCGGTTGTGCCACCATTGCCGATGACGACTTCATAGCCTGCAGGAATTGAAAACATTTCGGCCAAGCCAGCACGCATCGCGGCAACTTCGTTCTTAACTGGTTTTTGACGGTGACTGGTACCCATTACGGAAACAGATTTTTCAACTAATGCCTGGATCTGTTCTGGGCGAACCTTTGAAGGCCCCGCGCCAAACCTGCCATCAACGGGCAAAAGTTCAGCAGGAATCACAATTTCAGGGAAGTTAGCCATTGGCCAAGTTTAGATCAGATCAGCTAAACCGCGCTGCCAAGCATTTGCAGGATTTAAGGCACAGGCAAATCACATCGGCTTACACTCAAACTATGTATGGAAACCTTGGTCGAATTGGTGTCATCACACTGGCGACAGATACCAGTGTGCACCCAGAGATTCAGCGCTTAATGCCTGAAGGCGTTCACACTTATCCGGCACCTATTTTGTTGCCGCGCGGGGAAGTAAACGCTCAAGCGTTAGCCGAAATGTTGGAAACTGATTCGTTAGAAAATGCAGCATCAATTCTGACTTGGACTGGCGCAAAAACGATTCTGTTTGCCTGTACAACGGGCAGCCTGGTGCATGGCCTTGGGTGGGATAAAAAGTTAGTCGACCGAGTGACAGTTGCTTCAGGGCTTAGCGCGACCACCACAGCGACTGCAGTGCTTCGCGCCTTCAAGGCATTGAAAGTTACTAAGTTGGCAGTTGTCACCCCTTACATCGATGAACTAAATCAAATCGAAAAGAAGTTTTTTGAAGAAAGTGGCTTTGCAGTCCACGACATCACGGGCTTAGGCCTAACCACGGATCCAGAGATTGGTGATCTGTATCCAAGCGACGCAATGGCAAGCCTGGAAAAAGTTTTTGATAAATCGTGCGATGCAATCTTTATTTCCTGCACTGACTGGCACGTAGTTGAATTAGTCCCAGAACTGGAAGCAAAGTACGGCGTTCCTGTTATCACGAGCAATCTGGCCGGTGCTTGGGCTGCGTTGCGCGACATCGGTTACACCACACCGCAACCAGAAAATGGTCGACTCTTTACGGTTTAGGTTAAACTGACACAATCAAGGTGAAAGTCGAATTACTTTCCACGCAGCTGGATCAGATAGATCACTTGAATCGCCAGCTTTAACAAACCGCAACCGATCATGCAGGCGAGAACGACGACCCTGCCAAAACTCAATGGCTGAAACTGTTATCAAGTACCCTCCCCAAACATCAGGCAGCGGCACGTGTGTTCCTTCTGGGTATTGCGTCTCAAGTTCTTTCATGCGCGTTTCCAAAATTTCGCGGGAATCAATTACCGAAGATTGCGCACTTACAATCGCTCCAAGCTTTGAACCATGCGGCCTAGTTTCAAAATAAGCACCTGACTCTTCACGTGAAACTTTAGTTGCAGTACCTATTACATTTACTTGGCGATGCAATGGATACCAAGGAAAAGTAACACTGACTTGAGAGTTAGAGGCAATCGCATCAGCTTTAGTTGACCCGTAATTTGTGTAAAAAGTTAGGCCTCGTGCGTCAATACCCTTTAACAAAACTGAGCGAGTTGAAACCACATCATCGGCGTTACGAACCGCAATCACCATCGCATTTGGTTCGATTAACGCTTCTCGTCCTTCAGCAACTGCATCGGCCAACCACTTGGTGAATTGATCAAGTGGATTGTTGGCCAGATCAGTTTCATTCAACTGGTCCTTGTCGTAAACAATTCGCATGTCTGATGGGTTAGGCGTATCAATGCTCATACCTTCAGTCTGGCGCAGATTGCCTTGACCCGCGAGCCAATACAGTCGACCGGTTTGAGCATTCAAGCGCTGGTTATGCCAGAGTGTGTCTGTGCCCAAGCTGCTAATTGACCTAACCCCCCTTAGGGAAATTCCTGCCTATCGCCGAATCTTTACCGCAGTTTCAATCAGCAACATTGGTCAGCAAATGACTGCAGTTGCGGTAGCGATCCAGGTTTATGACATCACCAAGTCTTCATTTGCAGTTGGCCTAGTTGGATTGGCTCAGTTATTGCCGTTAGTAGTCCTTGGACTCTTTGGTGGTGCGATGTCAGATTCGTATGATCGCCGAACTATTGGTTTTGTTTCCGCTGTTGGTATGGCTGGATCCAGTTTGTTGCTGTTTATTCAAGTACTTCTTGATAATCAACAAGCCTGGCCGTTGTATTTATTTGTGGCTATGTCATCTGGGTTTTATGCGGTGGGTAACCCAGCCCGTCAAGCGATCATTCCGCGCATTGTACCGACAGAACATTTGCAAGCGGCGAATTCACTTTCCTTCTTGACTTGGAACATCGGGTTCACAATCGGACCTCTACTGGGCGGTGTGCTAATCGCAGTAACAGGCAACGTCGGAGTTGCATATGCGGTTGACACAGTCGCTTTCACAGTAATGATGTGGGCTATGTGGTCGTTGCCCAAGCTTCCGCCAATGGAAGGAGCGCCACTTAAACCAAATCTGTCCAGCGTCAAAGACGGGCTAGTTTTCCTTAAAGGCAAGCGCAACATCCAAATGACTTTCTATTTGGATCTAGTTGCGATGATTTTTGGAATGCCGCGCGCACTCTTTCCTGCAATTGCTTTGCTTTGGTATAGCGATTCGGCGGTATCAACCGCAGCGATTGTTGGCCTGTTGACTGCTGCACCTGCATTAGGTGCAGCAATTTCAGCAATATTTAGTGGGCCACTAGAGCGCATCTATAAACAAGGAACCGCAATCGTTTGGTCGATTGTCGGGTGGGGGGCCGCGATCACGGCATTTGGCCTAACCAAAAATCTTTACCTTGCATTGTTCTTCCTCGCCGTAGCAGGCGCCGCCGATAACATCAGTGCGATTTTCCGCACCACGATGATGCAGGTTGTTATTCCTGATGAATACCGCGGTCGCCTGCAAGGTTTATTCACAGTGGTTGTTGCAGGCGGACCAAGACTTGGCGACTTTGAATCTGGAACTGTGGCAGCTATTGGTGGCGAGCAACTATCGGTCGTTAGCGGTGGTATCGCTTGTGTCGCTTGTACTTACGCACTGGTGAAATGGCATAAACCATTTATGCAGTATGACTCTCGGGAACCTGTTGCTTAACTATTCAAAGTCATGAATTAGCAGGGATTCTTGGTTTGATTTCTTGCCTGACGGCTTCTTGGATGCTGCTTTTTTTGCTGGCTTAACTTTCGCATCGTCATCCTGCGGGCTGTTTGCAACCTGCGCACCTTTAGGTAATTTACTCAATCGATCTAGGGCAACGAGACGCTCTGCTGCGTGATCCACGATTGGTTCTGGGTAGCCATGATCAAAAGCGCCAGAAACATTCCAAGGTTCGTGAACTGCGCCACTTGGGATGTGCGAAAGTTCAGGAATGTATTTGCGTACATAATCACCATTGGGATCGAATTTAATTCCTTGGCCAATTGGATTGAACACTCGGTAATACGGCGAAGCATCTGTTCCGCAGCCTGCTGTCCATTGCCAGCCATGACTGTTACTTGCAAGATCGCCATCGAGAAGCCAGTCAAAGAAGTAGTTTGCCCCCCGTTGCCATTCAATGTGCAAGTCTTTGAGTAAGAATGAAGCCACGACCATGCGTACTCGGTTATGCATCCAACCTTCGGCGCGCAATTGCCGCATGCCAGCGTCAACGAATGGATACCCAGTTCGCCCTTCACACCAAGCTGCAAATTTCTCATCAGCTTCTATGCCAGTGTCGTATTGCATTTGTGCGTATAACGGATTGAAGTAATCGGTAATAGTGTCTGGACGTTGAAATGCGACTTCGGCATAGAACTCCCGCCAAGCAATTTCTTTTCGGAAAACTTCGTGACCTTTGCTGTCGCCAAGTCGAGCTAACAGAGTTCGCGGGTGAATCTCGCCCCATTTCAAAGCAATACTCAACTTTGAGGTTCCAGCAAGGTCGGGACGATTGCGATCTTCATCGTAGTTATCAATCGGCCCAGCCAAAAATGTTTCAAACAATTCCATTGCGGCTGCTTCGCCAGCGCGCGGCACGACAACCCCACGAGTATCGGGACGTTCTGGGTATCCGTCGCAAGAATCAACGCCGATCCAGTTAGGTGCCTTGGTCGGGTCAGCTGCCGGTGCACGCCACCCATGAATCATCCAGCGCTTATAAAACGGGGTATAGACCTTGTAATAAGTTCCATCATCTTTGGCCACGCGTCCAGGAGCAACGGCATAACCCGAACCTGTCTTAACTAGCTCGCTGCCGTTGGCCAATAAACTCTCAGCAATCTCGTTATCGCGCGCGATTCCATAACCGGAATAGTCTGCTGCGCAATGCACTGCACTTGCTTTGAACTCTTTGGCGATCGCTGGAATCACATCTTGGGCCTTGCCATGACGGATCACTAGATTGCCACCCAATGATTCATCCAAACTGCGTAGCGAGTCGATCAAGTAAGCCTGCTTAGCCGGACCCCAGGTTGGCCAAAGTGCGGGGTCAATCAAGACCACAGCTACAACGTTGCCATCTCCATCGGCCCAAGCACCTTCGACTGCGTCAACGAGAGCTGGGTTGTCATGGATCCGCAGATCACGCCGAAACCACAACACCCTGGACATGTCCCAAAGTTATCTGTTGCCTTTGAGCGATGCATCAGCAGAGGTAAGCCAAGCCAAAAGGCCACGCAATCCATGATCTGCTCTAGCGAAATGTCCGAATTCCGCGTGTCGGCTAGTTGGGGCATATGTCACATGGAATCACTCACATTGTGAAACTTTTGGCTAAAAAGCCATTGTTTTGGTTGGGTTATCCACAGTCTGTCGCGACACCATCAGGTTCTTAGCCAGCAAAAAACCCTTATAAATCGGCAAAAAGGTAGAATTGGAGGGTAGGTTCCACCAGGAGCCGACCGAAGCAGGGCGCCAAATCTCACCACCTGCGGGCAGGAACCAAAACTTTGGTGAGTGTGGGGGAACCACAGGTAAGTGGTCCGCTATGGACCTTGGGGTTAAGCCAGGAAACTGGCCGGCTGACTTCCCAGAGCCGCACCCGACAGCTCACCTCACCGGCGCTGGGAGACAGATGTCACCATCAAGTCTTATGGCCTTAATTCGGCGAGCTGTTGCGTGGCCGATGGGCCTAGTGGATCGCGCTGATGCGACCCTGGACGCCTGCTTTGCTCGGGCCGATGTCTCCTTGGATCGCCTCACGGGCAAGGCACGTCTTCGGGCTGGTTCAATTTCCCAAGATCTGTCGCATTCTGCTGACTCTCTTGATCGCGCATTAGATAGTCGAGTTAGAAAACTTGATTCTCAAACAACAAAGCGAGCTGCCGGTACCCGAGCGGTTGCCAATCACATTGGATCTGTAGTTGCCAATCTGGAATCCCGAACCGACACCAAGCTAAATTGCAGCCTTCATGCCGTTGATCGAACATCTGATACCGCTGCCCGCGTAGCAATTGCAACCATGACATTCAGCATCGCAATGATCGATCGTGCTGATCACGAGATTACCCGTCGGTTTAATCGCTTAGATGCGCGAGCAAATAGCGGGATAAGCCGTGGGTATCGCCAGCAAGCAGTTATTCGAAGCCTTGCACACGACCTGATAGATCGCGTCGACCAAAGAATCGAGGCTAATGTACTTAGATCCGACGTCCGTGTTGGCAATCGGCTTGATCAATTAACAAAGGCAACAAGCACAACTGCTAACTTGTTTAGCGCTAATGCACTGGTAATCGAACGCGCTATGGACTTTGGCATCTCCCGCGTTGACGCCCAAATTGCAGCCGGTAAAGCAAGTGGTGTTGCCGCAACACTGGCTCTGTCTAAGAGCCTTACCAAGGTTGATAAGCAATTAACAGGATCCTTAACCCGGATCGATGAGAGTTTTGAAAGCTGCACCACAGGATTCAAGTATCGAAGCGCTCAAATTTCAGAATTAGCAGCAAAAAGCATTGCTAGCACCGAAGCCAAAATCGATAACACATTGGTTGCCTTTGATCATCGGGTATCAGGTGGAGTCCAGGGCTTAAGTACGACGGCGCTTGAGGTCTCAAAACTTTCTATTGATCGAATCAATGCCACCGACAGAGTATTAACTCGGCAGATAGCTAGAGTTGACGCTCACACTGAATCGCTTACTGTTCGTTTTAACGGTCATTCAAAGGATCAGGCAAGTCACGGCCGTACCTCTTTGCACCGGATGGCAACTGCATTAACTCTGGTGTTAGGAACATTAGGAGCGGCAACTGGCGCGTCTGTATCTAGTGCAAGTCCAGATCTTGCTGAAGTAGACGTCACTTTGAAATATGAATCAAATGCGGCTAAAGACGCAGTTACTCAATACTTAAGTATTCGTGATTCATTCCAAGCGTTACAGGCGTCGCGATCTCGTTCGATCAAAACTTTGAAAAAAGAAATTGCTTCTGCCAAAGCTCGTGCTTCACAAGCCAGTCTTGATGGAGACGCAATTATCGACATTGCGAACAATTACAACGGCGCCCCTTATGTTCGTGGTGGTACAACACCAAGTGGCTTTGATTGCTCTGGATATACGTCGTATGTCTTTGCTCAGCTCGGTGTAGATCTGCCTAGAACTTCATATGAACAGAAGGCCTGGGCGGACTCGGTTAGTGTCAAGGATCGAAAAGTTGGAGACCTTATGTTCTGGCAGGGAGGTGGAATCGATCACGTTGCTATTTATGCCGGTGACGACAAGATGTGGGATTCCCCGCGACCGGGACGTCGGGTAGGCAAGATCTCGATCTGGGGTAACCCCACGTATGGTCGCGTACCTACTTCAGCAATAAATGGTCCGGCATTACGTGAAATCGAAACAAAGAGTGCAGAACTTAAGAAACTAATTGAAAACGAGCCACAACTCCCGATAACAATCGATGAAAGAAATCTAATTCAAGTCCAAGAACCAAAGGCTCCTGCGACAGCAAACAATTAAATGTGCTTGAAATTGAGACAAGCAAGCAATTAAAGTTTGGTTGTTGACGCTTCTTACCTTAGGTGTCACATACGGGGTAGTTATTGTGCCTAAAGTCGTGCATAAATTCATGTCACTAATGGTGATTTCCATAGTTGTGCCCGCTGTAGTTCTTGGACAATTCTCATTGCCAGCAAACTCGGTAGAGCTTCAGAGTATGTCGATTGCCTACCGGGCAACCTTGAATGGCAACATCGCTACTACAGGAAACAGTGTTCTAACTTGCTCGACTTCAAGTGGGCAGTACGCAACTCTTTGTAGCGATGCGAGAGAGCGTAGAGGCTCTCGGTTGAATAACGATGATTTCGTTATGACAAATCTGAAAACTAACTTTGGAAGGTTAGCGAAAGCAAGTTACTTCAATGCCTCGAGTGGCACCCTGGTGATACCCACTGATGCCCAAATTGTGCACGCGACATTGTTTTGGAGTGGAAATACGCGCGTAAACTCAGGCGACACACCTGCACAAAACTCAGCTTTGAAGAACCAAGTTCTTCTCGCCAGAGGAAGCGAAAACTGCTCGTCGACAGGGCAGGAATGTCGGGTAACAGCGCGTGCGTCAGATGTATATCAAGTAAACGCTCAAAGCAACCTTGGACCTTACCGAGCAAGTGCCGACATAACTTCAAAGTTATCCGACCCCCAACTTAACTGGACATTAAGCGGTCCACATCAAAGCTTGAAGATTTCAGTTGCTAACATCCAAACCACATTGGGACGCGATAAGTCAGCTGGCTGGGGATTAATAGTTGCGTATCAAGATCCAAGTTCGACCCCTCGTGCCATAACAATACTCAAGGGTTTTGCTCAAGAATCCATGATTCAAGATGACGAATTCTTTTTTGAAGACTTTAAGACTGCTGATACCGGCAATGTATTGTCTGATTTTGCTTTGGTAGCAATAGATGGCGACGCAGGCCTCACAGGTGACAGCATGTCAATAGTCGACTCGGTGTCCAGCGCTGTGGTGGCTGATCAAGTTAATCCCGACGACAACCTAGCCAATAGCACAATTTCTGTTTCAGGAATATATTCCCCATTTCTAAACAACAGCGAAGTCGCACGCTCCACAAACACATTTGGAATCGACGTCGATCACTTAACGCTGGTTAATGCAATCAGCAATAACGTTTCTGAGGCAACACTTTGGCCATCAGGAACCAACGATACTTATTTCATTACTGGACTGGCAATGAGTGTGGAGATTACTTCACCTGATGTTGTCTTAACAAAGTATGTATCGAGTGTCTCTGGTGGTGATGCTTCAAGTGTTGAGGTCGGTGATGCAATTGAATACACGGTTACCGCACTAAACCAAGGCCAATCCAATGCGACCGATGTCAAGATTCGGGATGTAATTCCGGCAGATATTTCGGTAACTGGATCTACCGGAATAAACTGCAGTGTCGTTCCGAGTGGCGAGATTTGTAAGAAGTTTACAAATCTTCGATCCGGCCAAAGTGCATCGTTCACAATTTCTGGCACGATAACCGGAGCCTCTCAATCTTCCCCTGGCTATTTTGACAATGAAGTTATCGCTACGTATCAAGGCCCGCTTGGAGCTCACGGATCTAAGTCAGAGTCAGTGCGAGTTTTCTACGGTGAACTTAAAACAGATTTATCATCAGCCATTTCGTTTTCTAAAGACTTTATTCAAGCGGGAATGAGTTCAGTCGTGCGGGGCAGTATCACCAACTTGGGACCAAAGCCAGACACCGAACCCTCATTAATTTTTAAGGCGCAAGACGGAGCGAAGTTAACCTTAGCTTCCGTGCCTTCTGGGTGCGAGAAAACTTCGAATACCACTTTGACCTGCGGTGCATCTGCTTTGGGTGTATCCGTAGCAAATCCACTTCAAGTTGGAGAAACTGCTGCAATAGAACTTACAATCACACCAGCGCGAAGTACCTCGTGGCTCACAGTTTGGTCAACAAGTGTGACAGGAGCACTTAACGGTGACCCGAATGCTGACAACAACACCTCGACTTCAAAGTTGTACGTAAATCACAAGCCTCGTGCCGAGAAGGCGTCGCTGACAGCGACAGCTGGAGGGAAGCCAGTAAAGATTTCTCTTGCAAACAAAATCTCCGACATCGATGGTGACGCACTAACCATTGAACTAGGCCGATTACAACATGGTTCTGCCGCAGTTTCTGGTGACGTAGTTACGTATAAACCACCCAAGAATTGGACTGGAAAATTCACTGTGTCCTACGACTTGTCTGACGGTAAAGGTGGATCGGCAAAATCATCAATCGTGATAACAGTAAAACCAAACAAGCCCGTAAAGCCAGATAACTCAAATGAATTCAGGCCAAGTTGCATAAGATTCGGTTGTTAGGCAAACCTCATCTCTGGCTCGATATACAAACCAGAACTCCAGTACTAGTGACTTTTTTGCCAAGCATCCCATGCAGTTTGAATAATGTCGTCTAATGTGCAGCTGCTTGACCATTCCAGAATTTCGTGAGCCCTGGAAACGTCTGCGACAAGCGCTGCAGGATCACCTTCGCGTTTATCGACATGCAAAGGTTCTATATCGATACCTGTAACGTCTGAAATCTTGTTGATAACTTCAAAAACGCTGGACCCTTTTCCAGTGCCAATGTTGATTGGCATAAATGTAGCGTTGGAATTTTCAACGAATTGCATAGCCGCCACATGAGCTTCAGCCAAGTCTTGGACGTGCACATAATCACGGATACAGGAACCATCAGGCGTGTCGTAATCGTCGCCAAAAACTTTTGGTTGCTGGCCATTTTGCAAGGCTTCCAAAACTATTGGGACCAAGTTGAAAATAAACTGGTCACCCAGCTCTGGTCGCCCAGCTCCTGCCACATTGAAATATCTCAACGACGCAACTTTGAATCCAAAATTTTCTGCACAACTTTCTGCAATGTGCTCGCCTTCGAGCTTGGTTTCGCCGTAGGGATTAATTGGCATGCAGTTCGTTGTCTCAGTAATCTGGGTTTCAAATGGCAAATCAGGTGAACCGTATACAGCTGCACTCGAACTAAAGACGAAGTTCTTAACATCATTTGCATTCATGGCATCCACGAGATTTTGAAGTCCTATAACGTTTTCTTGCCAGTAATAGTCGGGACGTAGCACGGACTCTGCTACCTGCTTTTTGGCGGCAAGGTGCAAAACCCCAGATATGGAATGCCGGTTAAAGACTCCAAAAACAGATTCTCGATCAGTCAAAGTAACTTCTTCGAATGCGAGTTCACTTGGGAGTCTGGATTTGATACCAGTTGATAAGTCATCAAGGACGACAACATTACGGCCGCTTCGAAGGGTTTCATAAACCACGTGACTACCGATGTATCCCGCGCCTCCGGTAACAAGCCAACTCACCCAAGGAGTATCTCATATGCAGTAACGACGTTGAGTTTTAAGTGGCCCCGGCATGATTCGAACATGCGGCACATGGTTTAGGAAACCACTGCTCTATCCCCTGAGCTACGGGGCCAGGCTTTTGATATCTTAATGAATTTCGTTAGTAAACATTAATTCCACAAGATCAGAACGTTCAGAGACCTGCAACTATTAGAGATCTTCGAGCATTGCAGGTGTTGATTTTCCAACCTTCACAAATTCGGAGTAGGCGTCAACGACTGATTTAGGATCTGAATGCAATTTGATCTGCCCTTTGTCGAGCCAAATAGCGTCGTTACACAAGTTAAGGATTGAACTCAATCCATGCGAAACAAGAACCAAGGTACGAGCTGAATTCATCAGCTCATGCATTTTCTCTTGGGCTTTCGCCTTGAACTTGGCGTCGCCCGCTGACAAAGCTTCGTCGATTAGCAAAATGTCAGGATTCATGTGAACGGCTACGCTAAATGCTAATCTCTGACTCATTCCAGAGGAGTATGTTTTCGTCGGTAAATCTATAAATTTACCAATCTCGGCAAAATCGATTATCTCTTTTCGCTTTTCAGCCACTTCTTCCCGAGTCATGCCGCTCGCTAATCCCGCAAGCAAAATGTTTTCAGTACCAGATAGTTCGGTATTAAACGCAACTCCAAGAGCTAGCAAAGTGCTTACGCGTCCGTAGACTTCGATTCTTCCTGAGGTTGGCGGCATGATTCCAGCTAGCGTGCGAAGTAAACTTGATTTACCAGCACCATTTTGGCCAATCACACCAAGTACAGTGCCATGCGGGATCTCAAAGCTGACATCTTTCAGCGCCTCGACCGTGTGAACATTTCGTTCTTTATGTCGAATGTCTCGAAGAGCTGAACGAAGAGTTTGATTTTTGGTAAAGGTCGTTCGGTAGGTCAAACACAAGTTAGTAACCTTTATTGCGCTTTCTTGTGTTTTTTCTTTTTCAAGCTTTGGCAATTTTGAATCATCTTGATCCATGTCATCAAATTCGGACAGCGAACTCACGCTCCCTAGATAAGAAAACAAAAATTCCAAGTAAAAGGGTTCCTAAGCTCCAAGCCAGGCCAGAGATCCACAGTGAAGTTGCTGGAACTGCGCCCCTGACCAAGGCATCGCCCCAAGCTCCAAACATTCCGAAGAGCGGATTAACATATTGCAGAAATTTTAGATTTTCAGGAATTGCATCTGCGTAATACAAAACGGGCGTCACGTACAACAAGATGCGGCTTACGTATGGAAGAAACGACCTTAAGTCTCGGAAATACACCTGCATGGTTGCCAATAATGTCGCAATTCCTATTGAGAAGAGAAAAATCATAAGGAATGCAGGAATCGCATATAGCTGATTAACACTAAATGGCTGCCCTGTGGCCACATGGAATAAAAAGTAAACAAAAATCGATGGCAGAAATCTGTAGAACGCGATCAGTACCGAGGATATTGGAAGAATCAAGCGAGGAAAAGATCGATTAATTACTAGTTTTCCAACTCCAAGAACACTTTTTGAACCATTAAGCATGGACTGTGCAAAGAACTGATAAGCAAACAACCCAGCAAGCAGATGCGCCATGTAATCGGCGCCGCTATGAGCGCCATTAGATATAATTGAAACCAGAATGAAGTAAACAGTTCCCAAAAACAGGGGATTGATAACTAGCCACATTCGACCAAAAAATGTCGATGCTTCCTGCGACCTCAAGTTTGCTTTTGAAAGTTCTACGGCAAACTCTCGACGTAACCAAATATCTCGAAAGTACTTAGGAAGGTTAGGCAATCCTGCCTTAAATGGCTCGTGAACAATGATTTCATCAGAGTGATTGCTTGTGGAGTTTTTACGTGGCTTGTTCACCAGACAACCTTACCATCTAGTGAATTTTTACTTCGCCTTTACTTAGCCAGCAGTCTTTCGTAAACCTCTTGAACGATTATGGCGTTTTTATTCCAAGTGCGATTTTCTAAGACCCATTCTCTACCGGACTTACCAAATTCTTTCACTGCCTCAGGGTTATCGAGCAACTCTTTTAATACGGTGGCCAAACTCTCGTGAGAGCCTTTTTCAAATACCCGACCAGTAATTCCATCTTGCACAATCTCAGTCAAGGCAGCGCAACTGCTAACAATGCAGGCCTTTTCCATAGCCATAGCTTCGAACGGTTTAAGCGGAGAAACCATCTCACAAACAGGAAGTGGCAACCTTGGAAATGGCGCAATATCGATTAATGAATAGTATTTCTCAACTTCGGAATGCGGAACTCTGCCGGTGAAGTCGACAATGTTTCCAAGATTGAGTTCTCGCATTAGTGTCAACAAGTTCTCATGCTCGGCACCTGATCCAACAATCAAAACCCTAAAGTCATCGCGAACCTTTGCTAACTGCGCGACTGCGCGCAAAAGTAGATCTAGACCTTCGTAAGCAAGAAGTGAACCAACGTACCCGATTACGGTTTTGCGTTCGTAGCCAAACTTTTGTTCAAGTTCGCTGTCCCTAGGCAACGGGAAGAATCTGGATTCATCTACGGCGTTTGGTAGCAAAGTAATTTTATCTGCGGGCACTCCTCGACGCACAAGTTCATCACGCAACGCCCCAGTTAGCGCAAAAACATGACTAGCCTGCAGAGCCGCTTGAGTTTCAAGTTTGACATAAAATCGATGCGACATTGAGAACTCGTATCCAGGAGTTGCGGAGCGACGTGTCACTTCCCACAATCCGCGAACTTCATAAACACTTGGTACGCCGACTTGCGCCGCTAAGTGCGTAGCGGCCAGCCCATTCCAATAATTTGATGCGGCATGGATGATCTCAGGTGCTATCGACTGCACAAGGGGAGCACTTCGTTCGCAGTACCTGCTTAAAAAGTTAAAGGTCAATGACATTTGTCCAATTTTTCGACCAAGCCGGTGATACTGGACACCATCGATTACTTGATCGGCTGGAATGTCTTGTGATGCAGACACATCATGCCGATCAAATGGATACCCAAGTCGAGTTATTCCTTCAGCTTGCCACCCATTTGAATTCAAGGATTTGATAATTGCATGTGATCTAGTTGCGTAACCTTGGGAATCCCATGGCAATGAGTTGTGAAGGAAATAGAGCACCCTATTTTTTTTAACAACGTACGGGGTCAACGAAGGCGTAGTTGGTAACTTAAGTCCATGTTGAGCCAAAGGCAGCTGCGAATTTTCTGGCGTACCTTCATTGATTACCAGTGACCCTGAAAACAGGCTGCGCGTCCGCATCACATTATTTGCGTGACGCCAGAGTTGAATGTCTTTTGATATGTTGAGCCAATGCACCCAAAGTGCTAACTCATTTTGTAATTCAGTTCGAGCTTTTGTTTCATGTCCAGTCAACCAGAGTTCAGGAATTCCAAATCGGATTGCAGCAATTGACTTCACGAGGTCATCTGAAATTTTAAAGTCAATATCAGTTGCATGGCTGGCCACCGCGATGACGTCAGCATTTGGCTTCCAATCGATTGGTGCACCACCTGAAATCAGACGAGCACTTAGCCATTGAGCTTGAGTACCCAGAGAAGCGTCATTTCTCCCACCAGCACGTTGCGCCAAGTGATACTCAAACCCACTTTGCATTGAATCGGTGACGGACATTCCGACATTTTTAACCGCATGCCAAGTTAGCCGAGTTATGAAGTCAAACTCTTTTGGCCCAATTTTTTGCTTTGCTGTTAACTTCGATTCCAAGGTATCGGCAAGCTGGAAATAGTCACCGATCCAAAAAAGCAGAAAAGTGCTTCTAGACCAAGTTAGGATTCCCGATGGGCGCTTGCCGGTGCGACGCTCATAAACACGAACGGCAAATGATTTCAGCCCCTTAGGAAAGATCTTGGATTGAGCCAGTCCTGATGAACCTCCATATTCAATGGCCCGAATAACTAGTTCATTAATGCGAGCAGGTACTTGGGCACCAAAACTGAAAGGCATAACTGGGCTCCTCGTAGGGGAAATCTAAAAGTTAGTTTATTTTTTGGCGCGAGACTGCAAGTATTCTGCAATTACTTTTGCGATTCGCTTTCCAGCATGCCCATCCCAGAGCGGTGGATAAACCGGATCTACGGCGTTACCCCCCAGGACACGAGTTACCTCAGCAACTAAGTCACGCGGCTCTACCAAACGATTCGTACCATGCGAAATAGTGATTGGTCTCTCGGTATTTTTTCGAAGAGTCAAACATGGCACATTTAGAATCGTTGTTTCTTCTTGTACGCCACCAGAATCTGTAATCACCGCGCTTGCGTTACGCATCAATGCCACAAAGTCTAAGTAACCAAGGGGATCAACGAGTTGTACATTATTCGATTGGCCAAATCCCAATGCTTCTAGTTGAGCGCGCCCTCGAGGGTGAAGTGGCACGATAAGGGGAATTAAATCCGCTATCTCATTAAGGGCGTTAACGATCTCCTTGGACAATTCGTCATCGTCGACATTGCTCGGCCTATGCAGTGTAACGATTGCAAATTTTTCTGTGATAGAAAAATCAAAGCTGCGTGAATTCAATGTCGCCTTTTCCAAGTTGGCCAGAAGCGTGTCAATCATCGGGTTACCAACAAAGTGAATCTTGTCAGCGTCCACACCCTCGTTAGCCAGATGAGCTATTGCATCCGGACTAGTTGCGAACAAAAGATCTGAAAGTTGATCCGTAACCAATCGATTAACTTCTTCAGGCATTGATCTATCGAAGCTACGTAGTCCGGCCTCAACGTGTGCGACGGGTATTTGAAGCTTTGCCGCAACAAGTGAGGCAGCGACCGTTGAATTAATATCTCCATAAACAATGACGAGCGCGGGAGGATTTGCCAAAAACTCTTCCTCGAGCAAAATCATTGCCCGAGCTGTTTGCTCTCCGTGTTTTCCAGAACCTACGCCAAGATTTTGATCTGGTCGAGGTAACTCGAGTTCGCGAAAGAAAATTTCAGACATTTTGTCGTCGTAATGTTGCCCAGTGTGGATAAGTCTTTGCTGAATTCCAAGCTCGGACAATGCTTTGATTACAGGTCCTGCCTTAGGAAAATTTGGTCTCGCACCAGTCACATGGGTAATGAAGCTAACAGTCATAAGTGTTCCTTGCGCGTCAGAGTGGGACTTCTTAAGTCTATATCTGCATCAGAGGTAGACTCGTTAGCATGAGTGCTTCTTTAGTTATTGTTGGTCTTGGTTATGTCGGTTTGCCACTAGCGCAGGCCGCCTGCACCTCAGACTTGAAGGTCACAGGTCTTGATTTGAATCAAGAAATCGTTAGCGGGCTCAACAGTGGTGTTTCCCACATTGATGATCTATCTGACGCCGACATTCAAACAATGTTGTCTCAAAACTTCTCTGCCACAACTGATTCCAGTTGCATCGCAGAAGCGGACGTAGTTGTGGTTTGTGTCCCAACACCGCTTACCGAAGAAGGCGGACCTGACCTTGGCGCGGTAATTGGTGCTACCAAAACAATCGCCAAAAACATTCATCCTGGAATGATGGTGATTTTGGAATCAACCACCTATCCGGGAACAACAGATGAAGTCGTAAGACCGATTTTGGAAGAGTCTGGATTATTGGCTGGCAAAGATTTTGATTTAGTTTTTAGTCCTGAGCGAATAGATCCAGGCAACCCGGTATACGGAATGAAGAACACCCCTAAAGTGGTCGGTGGCGATACTGCGCAATCCACCGCGCGCGGGGTCGCGTTTTATGAAAAATTCGTTGACACAGTTGTTCCAACGAGTGGAACCCGCGAAGCAGAGATGGCAAAGCTTCTCGAAAATACATACCGTCACGTGAACATTGCGCTAATGAACGAACTCGTTGAGTTTTGTAATTTACTCGGCATTGATTTGTGGGATTCCATCGCTGCGGCATCAAGCAAGCCATTTGGTTACCAAGCGTTTTACCCAGGCCCAGGCGTTGGCGGACACTGCATTCCAATTGATCCAAATTATCTTTCCCATCACGTCAAAGCCGTGCTTGGTCGTCCATTTCGATTCGTGGAGTTGGCGCAGGAAATTAACTCTGGCATGCCACATTACGTGCGGCGCAGAATTCAAGATTTACTCAACGAGCAAGGTAAAGCAATTAAGGGTTCAAAGGTACTGCTTCTTGGTGTTACCTATAAGCCAAACATTGCGGATCAACGTGAATCACCGGTACGTCCACTAGCCCAAGAGCTTCTCAGCCTAGGCGCATCAGTTTCTTATGTTGACCCATACGTAAAAACATGGAACGTGGATTCCGAACATGGTGATCATCCTGGTGATCGACTTCTTAATCAGGAAGTCGATGTGGCTCAAGCTGTTTCCAATTCCGATATCGTAGTTTTACTACAGAATCACAAAGAGTTTGATCTTGAGCACATTGCTGCATCAGGAAAGACGATCCTCGATACTCGTGGAATCATGTCTGGTTCGAACATTTCTCGATTGTAGTGACATATTTGCAAAACAAACTAAAGTCAGAAACTAGTCTCGTACGCAAGGACATTCAAGCGCTGCGAGCTCTCGCGGTTGGATCAGTTGTTGCTTATCACGCAGGGCTTCCAGTATTTAACTCCGGCTTTGTTGGTGTTGATATCTTCTTTGTTATATCTGGGTATCTGATCATTGGGCTTTTGGTTCGCGAACGTTTAACCACAGGTCGGATTTCATTGGTTACGTTCATCGGTCGTAGAGCGCGAAGATTAATCCCTGCCTCAACTTTGGTATTGCTAGTTACGACAATATTTGTCTGGTTTATGCTGCCAGGATTCGCGGGACAGCGCGCTCTCGATGATGTGAGATCAGCTGCTTTCTATTTCGCAAACATTGATTTTGCGCTTACTGGAATGGATTACTGGGCCATTCAAAGTGTCGGGCCAGTAGTACATTTTTGGTCGCTTGGAGTCGAAGAGCAATTCTATATTTTCTTCCCAATTCTGTTGGTCCTTGTTTTTGCGGCAGTAAAGAAGCATGTGGTCACAACCGTCACTGTGATATTGATTGTGGTATCAGCAGCTTCGTACTCTTTGATGATGCACTATCTAAATACGGGTAGTCTTTGGGCATTTTATGGACCGCAGAGTAGAGCCTGGGAATTTGCCTTAGGTGGAATCGCAGCTACCTTTGGTGCCAATCGACATTTCAAGCAGATCGCAATTCGTCGGGTTTTGATTTGGACTGGATGGGGACTGCTCCTTTATAGCGTTATTGCAATCGATCCAAAGGCCGATTTCCCGAGTGCAATAACACTGATTCCGGTTACTGGCGCCGCGTTAGTTCTTTGGCTTGGCTCTGCTTCGGATTCGGATGATCCGATACTGCATCGCATCTACTCCTTAAGTCTGTTGCAACGCATTGGAGACCTTTCTTACTCCACTTACCTGTGGCACTGGCCGGTGCTGTATTTCGGCGCCATATATTTGCAGCAACCATTTCAAGGTCCAGAGAAATTGCCTGCTATTTGGGCACTACCGCTAATTTTGCTTTCGCTAGCCCTTGCGGCAGCAACTTACAAGTGGGTAGAAAATCCATTCCGCCATGCTGCGTTCATCAAATCAAGTGGCGTCAAGTCACTTGCATTTGGATTGTCACTTTCATTGGCGGTCTCGCTCATCGCAGCATTGGTTTCAACTCAACAATTACGTCAGCAAACTGAAGGACCAGCAACAAATCTCAACGCTCCAGAAATTACAAATGTTACAAATACCGAAGCCGTGTCAAGGATTATTCAAGAGCTTGCGCCGAAGTACACTGCGGCTGACGACAATCCATTGAATCCAGAACAGATTACCGCCGCTATAGATAGTTTTCCAGAATCATATTACAAGGGGTGCCATGCAAGTGACGCAGTTTCAACTTTGCCCGAGAACTGTAGCTTTGGACCAACTGATAGTGACTTACACATTTACCTGCTGGGAGATTCCCGCGCAAATCAATTCTTTACGCCAATTAAAGAAGTAGCGGAACAATTAGATGCCAAATTCACTAGTCGCACCAGAACCGCTTGCGCAATATCTGATGTCACGTTTAGGGAAGGCGAAGCTGAGTATACAAAATGCAATAGTTGGCGCTCTGAGGCAATTGCTGAAGTCAAACAGCTAAAGCCAGATTTAGTGATTATGTCCAGTGGGACAAACTTGAGAATTCTTGATCCAGACACGGGACTTAAAGCAACTCCCGATCGTGCCGAGGAACTTTACGTATTGGGTATTAAAAAGGTAGTATCCGATTTTTCTCAGGCAGGCATAAAAGTTATTCTGATTAGGGATACCCCAAGGTTTAAATCCTCACCACTGGATTGCTTGTCCGCTTATCTCCCTGCTGGCTGCAGAAATTCAGTCGCAGAGTCAGTCAGAGATCCACGCTTTAGTACTGAAGCAGTTAAAGACATCCCTAACGTTTTACCAGTTGACCTGACATTTGCTCTATGCAGTAAGCAATTTTGTGAACCTGTTCGTGATGGTGAAATTGTTTGGCGAGATACTCACCACATCACGGATTCTTATGCTGAACTGCTGACCCCAGTCTTTAGTGAGTTAATTACGTTGGGTCTGTCAAAGTAGCTTTTCGAGATCTGCAAAAGGAGTAGCTCGCCTTAGCGAAGCTTCTGGGTGCAACGGCACCTCACTCGTTAGAATAAGAACACCCCGCTCTACGTCTGGAGATTCAGTGGCCCGTGTACTTGTAAACGTTGCCCTTAAGCCTGAAATTCTTGACCCCCAGGGCCGTGCCGTAATGGGCGCACTGGGTCGTCTTGGACTGTCGGGTGTAGCTGATGTGCGACAAGGCAAGCAGTTTGTATTAACAATTGACGGTGACGTCGACGATGAAAAGTTGGCTCAAATCCATGAAATCGCGTCAACTCTTCTGAGTAACCCTGTAATCGAAGATTTCACAGTTGAGGTTCGCCCATGACTCCACGGGTTGGCGTGATCACCTTCCCTGGGTCCCTTGATGATAAAGATGCTGCCAGAGCTGTTCAATTAGCGGGCGGAGAATCTGTTTCACTCTGGCATGCTGATGCCGACTTACATTCTGTTGATGCGGTTGTATTACCGGGTGGGTTTTCATACGGAGATTACCTACGTTGCGGAGCAATTGCGAAGTTTGCTCCAGTTATGGAAAAACTTGTTGACGCCGCTAATGGTGGATTGCCGATCTTGGGTATTTGCAATGGGTTCCAAGTTCTAACTGAGTCGTACTTACTTCCGGGTGCGTTAACAAGAAATGATCACTTGCATTTTATTTGTCGCGATCAAAAGCTTCGGATTGAGAATAACTCATCGGCTTGGACTAGCAATTTTGAAGTCGGTCAAGAAATTTTGATTCCACTCAAGAATGGCGAAGGCGGCTACGTCGCCGACGAAAATACTTTGGATGAACTAGAAGGCGAAGGTCGGGTAATCGCGCGCTATTTGGAAATCAATCCAAATGGTTCGCGCCGAGACATTGCAGGCATTACAAATGCGCGTGGAAATGTTGTGGGCATCATGCCTCACCCTGAACATGCAGTTGAAAAACTAACCGGCCCAACCACTGATGGACTTGGATTCTTTACTTCCCTTCTAAGTTCACTCGTTAAGACTGGAAAAGTTTCGGCATGAATGTAGATAAAGTTTCAGACGCTGCTGCTTCACCTCAATTGCGACAACCATTTATCGAACTTGGCTTAAGAGAAAATGAGTACGAAGCCATTCGAGAAATTCTGGGACGACGTCCAACCTCCTCAGAATTAGCCATGTATTCAGTGATGTGGTCTGAACACTGCAGCTACAAATCTTCCAAGGTTCATCTTCGTCAATTTGGATCTAAAGTTCCAAAAAACGATTCGATGCTGGTTGGAATTGGCGAGAATGCTGGCGTAGTGGACATTGGCCAGGGCTGGGCTGTGACATTTAAGGTCGAATCGCACAACCATCCTTCATACGTGGAGCCATATCAAGGTGCGGCTACTGGCATTGGCGGCATTGTTCGAGACATTATTTCCATGGGTGCTCGCCCGGTTGCTGTCATGGATCCATTACGTTTCGGTGATCCAGAACATCCTGACACTAGACGTGTTTTGACTGGAATTGTTTCCGGTATCGGCGGTTACGGAAACTGCCTTGGGCTGCCCAACATTGGCGGCGAGATAGTTTTCGATCCGAGTTATCAGGGCAACCCGCTTGTTAACGCACTTTGTGTTGGAACTATGAAGCACAAAGACATTCACTTAGCCAAAGCAACTGGCATAGGTAATGCTGTGATTCTTTACGGTGCCCGAACTGGTGGCGATGGCATCGGGGGCGTGAGCGTTTTGGCTTCAGAAACTTTCGATGCTGACGGCCCTGCCAAGCGTCCCAGTGTTCAAGTTGGCGATCCTTTCATGGAGAAGTTGTTAATTGAATGCACACTAGAAGTTCTGCATGCAGGTTTAGTTGAAGGTATTCAAGATCTAGGCGGAGCTGGAATTTCATGTGCCACAAGCGAGCTTGCCAGCAATGGTGAAGGAGGCATGCACGTTTGGTTAGATCGCGTGTTACTTCGCGATAGCACTTTGTCTCCAGAAGAGATTTTGATGAGTGAATCTCAAGAACGCATGTGTGCGGTTGTTGAGCCAGCAAAAATCGATGCTTTTATGGCAGTTTGTGAAAAGTGGGATGTCGAAGCCGTAGTTATTGGTGAAGTAAATAACTCTGGTCGGCTGACTGTGGAGTGGCACGGCGAAGAAATTGTTAATGTGCCACCACGATCCGTTGCTCACGATGGCCCAGTTTATGAACGACCATACGCTCGCCCAGACTGGATGGATGCTCGTCAAACCTCAGGACCTGAAAATTTAGTTCGACCAAAGAGCGCATCCGAAGTCAAGCAAACTTGGTTAACCATGACCGGCACGCCAAATCTAGCCTCCAAATCTTGGGTCACTTCGCAGTATGACCGATATGTAATGGGTAATACCGTGCTGTCTCAACCAGAAGACAGCGGCATGATTCGCGTTGATGAAGTAACTGGACTCGGTGTTGCGGTTTCAACGGATTGCAATGCCAGGTTTGTTGCGCTGGATCCGTATAAAGGTGCCCAATTAGCGCTCGCTGAGTCTTATCGCAATGTTGCGGTGACTGGCGCAAAACCATTAGCTGTAACAAATTGCCTTAACTTTGGCTCTCCAGAAGATCCGGCTGTGATGTGGCAGTTTGAACAAGCAGTAACAGGGCTTGCTGATGCTTGTCTAGAAATGGGAACCCCAGTTACTGGTGGCAACGTATCGTTTTATAACCAAACTGGAGAAGTAGCGATACATCCAACGCCAGTCATTGGAGTCCTAGGTGTAATCGAAAATGTTGAGCGACGCACGCCCATGGCTTGGGGGCTTGACGGGGAATTTGTTTATGTGTTGGGAACAACCCGCGATGAGTTAGCTGGATCGGAATGGGCTCATGCCATCCATGCACACTTGGGTGGCCGCCCGCCGATTTTGGATCTGCAGTCAGAAATGGCTTTGGCCGATATCTTGGTTGCAGGCTCTGCTCAAGAATTGTTCTCGGCTGCACACGATGTTTCTGAAGGTGGCATCGCACAGACTCTTGCGGAAATGGCCATGCGATCTGGAGTTGGCGTTCGGTTAGCAGTTCCAGCTGGTCTAGATTCATTCACATTTCTATGGAGTGAGTCAGCTACTCGCGCAATTGTTGTGGTCAAACAAAATCGAAATGATGAGTTTTTAGCGCTCTGCGAATCCAAAGAATTTCCGGTAACTAGAATCGGTGCCGTTGACTCTTTGAGTAAATCCATTGAGTTGGCTGGGGTATTTGGCGAAACGATTTCGCTCGACATAACAGAACTGCGCGCAATTAGTGAAGAGACGTTACCTCGCCTATTTGGCTAGAAAAGTTCGCTTAAATCACTTCGCTCGCCGCTGGCAATTATCTTCCCGCTAGCAACTGCATCTGACCACGACAGCTTTTTTGTGAATAGTTCAAGCCAAGTTTGTGGACTCATTTCAACCACTGCAGGCGGCGTGCCGCGTCGATGTGTGGTGCCACCCATAACTTGGACAGCTAAGTAGGGCGGGACTCGAACTTCGACCGCACGACCGGGGCTTTGCTCAGCAAACCATTGCAGCGAAGTGCGCACTCCGGTGGCAAGCAAATCAGGGTTGGTGGGGTTTGCAATTGCAATCTGGGCGTTCCCCAGAGCCAGTGCGCGATCCACCTTTGTCATACGCCCATCTTCTCGCAAGTGTTCCCAAGTAGACTAGGGACGTGGCAGGCGATGGTCGACTCAATCACGAGTTGCTCCCAGGTGAAAAAGGTCCGCAGGATGCCTGTGGAGTTTTTGGCGTATGGGCACCCGACGAAGAAGTAGCCAAGCTTACGTTTTATGGCTTGTATGCCTTGCAACATCGCGGCCAAGAATCAGCCGGCATCGCAGTTAGTGATGGCCATAACATCACAGTATTCAAAGACATGGGTTTGGTTTCGCAAGTTTTTACTGAATCGGCTCTGGAATCGTTGGTCGGTTACATCGCAATTGGCCACACTCGTTACAGCACAACAGGTTCAAGTTGCTGGGACAATGCCCAACCTACTTTCCGGGCAACTGCAACCGGCCACCTGGCACTTTCGCACAATGGCAACTTAACTAATACTCACGAACTGTCTTCCAGGTTGCGCGAGGCTAGAGAATCTGCTGGCGAACTATATCCAGACTTTGGGAACTTGGCCACGACCGATACCGATATTTTGACTGCGCTATTGGCTGCCCACCCTGACATGACCATGGAATCAGCTGCGATGCTCGAACTTCCTAAAGTAAAGGGCGCATTCTCACTTGTTTTCATGGATGACCAGACTTTGTATGGCGCTCGCGATCCACAAGGTATTCGTCCGTTGGTTTTGGGTCGACTAGAGCGTGGTTGGGTAATTGCGTCGGAAACAGCAGCACTTGATATTGTTGGCGCAACTTTTGTGCGCGAAATTGAACCAGGTGAAATCGTCGCTATCGACGAGCACGGGCTTCGCTCAATGCGATTCGCAGAAGCTGATCCAAAAGGCTGCTTGTTTGAATTTGTTTATCTAGCCAGACCAGATACCTCGATCAGTGGCAATGCGGTGCATGGCGTTCGAGTTGAAGTTGGTCGTCGACTAGCGAAAGAGTTCCCAGTTGATGCCGATGTGGTTATTCCAGTTCCTGAATCTGGAACGCCAGCAGCTGTCGGCTATGCCCAAGCCAGTGGAATCCCATTTGCCCAAGGGTTTGTAAAGAACGCCTACGTCGGGCGAACTTTTATCCAGCCAAGCCAAACCATTCGGCAACTTGGTATTCGCCTGAAACTTAATCCATTACGAGAAGTAATCGAAGGCAAGCGCTTGGTCGTGGTAGATGATTCGATAGTTCGCGGTAATACTCAGCGAGCGATCGTAAAGATGCTTCGGGAATCTGGCGCCACTGAAGTTCACGTGCGAATTTCTAGTCCACCAGTGCAGTGGCCATGTTTTTATGGCATTGATTTTGCAACTCGCGCTGAACTGATCGCAAATGGATTAACTATCGATGAGATCCGACAATCTATCGGCGCAGATTCACTTTCATTTATCTCTCTTGACGCATTAGTCGAGTCGACAAATGTTGCAAAGGACCGGTTGTGCCGAGCTTGCTTTGATGGCGTGTATCCAGTTGAACTTCCCGATGAAGCAAAACTTGGTAAGCATGTGCTGGAAGGTTTTGGAATTGCCCATGACGAACTGAGCGCAATTGATGAAGTGGTTCGCCGACCTTGAGTGAAGCGAATAACAAGCCTTCATACGCAGCTGCGGGAGTCGACACTGAGGCCGGCGAACGTGCTGTTGATCTGATGCGAAGTGCGATTGCAAAGTCATCTCGAAGTGAAGTTGTTGGTGACTTCGGTGGTTTTGCTGGACTGTTTGATATCAGTGAATTCAAGACCATGACTAAGCCATTGCTTGCGACATCAACAGATGGTGTTGGCACAAAAATTGATGTGGCACGACGCATGGATATTCATGACACCGTGGGTATTGATTTAGTTGCCATGGTGGTTGATGACTTAGTGGTGTGTGGCGCGCAGCCATTGTTTATGACGGATTACATCGCTGTTGGCAAAGTGCATCCAGAGCGTGTGGCTGCAATTGTTACTGGGATCGCGAATGGCTGTGTGAGCGCAGGTTGTGCTCTTGTTGGCGGCGAGACTGCCGAGCATCCAGGCCTTCTTGGTGTTGATGACTATGACATCGCGGGCGCCGGAACTGGCATTGTTGATGCAACAGATTTACTTGGGCCAGATCGCGTGGTTACTGGCGATGTTGCGATCGCAATTGGCTCTAGTGGCCTGCATTCAAATGGCTATTCATTAGCAAGACATGTGGCATTCAACATCGCTGGCCTGGATGTTCACGATCACATTGCCGAATTCTCTCGAACGCTTGGTGAAGAGTTACTAGAACCAACTCAGATTTATGCCAAAGACATCTTGAATTTGATTAAGGCCGTTTCGGTTCACTCAATTTCACACATCACTGGTGGTGGCATTGCTGCCAACGTTGCGCGCGTAATGCCGAGCTATTTGGCACTTGACTTGGATCGATCAACCTGGTCACCTCAAGCAATTTTTGCGTGGCTACAAGCGCGCGGAAACATTGAGCAAATCGAAGCTGAAAAAACTTTCAATATGGGAATCGGCATGTTGGTTTTCGTCCCAGAATCTGCCGCCCAAATCGCAATCACATCGCTGCAAGCAAGTGGATTATCAGCCTGGGTTTGTGGAACGGTGCGAACTCGCAACCCAGGCGAAACTGGTGACGCAATCGCTAAGGGTGGAAATGGTGGCGCCGTCACCTTAGTAGGGAACTACAAGTAAGCCTTAAGGTTTTTCGGTTTCATCTTCGGCATCGTCTTCGTCGTCGTAGTACTTCGCATAAGGATCATCTTCGATTTCTGGTGCATCGAATGAGTCATCATCAACGGCAGGTATAAACGATGAACCACCAAGTTCGGCTTGCAGCGCGCTCAAGTCGGTATTGGGGCTGTTGTATTTCAAATCGCGAGCAACTTTGGTTTGCTTGGCTTTCGCACGCCCACGTCCCATGGCTGCGCCCCCTTAACTTCCCGGAGTTTCTAGTTTTGCTGCTTCCTTAAGCCAGATTTCACATGCTTGGCTGGCGGTAACAGAATCACAGTCTATCTGAGCCAACTTTGAGCGCACCTGAAGGGCGGTTTTGCTTCGCCAAGAGGGAATTAGTGCCTGTTTCAGGGATTTAGGGCTTACTGGCTAGTAATAGTAAGGATTTGTTAAAGATTGCTCAAAATCAGGCCTTTGGACTCGCGGGTGTCCGATTTGGGCCATTTACTTAGCAAGTATTTAATCCCAGAATTGTAGGTTTTGCCCGTGTCTGAGTCCCAAGTTCTAATGACCCCCGCTGAAGTTGCGGCCCTTTTTCGGGTCGATCCAAAGACGGTGACTCGTTGGGCTGATGCCGGAAAGCTGACCGCAGTTCGCACGCTTGGTGGCCACCGCCGCTATCGCCAAGATGAAGTTCAAGGCTTGTTGGTCGCCGGCTCTCATTCCGTTGCTGAATCAGGTGCCAAGCTGAACGAAAGCACCAGCGCTTAACTCCTGCTAACTTCGGCGCATTACTAGCGGCCGGATCGAGTGAATCTACTTTGCCTGATTGACTGGTTTTCCCGTATGCTTCAATCTCGTGCCTTTCCCAAGAAGGCACTTGCCCCCATCGTCTAGTGGCCTAGGACGCTGCCCTTTCACGGCGGTAACACGGGTTCGAATCCCGTTGGGGGTACGCAAGGTTTCTTAGCTTGACCGCTGGGAAATCGGCTGAAGTACCAGCCCTTAAGGCTGGTATCTAAGGCCCCGTAGCGCAGTTGGTTAGCGCGCCGCCCTGTCACGGCGGAGGTCGCGGGTTCGAGTCCCGTCGGGGTCGCTGCAAGATCGGTTTTCATCATTGATGTTGATCGGTTTTGCGTGGCCAGGTAGCTCAGTTGGTACGAGCGTTCGACTGAAACTCGAAAGGTCGCCGGTTCGACCCCGG
>Ga0214917_10001860_pt1 | contig 26653 bp, 26 predicted proteins | sample LL_1208_BB_MetaG_FD_177983 | JGI IMG/M metagenome (GOLD analysis project Ga0214917, IMG submission 177983) | Freshwater microbial communities from Lake Lanier, Atlanta, Georgia, United States - LL_1208_BB | ecosystem: Environmental > Aquatic > Freshwater > Lake | place: USA: Georgia | collected... | reverse complement strand
ATTAATGCAAATGACTCAAAATTAACCAGAAACATGAAAACGATTTATATTGTTTAATTTGGTGCGGAGGATGAGATGTTACGTAAATAATCAAACATAATATCCTCATCAATTAATATTAAAAAACCATACTTCTTTATAGGGTTTCTGAATTAGAAACATAATAGCCCATTCTTATTCATCACTGTTTATTATTAATTATGCATTAAGCCAGCACTAGCAAGATGATTTATAAGTTCTGCGCCAATCGCACAGAACCGGCAAATATTTTACTTATTCGCTAATAACATACTTATAGATTCCTCATCATTAATGCATTTGATTGCCTTAGCAAGCATTTCATCTAAGTTGAGGACTCTAACTTTTGCGCAGGACTGCGCTTCTTTAGTTAATGGAATTGTATCGGTAACTACCACCTCATCAAAAACCGAGTTCATGATGTTATTAATTGCTGGGCCAGAAAAAACTGGGTGGGTAACGTAAGCACGGACACTTAATGCGCCACGTTTTTTTAACTCAGCAGCTGCCCCACACAAAGTGCCAGCAGTATCGACTATATCGTCTATCAAAATACAGTGCCGATTAGAAACATCTCCTATAACATGCATAACTTCTGACTTATTGGGCCCGCTTCTACGTTTATCAATAATTGCCATCTCTGAATGATGCAGCTCTTTAGACATAGCTCGCGCCCGGACTACGCCGCCAACATCAGGAGAAACAATCAAGCTAGACTCATAACCGTGTTTGGCTATGTCATTACGCATTAGTAATGTCGTGTACACATTATCAACTGGCATATGAAAAAAACCTTGGATCTGATCAGCGTGCAAATCAACTGTCAAAATCCTATTAATACCAACGCTAGTCATCATATCTGCCACAATCTTTGAAGTGATTGGGACACGCGCTGAACGTACTCGCCTATCTTGGCGAGCATAGCCAAAATATGGCACTACTGCTGTAATCCTCGCTGCCGATGAACGACGCAAAGCATCAGCCATACTCATTAACTCCATCAAATGATCATTAGCCGGCGCACACGTGGACTGAATAATAAAGACATCCTTTCCTCGGACGTTTTCTAAAATTTCCACACTGGTTTCACCATCACTAAATGTACCAACATGCGCTTTTCCAATTTCAAGCTTTAAGTACTTAGCGATATTTATTGTTAGCGTAACATTAGCATTTCCGGAAAATAACATCATCGACATTTTTTATGGCCTATTGTTTATGGCTGGGGTGCTAGGATTCGAACCTAGGTATGCAGGGATCAAAACCCTGTGCCTTACCGCTTGGCGACACCCCAATTTTTGCGGGATTTTAACTATTTAGTTAACGAGGTGTATTTTGCATTTCCTGGGACTTTTTGTCAACAAAATTTTTAACTTTTTTTAATAAAAAGAGGTTGGATTGTAGTTAATTAGTTTTAATCTCGTGAACCAACATATTTATCATCAAAATAATTGCGCAGTTTAGTTCTTAATGTCCCCCGACTTACTCCTAGCATTGTCGCAGCTCGAGATTGATTATATTTACAATGCTCCATTACAGCACGAAATAAAGGTGTCTCAACTTCCTCTAAAACAAATTTATATAAATCAATAGGATCAGCTCCTTTCAACTGAGCAAAATATTTTTTGACACAATTAGACACACTTGCCGATAATGAGGCCACAGATTCTGCAGCTATATTATTATTCTCGACATTAATCATTACTAACTCCTTTAATATTAAAATTTTTCTTATATCATTAACCAAGCCGGATTAAAAGCAAGGTCATTTATAGTTATATTTCCATTTTGTAATTTAATATGCAATATATATTGCTCATCTTTTTGAATCAACACTTTGTCATTAACTAAAGAAGCTAATTTTTCTGATGTGCGCGCTGTCGCAATACTTGCAAGATCTACTGTAGTTACATTTCCTTGCTGTTGACTAGCCAACTGTTTTTGCACTAAATCTATTAGCCAGTCTTTTACTAGTGTTGAACCAAGTGCAAAATCTGCTGTACCGCTTAGCGTTTGCATGCGGGCAATATTTAACATTGCAGCGGATTTTTCATCGGCAGGTAAAGTGAATTGCATCTTACCATCGATAACACCATTTTTTAAATTCAAATGAAAATGCTGGAGATTTAATTGTAAACCGTATTTTAATAGCTCTGGAATAGTAGCTACTAAAGTCATAAGATTTTTATTTCTAAAATTTGGGGAAGCATTTTGTTGCTGATCAAAACTTTTTTTAACCTTGTATAAGGCAGCAGCATTAATCTTACTTAATTGCAATTTTGTACTTAATGGTCCCAAAACAGTGCCGTTAATATTGGCTGATTGCAGGGACAGATTAATTTCAGTTGAAAACAAATTATCGGCAATTGCTGAGTCATTGTTTACTTTTAGGTCATTAAATTGCAAAGTATTGCCAAGGGAAAATTTATCTAACGCAATTGTGGCATTACCAATATATAACCCAACTTTGTTTAAACTAAAATCATAAGAGCTACTAAAGTTAGCTATATCTGCAGACATTTGCGGATTTTTAATAGCTAAAGATTTTAAATACATGTTTCCGGATATTTTATCTAGATTAGTGGCAATATTATTTTTTAATACCATACCTCCCCAATTAATATTGGCAGTGTTATCACTAGAAATTAATGAAAAAGCTGGAACTTCGGTATTCCAATGGGTATGCATCAAAAAGTCTAAGCCCATACGGACGTTAATTTGCGGAAATGTTGAATCTTTTGCAAATTCAACTTTGCTCTCCTTGAAGGGCCAATTAAACGTTGTTGCTGCATAACCGATGCCAAAAAAAGGCTGCCATTTATTAAACACAATTGGACCGTGCGCTATTTGAATATTAATTTCTTTCTCAAAATGCTGTGGTGAAACGGTAATCGTTTGTCCTTGTGCATTTTGTTTTAAATGCGCTGGAATATCCCAATGCCAAAATAGTTTGGCATCTGAACTAAACCAATGGCGGTGAAAGTCCTTTAATTCAACCGTCATACCATATTGCTTTGGCATCATCTCAATTTGATGTCGAATGCCTTTTTCAACTAAAAATCCAAAACCTGGGTAACTCAAAGCACCAATTACTGCCAATGAGCCAACAGAAAGTAAAATCTTTTTCATATATGTAATTAATCCTTATTTATGCCAGACGATATGCATCAAGCAAATATATTACCTGGGATATTTAGCTTAAACAAGAGCAACCTTAAATTAGGTTTTTTTTAAAAATAAACTGAGCAACAATGCTAGGCCAGCAGCAACAATTATTAACACCAGTGCGTGTTGAAAATCTGGCAAAGCGAGCAACTTAACATTACAAGCTCTAAGACCTGCGGTGGTATCGATTATCTTTCCAACTATAGGTTGTAGGGTTGCTCCAACAAAAATTGAGGCCATATTCGTCAATGCTATAGCTAATCCAGCTGCAGATTTATGCGTAATTTCACTAGCAAGGGCATAAGCCAAACAAACCCCACAATTAGTTAAACCAAAAAGAAAAAATAAGCCATATGTAAGCAACATATTATGCATAGGCAAATAAACTATTATCAGCGTAAAAAGACAGGTACACAAGGCTGAAATAATCATTAAGGGTCGACGCGTTTCAAAATAATCTGACAGCCAACCAATAATTGGGCCGCCTAGTCCCCAACCGATGAAGATATAACCAATAGCATTTGCCGCTTGCGTTGCGGTTAAACCCCAGCCATACTGCAATAAAGCCGGTCCATAAGCTTCACCAATAACTGCAGTTGGCCCGAATAAACATCCTGCGTATAGCGCAATACACCATAACTGTTTATTTTTCAAGATAAGTTGCAGCGCTGGCAATATTTTAAGCTCGGCAGCATTCGTCTGCAATTTTTTTTCAGAAATACACGTATATATAACAAATGCCAATACTAAAAATAGGCCGGCTAGAACTAGCATACAGCTTCGCCAACCTAATAATTTTGCCAACGCAGCAATGGGCGCTTCGCCAGCAGCGGCACCAAGCATACCCAAAGCTTGCGTTAAACCAGCTAATAACCCAAGCATAGAAACTGGAAACCAAACTGTCGCTAAACGCATAGCTGCAATAAACGCACAGGAGGAACTAAACCCTATTAACATTCTGCCAAACACTGCCATCATCAATGATTGTGCGCAACCAAAAAAAACACAACCCAGGCCGGTAATAAGTGACATACATGTTAATAATTTCCTGATGCTAAACCTATCTACTAATAGACCTACCGGGATTTGCATGATTATATACGGCAAATAAAAAGCATACGTCATTAAACCAAAACCTGCCTCGGTCAGACTGAATGCGCTCTGCAAGTCCTGGTGAATAACTCCCGGAGAAACTCGTGCCAAATAATCGGAAAAGTAATAAAGAGCGGCCAGCCCCCAGACAAACCAAGCGGTTTTATACTTACTCCTCACGCCCCATCTCATTTTGGTATCGATCTATAAATACTAATATGTAAATTATCAGCAGCTCTAGCAGCATCAGCTTTATTATAAGCAAAGAAACCCTGATAACATCCTAAACTAAGAACACCAACCACAGTATTACAAATAGCAATCCATAAATTATTCAAATAGGCTCCCCAACCTAAATCTCTTTCTAAAGTCGGCCTTGCTGTATCAATAAGCCTTTTGACTTTCTTGAGGTAACCTTTATAAAAAAGTTTTGGAGATTTATTTGCAAAAAGTGTATTAGTTGCGCTCGTTAAATCTGCTTTTAACTGTTCGGCCACTTGTTTTGCATTAGCGTGATGATGGCCTATGTCTTCAGTGTTAAAACTATCTATTATACTATCTATTCTAGGTTTAATATCTTCAGATTTACTATCTATAGCTTTTGGAGGAGAATTATTGGAGTATAGCGAACTTAAATCTTTTTCATATTCTTCCATCCTTTGATTTGCCTCTGCAATAATTGCAGATGTGTCTTCATTATCTTTTTTAGCTTTAACATATCGTTTTAAATATTCTAAGCCATCCAAAGTTAACGCATAATCATTGCCCAGCAACGCCGTAATCGCAATTAGCTCACTTTCTTCCTCTTCAACATCTTCACAAGTTCTTTCCCAATGGCCGCCAGCTGATGCTCCTTCAGCACCACCAACATGATATAATACAATGTCTTTAATCTGTTGTTTATCTCTACACCAACATCTAACGTCCTCACTTCTATTTTTTTTATAAGCTATGGCCAAGCCGAGATAATAACCGATGAAAATCTGTACTTCATCTGGAGATAAGTCCTGGTAGCGCCCATGTTTATCACTTTGTATAGTTGTTAAAGTGGTTTTATAATTTTCAGGTTTAATACCAGAACTTACAGCAAGTGCCGAAACAGTACCCCCATTTTCAGAACGATTAATCGTTACATCCATAAACTCACGCAGCACCGGCCCAAGAATAATTTGCAATTCAAAAGGATTATAACTGGATAAAATTTCTGCAAAATGAGACCATTCTAGATTTTCAAATTTATAATATTCTGCAAAACACTGTTTTAACCATTCGTATCCTTCACGAAATTCTTGTAAAGGACTTGTACCACTTTGTACTACTTCACGTATCTCCGGAGTGATGGCGTGTAGTGCGCAGTTATTCAATACGGCTGAAATTTTGGGCATAGGCATAATAACACCTCAGTTATATTACCTCATTGTAACAATATTATTACATAATAAACAGAGTAAATAATCGCTAATTCACATTGGTCACAAGCCAATAAGCTATCTTTAGCACCTGTTGTGGGTTATTCGACGATAACCACGCTATCTCGGTTAATGCAAGTTATCATCGTAAGATGCCCTATCTTTTGCCATCTCGAGTTCCTCACCTCTCAAATTCCTTTTGAGAGCGGATATGCCCCGCGCCCCTGATTAACATTCGTCCTGAATCCGAGATAGTCTATATATTGTGTTTTTTTTTAATAAAAGCATGATTACTATGAAAATTGTCAAGAAAGTGTAAAATTTACAAAAAAACATTTTTTTTCACGCAAACTTCGGTATTCTGAAAGTATTGCCGTTGGATAAATTACTTTAAGGATGAACATCATGAACAAAAATTTAGAAGCTGAATTAAAATTGAAATTACATATAGATTATCCAGATTTAGAGGATTGTTATGTAGATGGTTACGCCTGTTCTTTGGCTGGTCTTGATGAAACCTTAAATCCTTATGCGTCCGATTCCATTGAAGGAGAATACTGGACTGATGGCTGGTGGGATGGGTTTTACGCCGAAGAAGCTGCGTTTACGCTCTCCGGACCGGTTACTGAAAAATCCCAACCGCAACCAGAGGAACACAATTTTAGCAAAACACTCATTAGGATGTTAGAAATATCTGGGATAATCGCAGTGTCAGCATTAGTTGGCTATCAAATTTGGGATTTGGTTGCTTAATGGGCAACCAAATTTCTGATTTTAGCAACCATGGTTTTTAATTTAAGAATTTCTTCGGCATTAAATTCTTTGTATGAATCAGTGCCAGGATTAAATGACAGGGTTACATTGTCACCTAACCCAGCAATTAATTCCACACCAGAACATTCGAAAATATCGATTTTTTCAATTGTTTCTGCTGCCCAACTTACCAGTATTTCTTGTTGACTAAACACTGGCAAAAAAATTTGCTCAGGGGTTTCTAAAAATAACACTCTGGGCTCATCTCCAGAACCTTTTTCAATCGGCAGAAACAACTGATTTTTAAAAAAAGACAAGTAGGCTTTTGTCGCAGTACCATCTTGGCCTTCTTCTGAAATGGCTGTTTGAATAGCTTCTTCTAGCATAAATGCGTCACAATAAGAAAATACTTATTATACCTGAGCAGCTAAATGTAGACAATATGTACTAGGGTGCTAGACGTATTTTGTGCCAAGTCTTAGCTGTACAAGTGTAGACGATTCTGTCGTGCAAGCGCCCGCGTTGCCCTTGCCAAAACTCAATTTCATTAGCACTGACCGCATAACCACCCCAATGCTTTGGTTTGGGTACAGGAGCTGAGGCGAAGCGTTGCTCGGCTGCACTTAGCAAATGTTGTAAATGCTCCAAAGTAATTTCTTGACTTTGCGGAGATACATAAGCACTACATTGACTAGCAAATGGCCGAGCAGCGAAATACTTTTTTGACAAATCCTCCGGCAGTACAGCTGCAACACCTTTAACCCTTACTTGACGATTTAACTCTGGCCAATAAAAGTTCAGGGCTACATGAGGATTATTAGCTATTTGTCTTCCTTTCGCACTCAGATAGTTTGTGAAAAAAACAAATTTGTCGTGCCAGAGATCTTTTAATAACACGACACGACTATCGGGCAAGCCTTGTTCAGTAACTGTGGATAATGTAAATGCAGTTGGCTCAATAGGGTTACAGCTTAACCACTCAGCAAACCATACAGAGAACTGCGCAATCGGGTTGTTATCTAATTCAACTGCGTTTAATGGCTCTGACTCATAATCACGTCGAAGATGAGTCAGCTGCAATTTCTTAACCATTACCAACCAGTAACTTCGGCAACAGCATTACCTAACTCAGCAGGAGAACGTACCGTCATCACTCCAGCTGCCTCTAAAGCTTTGTATTTATCTGCCGCAGTGCCCTTGCCGCCAGCAATAATTGCACCAGCATGCCCCATACGCTTGCCTGGAGGAGCTGTTACGCCAGCTATGTAAGATACCACAGGCTTTGTGACATGAGCTTTAATATATTCTGCTGCCTCTTCTTCAGCGGTACCACCAATCTCACCGACCATAATAATTGCTTCAGTTTGTTCATCGTGCTCAAATAAGCTTAAAATATCGATGAAGTTACTGCCAGGAATCGGATCGCCACCAATACCAACACAAGTACTTTGTCCAAAACCTTTATCAGTAGTCTGTTTAACCGCTTCATACGTTAGGGTACCAGAACGAGATACAATTCCAACTTTTCCAGGCAAATGAATATTACCTGGCATAATGCCCATTTTACACTCGCCAGGGGTGATAACGCCTGGGCAATTAGGCCCTATTAAACGGCTATAGGTATGCTGATTAAGATATTGTTTGACTTCTAACATATCTTGTACCGGCACGCCTTCTGTAATACAAACAATTAATGGGATACCCGCGTCAGCCGCTTCTATAATTGAGTCTTTACAATATGGCGCAGGCACATAAATCATTGTTGCATCTGCTCCAGTTGCATACACCGCCTCGCGCACGGTATTAAAGACCGGCAAACCAAGATGACTGTGCTGACCTTTGCCAGGCGTAACACCACCAACTAATTTAGTTCCATAAGCAAGAGCTCCTTCACTATGAAAGGTCCCTTGTTTGCCAGTAAAACCCTGGCACAGTACTTTAGTAGCTGCATTAATAAGAATACTCATCATTTACCTCCTAGCAATTCTTTACCGCTGCAACAATTTTTTGCGCAGCATCATCTAAACTATTAGCAGCAATTACATTCATGGAGCTTTCTTCCAATAGCCTTGCACCTGCTGGAGCATTGGTGCCTTCTAAACGCACTACAACCGGGATGTCTAATTTGATTTCAGCAACAGCGGCTAAAATGCCCTCGGCAATTAAATCACACCGCACAATACCACCGAAAATATTAACTAGAATGCCTTTAACATTTTCATCTGCACGAATAATTTTTAAAGCTTCCGCCACCCGCTCTTTAGTAGCGCCTCCGCCTACATCTAAGAAGTTTGCAGGCTTGCCACCATAGAGCTGGATAACGTCCATAGTCGCCATGGCTAAACCCGCCCCATTGACCATGCACCCAATATCACCCTCTAAAGGAATATAGTTTAATTCCCACTCATGAGCTCGATTGACTCGCTCATCTTCTTGCGAGGGATCACGCATAGCTTGTAATTCAGGTTGCCTAAATAAAGCATTATCATCAATAGTGATTTTGCCATCTAGACACATTAATTCGCCAGTTTTAGTAATTACTAATGGATTAATCTCTAATAAGCTTAAGTCACATTCCACAAACATTTTGCCTAAGTTCAGCATGATTTTGGTGAAAACATTAATTTGTTCAACAGCTAAGCCTAGTTTAAACCCAACCTCACGAGCTTGATACGGCATCACGCCAAGCATTGGATCTACTTCAACTTTTAATATCTTGTGTGGTGTTTCCTCAGCAATTTTCTCAATTTCCACGCCACCTTCTGTAGAGGCCATGATTACAATCTTGCCACAAGACCTATCAATAACTGCACCAAGATATAACTCTTTATCTATTTGACATGGTTCTTCCACTAAAATCTTAGAGACTGGCTGACCGTGTTCATCAGTTTGATATGTCACTAAATTAGTTCCCAGTAAATGGTTGCAAAATTGTGCCAGCTCAACAGTATTATTAACTAGCTTTACCCCTCCTGCTTTACCGCGACCACCTGCATGAACCTGCGCTTTGGCAACCCATGGTCCGACACCTAAGTCCTTTTCAACTAAGTTAATCTCTAGGGCATTAGAGACCACGACACCTTTTGGTGCCGGTAAATGATATTTTTTAAATAAAGCTTTTGCCTGATATTCATGCAAATTCATTAAAATTTCCTCTATTATAAATCAAGTAAGAAGCGTGCTGGATCTTCTAACATTTCCTTAACACACACTAAAAATTGTACAGACTCTTTTCCGTCTACTAAACGATGATCATAAGAAAGTGCTAAATACATCATAGGACGGATAACTACTTGTCCATTTTCTGCAACTGGTCTGTCCATAATTTTATGCATTCCTAAAATACCAGTTTGCGGCGGATTAATGATTGGCGTTGATAACATCGAACCAAATATACCACCATTAGTAATAGTAAACGTGCCACCTTGCATATCTTCAATAGCCAATTTACCAGTGCGAGCCTTTGCAGCATAGTCTTGAATCTGTAACTCAATCTCAGCTAACGACAAGTTATCAGCATCACGTAACACCGGTACCACTAAGCCACGCTCAGTTGATACGGCAATGCCAATGTCAAAATAGCCATGATAAACGGTGTCCTGCCCATCAATTGAAGCATTGACTGATGGAAATCTTTTTAAGGCCTCTACCACCGCTTTGGTGAAAAAGGACATAAAGCCCAATTTAACATTATGTTTTTTTACAAACTGTTCTTGGTACTTAGCACGTAAATCCATCACTGCCTGCAAATTGACTTCATTAAAGGTTGTCAACATCGCAGTTTCAGTAGAAGCCTGCACTAAACGTTCGGCAATTTTAGCTCGCAAACGCGTCATCGGCACACGTTTTTCCTCTCTTAAACCAGGAACAACAGTAGCCTTGTTTTCAACAAATCCTCGTACATCAACCGCATTAATGCGACCATCTTTAGCTAAATGACTAATCTCTGTTGGAGCAATGTCATGCTCAGCAACTAAACGGCGAACTGCTGGCCCTTGAGCATCTGTTTCAATAACTGGAGCGGCTACTTGGGTAACTTCCCCTTCTTCAATAATCGCTAAAACGACACCTGAGGTTACAACATCACCAGCGGCAAAAATTATCTCTTTGATAACGCCATCAGCCGGCGCAGGAACTTCAAGGACCACCTTGTCTGTCTCTAAGTCCAACAGATTCTCATCACGGTGCACTTGATCACCTACTTTTTTATGCCAAGCGGCAATTGTTGCATCAGCAACTGACTCAGGTAAAACAGGAACCTTTACTTCTATAGACATATCTATTCCTTCTAAGTTTTAATTAGTGTGAAAAGCAGCATCAATAAATTCCTGCTGTTGTTTGGCGTGCAAATATGCACTACCAACGGCAGGAGCTGCAGCCAATTCTCGGCCAACGTAAGTCAATGTTTGCTGTGATGATAAGCAAGCCAACAAATGATGTTGTGACGTATACCAGGAGCCTTGGTTTTTAGGTTCTTCTTGGCACCAGATAATTTCTCGTGCTAATGGATAAGCCGCTAGTACAGCTTTTAACTCCTCCTCAGGGAAAGGATACAATTGTTCAATTCTGATAAGCGCTGTATTACTAACTTTCTTATCATGACGTGCCTGCAATAAATCATAGTAAACTTTACCGCAACACAAAATAACTTTTTTAACCTGGTTAGGATCAATTGCTTCGACCTCAGGAATAATATTTTGAAACTGGCCACTAACCAGCTCATCGAGCTTCGATACCGCGGCACGATGCCGTAATAAACTTTTTGGCGTCATCACAATCAGTGGTTTACGATAAGGTCTAAGCATTTGTCGGCGCAATAAGTGAAAAATCTGTGCCGGGGTGGTTGGAACACAAACTTGCATATTTTGCTCAGCGCATAGTTGCATAAATCTTTCTAATCGTGCTGATGAGTGCTCCGGCCCTTGGCCTTCATAGCCATGCGGTAAAAACATAGTTAAGCCACATAAACGGCCCCATTTTTGCTCACCTGAGCTAATAAATTGATCGATAACCACTTGCGCGCCATTAGCAAAGTCACCAAATTGCGCCTCCCAGATTACTAATGCCTCAGGCTCTGAAGCTGAATAGCCATATTCAAAAGCTAAAACCGCCTCCTCAGAAAGTACTGAATCAATAACTGTAAAGGGATGATTCTCTTTAGAGACAAACTGCGTAAGAGGAATGTATGCCTGACCGGTTAATTGATCATGCCACACTGCGTGACGATGCGAGAAGGTACCACGCCCACAATCTTGGCCTGATAAGCGCACTTCATAGCCATCTTGCAGCAAACTTGCAAATGCTAATGACTCAGCACACCCCCAATTCATCGGCAATTGTTCAGCTAACATTGCGGCGCGATCATTATTATTTTTTTGGACCACTGGGTGCAGTTTAAAACCTTCTGGCACAGTATTCATGCGCGCCATAATAGCTTGTAAACGCTCTTTACTTACTCCTGTTGGTACATTGTCGGTCCAGTGGGTATGTAAATATGGTTCCCAGCGCAACTCCCGCCCTTGATCTTTTGATTGATCTAAAGTCGCAACTAAAGGCAAACCTTTGTCCATTAGCTCGCGATAATTATCTACTTCCTGCTTATACTGACTATTATCAATTACGCCCTGTTTAATCAACTCTTGAGCGTAGACTTCTCGTGGCACCGGATGTTTACGAATTATCTGATACATCTGTGGCTGAGTTAACATCGCCTCATCAGCCTCATTATGTCCCTGACGGCGGTAACAGACTAAATCGATAACTACATCGCGTTTAAATTTCATGCGATAATCTAAGGCTAGTTCGGTAGCAAATATTACTGCCTCTGCATCGTCGCCATTAACGTGAATAACTGGCGCCTGCACCATTTTGGCAATATCGGTACAGTAGTTTGATGAACGCGTATCCTCTGCTAAATTTGTAGTAAAACCCACCTGGTTGTTGATGACAATATGCACCGTGCCACCAGTGGTATAGTGGCGCGCTTGGGAAAAGTTAAAGGTTTCCATTACAACGCCCTGTCCAGTAAAGGCCGAGTCGCCATGGATTACCACCGGAATAACTTTATCTTTCTTATCTAAATTATTATATCTACACAGCCGCGCACGTACCGCACCCTCAACAACTGGACTAATAATTTCTAGATGCGATGGATTAAAAGCCAGTACTGTATGTATCGATTCATTTGCAATAACTATATCACTGGAAAAGCCCAGATGGTACTTTACATCACCGGTTCTATTGCCAGCAAATTTTCCCTCAAATTCATCATAAAGTAGCTTTGGTGCCTTACCAACAATATTTATTAGGACATTTAAGCGCCCGCGGTGCGCCATACCAATAACCACTTCCGCAGCCTGCTTTTCACACGCACGTTTTAAGATGTTTTTAAGCATCGGAATTAATGCATCGCCACCTTCAAGCGAAAATCTTTTTTGACCGACAAAGCGTGTGTGCAAGTAGCGCTCAAACCCATCTGCAGCGATTAGTTCGTTTAAAAGGTGTTTTTTTTCATCAGCAGTTAATGTCAACCGTCCTTGCTGGGTCTCAAAATTTTCTTGCCACCAGTTTTTTTCACTTTCATCAGTAATATGCATGAATTCCAAACCAATACTACCGCAATAAATTTTACGTAATAACGTATGCAATTCATTTACTGTCAACGACTCTTTAGACAAAGTGGAGCTCACAAAATATTTTTGTGTATCTGACAAACACAACCCATGATTTTCGGGCTGCAAACAAGCTAGTTGCTTGGATTTCTGGATTTTAAGCGGATCTAGATTAGCGATTAAATGACCATAAGCACGATAACTATTAATTAAATCAGCTACTTCTGATTGCTTTTCACATGTACTAAGTTGGACATTTTTTGTTTTATTATTAACAATAGCCTTAAAATATTCTTCTATGTCACGGTTAGGAGATTCTATACCGGCACCTTGCGATAACTTTGCAAATAATTGGCGCCAATCATCAGAAATTTTACTAGAATCAGACAAATAGTCATCGTATAAAGATTGAATGTAAGCCATACTACCGGCGGAAAGAAAACTATTTTCCAAAAGTTCCTGCATGCTACTCATTTACATATTACTCCAGTTTAATCAGCTTTGCTTATCAAGCATGATATGACGTATCTCACCAATTGCGGCAGTTGGATTTAAGCCTTTAGGGCATACGCTAGCACAATTCATGATGGTTCGACACCGAAACACACTAAATGGATCTTGTAGGCCGGCGAGGCGGTGTTGTTTGGCACCGTCACGGCTATCCGCCAAAAAGCGCCATGCCTGTAATAACCCAGCAGGACCCACAAATTTTTCTGGATTCCACCAAAATGATGGGCAAGAACTTGTGCAGCAAGCGCATAATATACATTCGTATAATCCATCAAGTTTTGCTCTATCTTCTGGTGATTGCAGTCTTTCTGTAGCTGGCGCTTCCTCACTCGGTTGCAAATATGGTTCTACACGTTCATACTGTTGATAAAACTGCTTCATGTCAACGACTAAATCTCTTATTACCGGAAATCCAGGTAAAGGGCGAATAACAATAGTTGCTGAGTTATATTTAGACAATGGGGTAATACAAGCGAGACCATTTACACCATTTATGTTCATACCATCTGAGCCACATACGCCCTCGCGACAAGAACGGCGAAACGTTAACGTTGGGTCTTGCTCTGCCTTTAAGCGCTCAATTAAGGTTAAAATTTTAGGATCAGAGCCTACATCAACTTTGATACTAAAATCTTGCATATAAGGTTTTTTATCTACTTCAGGATTATAACGATAAATAGATATTTTAATATTGCGACTATCAGCCATAATTTAAATCCTCTTAATAAACGCGCTCTTTTGGTTCAAAAGGCGGTACTGAATTTGGTTGCATATTTACCGGACGAAAATCAATTGAATCCTCAGCGGCAAAATATAATGTATGCTTTATCCAATTCTTATCATCACGGTTTGGGAAATCTTCCCGGCTATGTGCGCCACGGCTCTCCGTTCTTGCTAATGCACTCTTTGCTGTTGCATATGCAGTTGCCATTAAATTATCTAACTCAAGTGCGGCAATACGTTCAGTATTAAAAATTTTGCTCTTATCATCAAGGAAGGCTCCAGCTAAACTTTCTCGTAAAGCATCTAAACGTTTTAAACCTTGCTCCATCACTTCACCAGTCCGAAATACACCAAAATCTTCCTGCATGACTTTTTGCATTTCATTGCGCACAAATACAATGGAATCACCCTGCTTAGAATTTTCCCAGCGATTATACCGCGCCATCGCAAGATCTAAGTCTTCCGTACTGTAGCCAGCAAATTCAGGTAGGTCGTTTGTGGAAACATGCATACCGGCCGCCCGGCCAAAGACCACCAAATCTAATAATGAATTTCCGCCAAGACGATTAGCACCGTGCACCGATACACATGCACACTCGCCAACAGCATATAAACCCTCAACAATCACATCTTTACCATGCGTATGCTTAAGGACTTGACCATGCATGTTAGTTGGAATTCCACCCATAGCATAATGACATGTTGGCACCACAGGAATTGGCTCAACAATAGGGTCAACTCCAGCAAATTCAATTGATAACTCTCTAATGCCTGGCAAACGACTTTTAATCAGATCTGCGCCCAAATGATCTAATTTTAATTTGACATACGGAACCGAGTAAGCGCTTTCAAAACCTCGACCAGCACGAATTTCTAATGCGATAGCACGAGACACCACATCGCGTGAAGCTAAATCCTTAGCATTAGGTGCATAACGCTCCATAAAACGTTCGCCATCTTTATTGATCAAGAAGCCACCTTCGCCACGACATCCTTCAGTTACTAATGAACCTGCGCCAGCAATACCAGTTGGGTGAAATTGCCACATTTCCATATCTTGCAATGGAATGCCCGCTCTTAACACCATACCAAAGCCATCGCCTGTATTAATGTGCGCATTAGTGGTTGATTGGAAAATGCGCCCCGCACCACCAGTTGCTAAAATACAAACACGAGTTTCAAAGAAAACTATTTCACCGGTTTCAATACATAAAGCCATCACCCCGGCAATTTTACCTTGAGCGTTCATGACAAAATCTAGCGCATACCACTCACTAAAAACATGCGTGTGCGCTTTAATATTTTGCTGATATAAGGTATGTAGCAGAGCATGTCCGGTTCTATCAGCTGCAGCAGCAGTTCTAGCTGCTTGCTCACCACCATAATTTTTTGACTGACCACCAAATGGCCGCTGATAAATTTTACCATTATCCATCCTTGAAAATGGTAAACCCATATGCTCTAACTCATAAACAACTTCTGGACCTGTTTTGCAGAGATATTCTATACAATCCTGATCGCCAATATAATCCGCACCTTTGACAGTGTCATACATATGCCAGCGCCAATCATCTTCACTTGAATTACCTAAGGCAACTGTTATTCCTCCTTGCGCAGAAACTGTATGCGAACGAGTTGGGAACACTTTAGATAATAAGGCTACTTTTAACCCGGAATTTGCAAGTTGTAATGCTGCTCTCATGCCAGCACCACCTGCTCCAATAATTACTGCATCAAACGTTTGACGAGGCCATGCCATAATTCTATCCCCACAAAATCATAAAAAACCAAATAAGTAAGCTAAATAAGCCGATAAAAATAAGCAATTGTAGTGGTAAACGAATACATGTAGCTTTAATATAATCGGTAGTCACTGTCCATAAACCTATCCAAGCGTGCAAAACTAAACTTATAATCATTAAAACATTAACAACCATAAATATTTTACAGTGCATAAATGCCTGCCATTGCAAATAAGTTACTTGAGCATGTGTAGCAAAGAAAGCGCTTAATATCACTAAATATATGCCTAAAATTATCGCCGTAAATCTTTGTATCAACCAGTCTTTTAAACCATTACCAGTCAAACTTGTCACATTGGTTACCATAACCATACCCCCAAAGAAATTGTTGTAATGACAGTGAGGATTATTAAAACCCAGGCTGTTTTTTTCGCCGTTGTGACTACTTCACCATAACCAAAATCTGCTATCATGTGCCTAATGCCAGCCATAAAGTGGTAGATAAGGGCAGAACTAAAAGCCCATAAAATCAACTTATGCAGCGGTTGTTGCAATAAATGTTGCAGCTTTTGAAATGAAGCGGCGGATTGTAGCGATTGCTGTAAATAATAAAGCATCATCGGCAGTAAAAAAAACACTAAAATTCCTGAAAGCCTGTGCATTATCGAGGTAATAGACATTACGGGAAAATGCAATGTGGTAATGTCTAAGTTAATCGGTCGTTTCTTATTCATGGTCATCCCGAGACTAGTTAATATAATTAATGCATATTTGCTTGAATGCATAAAATTATACAGCAGCAATTTAAGTCATTCAAGCTTATTAGTGCCTAGACAGCATCCGCGTTTAACTTTATTTATTTTTATTTTTAGTATCTGGTTCAGCACTATTTTTAAAGTAATCGCGCGGCGATGGTGGCGGGTAAGGATATCCCTTCTCAGACATTTTCTTCAATGATTTTAAGTAACTATTGCCCCACTCCCCAGGATCATAATTAGCAATTACCCAATTATCTGGCAAATTAATAATTGATTCAAAAACTTTTCTAACACATAGCTCAAAACCATCCACAATTAGCCTTACCTCTGCGCGCGTCTCTCCGCTCTGAGTTTCTTTCTCTTTAAATTTTGCGTATAAAATGCTAATCATTTTATCAATAGTATAATTCATCTTCATCATCGACTGCCCGGAAATTAAATTTTCCAAACCTTTAGAACTGATTAGAATATTACCATAGTCAAATATAGGGTAAGTAAAATCTTTATCCGAGGGGTGAACCACAGGAATATCGTTGAATGTCAGTAATGGATCATCAATTTTTATCTCTACATAAGCCAGCAAATATTTAAGGTAATTAAGGGAAAGCTTTTCACTTTCCGGTTGCTTTTTTTTAGAAGGCATACAATTATTTCCGGATGTGTTGATGTTTTAAAAGTATAGAAGCATTTACTTATACTCGCAACTTGTAAGTAAAAAAAAGCCATTTATTGCAAAAATTTGACTTCAAGACTTAAATACTCTAAATTAAAAACTATCTGCTTACTCAAAAGGATATTGAGATGAAAATTAAACTTTTTTTAATCGTAATTGCCATAGTTATCATTAATAATATAGGTTGCCTAAAGAAAAAACTAATTGACTCAAGAAAGAGAATTATGGAAACTAATTAAAGCCATTCATAATAATGCGCTGTATGACAATCTTGGCAGTGCTTGCCACACATATCAGCATCGAGTTTTATTATTTCTTTGCGCAACATTAGCAAGTGCAATATCGGCTCTAGTGCTGACTGGCACATAACAAATTCTCTTTGCAGCTGTTCAATTGACACTAAACGATTCTTTTTAATATATGCTCTAATTTTTTTTAACATTACTAGGCTTCCAAGATTGAAAAAACCAAATAATTAGCCCCCACATCGCAATATTTGCTAACCACCACAGAATTGATTGCAGGTGATGCTGATAATAAGTTGCCGTTTGATAAAATAGTGAAGAAATTGAATAGGCCAAAATTAACGACCATACAAACGCAAACCATTGCCAAAATCGACCTACCTCTTGTCTTATTATAGCTAATGTCGAAATGCATGGTATATATAACAAAACAAATAATAAATAACTATACGCCGCTGCAGAACTTCCAAACGCCCACATCAGCGCCCGACTCGAATCATTGGCTAAATGCTCTGGTAGACTAATAAATTTCAACCATAAATTACCATCTTGTGGCACCACGACTGAGTGAGCTAACACCGGCAACTGTAAATACAAAGTATTAAGGGTCGCGACAACAATTTCCTTAGCCATGGTTCCAGTTATCAAACCAACGGCAGCTGGCCAATTATCGATACTGATTCCAATTGGCGCAAATAAGGGATGGATAGTATAAGTCCAAATATTCCATAGCACATGCTTGTAACCCGCAGAGAGAACCCATCCATATTGAAAAGCAGCTTGGAAAGTGCCAAGAATTGCACAAAAAGGAATCACTAAAGCTCCCGATTTAATTAAAAAAACTTTCATCCTAACATAGACATCGCGCATTATTTTTTTATAATTTGGGGTTTTATACAGCGGCAAATCCATGAGCATTGGCTGAGCCTGCCCTGTTAACCAAAATTTACGCAAAATTAATCCGGTAAAAATTGCCATGACTATTCCCAGCAAATATAAAGATAACACCACAATTGCACCATACTTAGGAAAAAATAAACTAGCAAAAACTGCATAAATAGTTAAACGAGCACTACAAGACATAAACGGACTTAGAATTACTGTCAGTAAGCGCTCTCGCCCTCCAGATACCATACGCGCTGACATAATAGCTGGCACATTGCAACCAAATCCTATTAATAAAGGTAAAAATGCTTTACCCGGCAAGCCAAGCACACGCATAAAACGTTCAAACAAATAAGCCACGCGAGCCATATAACCACTAGATTCTAATAAAATCAAAAATAAATTCATCAAGGTCATCACTGGCAAAAAACCTAGCATGGTCATAAAACCAGAGCCGACACCATCTTCAAACAACCAATGCAACCAGCGCGGGGCATGCCAGTAATTTAAACAATTTGCGATTGGTCCTTTAAAAAACCATTCTGCTTGCTTAGTCAAGAATTGCTGGACAACCCCGCCCAAATCAATAGCCAAGCCAAAAAAGACCCACAAAATTACTAAGAAAATTGGCCAACCCCAGAAACGATGCAAACAAATTTTATCAAGTTTACTGGTCAACATCTGTTGTTTTTTTTGGCTTCTTTGTAAGCACTGATGCGCAATCTTATGAATAAATTTGTACCGCTCATCCAGCATTTCAAGTTCAGTGTCAACAATATCATCGTTAATGGCAGCAATTTTTCGATACAAATCATCGGTTACCGATGCATGTTGATTGAATACATCAACACTTTCAAGATATCGGCGCGTAGCAAATAGCAACAATGAAGCTTGCGAATTTTTTTTTAGATTATCCGCGAGACTATCAGGCCACGGCATGACATTGTGCGCAACTGCGGGGTGATTATTATCCAGCCAATCGACTAGCTCTTTAATATTATCTTCAGCAAAAGCAACAAGATTATAGACCGGCACTCCCAATAATTTTGCCAGGATCTGTGGTTTAAAGCCCTGATCCTGTCCGGTAACAACAATCGCCATTGGCAAGCCTAGCTCGATAAGTTGCGAGGTTAGCAAAAGTTGTTGCTCAAGATGATTTATATCAATAACATTTAAAATGACGTGCGGCGGATTATTTAATAACTCAGAAGCAATATATTGCATTGATAAATTACTGCTTTGCCCGCTGTTTAAACTATAGAAACCCGGACAATCAATTAAACAATATTTTGGAATATACCGGCAAACACTCTCCTGGACATCAATTGCACTATTATTTTCATTGGTTAACGACTTAAAGATGGTCGATTTACCGACACCAGGATTCCCAATTAACATTACACGCTTCATAATTAATTACACCAATAAGCTTGTGACTGCATCTCATACATACGACTCAGAGTGCGTTTAAATGGTACGCTCATAGCGCCTGATACATATAGATCATCTAGAGCAACATCGGCCTCAAATACGAGTTTTACATGCGCATCATAAAAAACATCGATTAAGTATATCCATAAGATTGGATTTACACCACTAGTATTAAATGCAGTAATTCCAGTAATAAACATAATTTTATATTTGTGTGCTAATTCCAGATAATCCCTTTGACACCGAGGAATATTTACTATGACATTAAAATCAAACCAAATCAAATCATCAGTTACGGCAATTGCCTTAACTGCGTGCCCTTGAATATCAATTGTTTGTTGGTATTTAATCTCTTGCTCTCTTTGCGCAGCATAATCAGCAAACAGCAGACTAATTGCTGGTTTTGCATTAACAAAATAAGTAGTATGCGGCATCCGTATCTTCTCAAGGCGATAGTCTTGAGAAGAATGTAATGACAAAACATGAGCATAGGTGTCTATGTGCTCAATAACTGTCATAAAGCGCTCGCGTTGCAAGCCATTTAGATATAAATTCTGGGGCTCAATGTTTGAAGTCATGACTAACATCACCCCCTTTTCCATAAGGGCCGGTAGTAATTCCCGCAAAATCATTGCCTGAACCACATCTTGGACGATAAGCTCATCTAAGCAGATAACTTTGTATTTTTTCGCTAACTCATCGACAATAATGCGCATAGGATTAATTTCGCCTTGCAATTTTTTTAATCTATTGGCGATATATTCAATAAAAGCATGGAAGTGGCTACGCATTTTTTTTGCAGTTGCTATTTGATTGAAAAAAAGATCCATAACATAGGTTTTGCCACTGCCTACTGAACCATAAATATACACATGAATGGTTTTTATCGAATGTCTAAACCACTTAAATCGCAAATTTTTAGCGCTATGCAGCCAGCATTCTTGCAAAATATTAAGAATATGTTTCTGTTCGGGATTTTCTTGAATTAAGTTACTATCTACCTGTTGTTGATAATAGCTAATTAAGTCTACAGGCATGGTTTAACCCAGCGCTGCGTTGCTTCTTTTAATGCTATTAGCTTGCCATGAAAAAAATGACCAGTTGCTTCGAACCGCTCAACAGGAATATGCGGCTGGAACTCATGCGCAAATTTTACCACCTCATTAACTGCGACGACATCATCGTCTATGCCTTGAAAAATCACAGTAGGATGGCAGTTAGTTGGTAAATTATGATACGCAAATCTTTGCACTGGTGGCGCAATTAGCAGTAAAAATTTAGGGATAATTTGTTGTGCCGCCCGAAAAGCAACATAAGAACCAAACGAGAAACCGGCCAGGTAAACTTCGCTTTGCGGGTATGCTGTTTGCCACAATTTGATAAGTTTAATCAGATCAGCTGTCTCAGCAAGACCTTTGTCAAACGTGCCAGTTGATTGGCCCACACCACGAAAATTAAATCTAATAACTGGCATATTAATTGCTGCCAGCGCCCGAGCGACAGTGACCACAACTTTATTGTCCATAGTGCCCTCTTGCAATGGATGCGGGTGAGCGACTAAGGCTACATAGTTAGTGTTAACATTTTCGGGAACATATACTGCAACCTCAATATTATAAGGATGGTTCGACAGGATTAAACTATGGTGACCTTGCTTATCACAAATATTTTCAAAAGTGTGCATAATTGTCCAATAATCTCACATTACCAACCCGTACTGCCATAATACGTCGATTAAATATTTCAAGCAAGTAATCAATTGTGATATCAAGAGCCATGAGTTGTTGACGAATTTCATCAAGCGATACATCTTTATTATTAAAAATAGTCGCCACACTATCCGCTAATTTGCGTTGGTCAGCAGATAACAAGCTATTTCTTGAGCTAAAAGGTAGTCCTGAGCTTTCACGGACAATTGGGCACACAATGATCTCGCAGTCTAGCCACAGACTCTCAACCATGCCCCTAATTAATAGATATTGTTGATAATCTTTTTCACCAAAATAAGCGCGCTGCGCTCCGACTGCAAGAAGAATCTTCAACACAACGGTTAAGACGCCAGTAAAATGCCCGGGACGAAATTCACCCTCCAGCATTAATGATAAGTTTTTTTCTGAAACCTGATAAGTATAATTATCTGCGTAAATTTCTTCTTCGCTCGGCGTAATGCAGTAATCAACTTCATGTTGCTCTAATAATGCTATATCTTGCGGTAAAGTCCGTGGGTAGCGAGTAAAATCGGCACTCTCATTAAATTGTTTGGGATTAACAAAGATAGTTACTACTGTGACATCATTTTGCAATTTACTGGCCGCGCATAATGAGAGATGTCCTCGATGTAAATTACCCATAGTAGGGACTAAACCAATAGTTTTAGCATTGAGATGCTTAGTTTTAAATTTCTTCCAGTCATGAAAGGATTTAAATACTATCATAAATTTTCCTTATTGATTATAACAATGAATTTCTTCAGGGAAGCAGCCACTAATAACATCTTCATGGTATTGCTGCAAAGCTGCAGTTAGGACTGGTTCTAGAACATGATATTGCTTAACAAACTTGGGGAGAAAATCATTTTGCAAACCAAGAAAATCGTGCCAAACTAAAACCTGACCATCTGTGTAGCGCCCCGCCCCTATGCCAATAGTTGGAATGTTAAGGTTATTAGTAATGTTAAGCGCTAAATCTTCAGGCATACATTCCAACACTATGGCAAAACAGCCGGCTTCTTGTAAAGCCATAGCTTCATCAAGTAAACGCTGCTTATCCAGTGCTTGGCGCCCTTGGACCTTATAACCACCAAGCGCTAAAATCGACTGGGGCTGCAAACCGATGTGTCCTATCACCGGCACACTACCATTAACTAGATAATTAATTACTTTGAGAGTATAAGCATCAGCTCCTTCAATTTTAATTGCCTGCGCACCTGCTTTTATTAAGCGTTCAGCATTTTTACAGGCTTGTTGCATAGAGCCACGATGGGCCATAAATGGCATATCAGCCACCACAAACTTATTAGCAGCTCCTCTTACCACGGCTTGGGTATGTAAGACCATCATCTCCATAGTAGCCATCACCGTACTGTCAAAGCCGTGCACCACCATAGCAACCGAGTCACCAACTAATATTACCTCAATGGCGGTTTTGGCAATAATTTTTGCGCTGGGATAATCATAACATGTCACCATAGAAATTTTTTCTTGGTTCATTTTTTTACGCGCAAACTTCAAGATACTCATAAGACAATCTCAACATCTATAAAACTGTGAACTATTTTAACAAAAAAATTAGCTCATGCTAAGAGTATTTTTTAATTCACGCATCGCGTTATCAATTTTATCAATTTCCAACTGAATTAGTATTTTATATGGAGAATGCTGCAAACTTCTCTCTAAAGATTTTTTTTGTAACTCATAGTTAAAGATTTGTTCAGATAACTCTTCCTTATAATTGCTTCTAGTTACTGCGCGCTTGACTGGCTTATAACAAAAATTTGCTGGAAGTTTCTGACTAAGCATAACTAAGACATTTATCTGCTGCGCTATTTTGTTACTTAAGTGCAAAGCTTTAGCAGAGTCAATCTCTAACAGTCTAAGCCGGTTTATATTGGTGTATACTTCATTAATAGCTATGGCTGGCTGCCAATCAATGGTAATATTAAACAAGTGCTTGGGGATATATTGCACATAGTTTTTCGGCCAAACTGGCAACTTCCACATTAGCTCTGGCAGTCTTTCTGCTAACTTGTCACAATAAGATTCAATCGACATACTATGCTTTTTTTAATATTTTCATAACCAGCGGCGGAGTTACCATAATAATAAATCCTAGACATTGTAACCCATGATAAAATTGATTGTTCCCAACATTGATATTATCTGGAGTAAAAAAACTCACCACTAAAGTTAAGCCAACGCCAATGAAACCAGCTATCAACACTAGCCAAAATCCTAGTTTACCCCCCGGAATCTTAAAGTTAGCTTGTTTTAATAGGCCATCTTTCCTGAGTTTAATAATCGCCATAAACATGATTGCATACATTACCATATAAAGTTGCGCAGCCAGAGCCGTTAATATCCAGTATGAACCAGCCACCGAAGGCATAAAAATAAACAATGTTGATAGCAACCAAACCAATAATGCCTGCAGGAATAATAAATAAATTGGCGCACCAAAACGATTGGTTTTTTGCAAGAATTTTGGTAAACAGCCCTCATGTGCGGCAACCATCAGACCTTTAGTCGGGGCAATAATCCAGTTGCTGACACTCCCCATACCGCCAATTACTATCATGATTGCTAACACTGGCAAGATAGCCTGCAAATGATATGCAGTCAAAAAAGCTGCAAAGGCTTGCATTATCCCTGAAACTAAATTTATTTCCTGGTGCGGGACTACTATCGCAATTGCCAGTGCTCCTAAAATCATTGTGCATAATATAATGATTACTGAATACATTACGACCCGTGGATAGGTTTTCTGCGGGTTTTCAACATCTTGCGCATGCACCGTCGCAATTTCAATACCACACAAGGACATCATAATACCGGTGAGAGATACCATGACTCCGGGATTAGTAATATCTGGCAACATTGACTGCACAGTAAAATCTATTTGTAAATTTTTACCACTCATAACCCATAGCACGCCCAAAACAATAATTGCCGTCATTGGGACCAGCAGACCACTTACAGCGCAGAAATTACTAAACCAAGCCGAAGATCGCATGCCAAAGCAATTAATGCATGAGGCTAAGGTAAAGGCTATTACAATGGTTAAATACAAATACATTGGCGTGGTAGCATAACTTGGGGCAATCAAATAGCCAAACGTACCGGCTAAAAAAGATAATAAGGTTGGATACCAAATAACATTTTCAATCCACTGCAACCAAATCGCCAGCAATCCCATACGCGGTCCAAATGCGCGCCGCACCCAAACGTAGATTCCACCTTCGCGCGGCAAACCTGATGCAAGCTCAGCCGACACCAAAGCAGTAGGCAATAGAAAGAACAACGCAGCGAATAGAAAGAAGGTGATAAGCTGCGGGCCAAAAATAGCTGTAGTTGGTAAATTACGAATGCTATCTACAGAACCTACCGTAATCATGGTTAAACTAAACGCACTCAATATTTTATTTTTTGACATAATTCCTCAGCCTTTTAAAATTAAATCTCGTACCAAACGGCAAGATTCATGCATTACCGCTATATTGTGTGTGCAGGCTAATGCGGTAAATAAATTGCTTTTTTGTTTAAATAAATGATGTAAATTAGCACGAGAATAATTTTGACAGGTATAACATTGGCAAGTGGCCATTAGTGGAACTTCTTCATAGGCAAATTGCGTTTTCTTAATGTCTAGCCTACCATTTTTATATTCACTTGCAAATTGGTACCAATTATTAACATGTTCAAAGGCGCCGGTATAGAGCGACCCGTGGCGAGCATTTCTTGTTGGCGCTACACAGTCAAACATGTCCATGCCGCATGCCATCACATCGAGCAAATCTTGCGGCCCCATACCAACACCCATGCTATAGCGTGGTTTGTTAACGGGCAAAAATTCCGCCAAATGGGCAAGTATTTCTACTGTTAAGGGCATATCAAAACCTATGCTCTCACCACCGATGGCAATACCAGCTAAATCAAGGCCATTAACATATTCAGCACTTTCCTGGCGCAGATTTTGATAAACTCCACCTTGAATAATACCGAATAGGGATTGATAAGAACCATAAGCAGATAAAGTATTTTGCCTATGATAATCATACGATTGCTTTAGCCAACGATGCGTTCTTTGCATTATTTGCCGCGCTTGGTCTTCAGAAACATTACTCGGGGTACACTGATCAAATGCCATAATAATGTCAGCACCAATAACTCTTTGTGCCTCAATTGACACTTCAGGCGACATATGAATTTTACGGCTAGTGCCTGGCGCGATAAAATGCGCTCCAAAATCATCAATCACACAAATTTCTTTATTTTTAGAGAGACTGAATACTTGAAATCCACCGCTATCCGTAAGCATGGGCCGGTGCCAGCCCATCATCTTATGCATACCCCCTTGGTGCAAAATGTTTTCTAAGCCGGGAGCACAGAGCATGTGGAACGTATTGCCCCCAAGAATCATTTGACTACCAGCATCAATGAGCTCAGATGTGGTCATATTATTAACCCCAGCTCGAGTACCGACTGGCATGAAGACTGGGGTTATAACCTCGCCATGCGCCATAACTATTTTGGTGACGCGCGCGCTGTTAAGCGGATGTTGCGCTAAAACTTCACAAGTTAATTGAGTCATTTGTACCAATTAAGCAAAAACATTATTATAAAATAAGCCATTGACCAACCTGATAATGGCATACCAATCAGCTTCCATGATACCGTGGCACAATCATTCGACCCCCAGAACAGCATCTTAATTACAGTATCCCAGGAAAAATAATTTAAAATTGCTTCAAAGCCTGGCATGCAAATACTATTATCGGCACCACCTAACATTTGCAACCATAATTGACGTGCAGCAAGGACAACTCCTAAAATAATAACTAATTGCTGCAATAAAAAATACCACCGTTTTTTTGACCAAACCTGTGACACAAAGTGGCCCAGGAATGAAAACGTCAGGATAAT
>Ga0214917_10001859_pt1 | contig 26659 bp, 25 predicted proteins | sample LL_1208_BB_MetaG_FD_177983 | JGI IMG/M metagenome (GOLD analysis project Ga0214917, IMG submission 177983) | Freshwater microbial communities from Lake Lanier, Atlanta, Georgia, United States - LL_1208_BB | ecosystem: Environmental > Aquatic > Freshwater > Lake | place: USA: Georgia | collected... | reverse complement strand
GCGGGTGGAGCGCTTCAACGGCCGTGCTGCGATGCTCGGCCTGCTGATCGGCGTGATCACCGAAGGGCTTACCGGCTACGGCATCGCCCACCAAATCGGCCTCGGCCCATTGGTGGATGGCTACGCCACCTGCCACACGCAGTTCCTCCCCTTCTGCTTCTGAGCGGAACACTGCTCCCCTCAACTCAACGTTCCCCGGCAAGTCGCATTGCCGGGGATTTTTTTTGCCCGCAGGCCCCAGGCGCCTCCGTTGACAGGCGTTCTGAGCCGTTTCTACGGTGAAGACGCACGCCACACCTGAACCAGGGAACGCCGATGCCTGCAACCCCCTCAAGCAACGGATCATTCCCTTGGGGCCGAAGCCTTGCACGGCTGAGCTGGATGGTGCTGGGCACCCTGCTCATGGCCCTGGGCACGCTGCTGCTGCCAGTGGCAGCACAAGCAGAAACCCTCAATTACAAACTGCCGAAATTTGAGGCCGTCGCCAAACCAACACTGGTGCTGGGTCCAGCCGGGGAACACTTCACCTTCCTGCGCACAGGGGCGGACACGGGCGGGCAATTCACAGTCGCGAAGGCCCTCATCCCGCCGGGAGCCGGTCCGATTCCCCACATCCACACACTCACGGACGAGTGGTTTTACTTCCCCAAAGGGGGAATCACCATCTTTTGCGACCCCGTGCACGCCTACAGCTCGCTGAAAGCCGTGCCAAACAGCCCGGGGGTTCCTGCCGCCACCGCACAGGCCATTCAGACCAAGGACAACAGCCTCTATTACGGTCCGCACGACTACCTGCACGGTTTCTACAACAACACAGACCAGGATCTGGAGATCACTTTCGTCTGGGGGGCCAAGCCAGGTGAGGAGAAAAATCCAGCGGCAGACATCAGCGGATACTTTTTCTCGGTGGGCAGGGTTGTGGAACAGTTCACAGCAGCAATGAAACCAAGCGATGCCGAGAAGGTCGCTTTCGTGGTGGATGCACCCAAGTGGGGGATCAACCAAAGCGCCTATTTCATGCAATACCTGAGCTCGATCGTTCCGGCGGGCAAAACATCACCATTCGTGCATGAAAACGACCAGGTGAAGCGGTTGGAGCGTTATCTGAGCATGCCGGTGCGCCAAAACAAGGCCTAGGGGGCTGCCTGCAGACTCACCTTTGCTTGGGCCAGGGCCCGCACCGCGTTGGTCGGCAACTGTGAAGAGTTGCGGTAGAGAGAATCAACGGCGATATTGAAGTTTTTAACAGACGCTTTGTAACTTTTGACGGCGTTCACATAGTTCTGCATGATCTGAATGAATGTGGTGGCATTCATCGTGGTGCCGTTGTAGGTGCGTGTTGCATTGGCCAGGGCATCACGGGCAGCGTAGACCTGACCACGGGCAGTATCAATGATGATCTGATTGGTCACAAACGAAGCGTAATTGTCCTGCACCTGCAGCGTGACCGACAAACGCGAAGTTGCAGCCGCTGCTTGGCTGGCCACTGCCTGCTGGCGCAGTGATGCCGCATCCGCGGAGTAAATACCGCCGTCGTAAACCATCCAATTGAAGGTGAGGCCAAGGCTGTTGGAGAGATTGGCGCTGCTGCTGGTGCTGAAGCCCCGCTGGCTACCGCTGCTGAGCTGCAGTTGATCGTTGATGGCCATCTGGCTTTGCCCCATCAGGGCAACTTGAGGCAAGTAGCGCTGCATCAAGGCCAGAGACTTCCAGCTGTAATTCTGTGACTGCGCCAGGTTGATGCGAATTTCTTCTCGCATCTTGAGGGCCCCATCAATGGAGGCCTGCAGGGGAATGGACCAGGCCGGCACGGGGGCGAGCTGATCGGCAGGCGAGTTGAGCGTCCCCGGCGGCAAGCTCATGTTGCTCGCCAGTTCATTGGCTGCGGTTAACTCTTGCTGAAACAACTGAATAATTTGAATCAGCTGGGCCAACAATTGTGCGCGCAATTGCGACACATCACCCTGATTGTCAACACCCCTGGCGCGCAGCTGTTGGGCGCGGGTGACCTGGGCGTAGGTGAGGTCGTAGAGGTGGGCGTAGAGGCCCCGCAGCTCCCTGGCTTCCTGCAGGGTGTAATAAGACTCCTGAATATCAAGAATCAGGTTGCGGGTGCTCACATCAAAGAGCAGCCGTTTGGATTGGACGGTGGCCAGATCGGCGCCGATGCGTGGTGTGCGCGTGGGATCCAGAAACGTCCAGCGCATGGTGAGGCGCGGGCTGGTGTAAAACTGCTGCAGGTTTTGATACACCGTGGACGAGCTGGAGGTGGATTGGTTGCCGTTTTGGGTGGCAACCGCCGCTGCCCAGGGTGCATTGTTCGGCTGGGTGAAATAAAGCGCAGGCAACCACTCACGGCGCACGGCGGTGGTGGTCCACTCCGCCGCCTCGATTTCCGCAAAGCTCTGGGCCAAGATCGGATTTCTGCTCAGGCCAACCTCCAGCGCTTTGGAGAGGGTCACCATGGGGCGCCTGTCGTACTGGCTGCGCAGCGCCTTCCAACGCGCCTCCAGCTTCTGCAGTTGCACCTCAAGCGATTGCCGGGAAACCCGCTGGGGAGGCAAGGCTCCGGGCAACGGAAGGAACCGGCGCAGGTTCTCCTCGATTTCAGCGCTGGCGGCGGAGGGATCTGGATCGGCACCGGGCTGGGCTTGGGCCACAAGCCCTGGCAGCAGCAGCGCCCAAGCGAGGGCACAGCGCAGAGGCATCAGCCGGCGGAGGCTCAAGCTGGGCATGCCAACAACACGCTCAACCGTGTGGGGTGGAGGAAGGCAGAGCCTTGAGGGTGAGCAGGGTGAGGTCATCAAATTGCTCCTGGCCATCCATGTAGCTGGTCACGGCCTGATGCAGCCGAGCAATGAGGCTGGCGGCGGTCCATGCACTGGAGGTCTGTTCGAGCAAAATGCGCTGCGTGCGCTCGGAGCCGAAGCCCACTTCATCCGGGTTGCGGGCATCGGGGAGGCCATCGGTGAAGGCCAGCAGCACGCTGTTGGGGGGGAATGGATGGCTGAAGGCCTGAAATGTGGCGCCGTCAAAAATGCCCACCGCCGGGCCGCCGAGCTGCAATGCTTCGAAGCTCTGGCCATTCAGCAGCAACGGCTGCTCGTGGCCAGCCACGATGTAGTGCAATTGGTTGGTGACGGCATCAAACGCCGCCACAAACACGGTGGCAAACATGCCGGTTTCACCATGGTTGGCCGCCATGTAGGCATTCACCTTGGCCACCGCTGCCGTGAGGGTGAGCGCGGGATCACCGGCATGCAGAAGGCATTCCTGCTGCAAGGAGTTGCGCAGCAAGGAGCGAAACACTGACATGTAGAGCGCCGAGGGGATGCCCTTGTCGCACACATCGGCCACCACCATGAAGGTCAGTGCGTCATGGGCAAAGGCGTCGTACCAATCGGCACCGATTTCGTAGGCCGGTTGGAACAGAGCGGCCAGCTCGGTGGTGGAGGTTTGCGGCAGATCCTTGATCAGGAAATTGGCTTGAATGCGGCGAGCTTCCACCAGCTGGGCGCTGAGGGTGGCGTGCTGTAGCTCTTCACGCAGGTAATGCTGAAGCTGCTGGGAGGCCTGGTTCACATAACGGTAGAGGCGTCCGATGTCGTTGTTGGATTCCGGCAGGGGCTCGCCAAAGTCACCATGGCTGATGGCCAACAGGTGTTCACCTGCTTTGTCAATGGGACGTGACAGTTGACCACAGATTCGCAGCAGCACCGCCGTGCCCACACTGATGGCAACCACATGGCCAGCCAACGCCAAAAACAGAAAGCGGCGCAGGGGGGCAAAGATCGTGTTCTGATCAACGACGACTACAACCGGATGAATATACTTTTCTCGGTTTACAGCAACAAAGTAATCAACACCGTCAACACGCAGTTCATGAAAACTGCTGAGGCCCTTTGACTGCAAGGCCAGGCGCACAAATGGATGCCAAGGGGAACGCCGCACACGACGTTCGTCCAGGTGCGCCAATTGATCCCGAACATTTTCAACGGGATCCAACTCAACAAATGTGCCAGGGGGGAACACCAACATCGCCATCCAGCCATGGCGTTTGCGCTCATCAAAATCAAGCAAGGTGATGGAATTGTGCTGATCTTTTGGTGCTGTGGCCAATTGAATCGTGGCTGCAGCAGCAATCCCCAGGCGATGGGTGGGCAGACAACTGGCCAGGTGGCCCACAGGCCTCTTGGGAAAGCCGGCAGGGGCGTGAACCGGCACGGTGCTAGCCAGACAAGGGGCTGTCACCTGAGGGGGCTGCATCAGCAAGGTGTCGGGGATCTCGGTTCTGACCGACGTTCCAAACAGTCCACCTGGCTGGAGGCTGAAACTGGGCCCCACCATGGTCACGCTTTCACCGGTGGCTTTGACCAGTGAGAAACTCGTGTAAGGGAACAGCTGGTGGGCGCGTTTGAGCAGCGGTTGGGCAACGCCCGCCTCCATGCTCATGATTTGGCGCGTGGAGGCCAGCACCTGGAGATAGCGCAGGTGGGTGGACTCCCAGGCGGTCAGCGACTGGCGGATCTCAGCGGCATCCCACTGGGTCTGCTGCCGCACGCGGCCAATCACCATTTGCTTGGAATCGAAAAAGGCCAGCACCGAGGCCATGATCGAAATCGGCACCAATGAAAACCAGGCCGCCAAAGCCAACTTCTGGCGGTAGGGGCGATCACTCCATAGCAATGCACGCGAGCGCTGGAGTCGCGAAAAAATACTGAACCTTTGCACAAACTGAGCGTTCATTGTATGGTTAGTTTGTTTCAATCAGTCGGTAGAATGAGAGATGCTTAGGGGCAGCCGTGTTGCGATACAACTCAGACCAGATTCGCATCACGGTTGGATCATATTGGGCGGCCAATGCCGAAGTTTGATCTCTCCAACTGGTGATCACAGTCCAATGATTGGGCCTCGACGACCAAGTCCACACCTGGAAGCCCTGCACACCGTTCAGGGTTGAAAGACGCTGGTACAAGCTGTTGAACAGAGCTGGCATGGGCCCTGTGAGGCCAGGCCCAACATCCACATGTTGAAATGAAACAATGGAGCCTGAGCTTGCGCCAAGTGATTCTGAACCCGTCAAAAAAGTAGACGTCAGGTCAAATGATTGGCTGTAATCAAGCTCCTTGGGGATGGTCAGCGACTTCTGAAAACCATCAGACCTTGTGGCCCCTCTCAAGGGAGGCTGAATTAGCAATGTGAATGAACAACGCTGATCGAGCCCTTGGAAAATGGAGACAGTTGATCCCCCCATCGCACCGTCAAACATGCGTGGCAGCTCTGCAGGCTGCACGGGCTTCAGGGATGGATCAGCGGAGACTCTGCAGAGGTTTGCCGAACCCATCTGGGGCAACAAATCAATGTATTGAATCAACGCTGAGCGTTCAGCAGCCCAAAGTGGAGAAGGCCGCATCACAGCCAGGAGCGCCATGATCAAGGCGCAGGAAGCGTGACGCAGCCTTAAACGCATTGACCCAATTGCACTTTTGGCGAATTTTAACTCTGGTGGCCCAGCCCCCAACCATGATCAAGACAGGTCAGCAAATCGACACAACAAGGCTCAAATGACTGGAGTGCTGCCGTGATTAAGGTGGAAAGAGTTGTTGTTGTTGATGCATGCTGTATCACAATCCAATTCTGCTCGCCGCCTTGATCGCTGCGGCAGCCTCTCAAGGGGCAGCGGCTGTCGCACTTGAACAACAACCAGTTTTGCCGGTTGGGCTCGCGGCGGAAGCGGCCCTTAGAGCGCTTGAAACGTGCCAAACCCAGAAGAATGCCGTTGCGGTCACCATCGTGAATCGCGAAGGCAACATGATCACAATGCTGCGCCACCAAGATGCTGGGGCACACACGGTGCCCAACAGCTTTAACAAAGCATTCACCGCCGTGAGCTTCGGCAGAGCCTATGGACTGCTCTCCACGCGCGCGATCATTGATGCCACCAAGCCTGGCCGAGGAATTGGAGACTTCCCCTTGCCGGCGGCCCCCCTTCCTGGCTTGAGCTACAGCATTGGGGGTATCGCGATCCAAAGCCGTGGTGTCGTGATCGCTGCCATTGGTGTTTCGGGATCACCGAGCGGTGATCAGGATGAGCGATGTGCCAAGGCTGGCGTGCAAGCCATCAGCAACCAACTCAACTGAAGCATTGCCCCATGCACAGTTGATTTCAAATCAAAAGCCTTTAGGGGCAGGCTTTGTGGGATCGATCGGGATCATTTTTGTGGGTCCACAACCAACAACTTGAACAACGACATCACCATCTTTTGCCCAGATGTAGTGGGCGTGCCGCACGGGCTCAATCCAGGCACCTCCCGGGGGCAAAAGTGTCATTGATTTCTCATCAAACTTTTCCGTGAATCCCACCAGCAGATTGCCTGACATCACTGTCACGAAGCGAAAATCAGGATGAAGGTGAACAGGCGTGCGCTGTCCCTTCGGAACCAATGTGCGATAAACATAGAAACCGGGCTTGTTTTCATCGCCAACAATTGAAGCGTGAGGAGAACCACTAAAAAACCCCTTCGACCACTTCAGTTGTTTTGGGGTAATTGTCCAGGAACCGCTTGATAGCCGAGAGTCCCCAGCAACGGAACAGCTGCGGGACGATGCACTCTGAGCGGGTGCGGCGGCCTGCGTATGCGCAACGGCGGGCGCAACATGGAGGGCAATTGAGGCCAGGGAGGCAAGACCGAAGCATCGGCCATGAACCTTGGGGAGACGAAGAAGCATCTGAAATACCCGGAGCCAATTCATGCTGTGTTGAAGGTAGCCCAGCTGGGAGGCGTTGTCCGCAAACACGAAGGTGATTGAGCTTGTGCATGCTCATCCCAGACTCCGCAACCCGATGGGCACGGTCATGGCGCTGACGTTGCAGGGGGGGGGGGAATGGCCACAAACAGGCGGTAACGGTTGTGGCCCTCAACCCGGGCGTATTCCACCCGATCCACCGACTGCTGCACCAGGAACAGGCCCAGACCGCCGATGGGACGGTCCTCAATGGCCAGGGCGGTGTCGATGGCTTGGCGTTGGTCAAACTGCGGATCAAACGGATGGCCGTTGTCCTCCAGTTCAATCAGCAGGGCTGGCTGGGGCTCCGCCACCCGCAGGGCCCTCAGCCAGAGATGGGTCTGGGTCGCACCATCCGCACAAACGGCGTGGCGAATCATGTTGGAGATGAGCTCCTCGCAGGCGAGCCTCAGCTTGTAGCTGGCCTGCCCGGCCCCCAGCACCGAATCCGCCTGCTGCTCAACGAAACCATTGAGCAGCTCCCAACTGTCCATGGAGGCAGGGGCATCGCAGGCGGCGATCGGGTTCACAGGGGCGTCCTGATCCATCGGAGGGGCGGAGGGGTCAGGCCTCGTCGTGGCTGGCCACGAGGGTTACCGCCTGGGTGAGGCCCGTCTTGGTGATCACATCCACGATCTCGTCGCTGGTGCCAACGAGCACCAGGCGGGAGCCATGGGGCATCTTCTGCTTGGCGAACACCAGGGCCCGCAGACCGGCGCTGCTGAGGAAACCCACCGCAGCCATCTCGATGCGCAGCTCAGCCAGGGCAGCCAGCTCAAGGGCCGTGAGGGCTTCCAACAGCTCCGGTGCCGTTTTGGTGTCCACGTCTCCGTTCAGGGAGATGAGGTGGTAGCCGTCCTGGGCGATGGATTCAATCGTGAGGTTCATGGTGGGGAAAGAGAAGGGGTCAGTCTTGAGGCAGTGGGTTAGCAGGCCAAGGCCGTCAACACCACCACCGAGCGATCGCCCACCAAGATGCCGCCGGCGTCGAGGGGGGGCTCGCCGGCATGGCAGGGCTGGGCCGTGTCGCCGGTGTTGAAACAGAGGTGCCAACGGAACCCCTGGGGCAGGGCTGGGACATGGAACCAACTGGCGTAATGGGCCATGTTGGTGGCCACATAAATGGCATCCACGCCCCCTTCGGACTCCGGCAGATTCGTGGACATCAGCCAGGCGAGCTGCCGCGACTGGTCGGACCAGTCGGGCGACCAGGCCTCGGTGCCGTGGAAGCTGCAGGAGGGGAAGAGGTTGGAGCCTGGAGCATCAAACTGGTTAACGCGCAGGGCCGGATGCCGGTGCCGGAACGCGATCAGGGCCTTCACCAGCCGGTGCAGCGGGGCGTTGGTCTCGAGCAGCGACCAATCCACCCACGAGATGGGGGAATCGATGCAGTAGGCATTGTTGTTGCCGTGCTGGGAGCGGCCAAACTCATCGCCCATCAACAGCATCGGGGTGCCGCGGCTGGTGAGCAGCATCACCATCGCATTCATCATCTGGCGTTGCCGCAGGGCCACGATGCCCGGGTCCTCGGTCCAGCCCTCGGCGCCGCAGTTCCAGCTGTGGTTGTCATCGCCGCCGTCGCGGTTGCCTTCCCCGTTGGCCTCGTTGTGTTTGCCGTTGAACGACACCAGATCCGCCAGGGTGAAGCCGTCGTGGCAGGTGATGAAGTTGATGGAGGTGGCGGGTGAACGTCCGCTGGGGCGGTAGAGGTCGGGGGAGCCCTGAACCCGTTGGGCCAGCTGGCCCACCTGGGCCTCATCACCCTTGAGGTAACGGCGCAGGCAGTCGCGGTATTTGCCGTTCCACTCACCCCAGCGCCCGAAGGCGGGGAAGGTGCCCACCTGGTAAAGCCCCCCCGCGTCCCAGGCTTCAGCGATCAACTTGCAGGAGGAGAGGATCGGGTCGAAGGCCAGCGATTCCAGCAACGGGGGATTGGGCAACGGTGCCCCCCAGGGATCGCGGCCAAGGATGGTGGCCAGATCAAAGCGGAAGCCATCGATGTGGTATTCAGCCGCCCAGTAGCGCAAACAATCCAACACCAAGTTGCGAACAATCGGGTTGTTGCAGTTGAGGGTGTTGCCGGTGCCACTGAAATTGAAGTAATAGCCCTCCGGCGTGAGCATGTAATAGGTCTTGTTGTCGAGCCCCTTGAACGACAGGGTGGGCCCGTGTTCGTTGCCCTCGGCGGTGTGGTTAAACACCACATCAAGGATCACCTCGATGCCGGCCCGGTGAAAACTCTTGACCAGTTGCTTGAACTCATCCACCTGCATGCCGAAGCGGCCCGTGGCGGCATAGGCCGCTTTCGGGGCAAAAAAGCCCACCGTGCTGTAACCCCAGAAGTTGTAGAGGCGCTCGCCGGTGTCGGGGTGAATGCGAGAGTTTTCAAACTCATCGAATTCGTAGATCGGCATCAACTCGATGGCATTGATGCCCAGATCCTTCAGGTAGGGGATCTTCTCCACCAGGGCGGCATAGGTGCCGGGGTGTTTGGTTCCCGCCGACTCAGACTGGGTGTACGCCCGCACATGGGTTTCGTAGATCACCAGCTCTTCACTGGGAATCTCCAGCGGCCGTTCCCCTTCCCAATCGAAGTCGTCGAAACAGACGCGGGCGCGGTAGGGGTAGGGACGCTCCCAATTGGGAATCTCACCCCAGACATCCCGGCCCGCAATCAGGCGGGCATAGGGATCCATCAGCACCTTGCTGGGATCAAAGCGATGGCCGGCGAAGGGATCGTGGGGGCCATCGATGCGGAAGCCATATTCCAGGTCTTCACTGTCGAGGCCAAACACCACCATGCAGAACACATCCCCGATGCGGTAGTGGGGCGGGAAGGGGAGCTCCGCAAAGGGCTGGTCCTCGCCGCGCCGGTAGAGCACCAGGGTGCAGGCGGTGCCCGCGGAGGTGTAGATGGAGAAATTCAGCCCGTTGGGCGCATGGCTGACGCCAAAGGGCAAGGGCTTGCCCGGCCGCACCTTGAGCCCACCGATCTCATCGGTGGGCAGCGCATCAATCCGATCAGCCAGCATGGTCATCCACGGGAGGGAAGGGATTGCAGATCGGCGTAGATCACGAAAAAGTCATAGAAACCGGTGACACGCATGGTTTCAGCGATCGCATCGGAAAGACCCACCAGGGCCAGATCCACTTGCAATTCCTGGGTGCGCCGGTGCAGCGTTAGCAAGGTGCGAAGACCAGCACTGGACATGAAGGGCACCGCGGTGAGGTCAAGGGCGACGGGAATCGCCTCGTTGACCTCCGCATCTATGTAATCCCTCAGGGTGGTGACGGTCTTGGAGTCGACCTGGCCGTCCACGTGGATGGCGTGCCATCCATTCAGGGAGCTGGAGGTGAGATTCATGGGTCAGTTGGGGGTCAAGGTCACCTTCACATTCAGCCGAGCAGTGGATTCGGGCAGCTGCACGGTGAGGGCGGCCGCATCGAACTGGCTGTAGGGCTGGCCGTCGATCCAGCAGGCGCTGATCCGCACACTGCCGGGGGGCAGCATGTCGGGGGCCACCCGCAGGATGCGGTCGGTGAAACCATTGGGCAATGGCTTGAAGAACAAATCCAACGGCCGTTTCTTGATCATCAGATCGATGTAAACCGTGGAGAGGAAGCACAGCTCGGTGGAGTGGTAGGCACTCATCGAGTGGCTGCCCTTGAAGCGCTCGGTTCCCATCAGGTAGGGAATGCCATTGGCGAGCACGTTGAAGTAAACGCCGCCGTCGTTGTGGTCGAGGAAGAAGGCGTTGTAGAACGCGGCGGATTCATCGGCGAACTTCTTGTAGCTGCCATTGCCGGGGATGTGACCCTGCAGAATCAGGTAGGCGAGGATGCCCTGCTCCTGCTGCCACCAGGCCTTGCGGTCGTGCCAGGCGTAGCGGTGGAAGCGCTGGCCGGGCTGCAGCACCCGCTCCACCACGTCGTACCAGCCAAAGCGCTGGTTGTCGTAGCCCACGGAGGGCATCAGGCCGGCAATCTTCTCGGCCAGGTTCACGTAGGTGTCCTTGGGTTGGACCGCCTGGAAGCGCATCAGGTTCCAGGCGATCTTGAGGTTGTGGCCCACCACGGCACGGTTTTGCTGCCAGCCCCAGGTTTGATCCTTCGACCAATCATCGAAGAACTTCTCCTGCACAAAGGGGCTGTTGTCGTAGTCGGGGAAATGGGCGCAGATGGTGTCGAAGGTGTCTTCGAGCATGCGCTTGTAGCGGTCCTGCTCGGTGGCCAGCCAGAGGTTGATCAGGTATGCGGGGGCATGGTCGCCCACGGAGTTCCAGTTTTTCTTGGCTTTGTTGCGGCCCAGGTCGTCGTGGTGGGCGCTCAGGGTCACCGCATGGATGTGGGAGTAGTACCCCCCTTTCTCATGGTCGCGGAAGTACTCGTCAAACAGATCAATGGTTTTCTCAGCATCATCGAGAATGCGCGGATCACCACTGATGCGGTAGGTCTGCACCGGGCCTGCGAGGGCATAAATCTGCTCGTAGGCCGGGATGCAGTCGTAGTCGTCGCCGAATTCCGACACCAGCAGCTTCTGCTCCTGGCCGCCGGCGCTCACCCGCTGACCGTGGTACCAGTAGATCAGCCCAGTGTCGGTGTCGACAAAGCGCATCTTGTCGCGCAGGTAGTCGGTGCCCTTCTCGGCGGCTTCGAGGAATTCATCCTTGCCGGTGAGCATGTAGGCCGAGGCCATGCCGTACACCATGCGGGAGATGGTGTCGGTCTCCTGCAGGTAGTCGGTGTCCTTCTTGCCGCCGGTGAGGCTGATCAGGGTGCGATAGTTGCTGTAATCGATCGCCTCCTCTGGGGCGTTGAACTGCCACTTGATGTAAGAGGTGGCAATCGAATCGATCTGATTCACCCACCAGCCCTGCTCCAGATAGCGGTGGTCGGCGGTGGTGTCGCCAGCGAACACGAGGTAGTTCACCTCGAAGCTCACCTGGCTCTCCGGGAAGAAGGTGCCATACAGAAACACCATCTGGCCGGGCACCAGCAGCTGCTGCAGCTGGCCGCCGCGATCCATCCAGCCTTCACCGAGGTTCTGGGTCTGTTTGGCGTAGGTGTTGGCGGTGAGCACCGCCTCGTAGGCGCGGCCGTCGGAGGTGGTGAGCCGAATGCAACGGGCGGCTGCGTCGTAGGAGCTGACGTAACCGGAAATCAGATCCGAGAAGCTGAAGTCGAGCTGGTTCATGGCTGGGCGCTCAGAGGGGGCGAATGGTGTCGAGGAAGAGCTGGTTGAAGGCATCCACACAGCCGGGGTGCTTGCCAGTGATCAGCAGGCCATCGGCGTGGGTCTCCACGGTGTCGCCATCGGCAACCACGAGTTCACCGCCGGCGTTGACCACATCACAGACGATGTTGTGGGCACAGGTGACCCGCCGCCCGCGGATCAAGGAGGGATCTGCGCAGAAAAGCCACAGCGAATGGCAGATGGTGCCGATGGCCATCTGGCCGGCATCCATGCGCGCCACCGCTTGGCGCAACAGCTCAACGGCCGGAGCCGTGTTGCGCTCCCCGCTCAACTTGGGCTGGTAGCGCAAGCGATCCATGGCATAGCCGCCGATCAGGATCAGCCCCTTGTAGTGGCTCAGGTCAACCTGGCTGACGCACAGCTCCACCTTCACCTTGCTGGTTTTGTCGTTGCCCTCGAAGTCGAGGGAGGCGTTGCCCCAGAGGTAGGAGGCGTAGGCCACATCCACCCCGTTGGCGGGGAAGAAGCTATTGAACACGTTGAACTCGGTTTCGTCGTAGTGCTCTTCGATCAGCACCAGAACCTTGGAGTCAGCCATGGGGGGGTGGGGGGAATGTCAGTTGTTGGCGCGGGTGAGCAACGTGTGGACGGCTCCGTAGGACGCCGAGCCGGCCAGGCAGGCGGCGGCGGCGATCAGGCCGGCCAGGGGGGGCACCGGCAGGGGCAGCTTGAAGATGGCAAACACAAACCCCACCAGGAAGCCCCCGATGAGCGTGGTGGAGAGGGTTGCAACGGTCATGGTGGGGGAGGAGCGGGGGTGACGGATCAGCTGAGCGGAATCTCCAGCAGCTCCTTGAGCTCAGCGATGTGGTCATCGGAGGCCAGGGTGGCCTCCGAGGCCGGGCTGATGGAGTTGAGGTATTGCATGAAGTATTGGCTTTGGTTGATGCCGTACTTCGGAGCCTCGGTCACAAACGGCTCCAAACGGGAGGGGTCCGCCTTGAAGTCCTTGGGGAATTTCGCCACCGCTTCGCCGGTGTCGCGGAAATACTGGGTGATGCGCTCTGGAGCCCAAACAAACGTCATCGGCAAGGGCTGATCGGAGCTGTTGTAAAACCCGTGCACGTGGCCGCGGGGCACGTAATACAGGCTCCTGGGCTTGGTTTCGATCAGCTGAATGTCAGCGCCAGGGGCGTTCTTGTTGGGGATCTTGCTGAGGTCGCTGTAGGTGTGGCCGGGATCCAAAAACAGCGTGAAGCCGCCCTTGGGGAAATAGAACCACTCGTCGTAGTCCTCATGGAAATGGGGCAGGGGGCCTGAGCCTGGGGGCACCATCGCCTCGGCCATGGTGTAGGCGTTGCCGGTGTTGCGGCCCGTGCGGGTGAACGTGAATTGCTCCCCAGGCGGGCCAATGATCAGCTCGGGCTCCGGGCTTGGGGTGTAGGTGGGGAAGGGGATGCCCACGGTCTGGGCCTTCACCTGGAGGGGCTGCAACAGCAGTGTTGCCAGGGTGAGCAGGGTGGCAGCCACAAGGCGAACCAGCGGCCTGGCGATCGCAGCGAATGTCATGGTCGTGGGTGCACTGGAGTGGAGGATCAAGACTCAGCTTCAATCGTCTGGCGGATGGCGCTCAGCCGTCCGAAGGCTGGGGCCACCTTGTTGAAACCGGCGTAGGCGCAGAGGAACAACAACAGCTCTTCGATCTCGGCGAAACTGACGCCTTGCTTGAGGGCCATGCGGATGTGGGCCTCGTAGGGGGACTCAGGCATGAGGCCCTGGTTGATCACATCAATGGCGATGGTGAGCAGGGCTTTGGTGCGCTGATCCAACAAGGGCTTGCCCCACACCTCGCCGGCCACGCGGGTGCAGAGATCCCCAAAGGCGGGATGAACAGCGGAAAGGGCAGCCTGCAGGCCGGGATCATCCAGCACCGCATTGGCGGGGGGATGGCTCGAAACAGGGTCAGTCATGGTCCAGATCGGACAGTTGCAGCATGCAGGAGCAGACCTGATTTGTCAGCCATGCAGGCGACATGGTCGTTAAGAAGCCACCGACGCCTCGACCTCAGCGCCTTGGATCAGCATTTGCCCACAATTCAGGTGGGGGGCGGTTGCTCGAGCTGCCGCTGCAGAGCGGCCTCCGCCTCCAGGGCGCAGGCCTCGTCAACCAAACCCTGGCGAGCCCCCGACACACCGAGGCCCGCCAGCAGGTGCCCCTGCCAACGCACCACAACGCCTCCCGGCAACGGGGTGATGCCGGCCACCGGGGCTGATGGCAGGGCCAGATCCCCGGTGGCGAGGGGTTGGCGGGTCAAGCCCTCCACCAACTCAGAGGTGGTGTGGAGATGTTGCAGGGCCGCCAGGGACACCGCGGTGTAGGCCTTCTGACGGGACAACTCAAGGCTGTGGGGGGCAGCCTGGTCATCGCGCAACACCACCTGGGGCACGCCCTGGGCATCCACCACGGTGACGCTCACCGCTGCATCCCGCGTGCGGCAGGCCAGCAGTGCCGAATGGGCCAGCGCCTCGGCACGCGCCATCGGCAACCGCACGGAGGTGATCAGCTCAGGGCTGGTGGCAGCGGGTGTGGCGACGGTGCTGGCCCAGCTCACCTGGGGAGAGCCGAGCATCAGCACCGCCACCAACAGGGCCGCAAGTAGGCGGAGCCAACTCAACCCGCCAGGCAACTCAGGTGGTTTTGAGCAGCTCAAGCAGGCGGGGGGAGGCGAACACATCGCGGTAGAAGGTGAGCTGTTCACTCTTGAAGTAGCAGGCCCCGCGGTGGCCGCGACGCACCCAGCAAACGGTGCCCTTGGCGATGGCTTCACCGCTGGCATCGTCGAGGCAGTGCCATTCGAAGTGCACGAATTCACCCCAGAACATCACGATCGGCCAGCACATGGTGACGCCGGGCTGGGCAATCAAAGCCCACCAGTGCTTTTCGCGTTCTGTTTGCTGGTTGAGGCCATAAAACGGACCGTCCTGGCAGAAATACACCAGGTCGTGGCGGTACTCACCGCGCAGCAGATCACCGCGGCCGCGGCGCAGGGCCTCGCAATGGGTGGGCCACCACTCCTTGTTTTCACGCTCGATCGTGTCGCGGTCGTAATCGGCCGTGATCTCGGGGAGGGTCTCCGCCTTCAGGGCAATGAAGCGTTCCGCCTCCTGGATCAGGCGTTCGCCCTGCTCGGGCGTCACCAGCCCGGGCCTGGAGAAATCAGCGGAGAGCGATGCGTAGTAGTTCTGCGCCATGGTGGAGGCAATGGTTGGGAAGCTCAGGGGGACCAGGCCCCCGGCAGGTGTTGCTTGAGATAGGCCGCCCCTTCCAGAACGATCTCAGGGGCCGGGGCGCCCAACTGCCGCCAGGTGCGGGTGCGCCGCGCGAGCAGGGGGATGTGAGCATTGAAGGTCTCAATGCTCATCAACGTTGTAGCGGGAAAGCCGGCGATCCACCGCAGCACCCGCGGCCAATCCAGATGGCAACGGCCAATGGGGCCGCGGTTGGCCCCGCACAGGTGCACATGGCGGATGCCGGAGCGGTGGGCCTCCAGATCGTTGTAGAGGTTTCCCTGCTCCAGGTTGGCGTGGAACAGGTCCGCCAGGATCCCCACCGTGTCCACGCCGATGGCCTGGCGCAGAAGCTCGGTTTGCTCGAGGGTGTTCAGCAGGCTGCTCTGGTAGCGGTTGAGCGGTTCGATGCTGAAGGGCAGGCCGCACTGGGCCAAGTCGTGGCTGAGCGCTGCGTAGCTGTCCAGCAGCCGCTGCCAATCGTCGGGCCCTGAGGGGGCCGAGGCCGGTTGCGACAGGTCACCGTGGATCGGTCCGCTGAGCTTGAGGGCGCCGCAGGCGAGGGCAAATTCGATCAGCCGCCGCACGTGGTCTTGGGCCTGGCGACGGCCGTTGGCATCGGCGCTGGCCAGGCTCAGCCCCCCCGGCAGCCCTGAGCAGAGGGTCACCGGCAGACCGCTGGCGGCGGACACCCGACGGATCGCCGCAGGGGTGAGGCCTTCGAGGTCGTAGCTGGCCAGCTCCACGAAATCGATGGCCGTGCCGGTGAGTTCGGCGAACAGCGGATCGAGTTCGGCGTCGGTGATGCCAGGCGACCAAGCGAAGGTGTGGGCACCGATCAACACCATGGGTCCGTGCCGCCTCAGGGTTGACGGCGAATCAGCTCGGCCACCGCCTCAGGGGCCTCCTCCGGCAGGTAGTGGCCGCAACCGGGCAACACACCACCGGTGACCGCCGGATCACAGGCCTGCAGCGATTTGAGGAAGTTGTCGCCGGTGGCGAATTCACCGCCGTACACCGCCAAAGGCTTGGCGAAATGGTGCTGGCGATGGGCTTCGGCAAAGGCGCGGTTGCGCTCCACCGCCCGGTAGAAATTGAAGCCGGCGGTCATCGCCCCCGGGCGGGTGTAGGCCCGCACGTAGTGCTCCACCGCTTCGGGGGGCATCGAACCGGGCACCTTGGATTTGGTGCGGAAATACCAGCCGAGGTATTCCGCTTCCCGGCCGGCGGTGAGCAGTTCAGGCATGCCATCCATGGCATGGAAATGGAACTGCCAGGTGCGCGATCCCGGGCGGGGCATGTAGGCCTCCACCGGCGCCAGGCCGATCAAGGCGGCATCCAGCAACAGGGTGCTGGTGAGCCGCTCGGGGGCCACGATCGAGAGGGCGTAGGCCACCCAAGCGCCCACGTCGTGGCCCACCAGCCGCACCGGCCCCAATTGGCGGTGCTCCAGGTAGGCCGCCACCTCAGCAGCCACCGCCTCGATGCTGAAGTCGCTGTCGAGGGCGAGGCTGCTGTCGCCCTGGCCCTTGAGGTCGAGGGCGATCACATGGTGATCCGCGCTGAGCAGGGGCATCACCCGGCGCCAGGCGTAGCTGGTCTGCGGCCAGCCCGCCAACAGCAACACCACCGGCCCACTGCCCTGCTCCACGGCGTGAAACGACAGCTCGCCCAGGGTGTGTTGCGTGTGCTCAACGGGATTGGCGCCGAAATCCGAAGCCATGCAACGGGCCAGGGTGTGGATGGGAACGTTCGCATTGTGCAGGCAACTTGCCCGCCTGTGGGCCAGCCTCTAGAAATGCGTATAGACCAACCTGTCAGGGGATTGCCATGCCGCTCATCGCCTCCACGCGCGCGCCGATCGCTGGGGTTCGGCGCTGGCTGGGGCGGTGGCTGAAGGGCGCCCTGGGGGTTGCCCTGAGCGTGCTGTTGGCGGCGGTGGTGGGGTTCGGCTGGGGCGCAGCGCCGCTGGCGGCCGCCACCGTTGCCGCCGAAGGCCCTGAGGTGCGGGTGGTGGGGCGCCTGCCCCTGCAGCTCAGCGCCGCCGAACAGCGCGAGTTCGAGCAAAAAACCCTGGAGCTGGCGGCCATCACCCGCCGGCAAGACCACGTGACCAGCTACTCCTGCAACGGTGATATCGAACACCCTGGTGTGTATGTGTTCGACGAGATCTGGCCCTCGGAGGCGGCCCTGCAGGCCCACCTGGAGACTCCGCACTTCAAAGCCTGGTGGTCGTGGGTGGAACCTCACCTGGCGGGTGATCTGGTGATCGGCGTCAGCCCCACCGAAGCCTTTCACGTGCTTGGGGCGTGACGGGAACCTCCCCCTCCATGGCGCCGGCGGCCGCGCACCGCGATTCGCTCAAGTCTGAGGCGGAATTTCGGCAGGAGTTCATCTATTTCATCATCGTGGATCGCTTCCACGACGGCACCGCCGATGAAGAGGAACGCAGCGGCACCTGGGACCGCGGTGCCCGGGCAGGGCTGCTGGACAAAACCTGGACGCAATGGGGCAAATACTGGGGCGGCAACCTGCAGGGGGTGATCGATCGCATCGATTACCTGCAACAGCTTGGCGTGACGGCGGTGTGGCTGTCGCCCCTGTTTGAACAGGTGGATGACATGCAATTCGACCGTGCACCAATGCACGGCTACTGGACCAAGGATTTCAAGCGCATCAACCCCCGCTTTCTGCGCCAGGGGGATTCCGCCAGCCTGCATCAATCGGCAACCCTGCGGGATCTGGTGGAGGCGCTGCATGGGGCCGGCATCAAACTGATTCTGGATGTGGTCTGCAACCACAGCTCGCCGGACATCAACGGCAGCAAAGGGGTGGTCTACGACGATGGGGTGCTGCTGGCCGACTTCAACAACGACCACCACAACTTCTACCACCACAACCCCGAGATCACCGACTGGAACGATGAATATCAGCTGATCAACCACGAAATGTGTGGCCTGGCCACATTCAACGAACGCAACATCACGTTTCGCAATTACATCAAATCAGCCATCAAGAGCTGGCTCGATGTGGGGGTAGATGCCTTGAGGGTGGACACCCTCAAGCACATGCCGATCTGGTTTTGGCAGGAATTCTGCACGGACATCAAGCGCCACAAACCGGACACGTTTTTGTTTGGTGAATACGGCTTCAGCAAACCGTGGGAAGAGCGTTCCGTGCGCTACGCCAACGATTCAGGAATGTCGATCCTGGATTTCGGCCTGTGCGATGGCATCCGCTTTGCCCTCTCCGGCCGGGAGCCGGGTGGGTTCCAGCTGGTGGAACAGGTGCTCGGTTACGACCACGTGTACCGGCGCGCCAACGAACTGGTGACGTTCATTGACAACCACGACATGCCACGGTTTTTGTCGATCGTGGACGACGCCCGCAAGCTGCCCCTGGCCCTGGTGCTGCTGATGACCCTGCGGGGGGTGCCATGCCTGTTCTATGGCACCGAACAGGGCCTCCACGACGACACCAACGGCGGCGAGGACCCCTACAACCGCCCGATGATGGAGTGCTGGGATCAAGGGGGCAGCCTCTACCGCCTGCTGGCGCAGCTGGCCGCACTGCGGCGCCGCAACCGGGCGCTCACCATGGGCAGCCACCAGCAGCGCTATGTGAGCCACGACCTCTACGCCTACAGCCGCCACTACCGTGATTCCGCCGTGCTGGTGGCGGTGAACCAGGGGCCCGCCACAGCCGTGCCCCTGCCCCACTGCGGACTGCCCGACGGCACCTACCGCTGCCTGCTGAGCGAGCGGCCCGTGCAGGTGGAGCAGGGCAGCATTCAAAACCTTTGGCTCGACAGCCAGGCTGCGCTGGTGCTCGAGCACACCGGCAGGCCGGTGAGCGGCGAGCTGGTGGGGGTGTTCCAGCTCAACGGCTACCACTGCCAACCGGGCGAGCGGCTGGCCATCACCGGCTCCTGTGCGGAGCTGGGCCGCTGGGATGAGGAGCTCAGCTACGGCATGGAGTATGTGAACAGCAACACCTGGATCGCCGAGGTGCCCCTCTATCGCAGTGCCGGCAGCTCCATGCACTACAAGTTCATGGTGTGCCGCAACGGGGCGGACCCCGTGATGGAAAACATCCTGGGTCGCCAAGCGGTGCTGCCCAGCCGGGGGCGCCTCAAATTCGATTGCATCTGGAACGACGATTGAAACGCCCGAAGTTGCGACTCACGGTCGCCAACCAGATCACGCTGGCCTTCTGGGCCGTGTACGCGCCGGCCCTGCTGCTGATCACAGCCCTCACCAGCGACGCCACCGAACGCTGGTTGATCAACAGCAAGCTGAATGAGCTGCGGGTTGAGGCGCTGCTGATCAAAAAATATGTGGATACCTGGGAACGGGAAAGCAGCGGTCAGCTGCGCTTTTTCAAAGCGCTCGACAGGGTGGCCAGGCTGAGCCCAGCCCAGCAAAGCAAGATTTTGCAGTCGCTTGTTGGTGGTGACAACTATCGATCGATCACCATCGCAAACCGCAAGGGCATAGCACTGGCCAGCAGCAGAGTCGACTTCGCTCGCCGCAACACCCCCGGCAAGGTGCGTCAGCGCGCGCGCATGATCGCCAATGAGTTTTCGTGCCTCCAGGCCAACACGCCAACGCAATCCATCAACCCCCTCTCCTGCTCGGACAGCGCCTTCACCCTGCGACGGAAATCTGACAACACGCAGCGGTTAACAACGGCCTTGGCGCTGGGGCCAAGCGGGCCAGGGGCCCCCCGCGAAAGCGACCGCTTCATTTATACCTCCATCAATCTGAGCCACTTTTTCAGCGACTCCGAACTGGCCACGATCGAATACCAGATCTCACTGGGAACCATGACGGGCCAGCGCTTGCTGAATTTGCCCAGCAACCAACAGCTTCCCAGTTTTGTTCTAACCAAAAACATCAGCACCCCACTGTTGGCCTTCAATGGCGCCGGCCAGCTCCTTCCCAGCAACGCGATCACCCCCGATTCACCAAGCTGGCGCACCATCCAAGAGTCGATCAGCCCAGAGTGCCGGCGCCAACTCTCCCGTGGGGTCAACTGCCAAACCAGGGTTCAATTCCACGGTGAGCGCTACATCGTGAACGTTCGCTCCAGCGAATCCGGCCTGGGTGTGATCGCGACCGTTCCGCTCAGGCAGGTGAGTGCCGAAGCCGAGCAGTCGAGCCGAAAGGTGCTGCTGCTCGGGCTTGGCCTGATGCTCCTGGGCACACTGGGGATGCGATGGCTGGCCAAGCAGCTCTCGGCCCCGATCGTGGAGGCAAGCGCCACCATCAATGACCTAAGCGCCGGGACCTTCAACATTCAGCTCCAACGCAAACCCCGCGGTGAGCTGGGCACCCTCTACACCAACATCCGCATCACCGCCCAGCGGCTGCAGCAACTGCTGCTGAAGGAGCAACAGGCGGCCGTGTCGCTGCGGGAAATCGAAACGGCCAAGGCGATCCAGAACAATTTTCTGCCCCTCAGCGTTGATGTGGCCAGCCGGGCCGATGTGGCGGCCCTGTGTGAACCCGCCCTGAACGTTGGCGCCGATTGGTATGACGTGATTCCGGTGCAATCGGGCACGGTTTTTGTGCTGGCGGATGTGTGCGACAAGGGCGTGGGTTCCGCCCTGTTCATGAGCGTGTTCCGCAGCTTGATTCGGTTCTTCGTGCAGCAGGTGTTCACCGACCAACCCGTGGAATCCTCATGCGACCAGGAACGGCTGCAGCAGGTGCTCAGCAAGGTCAACAGCTACATGGCCGAAAACCACGGGGAATCCTCGATGTTTGCCACCATTTTCCTGGCCCTGCACCGGCCGGTTGAGCAGCAATTGGTGGTGGTGAACGGAGGCCATGAAGCCACCCTGCTGGTGGCGCAGGGCATCGGGGCCATCCAGCAGCTGAAGGCCTCGGGGCCGGCCGTTGGCATCTTCGACGGCGCCCATTACGGCAGCTACGCCTGTGACTGCCCCCCCGGAAGCTGGATTCTGATGTACAGCGATGGCCTCCCGGATGCCTGCAACCACGATGGCGAGCGCTTTGGCCATGAACGCAGTGAACGCTGTTTTCTCAACGCCATCGGCAGCGATGAAACCCATGGCACGCCAACGGCCCAGGCTGTGTTGCAAGACATCCGTGGCAGCGTCTCCCGCTTCTGCGGCGATGCGGCAGCCTTCGACGACCTCACGGTGATGGTGGTGCATTGCCAGGCTGACGCCGAAGCGATTGCCCCTTAGCGTCGGGGCTGGTCCTCTCGATCCCCATGGCACCGCTCCAGCAACGCGTTCGCCCGCAGCTGAATCGGTCGAAGCCTCGGGCGGTGCTGGTGGGCCTGCTGGTGGCAGCCCTGGGCGCCCTGCTGTTGTTCCTGGTGGTGCCCAGCCCCGCCAGGGCACAATTCTTTGAGGTGCGCACCTACCCCCAATCGGCCACGCTGCAGCGGGGCACGCGCGAGCGGATCGTCTACAACTTCCCCAGCAGCGGCGTGAAGGTCACCATGCCGCGCTTCCTGCGCAATCCCCGCAGCTTCAAAACCGCCGGCGGCGATGTGCTGGTGATGCTGCGCACCCCGGAGGACACCTGCGGGCTTTACCAGATCAGTGAAACGATTGCGCCGGTGGATGTGGGCCCGCCGCCCCACTTCCACTACGACAGCGCTGAATGGTTCTTCCCCACGGAAGACTCCACCTTCCGCATCTACGGCACCCAGGAGGCCAAGCCCCTCACCCCAGGCCTGCTGCCGGGGGTGAACGCGCCGGTGCCCAAGATGGGCTCGGTGACCATCGGCAAGGGCGAGGTGGTGTACTCCCCGAAGGGCACCGTGCATTTCTGGCACAACGAGAGTGCCAACAAGCAGGACATCCGCGGCTTTTACAACATCTGGACCCCGGCCAATGGGGTCAACGACTGGTTTGCCGGCGTCAACAACGTCAACGGCTCCACCGCCCCGCTGCCCCTGCCTGGCCCCCAGGCCACCACCCTGCAAACGGCCCTCTGGGGGGTTCCCCATGACCCCACCGGCGGCTTCGTGGGCCGCAGCGACTACCGCAACATCCGCGGCCCGGTGGCCAGCGATGGCAACCACCTGGCCGAATTGCAAGACCTGTTTGACCGCGGCGAAGCCTGCTACCCCCGCGATGGCCTCGGGAAGCGCCCTTGATCAGCCCGGCCCGTCGACCTTCAAGGTCAACAGGGTGAGGTCATCGAAGGGTTCGGCACCGCCGCAGTAGGCCATCACCGTGGCGTGCACGTGGGCCAGCAGATCCTGGGGGCTGCAGCGCTCCGGATTCACCGACGCCAGCAGGGCCTGAATCCGTTCACGTCCAAAGGGCTCCCCGGCAGGGCTGCGCGCATCCGGCAGGCCGTCGCTGTAGGCGAACAGCAGATCCCCGGGGTGCAGGCTGCAGGTGTGGATGGTGAACACGGCCTGCTCGAACAACCCCAGGGCCGGACCACCCATGGCCAGCTGCGGCGCTGAAGGGGCCCCTGGGGCACGGAGCAAAAAGGGTGTTTCATGGCCGGCCAGGGCATAGGCCAAGCTGCTGGTTGCCGGTTGATAGAGACCCACAAACGCCGTGGCAAACATGCCGGAGCTGGCATGGGTGCCGGCCATGTAGCGGTTGACGTTGCTGAGGGCAGCCCCCAAGCAATGGACCGCATCGCCGCTGGCTGCCCATTCCTGGCTCAAGCTGAGGCGCAGCAGGGAGCGAAACACCGACATGTACAGCGCCGATGGGATGCCCTTGTCGCAAACATCGGCCACCACCACGGCCGTGGCGTCGCCAAGGGGCACCACGTCATACCAGTCGGCGCCGATGTCGTAGGCGGGCTGACACAGGGCCGCCAGCTGCAGCCCCCGGCGCAGGGGCAACGGCTCAATCAGGAAATCGGCCTGCATGCGCTTGGCCTCGCTCACCTGCGCACGGGTGACGGCGTGGCGGGTGGCGTCGTCCACATAGGTGCGCAGGCGATCGGCACTGCTGTTGATGTGGCTGAAGAGGTCATCGATTTCCGTGTTCGGCCCATCAACCAGCTGGATCTCGAACTGCCCCTGGCTGAGCTGCTGCATGGCCTCCTCCACCTGGTGAATGGGGCGCAACAGGAGCCGGCAGATGCGCGCAATGGCGACGGAACTCACCAGCAGGGCCAGCAGGTTGGCGCCCACAACGGCCATGGTGAGTTGCCGCAATTTGCCCAGCGATGTTTCGTGATCCACCACCACAGCCAGGCGGAAGCGGTCCTGCACATCAGCGGCCACCAGGTAGTAGTCCGGCAGGGTGGCGGAGGTTGGTTCACCCTTGGGAAGGGGCATCGACTGGATGGTGTTGATCAGCCGCCGCCAGGCGGGATTGGCCACCTGATCCCTCGCCACCACCTGATCTGTCTTGCCCGCGATGGCGGTGGTTCTGGTCTTGTGGAGGAGCACCGCTTGGCCATCACCGGCCACCAGCAGATAGCCCCAGCCGGTGAAACGGCCCTGCAGAGGGTTGATCCAACGGATGGCGGCGTCCCCGCTGCGGGGGTGGGTGAAAATCTGGGTGATTCCTGAACGGGCTGCCACCTCATTGACCGGTGTGCAGGCTTCCATCACGCCGAGCACCCGATTGGCCCGGCGGATCGGAACGGCTTGGCTGATGCAGATCAAGCCTGTGCCGCCGCGGCGCCACAACCCGAGGCTGGAGCGCCCCGCCAGGGCCTGCTGAAACCAATCCGAACCACGGCGGCGCCGCACGGCGTCCGGTGCCATCGACGGCGGCGACCCATCATTGCTGGCCAGCAGACGGCCGTCGGTGGTGAAGATCGACAGGTTGAAATTCGGATACACCCGGCTGGAGCGCACCAGGATCTGCTGGGTGCTGGGGGGATCCAGCCGCTCAATCGAGGAGGACGTTGCCAGGAATTCCAGGTAGTCGTGGTTGTCACCAACCCAGTCGTTGACCACCTGGTTGATCATGGCGAGATCCTGTGTGATGTCGGTGAGCGTCGTGTTCCTGACGCGCTCATACACATGGCGCCACACCACATAGGAGCCAAACACATTCATCGGAACCGAGCACAACCAGAGGCTGAGCAACAACTGCTGCAGCAGCGACAGCCGGCGCCAGTGGTGTTTAATCCTGCTGAATACCATTTACGTGACCCGCAACACCAGCAGCGTCAGATCATCAAACTGATCAGCGCCATCCATGTAACCATCAACAGACCGCTGCAAGCGGTTCACCAGGGCATCGGCACTCCAATCGTGGGAGGGATGCTCATGCAAAATCTGCACGACGCGGTTGGAGCCAAACCCCACCCCCTCCGGATTGCGGGCGTCTGGCAGGCCGTCGGAATAGGCCAACAGCAGCGAGCCGGCCGGCAAGGCACAGGCACCGGCCTCGTAGCGCGCCCAAGGGAAGATGCCCACCGCTGGCCCCCCGAGGGGAAGGGGCGTGACCTCCTGGCCGCGCAACAACAACGGGGCCTCATGGCCCGCCACCAAGTAATACAGCTCGCCGCGATCTGGGGCAAAGGCCCCCACAAACACCGTGGCAAACATGGCGGATTCACCATGGGTGCTGGCCATGTATTGGTTCACGCTGTCCACGGCCTGCTCCAGGGTGCTGCGGGGATCTCCACTGGCCTGCCACTCCTTGCGCAAACTCAGCCGCAACAGCGACCGAAACACCGACATGTAGAGGGCCGACGGCACACCCTTGTCGCAAACATCAGCCACCACCACAACGGTGAGGCCATCGAGTGCGAAGGCGTCGTACCAATCCGCGCCAATCTCATAGGCCGGTTGGAACAGGGCCGCCACCTGCACCTGATCGGTGCGGGGCAGATCGCGCACCAGAAAATCCGCCTGGATGCGGCGGGCCTCCCGAAGCTGGGCATCGGTGGCCGCATGCTTGCGGGTGCTCTCCAGGTAAACCTGCAATTGCTGTGAGGCCTGATTCACGTAGCCAAACAGCCGTCCCACATCCCCTTTGGGCTCCGGCAAGGGGGGGCCGAACTGACCGTGGCTGAGCTGGGCCAGGGCTTCACCCACGGCCTGAAACGGCCGTGCAAATTCCTTGGTGACCCGCGCCAGCACCAGCGAACTCACCCCAAGCGCAGCCAGGATCCCCAGCCAGATGCCAATGAACAGGCCATTCACGGTGCTGTAGGCCGACTCGCTGTCCACCACCATCAACACCGTGCGGCCAGGTTTGCTGCGGTCCACCCCGGCCAGGTAGTCGACCCCTTTGATCGACACGGCGTGGAACGACGTGGGCCCCTGGGCCGTCTCCGCCAGGCGCACGATCGGTTCCCAGTCGCTCTGGCTCAGCTGCTTCACATTGAGATGCCGCAGTTGGTCGGCATCCTGTTGCGGTCCCGAAGCACCCAGGCCCAGTTCAATCAGACGGCCGGGTTCCAGCACCAGCAACAACGCATAGCCGCGGCGTTTGCCAGCATCCAGATCAATGATGGGCAGGTCATTCTTCCCGCCGGAGACCCCTTTGATCAGCCGGTTGATGCCGGTGACCCAGCCCAGGTTCTGCAGGGAAATGCAGGTGGTCATCACCCCACCCACCGTTGCTCCCTCCCCGTTGAGCCGATAAACGGGCACACTGCTGGCGACGCAGGGCTCGTTGGCAAACGGTGGCAGCAGGGGGGCCGACGAGCTAATGCCCTTCAGGGCCTTGGCATAGGAATCGGCCAGATCCTCCGGCAAGCGCTGCAGCTGCTGGGGGGCCACAGGCCGGATCAGGGAACCGACACGATTCACGATGCCGGTCTCCTTGTTCAGCAGCGCATAGCTGTAGTGGGGGAAATAGCGATAGACCCGATCAATCATCTGGCTGGCCAGCTCCCCTCGAAAGCCGCGGATCAGGGGGTAACTCGCCAGCAGCTGCAACTCCCGCAGGTGCTGGTCATCCCAAAAGGTGAGCCACTGCGACGCCTGCTCCGCATCCCAGATCAATTGTTGGCGCAGGCGGCCCTCCACCGCCTGGCGCGCATTCAGCAGGGCCACCGTCGAGGTGAGCATGAACACGGGCACCAGCGACAGCCACACCGCGATGGTCAGCTTCAGGCGCTGGGAGCGCTCATCCCAGAGCTGCCGCCGCAGTGCGGACCAAGACCAGCGCATCAAAGCCGCAGCTCACCCACCCATTAGAAGCAGAACAACCGCAGTTGCGCAGCATGGCGGACACACGGGAGGGCCGGCCCAAGCCAGGGCGGGCTTGAAACGGCAAGCGGCGCCCGATCGCGTGTAACAGTCGCCCCGGAATGCAGGGGGAGCAGCTGACAGGCGCCCCGATTGCAGGGAAGACTGCGGATAACGCATCAACGCAGCGCCGGCATGGATCCCAGCATTCAGAGCGACGCCCCAACCCTTGGCCCCGAGGCCGCCGCACCCGGCGAGCGGGTGAAGATCCTGGTGGCGGACG
>Ga0214917_10001858_pt1 | contig 26673 bp, 22 predicted proteins | sample LL_1208_BB_MetaG_FD_177983 | JGI IMG/M metagenome (GOLD analysis project Ga0214917, IMG submission 177983) | Freshwater microbial communities from Lake Lanier, Atlanta, Georgia, United States - LL_1208_BB | ecosystem: Environmental > Aquatic > Freshwater > Lake | place: USA: Georgia | collected... | reverse complement strand
CCGCTGTCCTTCGACGCCGGGTTTTCGCAGCTAAGCACTGCCTTTGCGGTGGGCGCCAGCGTGGTGCTGCTCGACCACCTATTCGCCAGCGACGTGGCCCGCGCCATCGACGAACACGCCATCACAGGACTCACGGCCGTGCCGCCGCTGTACCTGCAACTGCTGGCGACATCGTCAAATACCGGCAAGGGCGACTCGCTGCGCTACTTTGCCAACACCGGCGGCCACCTGCCGCGCGCCGCGTGGCAAGCCCTGCGCGCGCGCTGGCCAAAAGCGCAGCCAATCGCCATGTATGGACTCACCGAAGCGTTCCGCGCCAGCTGGCTACCGCCGTTCGAATTCGACCAGCGACCCGACTCGATGGGCATTGCCATCCCGGGAGCGCGCTTGCACGTGTTGCGAGCCGATGGCAGCCGCTGCGCGCCTAACGAGCCCGGCGAACTGGTCCAGCAGGGCTCGCTGGTGACGCGCGGCTACTGGAACGATCCGGCGCGCTCAGCCGAACGCTTCCGCGCGGGACCCGACGGCGAACCGGCGGTCTGGTCAGGTGACACCGTGCGCCAAGATGCGGATGGCTATCTGTACTTTGTCGCCCGCCGCGACGAGCAGATTAAGACCTCGGGCTACCGGGTCAGCCCGACTGAGGTGGAGTCGGCGGCGGCAGCGCTGGGTGTGCCCGAATGCGTTGCGGTGGGCGTCCCCGACCCGCTGCTGGGCGAGGCCATCGTGCTGGTGGTCGGCCAAACGCCGGCTGCGGCGCCCGATGTCGAGACGCTGCTGCACGGCCTGCGCGGGGCGCTCGCCAGCTGGCAGGTTCCGCGCAGCATCGATCACCTGGGCACCCCCCTGCCGCGCAACGCCAATGGTAAGTTCGACCGCATGCTGATCCGCTCCGAGGCGCTGCGCCGCCATCGCCATGACTGACGCCACTGCTTCGGAGCAACCACGTCACGCGCCGACACTGCTGGCGGTGGACGCGGCGGGCATGCTCTGCATCGGCGGCGTGCCGGCCTCGCTGCTGGCCGAACGCCATGGCACACCGCTCTACGCCATCGACGCTGCGCTGGTGCGTACGCGAGTCGCCGAGGTAAGGGCCATCCTGCCCGCAGGCATGCGCCTGCATTACGCGGTCAAAGCCAATCCCTTGCCGGAACTCCTGAGCCTGCTTGCGAAGCTAGTGGACGGCTTCGATATCGCCTCGCTCGGCGAGCTTCAAGCGGCAGTAGCCGCCGGCAAGACCGGACGCGACCTTGGTTTTGCCGGGCCAGCCAAACGCGACGTCGAGCTGCAGGCGGCGCTCGACTGTGGCGCAGTGGTCAATGTCGAATCGGCTGGCGAATTGGCGCGGCTATCAGCGCTGGCTGCAACTGGCGCGCAGCGGGGTCACGCAGCCATCCGGGTCAACCCGGACTTTGAGTTGCGCCACTCCGGGATGCGCATGGGTGGCGGTGCGCAAGCCTTTGGCATCGATGCCGAGCACGTGCCGTCGATCCTCAAGTCATGGCCCGACACTATCGATTTCGAGGGTTTTCATGTCTACGCCGGATCGCAGAACCTCAGCGGTACACAAATCGCCGCGGCCCTTCACAAGACCTACGAGCTGTGCCGGGACCTGGCGCATCACGCACCCTGCCCGCCCGCGCTGATCAACCTCGGTGGCGGATTCGGCATCCCTTACTTTGCCGGCGACACCCGACTCGATCTGGCACCCATACGCACGGCACTACACGACATTGCAGCAAGCGCCCGCCAGCACTTGCCGGGCACGACGGTGCTGCTGGAACTCGGGCGCTACCTGGTGGGTGAAGCCGGCGTCTTCCTGACCCGTGTGATCGACCGCAAGACCTCGCGCGGCGAGACCTTTTTGCTCTGCGATGGCGGCATGCACAATCACTTGGCAGCGTCCGGTAACTTCGGCCAGGTGTTGCGGCGCGATTATCCAGTTTGGCTGGCGCGAGACCCGCACGCGCCCGCAATCGAAACCGTCAACGTGTGTGGACCGCTGTGCACGCCGCTGGACGTGCTGGGACGGCAGGTGGCGCTACCGCGCGCCGAGGTCGGCGACCTGATCGCTATCGGCCAATCTGGGGCCTACGGCGCGAGTGCCAGTCCCTCGGCGTTTCTGTCGCACCCGCAGGCCGGACAGGTTCTGGTTTAAGCCCGCGACTGGGTAAATCGCCCGTCTGCCCTACTCTGGTGCCCGCACCAGCACTGAGCGATTGCCGTTGGATTCCATCGGCGAGACAAGGCCGGCCTGCTCCATCGCCTCAATGAGCCGCGCCGCGCGGTTGTAGCCGATGCGCAGCTGCCGTTGGACTGCCGAAATGCTGGCACGGCGCGTACGCAAAACGATGGCCACTGCTTCGTCGTAGAGCGGATCGGCTTCGGCATCTCCGCCACCCGCTTCGCCCGACCCTGCCTCCAGGTCGCCGCCGGCGTCGCCATCCAGCATGCCGTCGATGTAATCCGGCTCGCCGTTGGCACGCAAGAACTCGACCACGCGGTGCACCTCGTCGTCACCCACAAAAGCACCGTGGGCACGCACCGGCAGGCCAGTGCCGGGCGGCAGGTAGAGCATATCGCCCATCCCCAGCAGGCTCTCGGCACCCATTTGATCGAGGATGGTGCGGCTGTCGATCTTGCTCGACACCTGAAATGCCACCCGCGTCGGCACATTGGCCTTGATCAATCCAGTGATTACGTCCACCGACGGCCGCTGAGTGGCAAGGATGAGGTGGATGCCGGCTGCGCGAGCCTTCTGCGCCAGCCGCGCGATCAGCTCCTCAATCTTCTTGCCAACCACCATCATCAGGTCGGCGAGTTCGTCGATGACCACCACGATGGTCGGCATCGGTTCCAGCTCCGGCGGGTCTTCGCCCGGGTTGAGCGCCTCGAACAGCGGGTCGGTGATCGGCACGCCGAGTTCAATAGCGTCACGCACCTTCATGTTGTAGCCGGCGAGGTTGCGCACGCCGAGCGCGCTCATCAGGCGATACCGGCGATCCATCTCGACCGTGCACCAGGCCAGCGCGTGCGCCGCCTGTTTCATGTCGGTGACCACCGGCGCCAGCAGGTGCGGGATGCCATCGTAGACCGATAACTCGAGCATCTTGGGGTCGACCAGGATCAGCCGCACCTCGGCTGGCGTGGCCTTGAACAGCAGCGACAGGATCATCGCGTTAATCGCCACCGACTTGCCCGAGCCAGTGGTGCCGGCGACCAGCAGGTGCGGCATCTTGGCCAAATCGGCCACCATCGGCGCGCCGCCGATGTCCTTGCCCAGCGCAAGGGTGAGCGGCGAGGCGTTGTCGGCGTAGACGCTGGCCGAGAGCACCTCGGAGAGGCGCACCGTCTGCCGCTTGGCGTTGGGGATCTCCAGACCCATGCAGGACTTGCCGGGGATGGTCTCGACCACGCGGATGCTGCTCACCGACAACGCACGCGCCAAGTCCTTGACCAAATTGACGATCTGGCTGCCCTTCACGCCAGTGGCGGGCTGGATCTCGTAGCGGGTGATGACCGGACCTGGATAGGCGGCGAGCACCTGCACGTCGACGCCGAACTCACGCAGCTTGTGTTCGATCAGGCGCGAGGTGAACTCGAGCGTCTCGACCGACGGGCCCTCGATCGCGGCGGAGGCCTCGTCGAGCAGGGCGAGCGGCGGCAGACCGTCTCCCGGCAAGTCGGTGAACAGCGGCCGCTGCTTTTCCTTGTCAACGCGCTCAGAGACCTCCGGTGGCTCCTCTGGGGTCATGATCCTGACCGGCGCGCGCGGTCGCTCCCCCACCTCATCGGCCACCACCGCATCACGCTCTGCCGCGGCGCGCGCCCCCAGACGACGGTCGCGCCAGGTCTCGAGCGCACGCCAGCCACCCATCGCAGCCAGCTCGACCAGCGCACCGACCCGCTCAGCCACGTCGAGCCAGGACACGCCGGTCAACAAGCTCACCCCGGCCATCAACAGTGCCAGCAGCAGCAGGGTGGCGCCGGTCATGCCAAGCCCGGCTGAGAGCAGGCTTGCGAGGGTAGAGCCCAGCGCGCCCCCCGCGCCAGCCGGCAGTCCGGCCGCAAAAGCATGGATGCGCAGGGCCTCGAACGCGGAGCCCGCCAGCAACAACAGCAGTACACCGACCAAGGCCAATGCGGCGGATCCGTCTTGTGGCTCACGGCCGCGAATCATCATCGAGTAGGTGCGCACCAGTCCTGTGCCCGCAGCCAAGAGCAACCATAGCGCGGAGCCCCCGAATACGTAGTAGAGGATGTCGGAGACCCACGCGCCGACCACGCCACCACGGTTGATCACCGCGGCATCACCAGCGGCGCGCGACCAACCGGGATCGGCGGGGTCGTGGGTGACCAGACACAGGGTCAGGTAGATTCCGGCGACCAGCGCGAGCGTCCACAACGCCTCTCGCACCAACTGCAGCAGGCGCGGCGGCAGCCCTGGCGTTGCACTGGCAGAGGGGGACGCGGGCTTGGTGGCCATCGCGCAAGGATACCGGCAATCGGCCGCCAAAGATGACCGTACAATCCGCCGCATGAGCTACGCCCTGCTGCGCCCCGCCCTCTTCGCCCTCGATGCCGAGACCGCCCATGACTGGGTGCTGCGCGGGGTCGACATACTCGGCAGGCTTGTTCGCCATCCGCATCCGGCGCCGGGAGCCAGTGCGCGGGTCATGGGCATCGACTTCCCGAATCGGGTCGGCCTTGCCGCCGGACTCGACAAGAACGGCGCGCACATCGACGGTCTGGCGGCGTTAGGCTTCGGCTTCATCGAAGTCGGTACGGTGACACCGCGGCCGCAGCCCGGAAACCCCAAACCGCGCATCTTTCGTCTGCCAGAGCACGAGGCACTGATCAACCGCCTCGGCTTCAACAATGGCGGACTCGACGCGCTACTCGCCAACGTCGCCGCGACGCGCTGGCGGGGCATTCTGGGCATCAACATCGGCAAGAACGCGACCACGCCCCTCGAACACGCCGTCGACGACTACCGGACCGCGCTGGAGGCTGTCTACCCGCTTGCCCATTACGTGACGGTCAATATCAGCTCCCCGAACACGCAAGGCTTGCGCAGCCTGCAACATGGCGACGAACTCGACACCCTGCTCTCCACCCTGAAGCAAACGCAAACCCGCCTGGCCGACCACCACGGCCGTTACGTGCCGCTGGCGGTGAAGATCGCGCCCGACCTCGACGACGCCCAACTCGATGACATCGCGATGCGCCTGACGCGACACGCGATGGACGCAGTCATCGCCACCAACACCACACTCGACCGCGCTGCCGTGGCAGGCCATCCGCTCGCCAAAGAAGCCGGCGGACTGAGCGGGCGGCCGGTGTTCGCGCGCAGCACTGAACGGCTCGCCGCGCTCGCCCGACGACTCGACGGGGCGCTGCCGATCATCGGCGTCGGTGGGATCGCTTCGGCGGCTGACGCGCGCGCCAAGTTCGAAGCTGGCGCAAGCCTGGTGCAGGTCTACACCGGTCTGATCTACCGGGGACCCGAGCTGGTCACCGAGGTCGCGGCCGCATGACCGACGCCGCAACCGATCCGGCTCGCGCCGCCCGCCGCGCTATGCGGCTGGCGCTGATCGAAGCGCGTCAACGCATGAACCCGCGCGATCGGATCGACGCCGACGCGGCACTTAGCCGTCATCTCAGCGACCTGCTGCAGCGCCTGCAACCGACATCCGTAGGCTTTTGCTGGCCCTACAAAGCTGAATTCGACGCTCGAGCGGTCATCGGCGACTGGCTAGCCGCAGCCGAAACGCGGTGGGCAGCGCTGCCTGTAGTCGGCCCGACTGGCACGCCGATGCGCTTTCGCCGCTGGGACCCCGGCCACGAGATGCCGCTGGACCGCTATGGCATCCCGTTCCCCGGCGACGGCCCGGACGTGGTCCCGCAACTGCTGCTGATCCCGTGCAACGGCTTTGACGCGCGCGGCTACCGCATCGGCTACGGCGCTGGCCATTTCGACCGCACGCTCGCCACGCTGCAACCGCGTCCGGTCGCCGTGGGCGTCGCCTATGAGCTCGGACGCATCGACGATGTCCAACCGCATGCGCAAGACCTGCCGATGGATTGGCTGGTCAGCGAGACCGGCTGCTGGCAGCGCCTCTGAGGCGGCACTTGGCTGAAGACCGGCCTAAACCGGATTGCGGATGCCGAACAACACCTGGCCTGCAGGACCCGCCGCCGCCGCCGACTCGCAGTGCCCGGCCTGATCGTCGAAGAAAAAATCGGGCTCGAACTCGCGCAAGAAATCGCCCTTGGCCAGACCGCCGAGGAACATCGCCTCGTCAACCTCGATGTTCCAGTCCATCAGAGTGCGAATCGCGCGCTCATGCGCCGGCGCGCTGCGCGCCGTGACCAGCGCGGTGCGGATGCGCATCGCCGGGGTACCCTCCTGCTGCAAACGATGCAAAGCCGCCAAAAGCGGCTTGAATGGCCCCTCGGACAGCGGTTGCGCCGCATTGTCGCGCTCGTGGGCCTGAAAGGCGTCGAGCCCATGGGTTTGATAGACCCGCTCGGCCTCATCGGAGAACAACACCGCGTCACCGTCAAAGGCGATGCGGACCTCATGCGGGTGGGCATCGGTGGCTCGCGTCGAGTGCGGGTAGACCTGCGCCGCCGGCACACCGGCCTCGAGTGCCGAGCGCACGTCCGACAGATGCGCGGAGAGAAACAGGTTGGCATGAAGCGGCCGCAGATAGCGCCACGGCGGCTGACCGCGGGTGAAGCTGCCGCGCTGGATCGGCAAACCATAATGCTGCGCCGAACGAAACACGCGCATGCCCGAGACCGGGTCGTTGCGCGACAGGATCACCACCTCGACCCGTTGAGCGTCGTCGGTGTTGAACGCCAACAACTTGCGCACCAAAGAAAAAGCGACGCCCGGCTTGGCCGGGATGTCTAGCCGCTCAAGCTGCAGGGCCCGATAGGCGCGGTCGTCGGTCTCCTCGAAAACCTGGTTCTCCTCCTCAAAATCGAACAGCGCGCGCGAGGAGATCGCAACAACCAGTTTGCCGACCAGGCTCTCCGGCACGTTTAGATGGCCGACTCGTTGGTCTCACCAGTGCGGATACGGACGACGTGCTCGACCGGGCAGACAAAGATCTTGCCGTCGCCGATCTTGCCGGTGTGGGCTGCTTTGACAATGGTGTCGACGACCGCCTCGGCCTGGTCGCTTTCGACCACCACTTCGACCTTCATCTTCGGCAGGAAATCGACCACGTATTCGGCACCGCGATAGAGCTCGGTGTGGCCTTTTTGCCGACCAAAGCCCTTGACCTCGGTAACGGTCAGCCCGGACACGCCCATATCGGCCAGCGCTTCACGAACTTCGTCGAGCTTAAACGGCTTGATTACCGCTTCGATTTTCTTCATGAGTAAGCCTCCATCAGAGTTGGGCTAGTGTAGCCAATCGCCCCGATTCGCGTTGTGTCTCCGCTCTCCGGGCTGACCCGGAACTTGGCTACACTTGCCGAATGCCGCGTCCGACCGAACTTCCCGCCTGGCAGCAGCTGCACAGTCACCGGCAGACGCTGGACGCTTGGCGCGCCGATGCTGCGCTGGCAGCCGACCCAAGCCGCCGAGAGCGCTTGACGGTGGAGGCCGGCCCGCTGACGGCCGACTGTGCTCACCACCGGATCAGCGGCGATACGCTGCAGCTGCTTGCCGAGTTGGCCGATCAAGCCGGTGTGCAAACCCGATTCGCCCGGATGCTGCGGGGCGACCCGGTCAATCTGACCGAAGGCCGTTCCGCGCTGCACACCGCCCTGCGCAGCGACACACCGCTTGTGGTCGGCGGCACCGACCTGCGCGCAAGCATCGCCGCCGGTCAGCAGGCTGAGCGCGAGTTTGCTGCAGCGGTGCGCAGTGGCGACTGGCGCGGCGCCAGCGGGGCATCGATACGCCACGTCATCAACCTTGGCATCGGCGGCTCCGATCTGGGTCCAGCGCTGGCACTGGACGCCCTCGCAGCAAGCGCCGACGGCCCGATCGCCCGCTGCGTCAGCGACCTCGACCCGCGTGCGCTGGCCGCTGCCCTAGGCGACTGCGAGCCCGCCTCGACGCTGTTCATCGTCTGCTCAAAGACTTTCGGCACCTTGGAGACGCTGGCCAACGCGCAGCGCGCCCGCAACTGGCTGCTGGACGGCGGCATCCCGCCAGCACAAGTCCAGCGCCACTTTGTCGCCGTCACAGCCAACCCGCAGCGCGCCCGCGAATGGGGCGTCGCTGGCGAGCAATGCTTTGCCTTCGGCGACTGGGTGGGCGGCCGCTACTCGCTTTGGTCGGCCGTGGGTCTGGTGCTGCAGATCGCCTGCGGGTCGGCGGTCGTCGCCGCACTGCACCGCGGTGCGCACGCCATCGACACGCATTTCGCCGACACCCCAATCGAACGCAATCTGCCAGCGCTGATGGGCTTGTTGGGGATCTGGTACCGCAATTTCTGGGGTGCACAAGCGCACGCCGTACTGCCCTACGCGTGGCCGCTACGGCGCCTGCCGGACTACCTGCAGCAGCTCGAGATGGAGTCGCTGGGCAAACGCACCGACCTTGATGGCCACCCGGTGACATGGGACACGGGCGGCGTGCTGTTCGGCGCGGCCGGCTCCCACGCTCAGCACGCGTTCTTGCAGCTCTTGCACCAGGGCACCGCACTAATCCCGGCCGACATCATCGTGTTCGACGACACCGCGGCGCTGGAACCGGCGCTCAATGCCAACGCCCATGCTCAGGCGCGCGTGCTGTGTACTGGCGGACAGGTCGCCGCAGCCCCAGCACCGCACGGTGACCTGCCCGGTAACCAGCCCTCGACGGTGATCCGCGCCGAACGGCTGGACGCCGAATCGCTGGGCGCTCTGCTGGCCTGCTACGAGCACAAGGTGTTCACACAGGCCTGCGTCTGGCATATCAATGCCTTCGACCAGTGGGGCGTGGAGCTCGGCAAGCAAGTGGCGCAGTCGATCCTGCGCGGAGAGACCAGCTGAAGCCGCTCTAGAGCGGCAAGCGACGCTGCACCAAGGCGCGCCAGAAGCGCACACCCAGCGGCAGGATCGCGTCGTTGAAGTCGTAGTGCGGGTTGTGCAGCATGCACCCACCACTGCCCGGGCCGTTGCCAATCCACAAGTAGGCGCCTGGCTTGTCCATCAGCATGAAGCCGAAATCCTCGGCGCCCATCGACGGCGCCAGATCTGTGCGCACCGACTCCCGGCCAGCCACCTCCTCGGCAATGGCACGCGCGAAATCGGCTTGGGTCGGGTGGTTGACGGTGGCCGGATAACCGCGCCGGTACTCCACCGTGGCCCGCAAACCATGCGCCGCTGCGATGCCAGAAGCTGCCTCGCTGATTTGCAGCTGCAGCGCATCGCGAACCCCGTTGTCCAGCGCCCGCACCGTTCCGCCAACCGTCACCGACTCGGGGATGATGTTGTAGGCCTCGCCGGCTTGCATGCGGGTGACGCTCACCACCGCCGCCTTGAGCGGGTCGGTGCGTCGGCTGACCACGGTCTGCAAGGTTTGGATGAGGGCCGCAGCGGCAGTGACCGGATCCAGCCCCTCATGTGGCATCGCGGCGTGCGCGCCATGGCCATGCAGGACGATGTCGAACTGGTCGGCCGAGGCCATGACCGGGCCGCGGTGCACGGCAAAACTGCCCGCCGCGAGGCCAGGCCAGTTGTGCAGCGCGTAGACCTCCTCGCAGGGGAATTCGGCGAACAGACCTTCGTCCATCATCTGCCGCGCGCCGCCATCGCCCTCTTCGGCGGGCTGGAAGATGAACGCCACCGCGCCGGCAAAGTCTGGCGCGTCAGCCAGCGTCTCGGCGGCGGCCACCAGCATCGCGGTATGGCCATCGTGACCACAGGCGTGCATGCGGCCGGCATGGGTGGAGCGATGAGCAAAGTCGTTGGCCTCGTGCAGGGGCAATGCGTCCATGTCGGCACGCAGACCAATCATCGGACCGGGGCGTCGTCCCTGCAGCAACCCGACCACACCAGTACCCGCGAGCCCCCGTCGCACCTCGAGACCGGCCAAGGCCAGGCGCTCGGCAACACGATCGCTGGTGCGTGTCTCGGCGAACGCCAGCTCCGGATGCGCGTGCAGATCACGGCGCAACGCGGTCCAGTTGTCTTGATGGCGGTCAATGAAGGAATCGCTCATGTCGGCGAGCATACAACTGCTGTCGGGGTGCGCGCGAGACCACCACCCGGTCAACCGCCAATCGCGGCGATCCCAACCGTCACCTGGGACGGTTCGGGCCTGCAAGGCAGAGCGGCGTGCGACACTCGCGCCACCCCGACAGCACCCCACACCCTCCATGGACTTGAACGAACTGATCGACGCCGCACAGCGCATCGCCCACGGCATCCCCGGCAACAGCCCAGCCCACAATCTCGTCAAACTGACAGAGGAAACTGGCGAGCTGGCGCGCACCTGGACCCGTCAACTGCCCCGTGAGGCAATCATCGAAGAAGCCTGCGACGTCATCATCACCGCGCTGGTGGCCGCCGCATTCGCCGACGTCACCGTCGACGAACTCGCTAGCACGCTGCGCAACAAGTGCGACAAATCCTTGGCCCGCTGCTCCATTGGCGCTGCAGCATCGCCGGGCTCGGCAAACTAAACGTCGAGCACCTCAGTCCGATCAAAAAAACCGCTTGACACTTGAGCGGTAGCGGCGCAGTGTCCAACCTTACTTACACCCCAATTGTCCAGTTTGGGTGACACATGAGAAAGGACGGCAGCCATGAACGGACCCCTCATCAGCCCTGATGCCTTAACGGGCCTCCTGCGCAGCATCGGCGTCAACACCACCTCGCCGCGTTTGCGAATCGCTGAGTTAATCATGACGCGCCGAGAGCACTTGTCTGCCGAGCAGGTGTTCACCGTGATCAACCAGAGCCGACCACGGATCTCTCGAGCGACGGTCTACAACACGCTCAACCTGTTCGTGGATCGAGGCCTGTTGCAAACCGTCACTTCGCGCGCGGGCGTCACGCTGTATGACCCCAATACCGAACCGCACCTGCACATCCACGACATCGACAGCGATACCTTGCACGACATCCCGCTGGACATGCTGCAAGGCTTCCCGCTGGAGCGCATTGCCCGTGGGTTCAAAGTAGAACGCATCGACCTCACCTTGCGGGTGCGGCGCAGCGAAAGCCCCGCCGAGGCCGCTTGAGGCTGCGGCAGCCGGCCACAGCCTGACCCGGCGCGTTGCCGCGAAAGCGGCTCGCGCCTTATAATCGCGCTTCTTTGCCAGGCCGGCATAGCTCAGTTGGTAGAGCAGCGCATTCGTAATGCGAAGGTCGGGGGTTCGACTCCTCTTGCCGGCACCACCTCTTTCACAAGGCCACCTTCGGGTGGCTTTGTCGATTCAGCCGAGCCCATCCCGCCGGTTCTTTGGCGCCCCACCAGTCAGCCTTTGGCTTTATTTTGTCTAACTGAGTAGATAAACTCGCTTAACACAAGCGAGCCCTCTCGCAGGCGCGATGGCGAGATTCGCCACAACACTGACCGACAGACTTCACGGAGAGCCGCGAATGGAGTTCATGGGCGATTTTCTTGGCCGCCAAGGTTATTTGCCGCACGGGTATTGCTTCACCTGGACCCCGGCTCTGCTCTGGTCGATGGTCACCGCTGACGCGGTGGTGGCCCTGTCCTACTTCTCGATCCCTGCGGTAATCGTTGCGTTCCTGCGCCGGCGGCCGGACGTGCCGTACCGGTGGGTTGCGGTGCTGTTCAGCGTCTTCATCTTTGCCTGTGGCACGACCCACGTGATGGACATCTGGACCATCTGGACACCCGACTACGGCCTGCACGCGGTAACCAAGATGTTCACCGCTGTGGTCTCCGTCGCCACCGCGGTCGGGCTGTGGCCACTGCTGCCGAAGATCCTCAAGATCCCGTCGGTCAAACAATTGCAAGACGCCATCTCGGCACTTGAAAGCGAAGTCGCCAAACGCAAAACCGCCGAGGAACACCTGGCGGACACAGAACAGAGCTTGTCAGCCACACTCGACTTGATCGGGGCCGGCTTCATCACCACCGATGCCGACGGCCGGATACTGCGCATGAACCCGGTCGCCGAGCGCATCACGGGTTGGCAACTGACACAAGCCGCTCAGCGCCGCCTGGCCGAGGTGTTCCGCGTCGCCACGGGCAGCGACACCGACGGCCGGCTGTTCGAATCGATCCATGCCTTGGCCGGCGACCACGCCACCGAGCACAGCTTGTGCCTGGAGTCGGCCCAAGGGGTCCGAACCATGGTGTCACTGACCTGCGCGCTGAACCGCAGCGAGGCCGGCGAACTGCGCGGCCTGACCATGCTGATCCGCGACGAGACCCAACTCAAAACCGCCGAAAGCGCAGCCGACCGGCTGGCTAAGATCGTCGAATCGTCGACCGACGCAATCGTGTCGATGGATCTGGACGGAACCATCGTCAGTTGGAACAGTGCTGCCCAGGATCTGTTCGGCTACGCGCCCAATGAGGCGATCGGCAAGTCAGTCCTCATGCTGGTGCCTGACGACCAAGCCCCTGAGGAATCCATCATTCTGGGTAACCTGGCCAGCGGCTTGCGTGTCCCGCCCTACGACGCCACACGTCGCCATCGGGACGGTCGCTCGGTCAGCGTGTCCGTGACCATGTCGCCGATCTTCGACGCGAGCAACAAGATCGTCGGTGGCTCACTGATCGCACGTGACATCGCTGAGCGTGAGCGCGCCCAGGCGGCGTTGCGGGAGAGCCAAACCCGCTTGAGCTACGCGATGGATGTCGCCCACATGGGCACGTGGGAGCTCAATATCGACAGCGGCACCTTCGAACGGTCTTTACGCCACGACCAGTGTTACGGCTACACCAGCCTGCAACCGCTCTGGACCCTCGACACCTATTACCGGGCCATACACCCCGACGAGCGTGATGCCGTCCTCAAAGGTTGGCAGGACACGGTGATCACCGCTCAGCGCGATTGGCATGGCGAGTTCCGGGTGATCTGGCCGGACGGCTCCGAACACTGGTTGTCGGCCTATGCCGGCGTGTTCAAAGACGACCAACGGGCGACACGCGTGCTCGGTGTGGTCGCGGACATCACCGAACGCAAACTCGCCGAGCAGGCCATTGTCCGGGCGCAGCGCCTGGAAAGCGAGAACCGGCAAATGCTGGAAGATCGCTACGCACTCGAACGCGATCGCCGTGAAGCGGCCGAAGCCTTGGCCGAGAGCCAGCGCAACGCCAATCACGCGAAGACCGAGTTCCTCGCCACCATCAACCACGAACTGCGCACTCCGCTCAATGGCATCCTCGGTATGGCTGAACTGGCGCGTTCGCCTGACCTCGATCACACGGTCCGCAACAGCTACATCAACCAGATCGTCATCAGTGGCAAGGAAATGGCCGACCTGATGACGCAAGTGCTCGACATGACCAAGATCGAAGCCGGCCGACTGCAACTGGAACAGGTGATCTTCGATCTGCCCGGACTGATGAATGGCGTTCGTGGCCTGTATGGGCCGATCGCACGCGCCCGCGAACTCGATTTCGTCTACGACGCCGACCCAAAATTGCCACGCCTCGTGTTTGGCGACCCGGTTCGGCTGCGCCAGATCCTTGCCAACTTCATCAGCAACGCCCTCAAGTTCACCAGCAACGGCAGTATTCGCCTCAGCGTAAAACTGGTCGGCGCCAACCGCTTCCGCTTTGAAGTGATCGACACCGGTGTCGGCATCGACACGGACGCGCAGCAGCGACTGTTCCAGCCCTACGTGCAGGCCGATGCGTCGACCTCCCGCCAATACGGTGGCACCGGTCTCGGACTCTATATCTGCCGCGAACTGGCGCAACTGATGCAAGGCATGGTCGGCGTCTCGAGCACCCCCGGTGAGGGATCGCGCTTCTGGGCCGAAGTTGAATTGGCGTCAGTGGCTCAAATCGACCAGGGCAATGCATTCAACGAAGAGCGTCCATTGGCAGACGTCTCGGGGCTGCGCATCTTGGTTGTGGACGACAACATCATCAACCGCGAGGTGGTGAGCACCATGCTGGAGCGGGCCAATGCCAGGGTCTCGCAAGCCGAGGATGGCAGCAAGGCGGTCGAACAGGTGCGGGCGGCCAGCGCCCCGGCGCAGGCCTTCGATCTGGTGCTGATGGACATGCGTATGCCGGTCATGGGTGGCATCGAAGCCACACGCCTGATCCGCGAGATGCCTCATGGACAACTGCTGCCCATCATCGCGTTCACGGCTGACACCATGAGTGACGACCGCGACCGCGTGTTCGAAGCGGGCGCCAATGCGGTCCTGAGCAAACCCATCGACAAGATCAAGTTGTTTGAGACCATCGAATCAGCCGTCGCAAACAAGGTGCGCTAGGCGGCATACAATCGGGGCGTGATCGCGAACTTCTGGCGCCTTCTGCCGCCGCTTGCTCTCGCCCTGTCGGGCCTCGCCCCGGCCGTCTCATCGGCAGCCGGCCCGCTGATGGTCGGCCGCGAGACGGCGCTGAACATCTCAGTCCCGCCCGAGGGCCTGCAAAATTGCAATATCGAAATTCTGCTGCCGACTGGAGAGCGCATCGAGCGCGAGCTGGCACCGCCCGATTTTGAGACGGTCGTGCCGTTTACGCCTCGCAGCGAAGGTCCGCAAACGGTCTATTGGGAAGGCAAATTCCGCTTCAAAGGCTCGCTCTCGGTATCGGGCTGTAACGGGCGCTACTCGCGGCGACTAGAAGTCAAGCCAGCACCAGAGCAGATCGGGAAGGTGTGGGAAACGTTTTACGCACCCCTCTCGCCCAAGCATCGCGAATGCATCGAGACCGGCCTGGCGCGGCGCAATCTTCGCGGTGCAGCAGCCGACCCGACCACCCTGCCGACTCCCGACTCACCCCAAGCCAAGCCGGTGCTGGCGGCCTGCGAACGGTTCGTCGCGCTCAAACCTCGCGTCGATGTGGAGTGTCCGGTGAGTGCTCGCGACCCCCGCAAGACGCGCTGCAACGATGTCTACGTTCTGGTTGTGGGGCGATCGACCAAAGTCATCGACGAATCGACGGCTGTCGAAGCTGTACTGTCCGGCAAGACCGTCAAACTGGAAGCTCGCGAATCGGACACAGTGCGCAGCGAACGCCTACAAGCCGAGCAGGACGCCCGCGACAAACTCGCCGCCGAAGAGGCCGCCAAGGCCGCCGCCGAGGAAAAGGAACTCGTGCGTAAAGCCGAAGAGGCTACGCGCAAAGCCGAGGCCGAGGCCGCTGCCCTCAAAAAAGCCGAGGACGAGCGTCTGGCTGAGATCGCCCGCAAGAAACGCCTGCGCTGCCTGAACGGGCGCTGCTTCGATCTAGGCTTCTGATCAAGGCTCCATAGGGTCGTCGATTGGCGCGTCGTCAGGCGCAGACCCCACGACGCTGCGAATCACACCGAGGTCGAAGCCTCGCGAGGCGAGAAACCGCATCTGCCGGGCGCGCTCGGCTGGATCCCGACTGTACGAAAATTTGCGTGCCCACAAAGCCCGGGCGCGCTCCAATTCGCTATCGGCCGCCTCTCGCAAGGCCTCAGTTGCCGCCTCGGCGTCGACTCCGCGCTGACGCAACTCCGCAGCCAGCCGCCGACTGCCGGTTCGAGCCTGGCGTCCACGGACATAGTTGTCGGCAAAGCGCTGGTCTGACTGGAGGCCCAGCGACTGTAATCGGTCGAGAACCTGGTGCAATTCATCCGCCCCCGTCGCAGCTTCAGACCCGACTTGGGCTTGCGAGGATTCAGCTGCATCGTCTGGCGGCGGTGCACCATCGTCACGCGGACCGGGGCGCGGTGACAGGCGAGCCAGCAACTCTGCCCGGCTCATGTCGCGCCGGGCAAGCAGCCGCACCGCCCGTGCGAGGGTCGACGCCGGTTTCCCGGCGCCCTTGCGACCTGACTTGGGCTTAGTCGGCGCTGCCACCGACGCTGGCCGAAGCCGGCTTGACGCCCACCGCCTCGCGGATCTTCGCCTCGATCTCGGCCGCGATCTGCGGGCGCTCGCGCAGGTATTCGCGGGCATTGTCCTTGCCCTGACCAATGCGCTCACCGCCGTAGGCGTACCAACTGCCGGACTTCTCGACGAGGTTGTGCGCCACACCGAGCTCGATGATCTCGCCCTCACGCGAGATGCCCTCGCCATAGAGGATGTCGAACAGCGCTTCGCGGAACGGCGGTGCGACTTTGTTTTTGACCACCTTGACGCGGGTCTCGGAACCAATCACCTCGTCGGATTTTTTGATCGCCCCGATGCGCCGGATGTCCATGCGCACACTGGCGTAGAACTTGAGCGCGTTGCCACCGGTGGTGGTCTCGGGGTTGCCGAACATCACGCCGATCTTCATGCGGATCTGGTTAATGAAAATGACCAGCGTGTTGGTGCGCTTGATGTTGGCGGTGAGCTTGCGCAGCGCCTGGCTCATCAGGCGCGCCTGCAAGCCCGGCAACTGGTCACCCATCTCGCCCTCGATTTCGGCCTTGGGCGTGAGTGCTGCCACCGAGTCGATCACGACGATGTCGACGCCGCCCGAGCGCACCAGCATGTCGGCGATCTCAAGCGCCTGCTCGCCGGTGTCGGGCTGCGAAATGAGGAGCTCGCCGATGTTGACCCCGAGCTTCTGCGCGTAGCTGGTGTCCAGCGCGTGCTCCGCGTCGATAAACGCCGCAGTGCCGCCGATTTTCTGCATCTCGGCGATCACCTGCAGAGTGAGCGTGGTCTTGCCGGACGATTCCGGACCATAGATCTCGACCACCCGGCCGCGCGGCAGACCGCCAATGCCCAGCGCGATGTCGAGGCCCAACGAGCCGGTCGAGACCGCTTGAATGTCATTTTCGACGCTGCCATCGGAGAGCTTCATGATGGAGCCCTTGCCAAACTGCTTCTCAATCTGGGACAGCGCGGCAGACAGCGCTTTGGCGCGGTTATCGTCCATCAAATTCTCCTGATATCGGGTGGGTGCGGCGGATTATTGCACGCGGGTTGGGGCGAATCTTCGGCCATCCGACCGATGGTTTGGATCGCCGTTCAGTCCAGCGGATACGGCAGAGGCAAGGGGCGCAGCGCGGGGCCGGAGGCTTCGGCAAGACGCAGGTCAGCACCTGCGGCCAGGTCCATCTGCAGCACCGCCAGCAGCTGCTGCGAGCCGGCATCACCCGGCGCCGCCAGAACCACCTGTCCGAGGGCCTGATCGGCGTCTGCAGCGGCAAAGACCGATGTACCAGCAGCCACCGAGGCCGCTACGCCGTCGACCGCAAAACGCAACATGCGCCGCTTGACCTTGCCCAAGTACTGAGTACGCGCGACGATCTCCTGACCGGGATAGCAGCCCTTTTTGAAGCTGATGCCGCCAGTGAGGTCGAGGTTAAGCATCTGCGGGACAAAGGCCTCACGGGTCTCGCTCTCAACCCACGGCCTACCAGCGGCCACTTCAACGGCGTCCCAGTCGGCAGACGACCGCTCGGGCAGACAGTGCGCCAAACGGCCAGCGAGCGCATCCGCTTGTGCCAGCGGGACGAGCAGCCACCAAGCCGCTCCACCCAGCCCCAAAACGCGGCAATCTGTAGCCGTCGCGTCTGCATCAAGCCCCACAGTGTCAAGCGTCGCCACCACGCAAGCCCCCTCGGCCGGTGGTTCGCAGCCGAGCCAAGTCGCCAACAGCTCGCGACCGCCAGTGCCACACACCCCAAAGGCTGCGTGGGTGTCATGGGCCCACGCCACCTTGCTGCGCATGACGAACATCGCCAAACGCTTGAAGGTGAGCTCGGCGACACTGCGCCGGGTGATCAGCCAAAAGCCGCTCTCAACGCACTCAGTGGGGTCATTGGCGAGCACAAAGGTGGCCAATGCCCGGCCCTTGGGCGTGCTGTAGCTGGACAGCTGCCAGCAGCCCGCAGGCAAGGTTTTGACGTCGCTAGACAGCTGCCCGTTGAGGAAAACCCGGGCGTCGTCGCCGCAGGCCCGGCTGACCGCGAACTGGCTCAGGCGGCAAAACGCACCACCCGCCAGCTCTGCCATCACGTCGGACGCGGACATCGTGCCTACTCGCCGTTGCGGGTCTCGACCTGCTCCAGCGGCTCGTCGACCACTTTGGCTGCCGGCGCGCGGCGGGCGCGCGGACGGCGAGGTTTGGCAGGCTCGGCTTCGACCTCAGCCACTGGTGCCGGCACCGCAACCGCGACCGTCTCAACCTGTTCAAGGTTGGGATCAACCGGGATCTCGATCTTCGGCGCGGCACGGCTGCGTCGACGCGGCGCGGGTGCCTCGACGGCGGGCTCAGCGGCGGCCACGGGCTCAGCGACCGATTCGGCCACAGGTGCAGCGACAGGTTCGGCTACAGGCGCAGCCGGCTGATCAGTGACGGCCTCGACCACCGGCGGTGTCGCCTCAGTCGCCAGGTCAGCGCTAGCGTCCTCGGGCGCTTCGACTGGCGCGTCAGCCGGCGACTCGGCGCGGCGCGGCCGACGCTGACGCGAGCCCCGCGCACCGGTTGGCGCTGCCTCGCTTGCCGGCGACTCCGATGGCGCACCGTTGTCTACGGTCTCAACCGGAACGATCTCGTCCAGACCGACCACGACGTCAGCGTCGTTCGATTCAACCTCGTCATTGACCATGTCAACCTTGGTTGCGCTAACCGCGACGTCGCTCTCGGCGTCCCGACCACCGCCACCGCCGCCGCGGCGGCGACGACGACGGCGTGAGCGGCCCTCACCGGCAGCTGCCTCAACCGCTGCGGTATCGCTCGCCGGCACCTGCGGACGCTCGGCAGCCGCACTCTCAGCGCGCTCAGCACGGGCTTCGGCGCCACGGCCCTCGCCACGACCACGGCCACCACGGCCCTCGGTCTGACGCGATTCGCTGCGCTCGCTACGACCCTCGGCCGATTCGCTGCGCTCACCACGACCACCTTCGCCACGGCCACGACCACGTCCACCACGCTCGCCGCGACCGCGTCCACCACGGCCACCGTCGCGCTCGGGGCGGGCCGCGGGTTCAGCAACCACCGGCGCCGGTGCTGGCGTTGGCGCCTTGGGCGCCAACCAGCCGAACAGTTTGCTCAGGAAGCCACCACCCGACGATGGCGGCGGCGCCACCGGGGCGGCTGCAGCCTCAGCCACCACAGGCGCCGGCTGAGCCGGAGTGATGCCCTTAACAGCGGCCTCCTGCCGTTGCGGCTCGCGATCCTTGTTGCGCTGCGCCTGCTCCGGCTCCGCAGGCTCCTCGACCATCTGGTAGCTGGCGATGGTCTGATCGGCGTCTTTGAGGTCGTCGTGACGCAGACGCTTGATCTCGTAATTCGGCGTCTCAAGGTGCGAGTTCGGAATCACCACCACATTGACCTTGAGGCGCGCTTCCATGCCCCAGATCTCATTGCGCTTCTCGTTGAGCAGGAAGGTGCCGACATCCACCGGAACCTGCACGTGCACAGCCGCCGTGTTCTCCTTCATCGACTCTTCTTGCAGGATGCGCAGGACGTGCAGCGCGGTCGATTCGGTGTCGCGCACAAACCCAGTGCCGTGGCAGCGCGGACACGGGATATGGCTGCCCTCCGACAAGGCTGGACGCAGCCGCTGACGCGACAGCTCGAGCATGCCGAAGCGCGAGATCTTGCCCATCTGCACGCGGGCGCGGTCCAGATGCAGCGCGTCCTTGAGGCGGTTCTCGACGTCGCGCTGGTTCTTCGCCGACTCCATGTCGATGAAGTCGATCACCACCAGACCGCCAAGGTCGCGCAGTCGCAGCTGGCGAGCGACTTCGTCGGCTGCTTCGAGGTTGGTGCGGAAGGCGGTCTCCTCGATGTCCGAACCGCGGGTCGAACGCGCCGAGTTGACGTCCACCGCGACCAGCGCTTCGGTGTGGTCGATGACAATGGCGCCACCCGACGGCAGGTTGACCTGCCGCGAGTACGCGGTCTCGATCTGGTGCTCGATCTGGAAGCGCGAGAACAGCGGCACGTCGTCCTTGTAGAGCTTGACGCGATTGACGTTGGCCGGCATCACGTGGCTCATGAACTGCTCGGCCTGCTCGTGAATAGCCGGGGTGTCGATGAGGATCTCGCCGATGTCGGCGGTGAAGTAATCGCGGATGGCGCGAATGACCAGGCTCGATTCTTGGTAAATCAAGAACGGACCCGGCGCGCTGTCGGCGGCGCCCTCGATGGCGCGCCACAGTTGCAGCAGGTAGTTGAGGTCCCACTGCAGCTCTTCGAGCGCCCGGCCGATGCCTGCGGTGCGCGCGATCACACTCATGCCGGCAGGAATCTCGAGCTGGGCGATCAGGTCGCGCAGCTCGTTGCGGTCCTCGCCCTCGATGCGGCGGCTGACGCCACCGCCGCGCGGGTTGTTGGGCATCAGCACCAGATAGCGACCAGCCAGACTGATGTAGGTGGTGAGCGCCGCACCCTTGTTGCCGCGCTCGTCCTTGTCGACCTGAACGATCAGCTCAAGGCCTTCCTTGATCCAGTCCGCGGGCCGGCCCTTAACAGGCTCGGCGTCGCTGGCAAGACCACTCTTGGTGATCTCTTTGAACGGCAAAAAACCGTGGCGGTCGGTGCCGTAATCGACGAACACCGCTTCGAGACTCGGCTCGACGCGGGTGATCCTTGCCTTGTAGATGTTGGATTTGCGCTGCTCGCGGCCAGCGGTTTCGATGTCGAGGTCGATCAGCTTCTGACCATCGACGATGGCGACGCGCAGCTCTTCGGCCTGCGTCGCATTGAACAACATGCGCTTCATTTCACTCTCCCGCGCGCTCGAGCGGGACGTATCAGCCGTCAGCCAGTCGTCGGTCGCGACGCGACAAAACCCGCGGCTGCTTGGGCAGCACGGGTAGAAACGCTATCGTCGGGGGACTTCCGGATGGTCAGCACAGACACTCAATGCCAGGGTGGCGCGTTCAGCCGTTGACGGACCATCTCACGCGGGGGCCGACTGAAGCCGGCACCTGCCTGCGGAGCTCTGCTGTGGCTGCGATCGGGGACTCAGGTCCTCACCAATCGGGGCCGACAGCGCGGCGCGCCATCACTTGGGCCTTGGACGCCGCCCGAAAACCTTGTCGGTCTCGAGCACGCAATCTTGGGTAGACTCGTTGCTTGTCCGCTAAACGCAGCTGGTGAACGACATTAACCAGGGAAATCGTCCGGCCCGGACCCAACCGGGTGGAGCACCAAGTATAGGGACTTCAGCGCCTCCGCGTAAAGATATCGTCAGTGCGGCGCAAGTAAGCTTGGTCACCGTCGACGAGGGCAGCGACGGCCAGCGCGTCGACAACTTTCTCACCCGCCTGCTTAAGGGCGTGCCGAAGAGCCACATCTACCGGATCCTGCGCAGTGGCGAGGTGCGGGTTGACGGCGGCCGAGTCAAGCCCGAGCACAAGCTGGCCATCGGTCAGACGGTGCGCGTCCCGCCGGTGCGCATCGCCGAGCGCGATGACACGCGCGCGGCGCCGCCACGCGACTTCCCGCTGCTGTTCGAGGACGCACACCTGCTGATCGTCGACAAGCCGGCTGGCGTGGCCGTGCATGGCGGCAGCGGCGTGAGCTTCGGCCTGATCGAACAGGTGCGGATGGCGCGGCCCGAATTGCGCGACCTCGAGCTGGTGCATCGCCTTGACCGCGAAACCTCAGGCGTACTGCTGCTGGCCAAAAAACGCTCGGCACTGCGGCGCCTGCATGACGAGTTGCGCGACGGCGCCACCGACAAACACTATCTCGCGCTGGTCGATGGCGCATGGCGCGACGACAAGCGCACGGTGCGAGCGGCTCTGCACAAGTACGTCAACGCCGACGGCGAACGGCGGGTGAGTGTGTCGGCCGACGGTCAGGCCAGCGAGACCGTATTCCGGTTGCAACAACGCTGGCCGGACGCTTGCCTGCTCGACTGCGAGCTTCTGACGGGTCGCACCCATCAGATCCGCGTCCACTTGCAACACACCGGCCACCCGATCGCCGGTGACGACAAATATGGCGACTTCGAATGGAACCGGACGCTGGCCAAGCAGGGTCTCAAGCGGATGTTCCTGCACGCCCACCAGATGACGTTCACCCACCCCGCCAGCGGCGAGCCGATGACCGTCACCGCGCCCTTGCCGCCTGCTCTGCAAGGATTTGTCGACCGGCTTGACGCAGCCCTAGGCGGAGACAGCCATGGCGGCCACTGATTTCGATCTGATCGTGTTCGACTGGGACGGCACCGTGGTCGACTCGGCCGGACTCATCGCCCAGTGCATCCTCGACGCAGCGGACGCTGCTGGCGCACCCCGCCCGTCGCTGGATGACGCCCGACATGTCATCGGGCTGGGTCTGGACGATGCGCTGGCCTATTGTTTCCCTGGCGTGGCGCATGGCGTGCTGCTCGACGTGGTCGCGCACTACAAGCGCATCTTCGTCGGCCGCGACGCCGGCGGCGTGATCCAGCCTTTCAGCGGCGCCCGCGACCTGCTCGGCTGGCTCAGCATTCGCGGCAGCGGACTGGCTGTCGCCACCGGCAAAAGCCGCGCTGGACTTGACCGGCAGTTCGGCACCACCGGCCTCGGCCCGCTATTCCACGGATCGCGCTGCGCCGACGAGACCCACCCCAAGCCGCATCCGGCGATGCTGCTCGAGCTGATGGACGAGTTCAGCGTGAGCCCCTCGCGCACGCTGATGATCGGCGACACCAGCCATGACCGGCTGATGGCCGAATCGGCGGGAACTGCCTTTGTCGGTGTGACCTTTGGCGCGCACCCGCGCGAAGCGCTGCACGGACCCGCCACCCGCATCCTGTGCGACGACTACGGTCAACTCGATCGCTGGTTGCGCACCCACGAACCCGTCGCTGCGCTATAACACTGCCCATGACCGATCCGAACCTGCACTCCCCTCAGTCCACCGATCCGGCCCGCGACATCCTGGTCGACTTGGCCCGTGAAGCGCTGGACGAAAAACGCCGCGCGCGACGCTGGAGCATCGCCTTCCGCAGCATCAACAGCTTGATCTTGCTGGGCGCGGTGCTGGTGGTGGCCAGCCTCGGCGGCGAACCCGTTGGTCACGGCAAACCGCACACGGCGCTGGTGCGCATCGAGGGCGTGATCGAAGCGGATGGCGAAGTCTCCGCGGACCACGTGATTGAAGCATTGCAGGCGGCTTTCAAGAACGAGAACACGCGCGGCGTGCTGCTGCAGATCGATAGCCCGGGCGGCAGCCCGGTGCAATCCGATCTGATCTACCGCGAGGTCCGCCGGCTGCGCCAGCTACACCCCGACGTCCCCTTGCACGCAGTGGTGCAGGACATTTGCGCCTCGGGCGGTTACTACATCGCCGCAGCCGCCGACCGCATCTACGTCAACCCGTCGAGCATCGTGGGTTCGATCGGTGTGATCATGAATGGATTCGGCTTCACCGGTGGTATGGAGCGCCTTGGTGTCGAACGCCGATTGCTCACCGCGGGCGAGAACAAAGCCTTTCTCGACCCGTTCTCGCCGGTCAAACCGGACGAGGTGGCGCACGCCCGGCGCCTGCTCGACGACATCCACGCGCATTTCATCGACGCGGTCAAACGTGGCCGCGGGCAGCGGCTCAAGCCGGACGCTCGTCTATTCGGCGGCCTGATGTGGACCGGCACGCAGGCCGTAGACCTGGGCCTGGCCGACGCCATCGGCAGCACCGACAGCGTCGCTCGCGACGTATTCAAAGCCGAAGACGTCGTCGATTACACGCAGAAACCGGATTTCAGCGAGCGCTTCGCGCGGCGACTGGGCGCGACCGCTGGCGCCGCCTTGGCAAAGGCGCTGGGCAGTCTCGAGGTTCGGTAGAGCACCGCGACGTCGCCCAGACGATCTGCCGGGCCACTTAGTCGTCGGCGATAACCTGTCCAGGAAACAGCGCCTCGGTAAAACCGAACCGGCTCATGTCACGGACGCGCATCGGGTAAAGGATGCCCCAGAGGTGGTCGCACTCGTGCTGGACCACGCGGGCATGGAAGCCCGCGACCGTGCGGTCGATCGGGTTGCCGTCGAGGTCGCAACCGGTGTAACGCACCCTTGCGTGACGCGGCACGACACCACGCATCCCCGGCACCGACAGGCAGCCCTCCCAGCCCTCCTCCTCCGCATCGTCGAGCGGCGTAATGGCCGGATTGCAAAGGACGGTGTAGGGCACTTGGTCGGCGTCGGGATAGCGCGGATTGCTGCCCACGCCAAAGATCACCACTTGCAGCAACACGCCGATCTGAGGCGCAGCGATGCCTGCGCCGTTGAGCGCCGCCATGGTGTCTTGCAGGTCGTGCACCAGCTCGCGCAACTCAGGCGTGCCAAAGGTGCTGACCGGCGCCGAGACCTGCAGCAACCGCGGGTCGCCCATTCGCAATACTGGCCGCACAGCCATCAGAGGTCCTCCGCCAGGTGCTGCACGATGCGCACGACTTGCTGCATAGCCGCCGCGAAAGCAGTGTGCGCAGCATCCAGCGAGACGCGCTCGGCACTCTCGCCGATACCCGCCGCGTCGTTGGCCACCACCGCCAACATGGCATAGGCCAAACCGGCTTCTCGAGCCAGCGCGGCTTCCGGCATCCCGGTCATGCCGACCATATCGGCGCCGTCGCGCTGCAGGCGCCGAATCTCGGCGGCGGTCTCCAGTCGCGGCCCTTGCGTGGCGGCGTAGGTGCCGCCAGATCGCGCCGAGATGCCAAGCCGATGCGCGGCGTCGATCAAACGCTCGCGCAGGTCGGTGTCGAACGGCTGGGTGAAGTCGATGTGGCGAAGCGGGTCGCTGCCATCGTCGCAAAAAGTGTGGTCGCGCGAGTGCGTGTAATCGATGATCTGATCGGGAACAATCACGGCGCCGGCACCCAGACCGGCCGCAATACCGCCGACCGACGCCACCGCCACCACACGCCGCACGCCGGCCTGGCGCAGCGCGAGGATGTTGGCACGGTAGTTGATCCGATGCGGCGGAATGCGATGCGGACGCCCGTGGCGCGCCAGCACAATCACCCGGGTGGCGCCAAGCAAGCCGACCAACAGGGGCGCCGAGGGCTCGCCGAAGCGCGTGGTCTCCATCATCTCGCGGGGCTCTTGCAGCACAGCGCTGCTGTCGAAGCCGCTTCCACCGATGATGGCCAGCATTAGTGATCGACCTCACGCACGGCGTGAATGGCGGGCAGATTGCGCCACCAGCCGAAGGCATCCATGCCCATGCCGAAGAGGAACCGGTCGGGCAAGGTCAGGGCCACGTAATCAGCTTGGATTGGCTTGGACCGCAGCGGATTCTTCTCAACCAGAACGGCGCTGATGACCCGGCTCGCGCCAGCAGCCAACAAGGCTGACCGGACCAGAGTCAGCGTGATGCCCTCGTCGAGCACGTCGTCAAGAAGCAGCACCGTCTCGTCGCGCACATCGGGGACCGGCGACAGCCACTCGAGATCTTGGCCACGCGTGTGCAAACCATAGCGTCCAACCTGAAGCGCGGTGACCTGCACCGGCATGGTCAGCTGCGGCAACACCATTCCGGCGAACGGCAGGGCACCATTGAGCAGCGGCGCCACCCGCAGGATCTGTCCGGCGAAATCGCGGTTGATCGCTTCAGCAACTGCGGCAATGCCCGCCTGAACCTCGTCAGCAGTCGCCACACAGTCTGAATTCGCCAACACCCACTGCGGATCTGGGACGTCCAAAGGTGTCTCCCGAAGGCTGTTCGAGTGCTCAAAAACCGTGGTCACGGGACAACAGCTCCCAGCAATTCTAAAAGTCCGGCCTCGTCCAGCAACGGCACGCCCAGCGCTTGCGCGCGGGCGAGCTTGCTACCGGCTTCGCTGCCAACCACCACGAAGTGCGTCTTCGCCGACACGCTGCCAGCCACTCGCCCCCCACACGACTCGATCAGGGCCTGCGCAGCATCACGAGTCAAGGTGGGCAGTGTGCCAGTGAGCACGACTGTTTTGCCAGCCAAAGGACCCTTGGCTGCTGCCTCGCCCTCGCTCCAGCGGATGCCGCAAGCGCGCAACTGCTCGACCACCTCGCGCTGGTGCGGCTGGGCAAAAAAGGTGTGGATGCTCTCGGCCACCACCGGGCCCACCTGTTCCACCTGCAGCAGTGCCTCGACACTGGCGTCCATCAATGCGTCGAGCGTGCCGAAGTGCCGGGCGAGGTCTTTGGCAGTGGCCTCGCCGACATGGCGGATGCCCAGCGCAAACAAAAAACGCGGCAAGGTGGTCTGGCGAGAGGCGTCGATGGCGGCAAGCAGATTGGCGGCAGACTTCTCAGCCATCCGCTCGAGCTCGGCGAGCTTGAGCAGGCCTAGCCGATACAGGTCGGGCAGCGTACGGACAATGCCGGCGTCCACCAGCTGTTCGACGATCTTCTCGCCGAGCCCGTCGATATCCATTGCACGGCGCTGGGCAAAGTGCAGCAGCGCCTGCTTGCGCTGCGCCGCGCAAATGAGACCACCGCTGCAACGGCTGTCAACCTCGCCCTCCTCGCGTACCGCCAGCGAGCCGCAGACCGGGCAGGCACACGGCATGGCAAACGGCGCCGCGCCAGGCGGACGACGGTCCGGCATAACCCCCACCACCTCGGGGATGACGTCGCCAGCGCGGCGCACGATGACCGTGTCGCCGACGCGCACGTCCTTGCGCTCGATCTCGCTGGCGTTGTGCAGCGTCGCGTTGGTCACCGTCACGCCGCC
>Ga0214917_10001857_pt1 | contig 26678 bp, 21 predicted proteins | sample LL_1208_BB_MetaG_FD_177983 | JGI IMG/M metagenome (GOLD analysis project Ga0214917, IMG submission 177983) | Freshwater microbial communities from Lake Lanier, Atlanta, Georgia, United States - LL_1208_BB | ecosystem: Environmental > Aquatic > Freshwater > Lake | place: USA: Georgia | collected... | reverse complement strand
GCAGTTGTTCCTCTATCTTCTACTACAGTTGTTGCACCTAAACCTATGATTGCACCTACATCTGGTGCAGAAGTTGTTGTTCCTAAATCTTTGACTGCGCCTAAATCTGGTGCAGAAGTTGTTGTTCCTAAATCTTTGACTGCACCTAAATCTGGTGCAGAAGTGGTTGTTCCTAAACCTATGATTGCACCTACATCTGGTGCAGAAGTGGTAGTTGCTCCACCTCCTAAATCAAAAAGTTCTGTTGTAGCATCTCTCAAATCTCCTAAAGAGCTGTCTGCATTAGATTCTAATTCTAATTCTAATTCTAATTCTAATTCTAATTCTAATTCTAATTCTAATGAATCAGTTGAAGCTCCCAAATCAAAATCACAGACACAGAAAACAATACAAAAAGCCCCTTCTATTTTTGCACCTTCCGTCAAACCACAGGCTTCTACACCTGCACCAAAGTCTGCAGCATCTGCACCTGCACCAAAGTCTGCAGCAAAAGCTGATGCTAAAAAACGTGCAGCAGCCCTTCTGGGTATGAATTAGACCAGTGTTCTTAGAATATTCTGCACCTCAGTATCCATCCGATTAAGACGTAACTTTCGAAAGGTCTTATTGTCAGGATAGAGCACAATTAAATACATATCCTTGATAACCATTCCATAATAGTTCTCCAGGATATAACGATACACATTTAGTTGCAAGCTATAATGCCAATAGTTCGTATCTGGAAGGTGACTGATAGGGTCTAGGCAGTTCTGGAACGTATTCTCATATTTGATCTCTTTGACCCGTTTCCAATCATAAATAAAAAAAGCCCCATCCGATTTGCGGCGGAAGACAGCATCAATCTGTCCTGCGAGCTTCAGTTCCTCAATATAGACAGACCATTCCATACGATACGGTTCTAAGATCGTCTCGTGTTGCTTCCAGAACTCCATAAAATAGGCCCATTCCACGGAGTCTAGCACACCCCTGTTCGTGATCTCCTGGCCGTCCAGATACTCCTCTATGGCCAAGTGGAGAGCTGTGCCGGCCGTGGATGCCTGTGCACCATTATCATTCCATTGCTTTTTGATTGCGGCATCTGTCATACCAAAATAGGGCGATTCGGGCCATTTGGGGCTGTTCTTCATTCCCTGAATGACCTTGTCGGCATCAAACTTGGAATGCAGAGAACTTAGAAGTTTTGTCACAGATATAACCCCTTTACTGGATCCATTAATTGTGTATACGTGCGTGGGCTCATCAAAGGTAATATGATTATCTCTCGGATGAGCATTCTTTGCTGCCAGGTTTGACATTATATAATAAGGAAATTGTCTATTTAGGCTGTAACTCTTTCTTGAGTTTTTCTAAATATAAAATTCCATCCATCAGTTCCTCTTGTGCGTGTTGAATCCAGTCCAAGGGCTTCAAGTCCGTGCGATCAAGGGTAGTACCATATTTGGCCTGGCCGACTCTAGAACGCTGACGGAACTGTTCTACGATGGATTCTACAACCGAGTCTTGCACGCGATTCTCACGTTCAAGAGAGTCATTGCCCAGCTGATTCATTAAAAATAGAAAGCATCGGGAGTTTAAGCCGTTTAGAAGGTGAAATGGGCAATCTCCATCAGCAGTCGGCCAATCTTATTCTCACCCTGCACGTGTCCATCCTCCGCCAACTTGCCCGAAAGTTCTCCTGTAGAATCACCAACCTTCTTTGTGCGATAATACAGCAGATACTTCTTCTCCTTTCGCGCCTCTTCTACAATACGACGGAACATTGCATCCTTCTTCCAGCGATGCTCAAGACCCCGACGATAATGGTAGTCCTTCACCTTGTTCCATTCTGCATCATCCACGGTGGCCTTATAGTCCTTGTGTAAAGTGCCAGGGCTCATTATATTCTTAATATCTATGAGCTCCTCTAGCAAAGCCGCGGTCAACTTGGCCTTATCGGTCTTTGTAGTAGGTTCAGACTTGACACCATCCTTTGCCATTTGCGCCAAGGCATTTTGGTGAATAGAACCATTCTTAGACAGGAGCTTAATAGCCAGTTCAGGCTTTCCAGCTCCGTGCTTCAGCTTCATTGCTTCCCAGTAGTGTTCCAAAGAGGGATATTCTGTTCCATCCTCATCCTCTTCGTCTTTAATGGGCCAGGGCCAATAAGGTGCTAAGATCTTGGGACTACGATCATCTCCGACCTTCAATGGATCCTTCAAACCGACCTCTGCACCGAACTGAAAGACCTCAGTGGGCTCAAAGGTGGCGCTTGGTGCCGGCAGATTGGACACAGCTCCACCTCCTACACTGATCTCTTCATCAACTGCCTCTTCATCCACACCAAAATCCTCATCTCCTTCTTCCTCTTCCTCTGCATCAGTTTCTCCATTGTCTTCTCCGCCACCCTTTCGCCTCAAAAGGGCCTTTTTAGCAACAGACGCAACAGGAGCAACAACAGGAGCAACCTCTCCCCTGTGCTTGAAGATAAACCAGCGACTCAAGAAGGAGAATGTTCGCACCTCCTGGGTCATAGGATATTTCGTTGGACCATTGAGAACCATATCATAGCTATTTTTGAATAGATTTGTAGAATGTCGTAACCCTCCAGGCATTGCCTTTAATTCATCAGGACTCAAGAGCGTAAATCCAATCTCATCCAGGCGCTTCTGTAGATAGGGGAAGCTGACCAGATATTCCCTGTGTTCTGCACCAATACTGATAAATCTCACATCAACGGGGAGTCCCACGCTAGACTCATCTGCCCGAAATTCCTCTACATCATATCCCTTTGCAATAGACCAGATTAAGACATTTTCATCCTTGCCGTCTACTGATTCTCCCTCTGCCTTATCTTTTAGTAGCTTGAAGGTCTCATCACCATCTGTGCAGCAGCCAATAAAGTAGCCTCCCACTTTAATGCACTCCTTAAGATTGTTTAAGAATCCATTAAAGGACTCAGGGCTTTGCAAGAAGTAATGGAGCGTGAACATACTGACACCCACATCAGCACCCTCCTTCAATGCCCCATTCACCCTCTTCGTAATCAGAGGAGGGAGGAGAGCTGCATCCGCCTTTTCGCGGGCAAAGAGAGCCTTCAGAATCTCGGTGTCTACCTCTCGATCCTTTTCGCCGGCCGCGATGGCTGCCTCTCCCTTCAAAAGGGGCAACGTAGAATCAGCTTGCACAAAGACCATTGGGGGAATATTTTCTCGTCCTTTATCCACAAGATTATTCATATAGCGACGATAAATGCCGCTTTGTATGCCTCGAATGTTATTTTCATCAATATCGACACCGAGGACAAATGCAGCCTTATACTCTTCCCAGAATCGCAGATCTCCACCAGGCCCACACGAGAAGTCTAGAACCGTCTTTCCTCCTGCGCCAATGGTTGGAAAGTATAAGAGCTTACTCTTAATCCATTTGTTGTGGAAATCACGAAGACCTCTCACAAGAGCAAGATCTTCATCGGATGCTTCACGATTATAATAGCGCTTTTTAGCTGTGGCCCGCGCCAACTCATCTATGGAAGGGGTTGAGCTGCCCGTGATAATCATTGACTTTGTAATGGGATTATGGATGGAATTCCAAACAATATTTGCATTAAATTCACTATTGACGGTGCGACTGATACTGCCCTTGGTGGCCACAGCCTTTGCAAAGCGCTCCGTCTTATCATTGCGAATACGCATAGGGATCCAGCGCCATCCGGGAGCACGACTAGCATCATATCGCATCTCCACGATCATATTTTCTTGGATGGGTTCGCCCTTTTCGGTCTGCACATACTGGTCACTCGTTTCCTCATTTGTGTGTATTGGTAAATAGCAGGTATTGGCCATTGGATCGGGATATTCTTGTGGGACAAACAGTGAGGGTTGATAGGGGAGTCTCTTGGATCTGCCCCTTTTACGCTCTGGTTCGGGAAGGGGCAACTCGTAGAGAATGGTGCGTCTTGGATCGTCATAAGCGGGGTTCTTTTCCGATGCGATATAGAGGCGAAGTGTCTTATATCCGTCGGCTCCCCCCACAGTGGAATCTCCAATCTCCACCTTGTCCACGGTAGATCCACGTTTCTTCTCAAATTGCACGAGGAAGTCAATCGTATTTGCCTCCGCTGGTTTCCACTTGAACTGCTCCCAGAAGGATGCACTGGACTTTTCAGGAAGGCCGCCTGTATTGGGACTGAGAATGAGACCATCTGTCTCATAGTCCTGCTGTGTATTAAGGATAGTTGCACAGCGTGCAAAGATTGTATTTGGTTTGGTAGGATCACAGAATTCAAAGTGTTTGAGGTGTATATGGGGTTTGGAGGCAGGAGTCATTCCTCTCACAGTCATTTTGACGCCTCCATCAGAGTCTCCGTCCCACATTCTCATCCATTCTTGCATTTTGAGCCAACGAGACTCCTTGTTGCCATCTACAAAGAAGTCCGCTCCACTTACATTAACACCCTTCAAGTAATATATATCAAAGAGCAGCACGTGACTGATGGCCTTGTCTGCCTTATTTCGGGTGACCCACTCTCCATCCAAGAGGCAATCGTGGCACGCCTTGTTCATTAGGCCGGTCTTATAGACTATCATTCCTCCATCAATGAGGAAGAGTTCGCCCTCTGAATCGCAATAGGCAAGGATACGCAAACCATCCGCCTTGTCTGTTACATTGTAGTTTCGGCGCACATTTGGATCCGTAGCTGGCACCTCTTCCAGGGGCAGCATATGCTTGACTTCCATTGTGCTTGGCTGAACACCGCGAAAGGCTGATGATTTATTTAGTAATGAATAGTCTCGCTTCACGCGTTCGGATTCAGGAACTGTGATCAGAAAGGTGTTCTTCTGGATTGCCCTCAGAATCTCGCCGACACCACGGATAAGGCAGCGTCTTGCTCCCTCCTTATCTTTTGTGTGTTCATCACGCTGTAGCTCCACCTCAATTTCGTAGCGCACGGGCTCCTTGAAGAGATCACGCTCTTGAAAGCGCTTCTGCCACAAGAACTTACCACCGAGAGAGGGGGTGGATCGAACCATTGACATATCAATGCGCATTCCCTTGCCCCTAAATGTCCAGCGCTTAATGAGACGGAAGGCCTTATCCATTTGGGCCCAGTTGTCCAGGGCTTCTGCCACACGGCTGTCAGTAGGATCTATGCGTTCTTCAATGCGATTCTTGAGCTTGAAGTTGTAGTCTTCTACAGAGATTTTATCCATAGGACTGTGGCGACTTTTGCTCAGAACCGTAAAGGGCTTTCCCTGAATCTTGTCGTCACGACAGTATTCCTGGAGAATTGGTAGAACACCAATACCCTCAATAGAGAAACGGAGATCCGATGGTATAACAGGAACAATAATGCTGAGACGATCATCCTGGGTCATTGATGGAAATCCCCTTGACTGGAGGCGCTGGGCAACCGCCATAAAGGTGGATGCGTCTACGACGCCGTCCTCCCCGAAGACTGCTTCCATCTCCATATCCTGACCGGACTTATCATTGATAAGCCATTCATCAATCAGTTTGTCAATATTCTTGACGATGGTTTCATCAAGTTCCATCGCACAGCTCTAGTTATTATGCCTGAAATACCTTAGGTTGAATTGATCAAATTTAGAGAGACTTGGACTCCGCGTCCAAGTCTAGGGTTTGAATGATGGATGACCTGCTACGCAGGCCATCGTTCGTGCATTAAATCCCAGATTTTGATGTAAAAGACTTGGACTCTGCGTCCAAGTCTGCATTAAATCACAGATTTGTATGTAAATCTGGGATTTAATGGATGACTTCGCCGAACTCTATCTATTGGATAAGGCCTTAATCGTCCTCATACGTCCTAGGCGCTTTGCTAATTCCCCCTTTAATAGCTTAGCATCTATAGGTCTCCACGAACAGTCATCACAAAGTTCCCGTATAATGGCCTCCTTCGTATCATCCACAACCGGCCAGTCCACAATCCATCCACCTCTCTCTGCATCTCCTAACCAGCTCAAGAGAATCTCCCGTGTCTCCCCCTCTTCTTCCGACACGGCAATCCAGCGCGCCTTATAATCCACAATCCACACCGGCTTCTCTTTGTCCCACGTGGCTGGTTCTGTTGAAAAAGAGATAGAGCCCTTTGAAGCACCCTGCAGTTCCTCTGGCTTATCCTCACGATCCTCCTCCACACCCTTTGCGTCCCTTACAAAGACAAAGTGAACACCGGTTAAATGTGCTAAGGCTGAATAAATGTCTTTCCAATCCTCCTCCTTCACAGGTCTTCCGTGAAGCACTGATCCAATACCATCGTGGACCCGACGACGCTTTCTAGCAAAGGGAGATCCTTGTAGTGTGTCACATTCTGTTTGGAGAGTTGTCGCAAGTTCACGAATAATTGTGGAACGCACCGCAGTTGTCGCATCAGCAAACATTGGATCTCGGATCCAGGCAATGACACCGAGCATATTCGGCACTGGGACAGACGAATAGGTGGGGAGAAAGAGAGGCTCCATAGATGTGCCGAGATCATTCTTGACTTCCAGGGTTTGTTGAATCCGAATCGGTGCCAACGAATGGCCACGATTTGGATTACGCTTGGACCAGTCTAATAATTGGGCAATGCTGACATTTTGATAGACTTTAGCAGTGGACATCCTCTACTCTATTAGTGTATTGGATGTTTAGGTTACTCGGATGAGTATCCGTCCACTAGATACTTGTTCGTCTCTTCACTCAGTGATGCAAGCTCTTTTGTGCGTCCCTCTTCAGCCTTACGATTCTCTATACAAAAATGCATATATTCTTGGAACTGTGCAAAGGTTATTTCACTAACGGCCATTACGTCAAAAAATATACCGTTGCTGTTCTCCGTGTATTCCTCCTTATTTTTCTTTAAGATACGGAAGATCTCTTCATATTCAGATTTCACAAGAATCTTGAGATTCTCAAAAAACTGTTTGCGCTGTTCATAGGTCATCTCTAATTCCGTAAGGACGGAAAGGGTGTGCATCTAAACGCATTATTCATTCTCATTTGAATGCTCAAATATTGGAAGCCCTGCCTCTCTTTGTTTCATTGATTGTTGTAACCATTGTTCATATTCTGCGTCATTTTTAGCCTTTTTTGCCTGTTCAGCTGCTGTAAGTGGTTTGGGAGGAGGAATAACTATTTTAACTGGCAATGTTGCTTCATCCTCACCCTCTTCCTCCTCTTCTTCCTCCTCTTCTTCATCCTCTTCTTCGTCTTCACCCTCTTCATCCTCACCCTCTTCATCCTCACCTTCTTCATCCTCTTCATCCTCCTCCTCTTCCTCACCCTCTTCGTCCTCTTCGTCCTCAGCCTTGTCATTAGCTGCCTCCTTTCTTTCCACATCTAATGTGGCAGTGGCAGCTTCCTCCTTTACTATTTTTCTCAGAAAGATCCCATTTACCAGGATGAAGGGATCATTTACTTGAAACAACGACTTCTTAAGTTCTACTTCCACCGTATCACCTCGTTCAATAGCCTCAAATTCATCCGCTACATCTGCGTGAAGATCACGAGGAATCTGAATACGTAATCCCTTCTTATATGATACATATAGACCCATCTTGTTCTTTTTGAGCACTTCACCTACAATAATTGTCCCATCTGCAGGATAGTAGACTTTACCCTCTGCCTTTACATAATAGACAGCATCCCCTGTAAATCGACCAGGCTCAAAATATCCCATTGATCGGGATAAGAGCACCAGTGTTTCAGGTATAACAAATCCGTGCTCAGAACACTTATTTTCCAGTTTCTCACGAAGCTTTTTTAATAGAATATCATCAATTTTTGTGTCTTTGCCAATCTTATTCAAATCCTTGGCATTTAGACTCACTTTCTTTTCAAAGAAAGCAACAGATTCCATTCCTTAGTATAGCGACCTATTGTTTAAGTAGAAATTATCAAATTTTATTTCTTTGCGCGACGCAAAAGAGTTGTCTTAGGAGTCGGTGATTCCTCTGATGTCTCTTCTTCAGAATCCTCCTCTTCTTCCTTAACAACCTTTCGTTTTATAGAAATTGGTGCAGTATTTCCTTTAGTCTTTTTAAAATACCCTGAATACCCTATAAGTTTTCCAAAAACAGGACGAAAAAACCATCTACGATTGTTTAACTGTATATGATCCGCATAACGGAGAGCAAGTTCCAAGAGAGCACACCCACGAACAGAATTCTCAACTTGACGCTCTCCTCTCTTTATAACATCCCCTTTTAGTTCTAAATCTGGGAGCTCTGCCTTTGCTAATAACTGTCCAATACGTATGAGTTTATCGTATTTACTCTGAATACCACTTACAACTGCACACATTACACCCCCCAATTTACTTTTAGACCCTTTTATATGTGCATCATTTGTTTTAAACACAATATCCCCATTATGTGATGTTAAAACACCATAAAATTCACCTGTCTTATAGGGTTCTTCACGATCCCTAAATGCTATTGGAATAGTTTTTTCATTAGTTTTCACAATATCCTCTATTGTAGATGGACACAGATTCCAACTATCCTTTCGATTACACATATACACAATAGATGCATTCTCAGGATTATAAAACCGCAGAATAGTAGTAGATCCAGAAACATATTTTGTCTCTTTTACCCGATTATATGCACTTTCATTGCCACTTGTAACCAATTCAATCTGTTCTTCCAATGTAAACCAAGTATCCCAAATATATTCAAGCACAGTTCGGTAAAAACTCTTGAGATCGCCGCCTGATATGAGGACAGATTCGTGAAACCACTGAATCATTTCCACAATATAAGTGTATTTCTTTTGCACCTCTTCTTCGCCCTTTACTAAGATTCGAATACGCTCATATACAGATTCAGGGATTGTCGCAGCCGTATATTCGCCCTCCTGTTCGGAATCTCTCATCTCCGTGATCCACTCTACAATTCCATTCCACTGTTCATCAAGACTGAACTGTGCCTTTTCAGATTTGGATTCCTCAATAGATTCTTCATATGGTTCTAGTTTTTCAGGTTCAAAGTGATCCCTACGCACTGGAAAGGCAGCGGCCCTTATCGCCATTGGAATATGGAGATCCATATAAACATTTGGCTGAAAGACATAATATCCATTGCACTGTGTGATATATCCCTGAACACCCTTGTGCGTCACCTGAAATGTTTTATTATTAATGACATTTGAAAACAGTTCTGAACGCGCAGCAATAGGAATGTCACTAAAGACATCCCCCCATAGTTCTTCAGATCCATAGAAGACTTGATCTTTGAAGAGATCACGAAAACGCTTCTTGAGGGCTGATTCGCGCCATTTGGCAGCAAATTCACTATACGTGCTGTCGTCGGCAGTTAAAGGATCAATCTTGATTTTGGGTGCACACTCATACATACAGCTGTCATTCCAGTCACAAATGGCGGTAAAGGGTTTATCATTAATATCTACATCAGATCGCTCCTTACCCTTGCTGTCAATCTGAGTCACAGAGTTCTGGCCGGCAATAATGATTGCATCGTGATTCAAATTGCAGTCAATGGCTCGGATTTTGAGGGCCCGTGTAACATTGCCGACTTGCACGGCCTTGCGAAAGGCCACGCGATAACTGTAGAGATCTGCAGTCTCTCGACTAGTTTTATCCTCAGGAAAGACGGCAGAATACAGATAGATCGTCGCATTTCGCTTCTCAGGGGGCAATGCTGAGTGACTACAGAAACGAATCGCGCGCCCAATGACCTGTTCTGTGCGATTCAAGTGATACCAGCTATCTAGCATATGAACTTCACGGACATAGCGCAAATCCACACCTTCTCCTGCAATCTGCGAACCAACAATGACCTTCATAATTCCTCCCTCCTCATTCCCTCTTCGTCGTTCCGTTTCAATAATGAGCTTATTGTTTGGACTGAGTTTTATATTACCCGTTAGAAGCCCATAATATGCAGGTGTAAAGGCGTGTCCTGTTGAAGGGTGACCCTCCTCTTTGTATTTGCAGAGGGCACATTGGCGACCTCCAGGCGCTTGAATCCCATCGCCGAGAAGCCCTGTAGCACGACTGACAGGGGTGTATCCATTTGCTTCCAGAGCCAGGGCCAAAGGCAGAGCCCCCAGATTCACAACGCGCATATAGGCAAAACAGACACCTCGCGCTTTACGAAGCTGATCTAGCAAAAATGCGAATTTGGGGGAATAGTTCGCTAAATTATCACGGGCCAACCATTCGGCTCCAACATCCGTATTCGCCTTATATATAATCTCTCCACCTCTAGATTTCTTGTCAAAGAGATTGTCTAGGGCATCGGGCGCCAACCGATCTGCAAAATCTCCATCATCCGCAGAAGGCGGAATGAAATTTCCCGCCTGAATGATTCCCGCCAGTTCAATTCCCGAAATACCCTGATCGCCGGCTGGAAGGGCGCGCGTTAATTCGAGGGAAGCCTCCAAGGCATCCCCCTCTAATTCAATGGGCACAACGGGTAAATGCTCCTGAAAGACGGTCTCATCCTCGGGTATAGATCCACCACGAGGATTTTTCGTGGGATAGTCTATATCCCTGAGAAGGGTGGTATTCTCGGGATTCAGACGAATCGGGAAGCTCTTGGGATTCTCGCCGCGCATATAGCTTACGTAGCGACTGGCAATGTATCCGAGCGTCTCCATTCCCTTAGAACGAATGGAGCCATCCGAACGAAATATGTCCCTATCCGTGATCGTGGCCTTCTTATCGTTCATTAAAAGCAGATTCAGCATAAAAATGATTTCCTTATAGCTGTTATACATTGGCGTGGCCGTTAAAAGAACGAGTTTGAGGCCCTGGGCATACTGTAGCACCTTACGAAGAGGCACCGTCATCTGTTTGCCGGCGGCCATATCGGACTTGGCGGCATCTCCTCCAGGTGTCTCATCGTCGTCCTCATCTCCCGTAATATCACGGACATTGTGGGCCTCATCAATGATCAGCAGTTTTCCGCTGAATTTCTTATTAATAATGGCCCTCTCTTGCCTCACCTGTTCGTCCTCATCCAGACTCCTATCTACCGTTGATAAGAGGTCATTCACGTAATAGGCAAAGGAGAGATAGCCAAAAACATCGTAGCGGCGTTTGAATGCTTGACGCACACGACGATCAATACGCTTTGTATCTCGTTCATAGGTCATACCGGTTAGTTCTAAATAGGAATCCCCAGTGCAGCCAGAAATTTTATTAGGATCGGTTGGATTTGTGCCGAGTTTCAGCTTGGAAATATCGAATATTGTGCGATAAAAACCCTCCTGGATTGTGGGAGGGGCAACAAGAAAGATTTTGTCCCTTGGATATGTATCAAGCCAAGCCTCTGCAATCTGCACGGCTGCACACGTTTTGCCAACGCCGACTCCGTGAAAGAGCAGGGCAGACATATAAGGGGTGCGAGGTGACATAAGGTTCGCAGCGAAGCGTTGCACAGGGGTCACCTCAAATGCATTGGTGTCTCCGCAGGGATCATTTTCGGGTTCCCAGGTGGTCTGGAGGCTCTCTGCGAACTCACGCTTTGCAAGCAGCTTCTGGAGAAACTCGGGGTCATCTATAGTCGGATAGGCGCCCGTGTCATTTTCCCATTGTTTCATAAAATTGGCCGGAAATAGACCTCTCTCTTTTAGTGCTTCTAGGATTTTATCACGTTGTTCAAAGAGATCTTCTATCTCGTCAATATCTGCACCTTCATTGTCTAAGTCTTCGCCATCCCAGAGCTTCAATATCTCTCGATCTGTCAATGCCGAAAGGTCCGACATACTCCTACCATTAATAATTAATTTTGTAGGGGAATAAAATGATCCAGTGCCTGACTTGCCCTATGTAGGGCAGCTCGTTTTTCCGTATCCCGACTCCTAATTTTGGCAAGTGCCTGTCCTAAATTGAACCAGCCGATGGCTCCTATTTCTCGACTCATATGTGGATTCTTAGTGTCCATTGCAACTTGAGTGCCAGACGGACAGATGGCCAAAAAATACTTATGACAGTAGTTCACACCATTACTGCCCTTAAAGCTCTCCAGAAGCGGCTCAATATTCTGAATAATCTGAAACTGACTCTCTTTGAGGCTTGTTTCCTCCTTGAATTCACGAATAGCTCCGAGTAAATCAGTTTCACTGGCATTTCTCCGACCTTTTGGAAAGCCCCACTCAGGCTCCAGCCAAGGACTCGGATGTGCTGCTAGAAGCGCCACAATATCTCCGAGCTGTTTGTATTTGCGGTGACTGTTCTCATAATCGGTTTTATGGGTGTCAGCGGCGGATCCCCAGACACTGATCCAGAGCTGTTCAAAACTCAAAGATCTGATCTTTTTGTGTTCTGTCTGAGTCATATTTTCAAAGAGGGAGTATAAGTAGTCCCGTTCTACAACGGAATATTTTCCTCGCACAAATTCAATAAAAGAGAGAGAATCTCGACGACAGATGAGCAGAAACTCCACAGGCTGCCGACCGGGAATAAGTTGTTGAGCGGTAGAGATCAGAGTTTCTTGTAAAGAATAATTGGCAGATGCATCTGAAAATCGCATTGCAATGATTCCGTAACTGGTGATTGGATATTTGCAGTCTCGGAAGAAGTGGCCTTCTGTGCCGCAATTGGAACAGAGCATCGGTTTTGCATCATAATTACTATGAGTGTGATTACTATTATGTCGTTTAAATGACATTTAATCCTTGCTTGTTTAAGGGTCTTGTGCTTTAGATAGACTTGTGCTAAATTAGAATTCAATAATTTAGCACAGTTCAGTAGGGATATGCAGTTCTCACCGAAAGTATGGGGGCCTTTTTTTTGGCATACAATACATATAGCCGCGCTCGGCTATCCACAGAATCCAACCTATACGGATAAGAAAGCGGCAAAGGAGTTCTTTGAATCATTGCAGTGGATGCTGCCGTGTGGTGTCTGCCGAGATCACTATGCAAAGCACATTGTGTCCAATCCTATCAGTACCTTCTTGGATAAGCGGGCAGATCTGTTTCGCTGGACCATTGATATTCATAATGCAGTCAATGAATCCCTGCAGAAACCTAAGTGGACCGAACAGGAGGTGTTGGCTTATTATAATCGCCTGGGGAAGCGCGACCGAAGTCCCGTGTGGACCAAGGAGGATATGAAGGAGATTGATCTGCAGAGCTTTGTGCGAGGAATGGTCTTTGGATCTGTGGGAATAGGCGGGGTTGCTGCGAGTGTATGGCTTCTCAATAAGTTAAATTACATTTAGATTGAAAACAATATTCTACTGCTAAAATAAGGATGGCCCAAACTAAGAAGGCCAAAAAAACTAAAACCTATATCCTCAAACCCATAATGACAGACAAGGAGATTGAGGCCAAGGAAGGAACATACTTTGATGGTAAAAATTATCAAATGATCGACCACGATGCGGATGTCTATGGCCTTGTCAATGGCCAGAAGCATCTGTTGGCCAAGTTCCGTAAGGGCGTCTTTCCCAAGCCAACGACTGATCTTGGGTGGGAATCATTCTATCGCGCTGCGGCGGCCTCCAGATCCAGAGGGGCAGCCGCGGGGCCGATTCAGGCCAAGTCCAAATACTGGAAAACACGCAAACTTGTGGAGACGAACGGCTGGTGGGCCCGTTACAAATCGGGCAATAAGACGAGCAAGATGCGCGTAAATAATCCCGTGTTTTCCTCGGTGGTCGGCTACTTTGAGGCCACACCCTTTATGAAACTCCCGTGCCGCTTAACCACCTATACGCAGAACTACTTTGATGAATACAAACAGGGTCTACCATTTATTGAGGCCATTGACGGAGAGTTCAAGAAGCTGGTGCCAGAGGCCCATAAGAAACAGTATCAGCGCATCAAAGGAACTCCGACCTACCAGATCAAGGATACTGCCTTTTCATCGGTCACAATTAACCGGAACTTTCGGACAGCCCTTCACAAGGATGCGGGGGACTTCAAGGATGGCTACGGGAATCTGACGGTTCTGGAACGCGGTAAGTATCACGGAGGCGAGACGCTCTTTCCCCAGTTTGGCGTGGGATTCAATCTGAGAACGGGGGATTTCATTGCGATGGATGTGCACCAATGGCACTGCAATACGGAGATGTATGAGACAGCAGAAGATAAGGCTTTCAACAAAACTCTCGATCCGATCAAATACTATAAGACGAAGACGGGAACTCAGGGTGCAGAACATTCGTTTACCCGCATCTCCTTCGTCTGCTACGTCCGCGAGGACTTAAAGGAATGCGACTCGGCCAAGACCAAAGCCTATTATAAACGAATAGGGTTTGAGGATAATTCCTAGGGAGTTCTTAGATGAAGTCAAGGAAACTTAGGAAACCAGGAAGGTCCACGACCAGAAAACAAAAACAATTTTTATACAATCCGAATGATCCGAAGAAATCCTTTGATGTCTATATTGATAAGAATCCTGCCAATACAATTCATATTAAATATACAACAACTCAGGATGTGAAGGATACGATTGAAAAGCTGGAACGATTATACAAGGCGAAGAAATATCCCCATAAACGAATATGGCAAGTGGGGATGATTATGAAGGTTCGCTTGGAAGTGCTAAAGGGCAAAAAGCCAGAACAGTATGCTTTATCTAAACGGTATTTTGAGTTTTTAGGGCATAGAACAAAGATGGATAAAGAGGCAAGATATACATCTGTGTTTAAGATTTAATGCACTACCTATCAGATCAGGGTGCTATGAAGGCCTATTATAAACGAATAGGGTTTACCGACGATTCGTAATTCGTTTTGTATGCCTCTTTCGAGATTTACTTTTTTTATGTTGAAATTTTCTACGTCTTGTTCCACCTTCTACAATAGGAACTCTTCTATCAGTTGACCAAATCTTACCAAAATCATTCAAAAGTCTAGCAATCATATCACCCTTTGCATATGGCAGCATATCTCCAGTAGTAACTAATGTTTTATCATATATACATTTAGACAATTTACTATCTGGGTTATTTATTTCTTCTTTAATATTATCTTGATTTACAGTAACATCACACTTTGTATTTAAATTTTCAAATCCAGTTTTGCATCCAGGAGTATATTCTGTTGAACTCATTATTTCTGAATTAATCATAGATGAGTGCAAAAAATCGTGTTTCCAATTTGCTGTAATCATATGACCTCTTTTATGTATTTCGCACAAATTACTTTTTGCATCTGGAGCGTGCATTGCATAAGGACGTTCATTATTATTGATTATATATTTTAATAAGGATTGTTCAGATAAACTTCCAAAAATTAATACTGGCGTATATATACACGCTATTTTGCTAAAATTATATGTTTCAGGTATTGCATAAAAATTTGTTTCGGGACCATATCCCCAAAAAGGGGCTGCTCCTTTAATAGGATCAGTTATAACTTTATACCAAATTGTATTTGTTAAATCTAGATCTGTAGCTAATAGTGTAGTTTCTGGTGCTTCAGGATTACTATATATTCTTTTATTTATTAATTTATGTAAACTATTTTTTATAGAGGTTTGTATATCTTCAGGTATAGTTTCCCATATATATATTTTAGCGCTTTTAACTTCATATGAGATCTTTTTTTTAATAACTGGCATACCAGATGCATTTATAAGTGGCTTACCAGATGCATTTGTATTATAAATAGGGTTATTTGCACTATTACGTAGAGTTGTTTTCATAACTTTACAATTATCATCATCCATCATCCATCGTGTTTGTTGAATACCAAGAGCATTTTGTAATTGTTTTCGTGTTATTTTATCAGATTCTTTATCAAAATAATAATACAAAAATAATTGTTGAAGTATTCTATAAAACTCTTTTTTTCCGGGATGATCAATAATATATTGATCAAAATCTACCCATTTATTGGTTTTTATTAGTTCATATATATCATTATCTTTTTCAATGCTACTTTCTTCAAGTTCTTTAAATATTTTTTGTAACTCTTTATTTCCAGAATTATATCGCGTTTCTTTATATGTAAGTAGTCTAGCTTTATCAGGATCAATTGCGGCAGCATTGCTCATTTATATATATAGATATAATAATTACGAGTAGTCCTAATTACCAGTAGCATCCCCCCCAGGGAGGATGCTAGAACTGATCCCCTGCACCCGAGGGTGCAGGGGATCACCAGTAGCATCCCCCCCAGGGAGGATGCTAGAACTGATCCCCTGCACCCGAGGGTGCAGGGGATCACCAGTAGCATCCCCCCTCAATCATCGTATTTCCCTTAGGCGTCTCAGCCTCACTCGGTCTACACCACAATGATCCCGCTCTCTCCGATTCCCGTTTAATCAGGGGCTGATTGAGCCATCGCTTTCCACCCACACCAAACAGAAGTTGCAGACCTCCGCCGACATAGACGGCAGACTTCTTCAATGATCCATTAATAAAGTAACATAGGGGAATTCCATAGCCTCCACAGCCTAGCAGGGCCACATCAAAGTCCAGTGCCTTGATTTCCTTGCACATTATGCTAAAGGTCTCAAACCAGTTCTTATGAATCCGATTATTTGCCAAGGTATTGAAGGCCTTGTAATAGACCAGTTCCTGACCAGGGAGAAAGATGGATCGGTCCTCAAAGAAGCTGAATCCCTTGCGCATCTGTTCTTGGAACGTTTCCACAAACGGGTGAATAATGAGCACCTTCTTTCCTAGTAGTTCGTGGGTCCAGGGCCGAATCCCAGCCTCTAGCAAATAAAAGGGTTCTAGAACACGGAAGTCCAGACCTAAACCAGCGCCTTTTCGTTTCAAATAGGCGTTCTGTTCTGCCGCATAGAGTCCATCAAAGCAACTAATATAGGTGCTGGACATTATACCCTTGTTATACAGGCGGGCATAGAGATCCACATCTGCTTCGGAATTACAGTAAATTCCGTCGTGAGTCTGCATCAGGCCGATGCGCTGCGGATGAGGCGCAGAACCCTGTAAGTAATTCAGGGAGACCTTGCTGATATTGTCGCTGATCCGACTAATAAAGAACGGTTCTCCTTTTTGAACACATTCCGTTAAACGCTTATTAGAATCTTCCAAAGTATATAAACTTGTCATAACTAAAAAGTAGTCGCTAATAATCTTTAGATTAGGCAGAGTCCCGCAATGCAGTATTCAATGGATATGTTTGGTCTATCTAAAAACCTCTATCCGTCTCAAAATAGTTATACGGCAGCAAGCACATCCGTTCTAGATACTAACACAATGAGTTGGACGGCCATCGGCGGATATACTATTGCCATTCTCATTGTTCTTCTTATTATTCTTCTATTTGTCAATTATACGATCTATCCTATTTTTCAATTGGAACCTGATGGACCTGGATTTATCCCCGTTCCCTTTATGAAATCCAATGAATTCTATTGGCCGCCTCAAACAACCCCCTATGTTGTTCCAGATTTTAGTTACTGTAATGTAAATACAGCCGCCCTCAATTATGGCTGGTCAATGTCCCTAGACATCTCCATTATGAATCCTACGATCCCCTATATGGTGGGCGGCCAACCTGGATTTCGCCTGTTGTTTCATCGAGGTGGAACATTTGCCCCTGTTGCATCCCGAGATGGCAGCATAGGATCCTTAATTACAGGTCATAATATCGCAATCGGACTCCTGAAAGACACAAATGATCTCTATATATCTGTGACGACTGGAAATGGTCAAGATGGAATTCTAATGCAGAATGTGCCGACACAGACTCCTTTCCGTGTAGGTGTAGTCATCAATCAGAATATGTTGGAAGCTTATTTAAATGGAAAATTGAAAATAACAAAGCAACTATCTTCTGCTGTGCCACCACTATCTTCTAGTTCATCTAATCTACTCTTTCAGGGACCTCTTGAGGGAACTCCACGACAAGTTGCACGCGTAGGAAATCTGCTTCTCTGGACTCAGCCAGTGTCTCCCTCTGTGATGAAATATGCTACACCGGCTTTAATGGATGCAGTGCCAGGTCTAGATACATTAAATGCGAATAATCCAGGGTCTTTGTGCAGTGATACATCAGATCTTCTTGCAGGATTGACATCCACTGTAGATGCAGCCACCATTCAGAACACAATCGGAAATCTTTTCAACTGATAAAGATAGGGAATGTATGGTTCATCCAGCTATTACAGTTCATTTGATTTTAATGAATCGATTGGTGTCTCAAACTATGTATTGTGGCCGGCCATTATATTCACAGTCCTATTGATTATATTCTGCATATTATATTTCCGAAACAGAGGCCCCGGAATTACCGACTATTTAACTACAATGGTGCCATTAAATAAGGCAACATACCCTATTGGATCCAATGATGCACAAGCCATCCTGTTTCAGGGATCTGGATGCACCTTGGCGGGCCTTTTTAATGTCACTATTGGGGATCGCACGAATCAGACAAGCACTGCTGTATCCACCAATTTTACAACGCTCTTTGGATCAGTGGGATCCATTGAATTCCAACTAGCTCCTGCGGGAGCTTCAGCAACCGATAGTACAGCTCAACTTCTTATTGCCACACAATCAGGTGTCTCTGAAATTGTTCCTCTTCCTTCCTTACCGGCTCAGAAATGGATCTTTATTGCGATTTTGAGAGACGGACGGCGTTTTGATGTTCTATATAATGATAGTATTGTTGCAAGTCACCGATTAACTGGTTTTCCTGGCACCAGCGTTAAAAATAAAATCCAGGTCGGCGCTAATCCCTCATCTCCTACTGCTCCTGCCCGATTTCTAGGAAATGCAGTGCATCTATTTGCTCTCAATTATCGTATGTCCCCCGCAGATCTGGCTATCCTACGATCTAAATATGTTGACACAACGGGAGGTCCTCCTACACCGCTTCCCTTTCCATTTCCAATTGATCTTCTAAGTCTTCAAACCCTCTGTATTCCCGGCCTACCTTGCACACCTGTAAATAAGCCGCCTCCTAATCACTTACAGGCTTGGAACAGTCCTTATGCATAATTTTAATATTGACTTATGACAGAATTATGGCAGATAGCGTAGCATCTTCAACTGGAACAATGCTCATACAAATTGTGATTGTGATTCTAGGATTAGTAGGCCTCTATTATTTATACACATACCTATTCACTTCTTCTACGGCATCTTTTGTTGCTATTTCAAAGAAATCAGATGCAGCAACTGTGGGAGGAGCTACGGGAATTCCCATACCAACAAATAGTATGCCTCCTATATACCAAGGTGGAGAGTTCTCCATTTCCACGTGGATTAATATCACTAATTGGGGGTATCACAATGGTATAAATAAATCTATTATTCGTATTGGCGGTCCTACCTATGATACGGTTCGTATCTATCTGGGAGGCAATGCTGCTCAGTTGATGGTGCGATTTGATACGCGCAGTTCCACCTCGGATACTGCAAATATGCTTCTCAATACGGACAGCACCTTTTCAACGACCGCTACGAACTTTGTTCCTGTAACAGTTGCAACAATGCCCGGATCTACAACTGGTTCTAATGGATGCGATGTATTACAGATGGATATGCAGCGATGGGTGTGCCTTGTAGTGACTGTCAATGGTATGACTGCAGATGTTTATATGGATGGTAAGCTGGTGCGTTCTTGCTTGCTAAATAATTATGTAAATGTGGAGACTGGGTATAATGCCAAGATACTGGATAATGGAGGCTTTGGCGGCTATATCTCTACAACTGCTATATACGGTCAGGCGTTGACTCCCGATATGGTCTATCAGATGTATATGGCGGGACCTGAACCTGTTACAAATATAATGGATTATTTGACCTCTTTTTTTAGTCCTTCGGCAGCATACTAGCATCTTTTTTTACAAAACTTTCTAGTAGAGTGAGATGTCATCCAATTCATTTAACAGTTCAAGAAATAATTCGTTTGGTTCCATAACAGGCGGGGCTCCCACCTATGTTATGGAGGCAGTCATTGGTCTTGTAGCTGTTGCGGTTATATATTTTGCTCTTGGATCCTTTCAGTTGCTATATACCTATATTAATCGCTTGGAAGCCAATCGTGTGAATCTTTTGCCCTATACGTATGTAATGAATACGGGCGCGCAACAGATTGTTCAAAATCCAAATGTATCTAATGGTTTAACGGCGACACTTTCTAGTAATGAGGCAACTGGTGTTGAATTTACCTATAGTTTTTTCTTAAATATTCCTCAACAGGCCTTTAATGCAGGAACTGCAGGTTTCAATCACATATTTCATAAGGGGAGTCCGGGTCAATATCCCCTTCTAAGTCCCGGTGTCTATATGCACAATGAGATCAATAAACTTCGTATCTATATGAATACCTATGACACCTGGAATAACCACATCGATGTAGATAATTTCCCTATTGGTAAATGGTGTTATGTAACTATTGTATGTCGTTCAATGCATTTAGAGGTCTATATTAATGGAAATATCAGTAGCCGTCTAGGCTTCAATGTGTCTCCTCCTTATCAAAACTATGGAGATATATATGCATTTTCTCAACGTAGATTTAATCCTCTTGTCCCTACAACTCTTCCTTCTCTTGCAGGAGAAGCACCACCTAATATCTTAGGTGTTTGCCAGGGACAACTCAGTCGCCTTACTTATTTTAACTATGCCCTGAGCTATTCAGAAATCAATAAGATGATGAATGAAGGACCCAATCCCTATGTGGCTGGCTCAAAGGGATCGAATACTACACAATATTTGGCTGATAATTGGTGGACTGCTGATTTTACCCAGTGATGATCCCAAAGTACTTTAACGGCTTCGCCGGTTAGGTATTTGATCTTCCTTCGCAAAGTGGATTATAAGTATTCTTTAGATCAATCCGGTATTGATCTAAAGAATATTACCCTAGCAAAATTAGCGATGCCTGGAGGTGGTCTATATGTCCTTGTAGCCTACGGAGCACAGAATGTACTTCTAAGTGGGAATCCAGACTTCACCTATTTCTACAAAACCTACAAAAAATATACACATTTTGCGGAGGAATCTGTCACACAGACAATGGATGGTGTTCAAGAACTCTCCTATGATCAGCCTATTCAGGTCCGTCTTAAAATCCAGCGAGTAGCCGATCTTGTGAGTGATATGTATCTTCTTGTGGATCTTCCCGATATTTACTGTAAATGGCTGGATCTCAATGATCCTGTGGTTAATCGTAACTCTCAGCTTAATTTCAATTGGACACGTTATGTTGGTTGCCAGCTCATTCGGCAAATAGGATTCTATATTGGTGGTCAGAAAATCCAGGAGTTTGATGGGACCTATATGATTGCCAAGGCTCAGGCAGATCTTACAAATACGGACTTTCAGAAGTGGCAGCGACTTGTGGGAGATGTTCCCGAACTCACCAATCCTGCCGCTGGCATCTATGCAGGGGGGTCTGCAGCAGGCGGATATCCTCTTGTTTATCCTGATGTGTCAGGGGGCAATGTGAATCGCCCCTCCATCTTCGGCAGAACACTTCAGATTCCCATTCCCTTCTGGTTCACGGAGTCCACCTTTAACGCCCTCCCACTTCTTTCAATGCAATACCAAGAGTGTGATGTGCAGATCACATTTAATCCAATCAATCAACTCTATCAACTTTTGGATGCAAATGGACAGACTGTCGCCCCCGGCTATATCCAAGTTCCTCCGCCGGCCTCCGAGCCAACGAATCCCTCCTATGTCCAGTCCAATTCCATTTATGATAATATTAGCCTCTTCTTGACGGACTGGACGGTTCAGCCACCCCTTATTGCCACGTGGCCCCTCAATCCCCGCATTCAGGCCACTTATATCTATTTGACGGACGAAGAACGCCAAATGTTCGCCTCCACGCCCCTGTCCTATCTCGTTCGTCAAGTCACACTCTATTCATTTCCTGGACTCCTTAATCGGCAATTTGCCGAGCTTCGCACACATAATCCTATCAATCGCATCTTCATTGTTCCAAGCCGCTCTGATTCCCTCGTGTATCGGAATGATGTCGCTAATTGGACGAACTGGCCGACTGCAAATAAGGCGCCTTATATTCCCCCTGCGACATCCTATCCGGCCTATATAGTCCAGTCTGAAGCCACCGGTCAACTTATAACTGTAGCAGGCCAGCAATCTATTCTGAGAACGCTACGGTTGCTCGGTGATGGAAATGAACTCCAGGAAGAGAAGCCCATCACCTATTACACGGACACAGTGGCCTGGAAGTATCTAACGGGTCAGCCAGATCCGAATCTGATTGTGTATCCTTTTGGTCTTCATACACCAAATACGCAGCCTGATGGCTCGCTCAATTCTAGTCGGGTTCGACTATTACAGATGGATCTCAATACCTATCCATTGCTTGCAGATACGAATTATTCTTATAACTTTGGTATTTATGTTGAAAATATCAATTGGGTTACGGTCAGCAGTGGCTTGGGTGGCCTCAAGTATGCATTGTAATTCTGAAATTAACGTTCTATGTCAACGATAGAGTATGAATAACGTTGTGACGTTTATAAACACGAGTATGGAGTATATAAAAAAGTATAATCCACTGGATCCGAATCTTTTAAACTCTATTACTAAATTTAATGTATTTTCATTAAAACCAAATGATGTGTCTGATGCTACTGTAACTTCTGATATATCAGGATCTAAGGAGGCATTTGATACGGATAAACCTGATGAGAGTGATGTAAATCCTTTTCTACAACTTATAATTGATATTATTCTATACATCTTGTATTATATTTGCATTCTCTTACTTGCCAGTATTGTGGCAAATGATCTCATTTTTATGCCGTGGGTCATCAGACTTTTTGCCTTTGTTTTTGTTCTAACAATGATGCGCCTTTCAGGGGGTACTGTATTTGTAATTGGGGCCTATTATACGCTGAATGCCCTCTATAATAGTTATATCAACTTTCGCGATAAACCACTGGATGCTGCTGAGTTGGCCAAATGGACCCCCCGTCGTCTTCTTCCTCGTCGCTACAGCTTCCTGCCCCTAATGACCTCCAGAGGATGGCGCTATGACTTTCTGAACCCCTTTTCGTATTTTGACAGGGGGCAGGATATGACAGATCCCAAATATGCCAACTATACCAATGATGTTGTGAATCACGAGAACTACTTAAAGACACTGGTCCCCAAGTTTCCAGAACTGGAGAAAAAGGGTGCCTTTAAATTTAAGGAACTCCTCGAGAAATTTAATAAATTTATGTTTGAGATTAACGAATCCTTCTATAAGGGTGTCAAGGAGGTTGCACCGATTCCTATACCTACGCAAACGAATGTAAATGATGCCCGTGAAGCAGTAGAAGAACAAGTAATGGGTGCAATTCTTAAAGCAACGGGGCCTGATCAGAGCAAGGAGTATATCAAGAAGACCCTGGGTGCCTCTGTCTAGATCCTACCTAAACGTTTGTAGCACTAAATATACTAGAGTATGAAGCCCTTTGTATCCGTCTTAACACCTACTTACAATCGCCGCAAGTTCATTCCTGCAGCCATTGCAATGTATAAGGCGCAGACCTATCCGAAGGATAGGATGGAGTGGATCATTATTGACGATGGCACAGATAAGGTGGGGGATCTCTTTGCTCAGGCAGCCAAGACCATTCCCAATATTCGTTACATTTCTCTCAACGAAAAGCTGCTAATTGGCCAGAAGCGCAATATGCTCAATGATCACGCAAAGGGTGATATTATGATTGCGATGGATGATGATGACTACTATCCGCCTGAGCGCGTGGCTCACGTGGTGACGCGTTTCGTTCAGCAGCCAACTGTTCAGCTTGCGGGGTCTTCTGAGATGTATCTGTATTTCCGCACGGATGGCAAGATTATTAAGGCGGGGCCCTATAATCCGAATCATTGCACCAATGGCACAATGGCCTATCGGCGCGCCTATATGTTGACACATCGCTATGATGAGAAGCAGACCCACGCAGAGGAGAAGTCATTCTTGGATGACTATAAGAATCCGATGATCCAACTGGACCCCTTTAAGACCATTCTGGTAATGTGTCATTCCGACAATACCTTTGATAAGAATGGGCTTCGTGATGCACATAATCCTATGCTGAAGGACACGGCACTGACTCTGAAAACCTTTGTAAAGGAGAAGGCCCTCCGAGATTTCTTTACGACTTGCTAGATATAGGCATCCTAAAGACCTCACAGACCAATAGGAGTATGGAAGATCCCCTTTCCTTTATTCAGCGTGCCTACAAACATACAATTGAATATGAGGATGGTTCACATTCTCATATACATTTACCTCACATACGGACGGAGCTGTATCCTCACCAGGCACACATCGTTCAATCAATGAAAGCACATAAAAAACGAATGTTGAATGGATTTATTCACGAAAATGAGAAGATACGGGGAAAAATAGGCATTATTGCAGATGAAGCCGGATCTGGCAAGACCCTCTCCGTCTTAGCCTATCTTTCACTCCGTGATCGGATTCAGCCCACCTTAGGAGAACTAGATCCGAATTCGAATCGCTACTTTTCATCGCACCAAATTCCTGTCAAACAAGATATGTCTGCAGTTAATGTCATTATAGTTCCCCAATACCTCTTCTTTCAGTGGGAACAGGAGATCGTAAAACATACTAAATCATCTTTTCGCACCTTTCCTATCAGTAGTCGGCGTATTCTCAGAAATCATTCATCACCTCAGCTCATCTGTGCAGCCGATTGTATTATAACGACGAACAGGATGTGGCGAGAGGTCTATGACTATTGCCAGGGGCACGGCATCGGCTGGAGAAACGTCTTTCTTGATGAGGCCACGAGCATCTATATGAGTCCGAATGACGGTGTGCCGACCTTTGAGTTTCTCTGGCTAATTACATCGGACTGGCTCTCCCTCCAGTTTCGTAATATGCACGTGGATCTGAAGACAATTCAACCGATTGCTATAGCAACAGCTACAGCAACAACCGGCCTCTATCATTGTAATACAGAATCCAGTGCCTTTTATCGGCAGATCATTCCCTGGACACATCCTGCACGGTTCCTTTTTGTTCTTAGGAACAGCAACCCCTATCCCTATCCGTCTTTAGAGCGATCCGAGATTGTCTGCCGGCAACAGTATACCTTGCTCAATCTCCCTCCTTCCGTTCTAGGAACAAATTATGATGGCCTAACGCACGATAAGATGCCCCACCTCTTTAATGCACTTGGTCTTCGGCGGCATAGCCTAGGCACGCTGAAACAGAAGTTTGGTAAATCCGAACTCATTGATACGAAAATCGACGATGACTGCTGTATCTGTCTGGAACAGCCTCAGAATACAGTGATTCTGCCCTGTTGTATGAATCTGTTCTGTGGGGCCTGCATTTTGCGGCAGCTCATTATGAGTGGTCAGTGTCCTACGTGCAGAAATCCATTGACCTTATCACAGCTCCATCCTATTCGATCGGAAACAGATAGTTCTCAGAATGATATTATTTATAGAACGAAACAGGAAACCTGTCTGGAATATATACAACAACACAATGCAAATGATGCCAGTAACTCATTCATAGTATATACTCATTATGAGAACATATACTATCAACTACAACCTGCCCTACAGCAACAGGGGATTCTCTGTGACTCCCTGGAATATAATTCAAATCGGATGAGTCGGATCGTCTCCGCCTTCAATAAGGGCACACTAAGAGTTCTCTTTATCTCCGACATCAATGCTATTCGTGGTCTCACACTTTCACGGGCAACTCATTTACTGCTTTTTTCCGCAATACCTTCTTACGAATCGGAACAGATATTGCTTCATTCGCTGCAACGAGTGGGGTCAAAGGACTTAAAGAAGGTGGTGCAGCTGGTGGCGCACTAGGACTTATAGGTAGTAATGGCAACAAAGGCAGTCCTAAGGTCTCTTTTACTTTCCCCGTCTGATACGTTGCCCATTGGGCCACGCATCGGAAGGGCACGTGCTCCTCATTGGAGACTCGGTTCATCTCCTTCCAGGAATTGAAGAGGGCCGATTGCTTGGTGAGAACCTGGGTATAGACGAGTTCATTGAGGGACGGGATGGTGTCCGGCTTGGGATAGTTCTGGAGAATATGATTGGGATATTTGAGCTTGAGGTGATAGGAGAGGGGCAGGAGATTCCAGCACTGATGGAAGAATGCCCAGAAGTCGGCGCGATCGGACCAGCGAATATACTCTAGGATGCGCTCATAGACTTCAAAGGGCGCTTTCTGAAGGAAGAGGGGTAGGTTCTGATGAAATAATAATCCGGCCAGATTGGCATCCTTCGTTTCCAGATCCAGCTCATCTGAGGTGCCCCATTGCTCAAAGAGGGTGAACCAGGCAGCACGAATAGCAATGTGGATGTTCTTGTCCAGATCATCCTGTCGGTTCTGTTCATAGGCCTCTTTGGTGCCCTGGCACTGGAGTCCCTGGCTGACCTTCCGTATATCCCCGAGTCGATACAGAGATTCTGTAATAGAGACTTTATAGAATTGGTCCAGCGCCTCCTTCTTGGGCATCTCCACATACCGCACGAGGCAATGCTTGAGAAGCTGCTGCATCACACGACCCTCCATCACATTGCAGATGAGAAAGAGAGGCGCATCGTCCTTGAAGGATCGCTTGGATTTGAGATAGTCCAGGAGTTCCTGGAGACCACCCTTCTCTCCCTGGCTGAGACCATCCATTTCATCCAGGAGAATGGCTCGACCATTTGGCGTAGAAGGATGGATAAGTGCAGAGATGCCGGGCTCCACAAGGAGAGGGAGGATCGTTTGGCGAAAGGAGGATCCTGTCCGTGTATGAGAGGCGTTAAATTCTTG
>Ga0214917_10001856_pt1 | contig 26723 bp, 26 predicted proteins | sample LL_1208_BB_MetaG_FD_177983 | JGI IMG/M metagenome (GOLD analysis project Ga0214917, IMG submission 177983) | Freshwater microbial communities from Lake Lanier, Atlanta, Georgia, United States - LL_1208_BB | ecosystem: Environmental > Aquatic > Freshwater > Lake | place: USA: Georgia | collected... | reverse complement strand
CGGTGGTGGTTCCATCGCCAGCGACATCATCGGTCTTCTTCGCTACTTCTTTGACGAGCTCGGCGCCGATCTTCTCCCATGGATCATCAAGTTCAATTTCTTTCGCAATGGAGACGCCATCATTAGTAATGGTGGGTGCGCCCCACTTCTTCTCCAACACAACATTTCGTCCGCGTGGTCCGAGGGTTACTTTGACTGCATCAGCCAATGTATTCATTCCGCGCTCGAGGCCGCGACGTGCATTTTCATTAAAGGCAATCATCTTTGCCATGGTTTCGTGACTCCTGTCAGTTACCTATTTATCTGGGTTCTAAGCGACTTATCACTCTCGCTTGACGAGTGCTAACGCCTAGCCTAGGGGCGACTATTCCCGTTCTCAAATCCAGGCCAGCCCACGTGCTCGACCCCGCAAACCGACCTCGCTGGCGCGAGGCCAACGTTTGCTTTCCGGTCGAGCACTTCGGCAGAAATCGAGAGCCCGAGAGGCGAAGCTACAGTTCTGGCTTTTCGCTTCGCCGTAGGGCGTCGAGATTTCAACCGGTCGAGCCGGAGGCGGTTCTAGAGCGAACGGGAGGAGACGCGGGCTTCGCGGAGGCGACGTAGGCGCTTTATAAGGAGTGGAGAAACCGCCAGTGCATCGGGGCGATCAATCAAGTTATTGAGAAGCTCGTAATACTGCTTCGCGGAGAGGTTGAAGAGTTCCTTGATTGCAGCGTCTTTGACGCCAGCATACTTCCACCATTGGCGCTCAAAATCCAAGATCCGAACTTCAAGGTCACTTAAGGGCGATGCGAGTTGTAGCGAAGTCTCTTCCACGGCCCCTATTGAACTAGATATTGGCGAAAAAGTGCGGATTTAAAGAGTGGCCAAAATAACTTTAATGTCCGTAATTGAGGTCCATGGATTGACGATGGCGAAACGAAGAATGGGCTTTCCTTCATGAGATGAAGGCGTCACAAATCCAATCTGATCGTTGAGCAACTTATTGCTCCATTGTTGGTAATCGGCTTGAGTCCAACCTTTGCGAGTGAAGGCAACAATGGAAAGTTCTGGCTCCATGAGAAGTTCAAGATGGGCATGTTCTCTTATAAGTGCTGCGGCTTCTCGCGCAACGTGCATTGTCTTATCCATGGATTCGGCATATTTCTTTGTGCCATGAGTTGCAAGTGAGAACCAGAATGGAAGTCCACGTACTCGACGAGTGAGATGAATTGCGTAATCTGATGGATTCCACTCGCCTTTGTCGAGAGTTTCAAGATAGCCCGCATGCTGAGTATGAGCCTTACGACCAGTTTCTGGATTTCGATAAATCAGAGCGCAGGCATCAAAAGGAGCAAATAACCATTTGTGTGGATCAACAATAAAAGAATCAGCGAGTTCTACACCTTTGAAAAGAGGTTTTGTGTGTGGTGATGCAAGTGCCGCAAGACCATAAGCGCCGTCCACGTGATACCAAATTCCGCGGTCATTTGCGGCTTTGCCAATACCTTCTAAATCATCGATGATTCCAAGGTTCGTGGTTCCCGCTGTCGCAACAATCGCGAAGATTCGATTCTCTGGATTGAGACGATGATATTGATCAACATCAAAAGCAACTGTGCTGCCTTGCAATTTATGGTTCTTATCTGTGGGGATTGAAACAACATCTACATCCATCACATCGGCTGCAGATTTGATTGAAGAATGGGCTTCGTTCGAACAAGCAATTGCCCAGCGTTTAACGTTTGGGTATTTGCTTCGTGCATCATGGCGTGCTGCAACAAGTGCCGAAAGATTTCCAACTGTTCCACCCTGAACAAAAACGCCGCCGGAAGATTGTGGAAAGCCAGCGAGATCACTTAGCCAGCGCAACGCTTGATTCTCTGCAAAGACAGCGCCAGCTCCTTCAAGCCATGAACCGCCATATAATGCCGAGGCTCCAACCACTAAATCAAATAAGTTTGCAGATTCAGTTGGGGCAGAAGGTATGAAAGCCAAGTAACGTGGATGATCTGTCGAAATACATGCTTGCGCTAATACATGTTTGAAAATATCGAGCGCTTTATTTCCCCCAAGTCCTGCTTCAGTAATCGTTTCGCCGACTTCAGCATAGAGCTCGTCATACGTCCATGGGCCATCAAGTGGTGGATCCTTCTTGAGACGAACTAATGAATATTCGAGAATTTTTGCAGCAAGCGCATCGATCTCTTCATCAAACTCATGCATCGCCGAACAACGCCTTTCGTTTTGAACTTCTCACAATATTACGAAGCATCGTGGGAAATACAAAAGCATGGAGCGGCAAGATTGCATACCAATAAAGCTGACCTCCCAAACCGCGAGGTGAGAATGTAGCCTCTTGAATTATCCGTACGTGCTCGCCTTCTTTTTCAATTCGGAACTCGAGCCAGGCCTTGCCCGGCAGAATCATTTCGGCGTACAAGCGAAGTACTTTCTCTTTTTCGACTTGTTCGACTCTCCAGAAATCTAAACCATCTCCCACCCGAAGATGTTTCGGGTCGCGACGTCCACGACGAAGACCCACGCCACCGACGAGACGATCGATAACTCCGCGAGCCCACCATAAGAAATCAGCGCCATACCAACCAGTTTCGCCACCGATTTGTTCAATCGACTTCCACACACAATCAATCGGCGCATCGGTCACAGTTTCTCGCTTATCCCGCAAAATCATTTCGCCAGCCCAATCAGGATCGCTCTGCGCTTTCTGCCAAGGTGCAGTCGGAGCAGTTGCATCCGACCAACGAGTCTCAACTTGGTTATTTGATGTTCTCGAAAGCGCGAGATTTATAGCGGTTGTGACGTCAATTAATCCTTCTGGTGGCTTAGGAACGATTGCATCGATGCTCTTTGCTGGGTCTGCGACAGTTTCATTGATGAGTGAACCAACAAGCGGTCGAGCAAGCGCGGTGGGAACTGGCGTCACAAAACCTATCCAGAGACTTGAAAGTTTCGGAGTGAGAACTGGAACGCGAATGATCCACCGCCTGCGAAGTCCCGAACAAGCTGCGAATTTCTGCATCATGTCAGCATAAGAAAGAACTTCGGGACCGCCGATATCAAATATTCCATTCACCGGAACTTTAAGTTTTGCGACATTTGTTAAATACCAGAGCACGTCTCGGACTGCGATTGGATGCGTCAAGTTTGTTACCCACTTCGGCGTTGTCATTACTGGTAGTCGATGGGTGAGATGGCGCAACATCTCAAATGATGCTGAACCCGATCCAATAATTATTCCGGCGCGAAGCTCCATAACTGGAACTTTTCCTGAGGCTAATAATTCTCCAGTGCGCGCTCGGGAAGCAAGATGTTTACTTTGTTTATCATCATTTGCAATTCCGCCCAGATAAACAATCTGTGAAACACCGGCGGCTTGAGCGGCGCGTGAAAAGTTATCTGCCATTGCGGCTTCAATTTCATCAAAGTGAGTACCTACGCCAATCGAGTGAAGGAGATAAAACGCAGTATGAACACCTTGAAGCGCTGTGAGAGTGTCCTCATAATTATTGGCGTTACCTACTGCGACTTCCACATCATTGATCCATGGCTGCCCGAGAACTTTTGATTTATCACGAACGAAGATTCGAACCTTCATATCTTCATTGAGTAAAGCGCGAACTAATCGACCACCGACATAGCCTGAAGCACCAGTGACGAGTATTCGGCGCGACTGGTTCATGGGTAGAACAGTAGACTTAGTCGAATGTCGCGGCCAAAGGTAGTAATTCTCGGAGCAGGTTTTGGTGGTCTTACTGCTGCTCGCGCACTCGATTCCTTTGCGGATGTGACTCTGGTTGATCGCCATAATTTCCAAACTTTCTTGCCGTTGCTCTATCAGGTCTCAACTGCCGGCCTAGCTGCAGATCACGTCGCGTACCCAGTTCGTGGCGCACTTCGAAAAACGAAAGTGAAGTTCCGTATGGGTTCCCCGATTTCTGTTGATCACAAGAACAAGAGCGTGAAACTAGATTCTTCTGAAGTCCTGGATTTTGACTATCTAATTGTTGCTCTTGGTTCAGCCACAAATGACTTTGGTATCAAAGGAGTTGCAGAGAACACTCTCGGTATGAAGACTGTTAACGAAGCTCTTGCGATTCGCTCCGAAATCATGCGTCGCTTTGAAGATCTCTGTCGATTTGAAGATGACACAAAGTTTTCGATCGCAGTCGTCGGCGGTGGCCCAACTGGAGTAGAAATGGCTGGCGCAATCGCCGAACTCAAGCGCGGTCCACTCACGTCTGACAGCGAAGCGGCCGCGAAGAATATTGATGTGTATTTGGTAGAAGCGGGTTCACGAGTTCTTCCCGCGCTCTCTCCAAAACTCTCTGAGCGGACGAAGAGAGATCTAGAGAAACTTGGAGTGAAAGTTCTGACTAGCGCTGCAGTAAAGGAAGTTAAACCGCGACAGATCATCTTTGCAGATGGCAGCACAATCCCTTCAGAAGTAACAGTCTGGGCAGCTGGCGTCAAAGGTGAACCCGCGATGAAGAAGTTAAGTGTCCCAGAAGAGAATGGCCGAATCGCAGTCGAGCCATCACTTCAAGTCACAAACTATCCATACATCTTCGCAATTGGAGATATCGCAGGCGCTAAAGGCGACGATGGACGATTTTTGCCGATGGTCGCCCCCGTCGCGATGCAACAAGCAAGATTTGTTGCAAAACAAATTGAGCGACTTTCAAGAAAGCATGCTCTTCACTCTTTCAAGTACGTGGACAAAGGTTCGATGGCAACAATTGGACGCCACAAAGCGGTAGTAGAAGTTAAAGGAATCCGAATTGGCGGAGCGCTCGCTTGGTATATGTGGCTCTGGCTCCATCTCTTCTACCTTCTTGGCGGACGTAACAAAATTGGCACGATGGCCGATTGGACGTGGAATTACCTGACTTTTGATCGTGGCAATCGCCACATCATGGATATCTCATGAGTTTCATCTCTCTACGTGGCCATGAGATCTGGCACCAAGAATGGAAAAAACGTAAGGAAGAGCCGCTACTTTTGTTGCACGGAGGTATGAGTTCAACCGAGAGCTTTGCTCCAAAAATACTTCCCAGCGTGAAACGAACTCATCACTCATACGGTTATGACCGAACCGCACATGGCAAAACTAAAGTTCGAGAAGGTTATTACCACTTCAAATTCCAACGCGATGAAGCAATTGCTTACATTGAAGATGTCATCAAGAAACCAACCCACATCATTGGACATAGCGATGGTGGAATCATTGGTTTAATGGTGGCAATTGCACGACCAGATCTTGTGAAAACTCTGGTTGCGATTGGCGCGAATTATCACTACGACTGCGGACTCAATCACCAATTATTCGACGGCGAAGTTGAGGAAGAAGCAAAAGATAGATTTGCGGCGCGTACGGGTCAGCCCCGAGAACTTTTAGTGGAAATTACTCACAAAGCACATAAAATCTGGGCATCTGAACCGCGCATGACCACTTCCCAACTCAAGAAAATTAAATGTCCAACTTTGGTAATGGCTGGCGATGATGAACCGTTCTCCACCGAGCACACTGTTTCGCTCTACGAAGCAATTCCCAATGCACAACTTGCAATTGTTCCTGGAACATCGCACGCAGTCTTAAAAGAAAAACCCCGAGTTGTACAACAGATCCTTCAGGATTTTTATCGCAATCCCGCTTTTCCCATCACGTTGAATCCAAACCGTCGATTGAAAGAAACGTTAAGAATTCGCGGGCAGGCGTAACGCTCCATAGGCGTGCTCGGGCACAAATGGTTTATCCGGAGCGATCGCACTCATCCTTTGATATCCACTTCCCTGAGCTGGACGCTGGTCTGGAGCACCCTTATTTGGCCATAAAGAAAATGCGCGTTCTGCTTGTGCAGTAATTGTGAGCGATGGATTAACACCCAAGTTTGCAGTGACGCTCGAACCATCGACGATATGCAGCGTTGGGTAATTCCACACTCGGTGATAAGGATCAATGACGCCATTGTCCGATGTTGAACCAATAACGCAGCCACCAACAAAATGTGCGGTGAACGGCGCGCTCACTAAATCTCCGATATGACCTCCAGGAGTACCGCCATATTTATCTGCAATCTTTCGGACAACTTCGTTTGCAGCAGGAATATATGTGGCATTTGGTTTATCCGAATCGTTCTTAGAGGTTAAACGCCAACCGAAGAGTCCACGCTTACCACGGACCGAAATTGCAGAATCAACATTCTGCATAACAAGAGCAATCACGGTTCTTTCACTCCAACGTCGAACATCAAAAATCTTTACCAACATTGAAGGTTTTGTGATCACTGTTTTCAGCCACATGGTTCGACGGCTTCGAGCATTTGCACCATCTGTCATGACGGTCTGCAGAAGCCCCATGAAATTAGAACCTTTGCCATACCTCACCGGCTCAACATGGGTATGTTCGTCGGGAAAGAATGACGATGTGATTGCCGCACCTTTAGAGAAATCAATTTCATTCTTGTGAGGCATAATCGCACCAGTCAACGCTTCGGAATTAGTTCGAGATAACTTTCCAAGTGCTTGTGACAATTTCGGAAGAGTTCCGGTGTCCTTCATGCGATGCAATAACTTCTGGGTGTTGTACGTGCCCGCCGCTACGACCACATCACCCGCTGTAAAAACACGTTTTCCGCCCAACCATGCTGAGCTCTTCCGTGCTGTGATTCTCCAACCGCCGCCTGGTAATTCCTCGATTTTTTCCACGGTTGTTTCCGGAAATACTTTTGCTCCTGCTTTTTCCGCAAGGCCCAAGTAATTCTTTGGCAAAGTGTTCTTTGCATTGAATCTGCAGCCCGTCATACAAGCGCCACATTGTTGGCATCCATGTCGATCAGGTCCTACGCCACCAAAATATGGATCTTTCTCGATGATTCCTGGACCTTGTCCAAAGTGCACTCCGAGTGGCGCCATCTTGAATGTATGCCCGACGCCCATAGCTTCGGCAGCTTCTTTCATGGCTTGATCAGATGGTGAGAAATATGGATTCTCAGCGACACCCAACATTCGCGAAGCCTGGTCGTACCACGGAGTTAATTCTGATTTCCAATCGGTAATTGATTTCCATTGTTCATCATTGAAGTATGAATCTGGCGGCATATATAAAGTATTTGCGTACACAAGTGATCCGCCACCAACTCCAGCGCCTGCGAGAACTAAGACATCAGGAAGCGCATGAATTCTCTGGATGCCGCGCAAACCAAGTCGAGGCAAGAAAAGAAATCGTGAAAGTCGCCATGATGTTTTGGGAAAATCTTTCTCTTTAAATCGTCGACCTGCTTCAAGAACTGCGACGCGATATCCCTTTTCAGTTAGTCGAAGTGCAGCTACTGAACCACCAAAGCCAGAACCAATAACCACGACATCAAAGTCACGTTGGCTCTGCGACATAGAAGTAGGCTACACGCATGGATCTGGCACGCTCATTTAACGTCAATGATCCCGATTTCATCCGCGATCCATACCCCGTTCTTGCTGAGTTGAGAAGGTATGGGAAACCAATCTGGCATGAAGAGATGCAACTCTGGTTAGCCGCTACTCATGCCGATGCTTCTGCTGTATTACGCTCAAAAACTCTAGGTCGAGTCTTCTCTCCTAACGAACCAGAAGAACTGTGGGAAACATTTAATTGGTTACACGCTGATTCCATTATGGAAAATGAAGGTTCGAAGCACACACGATTACGAGCTCTCGTATCGAAAGCATTCAATCGGGGACAGATTGACCGGCTTGCCCCCAGAATTGAAAGAATCGTGATCGAACTTCTCGATGAGTGCGCAGAGAAACAAAATTTTGATCTCCTTGCTGATTTCGCAGAACCACTTCCAGTCAGAGTGATTGCTGACCTGCTTGGAGTTTCTCCTGAGGATGAGGTGCATTTGCGCCCTTGGTCTCAAGCAATTGTCAAAATGTATGAGTTTGACGTTACTCCTGCTGAAGAAAAAGCAGCCGAAACCGCCAGCTCTGAATTTGCGGTCATGATTACAGAAATGGTGGAGTCAAGAAAGAAGAATCCAACGAAGGATTTAGTCTCTGAACTCGCTCAAGTTGAAGAAGCAGGTGAAAAACTAACTCTGCGAGAACTCATCGCAACGTGCGTTCTACTTCTCAATGCAGGTCATGAAGCCTCGGTCAATGCATTTGGCAATGGCTTTATCGCAGCAATGAATGATGCAGATTCTCGCGCACTACTTTCTAGTCAACCTCGAGCAAACGTTGCTACAGCTGTTGAAGAATTCTTTCGATTTGATGCACCACTCCAACTCTTTGAGCGTACTGCGATGGAACAAACCGAGATTAATGGCGTAACCATTGAAAAGGGAATAAAGATTGCGGCACTGCTTGGCTCAGCAAATCGAGATGAAACAGTTTTTGAAAACGCGCACATATTCAATCTTGAACGGAGCGCGAATAACCACATTTCTTTCGGTGGTGGAATTCATTTCTGTTTGGGTGCGCCTCTGGCTCGATTGGAATTGGGAATTTCGCTACCCGCACTTTTTGAGCGATTTCCAACAATTGAGGTTACTGAAGATCCAAGAAGAAGAGAGAGTTTTGTGTTGAGAGGATTTGAGAAAATCCTCTGCCGATGAAGTGGAGCCCCCCGTCAGGATTGAACTGACGACCTTCCGCTTACAAGGCGGATGCTCTACCACTGAGCTAGGGAGGCGAATTCAGCGGCTAAGTATGGCAGTCGAAGCGAAAAGAGAAAAACGCGACGCAGTGATGAAAGAATGCGCACCTTATGCCGACGCCTATTTGGATGAGCCCCGAAACAACTTCGGTCAATCGTTTACCGATGCTCAATATCGGCCATCTGATGTCGATTTCCCTCGATGGTGATTGGAATTTTCAACTTCTAGATCGGCCTGAACAAGAACCAAGTAAGCGTTGGCAAAACATTCCGGTACCGGGTCTCTGGACCATGATTAATGGTCAACAACCTTTTGGTGACAAGCCTCATTACACCAACACTCAAATGCCTTTCGATCAGCTACCACCAACAGTTCCACAAGAAAATCCGACTGGTGTGTACGAGAGAGAGTTTTCACTTCCATCGTCCTGGAAAAATAAAAGAGTAGTGCTTTCTATCGGAGGTTTTGAGTCAGTAGCAATTCTCTCAATTAATGGTCGCGAAGTCGGAGTAGCAAAAGACTCGCATCTCGCTTCAGAATTTGATATTACGGATTTTATTAGCGCCGGTTCCAATCGCGTTCAAATTAAAGTCATCAAATGGTCAGACTCCTCATTTATTGAAGATCAAGATCAATGGTGGCATGGTGGAATTTCTCGATCGGTGAAGCTCTTTGCAACCGAAGATGTATTTATTGAACGGCTTTATGCAACTCCAAGTCTTGAATTAAACAATAAAGTTGGAACGCTCAATGTGAGAGCTCATATCAATTCCATAAATGAAGCCGATATTGCAAACTACAAACTTAGGGTTCGAGTTATTGGAGTTAAAAGCGCTGATGTGACTGCAACTGTCATTAGGAAGAAATCCCCGCAATGGACGGAAAAGACTGCAGCCGAGAAGAAAGCTGGCGATGATTACTTTCACGGAACTTTCTGGGATGGAAAAATTCCTCAAGCGAATTACGAAGCATGGCTGGCTACCGAAGCTGTTATTCCAGGACCGCTGGAGTTAAATATCCGAGTACCTGGCATCGCGCCCTGGTCAGCAGAATCCCCCACTCTGTATGACGTCGAGTACGAACTCATCGACCCAACTGGTCAAGTCATTGAGGTAACCACTCAGAAAATCGGCTTTCGCCGTGTGGAAGTAAAAGGTAAAGATCTCCTCGTTAATGGTCAGCCCATCATCATCTATGGAATCAATCGCCATGATTTCAATCGCCAGACTGGACGAGTATTAACGCGCGACTTAATGCGTCAGGATTTATTGGAACTCAAACGCTGGAATTTCAATGCAGTGCGTACTTCCCACTATCCCAATGATCCTGCATTTTTAGATCTCTGCGATGAAATTGGGTTCTATGTAGTTGGCGAAGCAAATATTGAATCTCATGCTTTCCAGAACACTTTATGTAATGACCAGAAATATTTAAATGCTTGGGTTGATCGCGTTGCCCGTATGATTCAACGCGATATTCATCATGCTTCTGTCATTCTCTGGTCGCTGGGAAATGAATCAGGCGCTGGCATTAATCACCGCGCTGCGGCCGCATATGCTCGTAGCTTTGATCCGACTCGCCCATTGCACTATGAAGGTGCGATTCGCGGCAATTGGACAATTAACCATGACTTAACTGATGTTGTTTGTCCGATGTATCCTGAAATTTCAGCAATTATTTCGTACGCAAAATCCAAGAAAGCCGATCGTCCATTGATCATGTGCGAGTACTCGCATGCAATGGGAAATAGCAATGGAACGATTGCGGAATACTGGGAAGCGGTTCATTCACTTCCCGGCCTGCAAGGCGGATTTATCTGGGAGATGTGGGATCACGGTCTAGATCAGACTCTTGAAGATGGAACTGTGCGCTCGGCGTATGGCGGCGATTATGGAGAGCTCAAACACGATGGAAATTTCGTATGCGACGGCATGTTCTTCCCGGATCGCTCACCCAAGCCGGCGCTCTATGAAGTTAAGCATCTTGCCTCACCTGTAGTTATTACTGCAAAGAGCATCAAGACTGGAAAGTTTGAAATCTTCAATAAGAACTTTTTCGTTGATCTTCGAGATTTGAAGCTTCGTTATGAAGTGACCGTTAACGGCAAAGTGATCTCATCTGGAGATGTGAAGCTTCCTGCTGTAAAGCCACGTACAAAAGCGCTTTTCTCGATTCCGACAAGTGCATTGAAATCAGATAACGCGGTCGGAGAAAGATTCGTTAATTTCTCAATGAGCCTGGCTTCAAGTACACCGTGGGCCCACCTCGGACATGAAGTAGCGTGGCAACAAATCGCGTTGCCATCAAAACCACTTCCAAAAGCAAAGCCAGCTAAAAAACCACAAGAGTACGTGAACTCCGAAGGAACAATCATTCTGCCCTTTGCTGAAGTCGCACCACAACTTACGTTATGGCGCGCTCCAACTGATAACGATCTCATCGGCCACATCTCAGAAAAATGGGATAAGTGGGGGCTTCGCGATCTTCATCGCGCTTCGTCCACAATCGTGCGCCGCGGTGGGGCCACAAAAGTTACGCATACCTGGAAAACTGGTGCTGGATATTCGATAAAACATATTCAAACAGTGGAATCTGTTGACTCCGGTCTTCGAGTTACTGATGAAGTTTTCGTGCCAAAACAACTTGATGACGTGGCGCGAGTTGGAATTAATTTTGAACTCAATGGCGGTCTAGATCAATTCAGCTACTTTGGAAACGGTCCTTCTGAAACTGCTCCGGACCGTAGCATCGGAAAAGTTCATCGCTGGAATTCAACTGTGGCTGAACAATATGTGCCGTATATCAAGCCCCAAGAAAATGGTGGCCACGTTGGTGTGCGCTGGTTTACTCTCACAAATAACACAAATCGTGGACTGTATTTCCAACTCGATAAGCCGCGCATGGTGACGGTGACTCCGATGCGAAGCGCCGATCTTGCCAATGCAACCCATAATGTGTTTGTGAAGCCATCTGGAAATACTGTTGTGACGATTGATGCAATTCAACGTGGAGTTGGAACTGCATCGTGCGGACCGGATACTTTGGCTAAATATCGAATTAAGCCTGGTACCTATAAGTGGAGTTGGACCGTTCTTACTTTCTAGTTTTCAGGCTTTTTCCAAGTAAAAGGCGCTGGATATTTTGCACTACGACCATCACCTGAGGAACGTCTACGAGCTCGACGAATCATCCAAGGAATTGCGTAAGCGCCGAACCAATGGAGGTTGACTTGAGTTTTTTCCACAATGGATTGGGGCGAAGCAGGTGGAAGTGGCTTTCGCCAATCAGGATCGTGTGGCAAATTCAACCGCGCAAGCACGGCTTGAGCCACGCGGCGGTGACCTTCACTATTGAGATGCAACCGATCTTCATGAATGAATCGTGAGTCTTTCCAGAAATTATCTTGGTTCGGGTCAAAGAGAATCGCGCCGACTGAATTGGCCTTTCTACGAACATTGTCGTTAAAAACATTGAATCGCTCTTGCCAGATTTGTGCCGTCTTATTTTTCTTGCCAGTATCTTCAAGAACACAGAAGAGCATCAGCGTGGCGCCACTTTTCATAATCTGATCGACTGCGTCGTTGTAGGTATCTATTGTTTTTGCAGGATCATATTTAGGACGGATTACATCATTTGCACCAGCATGAAAGGAGATAATAGTTGAAGGGCCATTCACAAGTCCTAATGCAACCGGAACTTGTTCCCGATGAACTTGACCCACAAGTTTGCCGCGAACTGCAAGGTTGGCATAAGTGAAGTTCGCATAATTTTCTGCCATCACATCTGCAACGCGATCAGCCCAACCACGATAGCGGCCGTTGATGATTTCATCTTGCATGCCCTCAGTCATGGAATCTCCGAGAGCTATGAAACGGTTATAGGTCATTCCGTTTCCGATCAATCGCATAAAGCGCAATCGACATCGCAACACTTGCATTCAAGGATTCGACAGCGCTACTCATAGGAATCGAGATTAGTAAGTCGCACTTCTCGCGTACCAGGCGCGACAAACCTTTGCCTTCGCTACCGACAATCACATAAAGCGGTTGGTCGGCAATTTCCAGTGCATCCACGGTGGTATCTGCATCTCCATCAAGCCCCACAACAAAGCAGCCGTAGGTCTTTGCATCCTCGATAGAGCGAGCCAGGTTTGTGATTTGGGCGATCGGTAAACGAGCTGCAGCGCCCGCAGAAGTTTTCCATGCAGCTGCAGTCAGGGAAGCGTTTCGGCGTTCAGGAATTAAGAGTCCATCAGCGCTAAATGCAGCAGCGCTTCGAGCGATTGCGCCGATATTTCGAGGATCTGTGACGCCATCGACTGCGACGAAAAGCGCAGGCTCCTTGGAGCGAGCAAAGATTTCTTTCTGAGATGAGTATTGGAATGGCTTAACGATGAGTGCAACACCTTGGTGATTCGCTATTCCAGTCATGTTCTCAATCTGGCGGCGTTCAACTTCACGAATTCCGATTCCCATCTTCTGGGAGAGGCGAATGCTTTCATTGAGACGTTCATCAACATCGACGCCGACTGCAACAACTAATTCTTTTGCTGGGATTCCAGCGCGAAGAGCTTCGACAACAGCGTTACGACCTGCGACGGTATCAACATGATCTTTCGGATCGCGGCGATAATCTCGTTTGTTATTTCTATTGCGATCAGAGCGCTTTGCATCAATGCGTTTGCGTTCAGTGCGCTTGCGTTGATTCTCTTCCTTCGACTTAAACTTCTTGTGATACGGACGGTCCTCAGCGCGCGGAGTTGGTCCTTTACCGCGAAGTGAACGCTTACCTTTTTTCGGTGGCTTACGATCTGGTTTGGCCATTAGTTGATGCTCCATCTCGGTCCTTGTGGGGTGTCTTCAATGGAGATTCCCATTGCAGTAATGCGATCACGGATGGAATCCGCAGCAGCAAAATCTTTCCGAACTCGCGCCGCTTCCCGCTGTTCAAGGAGCGCAGCAATTAAACCATCAACAGCCGATGTGAGATCACTCGAACTTGAGCCACCAAAATGCGGGTCGAAAGGATCGCATCCCAGAATTGATAGCGCTCCACGGATAAAGCCAGCATTTTTCGCTACTTCTTTCAGATCTCCCGACGTTAGCGCAGAATTTCCGGAGCGTTGCCACTCAGCTATGAGCGCAAGAGCCTGTGGAACAGCAAGGTCGTCATTCATGAGTTTTGCAAATTCATCCGAGATCACGGGCTTTACATCATCCGATGTTTCTTTAGATCGCTTCAAGAAACTTTCTATTCTCCGGAATGCAACAGCCGATTCCTCCAGTGCTTCAAATGAGAATTCCAACATTGATCGATAGTGAGCGCTGCCGAGATACCAACGAAGCTCGATACCGCGAACGCGCTTGAGTACTTCCATTACTAGAAGTGAATTACCAAGGGACTTGCTCATTTTCTCACCCGATGTAGTAACCCACGCGTTGTGCATCCATAACTTGGCAAAGCCATAACCAGCGGCTTGAGATTGGGCAATTTCATTTTCGTGATGTGGGAAAACAAGATCAAGTCCACCACCATGAATATCAAAGTCACTTCCAAGATATGCATGCGCCATTGCAGAACATTCAAGATGCCAACCTGGTCTTCCATCGCCCCAGGGAGTTGGCCATGAAGGCTCTCCTGGCTTTGCGGCTTTCCACAACGCGAAATCTCGTGGATCTTTCTTAAAAGTTTCATCAGCATCGCCTGCTGGAAGGAGATCATCAAGTTTCTGATTTGAAAGCGTCAAATAGTTCCTCAGTTTGCGAACTTCTAAATAAACATCGCCATTTCCGGGTGCGTACGCCGAACCATTGTCAATCAATTTCTGCATCAACTCAATCATCTGGGTGATGTGACCCGTGGCGCGCGGTTCATATGTTGGCGGTAGAACATTGAGAGCGTCATACGCATCGGCAAAGGCGCGCTCATATTTCATAGCGACGGCCCACCACGGCGCTGCTTCATGAATCGCTTTATGCAAGATCTTGTCATCAATATCAGTCACATTACGAATAAAAGTGACGTTATATCCCGAGGCAATGAGCCACCGTCGAAGGATGTCGAAGTTCACTCCGCTACGGATATGGCCGACGTGTGGCGCCGCTTGAACCGTGGCTCCACAAACATACATCGAGACTTCACCTTTTTTTAGAGGCTGAAAATCTCGGACTGCGCGAGTTGCAGTGTCATAGAGCTTGAGTGAATTCACGGCCGTCATCTTATTTCTTCTTCACTACCAATGCAGTCGCAATCGCAGAAATGCCTTTTCCTTCGCCAGTGAAACCAAGTCCATCAGTCGACGTTGCAGTAACAGATACTGCGGCACCACCGAGCGCTTGTGAAAGCGCCGCGATTGCTTCAGCTCGTCTGGTTCCGATTTTTGGCTTGTTGCAAACTATTTGAACTCCAACATTGGCGATTTCATAGCCAGCTTTAGTTACTCGGGAAAGTGTTTCGCTTAACAACATCGCACCCGATACTCCCGCATATTTGGAATCGGAAACTCCAAAGTTAGATCCAAGATCACCTAAACTTGTTGCACTAAAGAGCGCATCACAGATCGCATGCGCTGCAACATCACCATCAGAATGTCCATCAACGCCAACAACGTCGGGCCAATAAATTCCAGCCAGCCACAATTGTCTAGAAGAATCTGATGAGAATGCGTGGGCATCAGTTCCAACTCCAACACGAATTTCCGAATTACGTGGTCGCAATAACATCACAGCAGTAGCAATATCTTCAGGGTTAGTTATCTTCATTGCGCGGGCTTCGCCAGCAATTGTCTTGACTTTCATGCCCAGAGCTTCAACCAGCGCTGCATCATCGGTGGCATCCTGGCTTGCTTCGTGTGCGCGCTTGAGGACAGCTACCGAAAATCCTTGGGGGGTTTGAATTGCCTTCAAGATTGAGCGATCTGGGGTATTTCGCACATAACCATCTCGATCCACTTCCTTGATGGTGTCGATGACATTGAGCGCCGGGATAACCGCAGCTTCACCTTTTTCTAACTCACTTAATACTCGAGAGGCGAGATCAGATGTAGCAAGGGCTCGCGCAGCATCATGGACCAATACATATTTAATGGTCGGCGACAGTGATTTCAGTGCAAGATTGACGGAATCACTTCGAAGTTCTCCACCCGTAATTACTTTTGCGCTTTCGCCAACGATGGCGCGAAATTGTTCTTCATAGCCTGCCGGAGCAGTAATCACAATCTCATCAACAACAGTAGAAAGTGAAGCAAATGCTCGCGCAACAAGAGTTACGCCATCAATCTGAATCAGTGCTTTTGGAATATCAGCGCCAAGTCGATGTCCCATTCCCGCTCCAGCAATGATTGCAGCGCTGGTAGGTGTGTGGTTCATGAGACTCTCACGTGCGAGAGTGAATTAAGAAGCGAGAACCTCGTCGAGAATTGATTCAGCCTTGGCTTCGTCAGTATTTTCTGCGAGCGCAAGTTCGGAAATCAAAATCGCGCGTGCCTTAGCAAGCATGCGCTTCTCTCCCGCAGAAAGTCCGCGGTCAAGATCACGACGGAATAGATCGCGAACAACTTCAGCGACCTTGATGACATCGCCTGATGCAAGCTTTTCTAGATTAGCTTTATAGCGACGTGACCAGTTTGTGGGTTCTTCTGTGTAAGGCTGGCGTAGAACACCAAAGACTCTTTCAAGACCTGAGGAATCAACAACATCGCGAACGCCAACCAAGTCAACGTTTTCTGCTGGGACTCGTACTGTGAGATCGCCTTGTGCGACCTTGAGTACTAGATAGATCTTCTCTTCGCCTTTGATGGTCCGGGTCTCGATTGCTTCAATGAGAGCCGCTCCGTGATGGGGGTAAACAACGGTTTCGCCGACCTTAAATGACATTGATTGCCTTTCGCTAGGCGCCAATTTTATCAGAGTTATTCCAATCACGAAAACCCGCCAAAGTGGGCGTAATTCAATGCTTTTCTGCCATTATTCGCCAATGAAATCTCGCCGTCTCATTGGTGCACTTCTTTCATCAAGCGTTCTATTGACTGGTTGCGCTTCTGGAGGTCAGGCTCCAACACGCATCATTAAACAAGTCACCGATGGCGTTGAAAAAGATCTCGGCGATCTCAAAATTCGTAATATCAAGATAGTTGCGTTGCCCGATGGCTCAGGCACGCTCGTTGGTTTCATCGTTAATCACAACGATACTGCTGACACCTTGGCCGCAATTTCAGTTAATGGCCAACGCGCTGAGTTAGTTTCTAATGCAATCCTCACGAAGAATGCACCGATGATTTTCGAAGGTGATTCAGCAAACGCAAAAGCCAAAGTTGCAGCGCTCGGGGCGAAGCCAGGTTATCGCGTCCCAGTTGTTCTGTATTTCGTTAATGGTGGTAAGGCAGAACTTGATGCTCTGGTCGTTGCAAATACGGGGATCTACAGCTCCATCTTGTAACCCAGACCGCGAACCGTCTGAATTAACTTCGGATTAGCTGGGTCAGTTTCAATCTTTGCCCGCAACCTCTTGATGTGAACATCAAGAGTCTTTGTATCTCCCACATAGTCGCTGCCCCACACTCGATCAATCAGCTGAATTCTGGTAAGAACTCGACCTGCGTTACGCATAAGAAACTCTAATAACTCAAATTCTTTCAGCGGAAGTGATGTCGGAATTCCGTTAACAGAAACTTGATGGCGTTCTATATCCATTCGTACGGGACCAACTGTCATAACTCCTGGATCGCTATCAATTCCCTCTCCGCTATTACGCCGCAAGACAGCACGGATCCGGGCAACAAGCTCTCGAGATGAATAAGGCTTTGTTACGTAGTCATCTGCGCCGATTTCAAGACCGACAACTTTATCCACCTCTGAATCTTTTGCTGTGAGCATGATGATAGGGGTTCGAGATTTAGATCGAATTTGGCGGCAAACCTCAGTGCCAGAAATTTCCGGAATCATTAGGTCCAGTAGAACAAGATCAATTCCACCTTGGTCGAACTTCTTAAGAGCATCCGCGCCGTTTTCGGCCGTAACAACGGAGAACCCTTCTTTGCCAAGGAGAAACTCGAGCGCTTCCGAGAATGATGCTTCGTCCTCAACGACCAGAATCTTGGTCATTACTCTTTTCCTTCCTCATCTCGCGACAACGGTAGCTGTAGCGTGAACGTGCTTCCAACTCCTACTTTGCTCCACACCTTGACATCTCCGCCATGGTTAAGCGCCACGTGTTTCACAATAGACAGTCCCAATCCAGTTCCTCCTGTTAACCGTGAACGTGCAGGGTCTACGCGGTAGAAACGTTCAAAAATTCTGTTGAGGTCAGATTCAGCGATCCCAATGCCTTGATCGGTCACCGAAATTTCAACAAGATTTCCATTGCGTTTCGTGACAATCGATACTTTGGTGTGTTCGGGGCTGTAGTTCACGGCATTCTCAATCAGATTATGGACTGCAGTTATCAATTGCTCTCTGTCACCAGTGACAGTTGCGTTTTCTATTTCGCCAATTTCAAGCAATATACCGCGCTGTTCTGAGGAAAATTGTGCTTGGTCCACTGCTTCGCGCACAACATCGCTCACCTCAACAGCAAATGCCTTCTGTAATGGATCACTGCTTTGTAGTCGAGATAGATCAATGATTTCTTGAACCAAATCAGCAAGACGTTTAGCTTCATTCTGCATTCGAGTTGCGAACCGGATAACTTCTTGTGGCTCGTCTTTTGCTCCGAGAATTGCTTCGCTCAATAGTCCGAGCGCACCAATAGGGGTCTTAAGTTCGTGAGAAACGTTAGCAACAAAGTCGCGTCTGACCGCATCGATTCTACGAGCTTCGCTCTCGTCGGCAATGAGGACTAGCACCATTCCTTCGTCATTGAGCGGAGTCACCGAAACCTTCAATTCTCGTTTTCCAGCACCGATGGGACCACGAGCGATTTCCACTGATCCACGATGCGTTTCATTGGTGCGACGCACTACTCTTACTAAAGCCATTAAATCTTCATTCGAAATACGTTCATCTTTTAGAACGCCAAGGGCAGAGATTCCCGAAGACTGAAAGAGAATTCTTTCACCAGGTATGAGAATTAGTGATTCCACTTCGAGCGATTTAAGAGATTTGATGAGAATGTCGGGAAGTTCGTCAGAAAAAACATTATCGTTCATTTTTCTGCGAAACCTCATGTCGTAATAGTACGAAAAAACCAGCGCTACAACCCCGCTTCTGGCCGCTTCACCCTCTGTTCACCAATGTGACAGACCCCGTTTACCGCCATATTTTCCAAGACTCGGGAAACCTATTACCTTTACCCCATGACCTGGCTTCGCAGCGCGTTCCAAGATGAACTCGATGGAGTCACCGCTACGTTGGTTGGACTTTCTTCACTGGTCTCTGACGCCATTTCGAAGTCGACGCATGCTCTTCTCACGGCGGATTTAGAAGAAGCTGAATCTGTCATCGCAGCAGACGATCGCGTTGATGATATTCAGCACGAACTCGATGCTCGCATTATCGACATCATTGCGCGTCAACAACCTGTTGCATCTGATCTTCGAGCATTAGTGACTGCTCTACGCATGAGCGCTGATCTCGAGCGCATGGGAGATATGGCCCATCACATTGCAAAGATCACGCGCCTTCGTCATCCAGGCGCAGCAGTGCCTTCGGAATTGCTTCTTACAATCGAGGAAATGGGCAAAGTAGCTCGCTTGATTTCTGACAAAGTAGGAGGAATCATCAATTCTCGCGATATCGACAAAGCACTAGAAGTCGAGCGAGATGATGATGAGATGGATAAGTTGCACCGCAAACTTTTTACTACCTTATTAGATCCAAAGTGGCCACATGGTATTGAGACTGCAATCGACATAACTTTGATTGGTCGCTACTACGAACGTTACGCAGACCACGCAGTATCCGTTGCGCGTCGCGTTTATTTCCAGGTGACAGGTAAGTTTTCTAAGTAATTACTTTTTACCCTGATTTGCAACAGCTTCAATCGCAGCTTTAGCTGCTTCGGGATCTAGATATTCGCCCATTTTCACGATCGGTTCAAAATCATCATCAAATTTAAAAAGTAGCGGAATGCCAGTCGGAATATTTACTTCAGCAATATCCTGATCTGAAATACAAGCAATATGTTTAACGATGGCCCGGATTGAGTTTCCGTGGGCCACCACGAGGACGGTCTTGCCCTGATTGAGGTCGCGGGGCAAATCTCCAGAAGTTAGATACGGAACTAATCGATCAACCACATCTTTCAAACATTCTGTTTTAGGCATCTGGGAGCCGAGGTCTGCGTAACGAGGGTCTCCGAATTGTGAATATTTGTCATTATCGTCAATAGGGGGAGGTGGAACATCGAAGGAGCGACGCCAGAGCTTGAACTGCTCTTCACCATACGTTTCTAAAGTTTGCTTTTTATCTTTTCCTTGCAGAGCACCGTAGTGACGCTCATTCAAACGCCAGGTTCGTGTGACTGGAATCCAGTGGCGGTCACAAGCATCCAGAGCAATATGAGCGGTATGGATAGCTCGGCGCAATAGTGATGTGTAGAGGACATCAGGCAACACGTTGTGTTCTTGAAGTAATTCACCACCGCGACGTGCTTCTTGCTCGCCACGTTCAGAAAGGCGCACATCTACCCAACCTGTGAAGAGGTTCTTCGCGTTCCATTCACTCTCACCGTGGCGGAGAAGTATGAGATTGCCGATTGTCATAGTCGTATTCTATTAAGAATTAGATGAGATGCTCAAATGCCGCGAGATTTGAAAGTGATTCACCGCGCGAAACGCGCCAAGCCCATTCGCGACGAATTGCATTTGCAAATCCCAGCTCCAATAGCGGATTAAATGAGGAATCGGAATATTGCAGAACTGCGCCAATCACACGGTCGAGCTCTTGTTCTGTGACTGCGCTAAAAGGGAGTCGACCTACAAGGTAGATATCTCCTAATTCGTTGACGGCGAACGCGACGCAATACATCGTTGCATTCTTTTTCAGCATCCATTCGTGTACGACAGATTCATTCTCATCAGGTTTGCGAATCACAAATGCGTTAATACTTAGCGATTGATCTCCCAATACAAGTGCGCAATGAGTCTGGAGTTTTCTCTCGCCCGGTAACGTCAACAAATAAGCAAATTCTGAGCTCTTTTCGAAATCGATATCGTGAGATTCTAGGAATTCTTCAATGGTGGCTTGCGCCATTGCCTTGGTGGACATTATTAAGCCAAGCTTCGAATGGTGGCGCTACCTTTGGAGAGCACTCGGTCATACACATCAAGAGTTCCGCGCGCAGTTGCATCCCATCCAAAGTGTGATGCATGTTCCACAGCTCCCATGGAAAGTAGTAAACGACGTTCTGGTTCCATCAAGAGTCGAGAGATAACAGCCGACCACGCACGTGGATCGTGGCCATCAACGAGCGAACCCGAAATTCCATCCGCTACTGCAGTGCGTAAACCTCCGATGGCGGTAGCGACAACAGGAGTTCCGCAAGCTTGGGCCTCCAGCGCCACTAAACCAAATGATTCTGAATACGAAGGAACGCAGACTAAATCACTCGCGCGATACCAGTCAGAGAGCTCTTCATGGGGAACTGGTGGCATAAATTCAATGACATCGCTAACGCCAAGGAACTGGGCGAGAGATCTCAATCGCTCAGGTTCTTGGGAACCATTTCCTGAAGGTCCGCCCATGATGATTGTCTTTAGTTTGGAGCGAAGAACGGGAGTATGTTTCAACATCTCAGCAACAGCGCGAATTAAAACTTCAGGACCTTTGTGGGGCTGGATTCGTCCGACAAACGCCAACATCAGGGCGTCATCTGCAATCTTCAATTTCTTTCGTGACGCTTTCTTACCGCCATTTAATGTGTAGGTAGAAAGATCAACTCCAGGCGGAACGACATAAACGTTGTCGGGGCATGCGTCATACAGTGAAACTAAGCTGGCCGATTCCGCCGCCGTGTTTGCAATCAATGCAGCAGAAGCAGCCACGACTTGTTCTTCTCCAATTGCTCGAGTTTGAGGTTCGGGTTTCTCGCCCTCTGCAAGAGAAAGATTCTTTACTTTCGCCATAGTGTGCATCGTGTGAACGAGTGGAATGCCGAGACGTTCGCTAATCAGCCATCCGAGTTGTCCTGAGATCCAATAATGGGAGTGGATGACGTCGTAATAATGGGCTGGAAGTCGTGCTTCTTGATGCATGAAGGATGACATCAACGCACAAATTTGTGAGGGTAATTCATCTTTGGTGATGCCGTCATACGGGCCAGCTTCAAGATGACGTACGGTGACGCCGTCTGCGATTTCGACGATTTCTGGAAGTCCTGATTTATTTGCACGAGTGTAGATATCTACTGAAACTCCCGATGCTGCGATTCTCTTCGCACTTTCAACGACGTACACATTCATTCCGCCGGCATCACCAATTCCCGCTTGTTCCAGCGGTGAAGTATGAAGCATCAAGGATGCGATGCGACGTGCGTGCTTAGCCATGAAGGACGAGTTTACTCGCCCTAATTTCTCCTACAACCTGGCCATCGCCCATCACTTTGTCCCGTTCAAGATCGACGTTAATACCTAGATGCGAAAGGCTTGCGATAGCAAGGGAGCTTGCTCCGCGTTGCGAACCATCGCTCATCTTCCAGACAATTGTTTGCCCTTGCGGCAATGACATCACCATGACACCTTCAGCGCCATCTTTAACAAAGAGTCCAGGAACTTTCTCCATCAATACGGTTGGTAAGCGACCAATACCGGAGACCATTATTGGATTAGTGCGACATGCGTTAATGACTTGTTGATGAATAGGTTCTTGAGAGAGCATGAGATTTCTTATCGCCTGAGCAAGTGCACGAAGTGAGATTGCAAAAAGCGCAGCGCCACATCCATCTACTCCGACTTTGGTAACAGTTTCACCACTAAGTAATTCAAATTCTTTCCGAATTGCAATTTGCAAAGGATGATCTGGCGATTTATAACTCTTCAAATCCCAACCGTTTGTCGCACACGTTGCGACCATCGCAGAATGCTTTCCACTGCAATTAGCAGCCAAAGAGCTGGCCGCTTTATCGCCCCATGCGGCGCGTTCTAGATTTCCGAGAGGTTTGTCAGGAGTATTGCGAAGTGCGCTTTCATCAAGTCCCACACTTGCAAGGGTTGAGAGCGCCATTTCAAGATGTGCGGCGCTTCCAGCATGACTGGCGCAAGCCAAAGCAAGCTGTGGTCCGCTCACTTCCAAGCCAGCGCGCAACATGGCTGAGGCTTGAAGAGATTTCACAGCAGAACGTGGATAGATCAGTTGATCAATATCGCCGATCTTCAATATTTCTTCACCATCAGCGCCGAGGATTAATAGATGGCCAGAATGAACCGACTCCACCATCTCGTTACGAACTACTTCAAGAAGCACTTCACCAGAGTTCATAGCGGTTTCAGTTATTGCGAAACTCGTGGCAACGTCGACCAGATATGTGCTTGTAATATATTTCCTTGATATGCCATGTCATAGGCATAGAAAAGTTCACCCTCAACCAGCCCATATAAACGTTGTCCGCCTTCAATTGATTTTGCCGAAGGTGCTGAATAAGCCTGGTCCATCGCGAGTTGAATCTTTGGTCCATCAAATCTTCCAACCCAACCCTCTGCGATTCCGGTGCTGTGAGCAATCAGAACTTCTAATTGGCCACCGGATTTAACGCGCCAGAATCCCGTTTCTGAGGCTGCAGTCTTGATAATTTCATTATTGTCATCAATCAACCACGAACGCGAGAAGTAGGTAAGAAATGGTCGACCATCATGGCTAAATGTCACTTCGTGAGCAAATTGGAAATTTTCGATTCCCGGATATTCCCCATGGCCTTTTCCGCGCCATGTCCCAACTAACCAAGCAAGTGGATTGAGATCTGGATGCAGACCTTCAGGGATGTGGAAAGCCATTTACGCGCCTCGTTTCAATTTACGCCATTGACGTGCGGCATAACCAATAAACGCCAGCGACATCAGGAGCGTTGTGAAAATCAAAGCTATCGTTGTGATGAACTCCATGGATTTAATCTATCGGTACCAGAATCTCTTGGTTAGCAAGGATGCCTTTGACTTCCAGAACTGCATCAGCGGGCGTCATTCGCTTGATGACCGCGAGTGCGATCGGTCCTAATTCATAGTGGCGCGCGACTGAACCAACAAAACCAATCTCTTTACCCTCATAAACCACCGGATCGCCATGGCTTGGAATATCTACCGAGCTGCCATCAAGATGCAGTAAAACCAGGCGACGTGGTGGATGGCCCAAATTAAATACTTTCGCAACTGTTTCTTGGCCACGGTAACAACCTTTGTTCATATGTACCGCTTTATTCAGTAAACCAAGTTCATTTGGAATTGATTTGTGATCAGTATCTAAACCAATACGTGCTCGACCTTGGGCGACGCGTTCGGCTTCAATTGCCCACATACCGATCTGGAGATTTGCGGTTGTAAATGCGGCGGTTGTGGCCGCTAATTCATCGCGCGGAACGAGAGCGAAAGGCCCACCGATGTCATCAGTTTTGCCCGGCGCCTTGAGAATCGCGAAAGCATCAGAGACATCCTTTACCTCGACTCGCAGCATAAATTTCATTTTCGCTAAATAATCCAGCAGAGCTGGGGCAGATACCCGATCGAGATGTATGAAAGTTGAGGAGCCATCGTCAACTAAGAAGAGTTGTTGCTCAACATGGCCTTGGGGATCCAAGATCAACGCTTCTTTCCACATTCCAGGTTCTAGCGACTCAAGGTGTTGTGTAGTCAGGGAATGAAGCCACATCAATCGATCTGCACCGGATATTTCAATCACCGAACGATGAGAAAGATCAGCCCATGCTTTGCCTTCAGCAAGTGCGCGTTGCTCTTTAGCAACTTCACCGAAGTGCCAGATTGCGCCTTTATCTAAACCTTCTTCGACAAAAACTGCGGTCATGATTTTTCAGAGCACTGGGCGCAGGTTCCGTAGATCGCAAAGTGAGTGACATCTGTCTTAAATCCGTAATCATCAATCAATTTATCTACGAATGAAGCAGCGCTCTCAATCGGTGCATCTCCAACCGATCCACATTTGCCACAAACCAGATGAAGATGAGTAAGCTCTTCGGCAGCGTGATAGGTCGCTCCACCATGTCCTAAATGTGTATGTTGAACTAAGCCAACATTTTCCAAGGTCTCGAGATTGCGATACACCGTCGAGAGGTTGATTCCAGGATGAGTCTTACGAACTTTTTCGGCAACTTCTTCTGGTGTTGCATGACCAAGTTCGCGGACTGCTTGCAACACGAGTTCGCGTTGGGGCGTTAGACGTAAGCCTTTATCGCGTAATTCGTGGTTCTTGGACACTCCCTAATTCTAGAGGCTAGGTAGGTTGTAGGAGTCCTCACGATTCTTACGCTGAGAAACCGCACCTCGGGCGCGCGCAATCAAGAGATACATCTCGCATCCAAGGCAGAAGTTAAAAGCAGCATTTAAGAACGCTGCTGCCAAAGCAAAACCAATCGCAACTTCGAAAACTAACGATGCTTCAAGAACTAGAGCAACTGTTGCAGTTAGCGCGAAGAGGAATCCAACCACCTGAGCGAACTGCGGTGGACGAGTATCTTCAGTTGGGACATCGCCTCGAAGTCGTGGTTTCACAAGAGTGCGATATATCCAGGCATATGGCGTTGCTTGGGGGCCAACAAAAGCTCCGATTGCGAATACTGAGAGTTGCCAGATCAGAAGTGGAAGTGACGCAGAAGCAAGAATTGCAGCAAGCACAATAGCTGTTAATACCGCGCCAAATCGTGGGCCGCGTGCATCAATAAGTTTTACATCGCTCTTTGTATCAAATTTCAAAACCTGGGTGATTGTCATGTCTATTCCTTTAGAAATTAGTTGGTGGGCAGATAGTTGGATTAAAAATCAACAACTATTAACGACAGAGCTGGCCAGCGAAACGGCAGAAATCAATCACACGCCGCTTTGTGAAGAGCTGGAGCCCGGTACCAAACATGGAAGTAAGAATAAATGGAAGCTGCGGTTGAAGCGAGTTGCGAATGATTTGCAGTTATTTAATCGCTGAAAGTGTGGCCAGCACCTCAGCCCGCTTCGGCGCACCGACAGCGCGACCGACTTCGACTCCCGATTTATCAATAACCAAAGTTGTCGGTGTGGAGCGAATATCTAACCTGCGCACTAAATCCAAATTTTTCTCGGCATCAATATCAATATGTTTGACATCATCAAGATCAGCAGTGATATCGGTTAATAGAGCGCGAGTTGCGCGACATGGGGTACAAAATGCGGATGAAAACTGCACTAACGTGACTCGAGATCCCAATTCACCACCAATATCTGATGGAGTTATTGCGGTCTTAGTGGAGCTCTTTACCTTTACTGTGCCCCGGCTACGTTGGTACCAAAAGCCATAAGCGCTCGCGAGCGTAAGAACAATGAAAATTGGAAGGTAATTATCCACGCGGCTATTCTTTCACCCTTATGGCACGCATTCTACTTTTGACGAATACGACTGGAGCGAGCGCAGAAGTTCTACCTGCACTCGGTTTGCTTCAGCATCAAGTTCGCATCTTGCCTGCTATTGGCTCGGTTTTAGTAGATATTCCTGAAGTGGATTGTTTATTTGTTGATGCGCGCCGCGATTTACCAGCCGCGAAATCACTTACGAAATTAATCACAGCCACCGGTATTGGTTGTCCGTTAATTCTCATCACGACCGAAGGTGGACTTTCTGCCACTACTGCGGATTGGGGATTTGATGATGTCATACTCGATACCGCAGGTCCTGCAGAAATTGATGCTCGTATCCGAGTCGCAATTGGAAAGATCCAAGCACTTCGTATAGCTGCTGATCCCACATCCGGTGAAATTAAGAGTGGCGATGTCGTAATCGATGAAAAGACCTACACCGCGAAAATCAAAGGTCTCGCACTTGACCTCACATATAAAGAATTTGAACTCTTGAAATATATGGCGCAACATCCAGGTCGCGTCTTCACCCGCTCACAATTACTGCAAGAGATTTGGGGCTACGACTACTTTGGTGGCACCCGAACTGTCGATGTACATATCCGGCG
>Ga0214917_10001855_pt1 | contig 26725 bp, 21 predicted proteins | sample LL_1208_BB_MetaG_FD_177983 | JGI IMG/M metagenome (GOLD analysis project Ga0214917, IMG submission 177983) | Freshwater microbial communities from Lake Lanier, Atlanta, Georgia, United States - LL_1208_BB | ecosystem: Environmental > Aquatic > Freshwater > Lake | place: USA: Georgia | collected... | reverse complement strand
GGACCTCTTCCCCCCCCTCCTCCTAAAAAAAAGGCTCTTGGTGAAGACTAGATGGGACAATCACAGACCAAGTACGCCAAGACGACCGACCTTTCGGCTTACGCCAAGACGACCGACCTTTCGGCTTACGCCAAGACGACCGACCTTTCGGCTTACGCCAAGACCGCCAACATCAAAGCACCCCCCACCTCGGTATCGACGGCGAACTGCGTGAACATGTCGACGACCGCGAACGAAAATGGGAACGGCAACATGGTGTACCTCGACCGCCACAACGTCACCTGCCCCAGCGGGAAGGTCATGACTCAGTGGCAACTGAGCAACCCCAACTCCAAGCAGATCCAAGTAAACTACACGTGCTGCAACCTCAGCCTGTCCTAAAGGAAGAGACCCTTCGTCGGAAAAAAAAAGGAAGTCAGCCCTGACTCAGGAACTCTTGAGTACGACCTCCACGACGTGGTCTATCGGATCCTTGTAGCCGGTCACTCTGCAGGAGCACTCCAAGGTACAGTGACTGGAGAGCTGCTTTAGCTGCAGTACTTCACCGTACTTCTTATCACAAACCTCCCGGAAATCACTGTAACGTAGGTTAAAGTCTCCACCGAGCAAGACGCGCTTTCCAACACGGAGCGCGGCCAGGATGTCTGGGATGATCCCCTTCAGGTCTCCAACCTTCCCAAACCTTTCCTCGAACCAATTAGGAAACTCGTGAGTGCTGAACTTCTGCACGTCGAAGTCTCTCCTTTCCCTCAACATATTCTCGCTCCTGCCCTCCGGCGTCAGACTCCTGGGGAAGTGGATGGAGACGAGGAGGAACGCCTCGCCGGAAAGGTTAGTAACAAGAAGCCCCGCCGCCAACAGCCGCTGGTGTTTGCCATGGACGAAGGTATATGTTTTTTTCGAGTCGACGGTCCAGTCCTCAGGGTAGACGATAGCGGGGTCGGTTTTATCGAATTCTTCGGGGAGGTGGACACTCACTCCACTGAGGGCACCGAGGCTGCGAGCCAACCGGTGGTTTGCCTCCGTGAGGAAAGCAAGAGGGAGCGTCGTGTGTTTCAGAGCGTTCTTGATCGTCGTAGTCTGTGCCTCCACCATCTTCCTTTTATCCTCTTCGGACAATACTGCCTTTTGCCTTTTGTAGTACTCCTTCTTCTTGTCGTCAGTGTTTTCGTCATTCCAGCCCGCGTTGTAGGTGAGGCCCCCCTCCTTGGAGACGTAGACCTTCCGGATCCCTGCCCCCACGACCTGAAAGACTGCGTACTTCCCTTCCTCCTCACACAGGGGGCGGCTGTCGCCGCCCACCGGCTCCTTCTTCACTTTCCAGTACGGGTCGGCGGATACCTGGATGCGGTGACTCTGCCCGATCTGCTGGCTATCTCGCGCACCACTCGGAAGCCAGGGACGCTGGCTTTTTCCCCCTTCAGTAGACGACACCAGCTTACGTTTCTCCGTAGGCTTACGTTTCTCCGTAGGCTGACTTAACCAGGGAGAGTTCATGTTTTCACCCATAACCACGAACACGTCTCTCTCAATTTTTTTTTCGGGTGGGGCGCTGGGCGGAGGTGGTGGTACAGATGGTCCTCACCGCCGCCGAAAAGGAGGAACTCCGACGGTACCACGGCGCTCGGAAGGAGCTGGACGCCGCCGTGAACTACCTCCTGAGCGACAACGACGAGTTCCGCCTGCTGGTGGCGGCGGAGCTGCGTCGCGTCTGCGCGCTGCTCTCGCGGAAGTACGACATCCCGGAGGACCGTTTGCTTGACGTGGCGGAGGGCGAAGCAAGCCCCTGAACCCCCCGAGAAAAATAGGAGGAGGGGTAATGATGTGTCTAATCCCCGACCAGAGTCTCACTGACACCACGGCTCGCAGAGAGCTCTGTTTCCTGAAGAAGGAGTTCCCCGCGTTGCGGGTGGTCTCGACCGACGAGGTGCTCGGCGCCCTGCCCGAGGGGGTAGGGGAGGAGGTGCTGGAGCTGCTCGGCCTGGGCCTGTGTCTCCGCGCCCTCGAGCTCGTGCGCGCCTGGAAGCCCGAGGTGAGGTGGTGCCTCCACAGGGAGGTCGGCGCCGTGGCGAAGAGCGGCGCGTGCGGCACCTGCGGGAGGCTGGTGGGGGGCGGGGCGGACCGACGCCTCGACGTCCTGCTGTGCTTGAGGAACACGGAGTCGTGGCTCCGCTGCTGCTTCCCGGCCGTCCGCCGCAACCTCGAGAGGGCCTTCGCGGTGCGCTGGTTCGTCTACGAGAACGACTCCACCGACCGCACGAAGCAGCTGCTCCGGGAGACGCTCCTCGAGCCCCCGGGGGCCTGCCCGGCCTGCCAGCCGCGCTCCGGAGACCGCGTGTACCTGGAGGACGTCAGGTACGAGGGGAGCCGGTGCGAGAAGCTGGCGCAGGCGCGCAACGCGCTCCACCGCCTCTACTTCGCCGACTGCGGGGAGGACGTGCCGCAGTGGTGCCTGCTGGTGGACGCCGACATCGCGCTGGACGCGGAGCACACGGTGCGGCCCCTGCTTACCGCTGCCGCGGAGAACCCGGACGGCGTCATGTTCTGCGCGAACGGCCAGACGGTGTGCGACAAGACCGCGGTGCTGGCCACCGGGTCTCGGGTGTTCGAGGGCGTGCGGGGGCGGAAGTACATGGTGGACTACTACTACGACACCTTCGCGCTCGACTACGGGGAGTACTACCTCTCCGACCACGTCAACCTGGTCCTGGAGCACCGCTTCGGGGGGGGCCGCGTGGCCGAGTTCCTTACGGCCTTCGGCGGCGTCGTCCTGGTCGACCGCCTCGCCCTCGGCCGGTCCCGGTGGTCAGCGAGCTCCCCCCGGGCGCACGCGTCCTACGGGGTGTGCGAGCACTACGACTTCTGCGACGCCGTCCGGCGCTTCGGGAAGCTGTACGTGGTGAAGGACTCCCTCTGCGCCTGGGGGGAGGAGAACCAGTACGTCGGGAGGGGAACGACGTTCCACCCCCACTTCCTGCGGAGCATCCAGGAGAAGAAGCTGCTCCAACGAGAGCTGCTCACAACCGGGGAAAGAGCCGCTCGAGGCTGCACCTGACCACGAGCCGGTAGGTGAGGGAGTACCCGGAGGCGACGGAGGGCCGGAGGACGCGGACCACGTCGCCCTCCCTGAGGCCTAGGTAGCGCGCCATCGGGTCCGTCTCCTCGAGCTTGGGGAGGTCCCGCAGCAGCACCACCCTGGCCAGCGAGTCCTTCTCATCGGTCGAGAGTTTCTCGTGCCGGGGGGTCAGGAGGTTGCGGGAGGGGTTGATCGTCATCTCGAAGAGCCGGAAGACCTCGGTGTTGGGGCTCGTCTCTCGGATCTCATTGTACACCTTCTCGGTCACGCCCCTCAGCAGGAGCAGCCGGACGTCCGCCTGCCTCTCAAGGAAGGCCCCCAGGCCGGGGACCTTGGAGGTGGAGCGCACCGTGTCCTGGTAGACCTTGAGCAGGACCAGGGAAGACGGCCCGCTGAGCTCCGCCTCCTCCTTCCCCCTCAGGCCGGCGAATACCTCTTTGGCGTCCGGAAACAGCCCCCGGTCGACCAGCATCTCGGCGACGAATCTGTAGACCACGTCCATGAGCTTCCTGTAGCAGTAGGAGTAGACAAGTCTTTCAGTCAAGACGAGCGCCTCACGCACTTCGCGTACTCCTCCTCCACGCAGCTCTTGTCCTGGACGCTGGAGCACGAGGCTTCGGCCTCTGAGGCGCACCGCTCCTCCTTGGTGGAGGTGGAAACGGCAGCGGGAACGATGGTCAAGAAAGGGAAGACGTAGATGCGCTCCTCGGTGGGCTCGCTCCACCCCCACCTGCGAAGGGGGTAGACAGGGCCGTGGTGGTGAAACTGTCTGAAGTGTTCGTGGATGTTCATCGGTCTCGGGCCTCACAAAAAAATAACTTTCCATCCTCCCCCCCCCCCTCTGTGTCAGCTCAGCGACACACACCAACAAACGATGAGCCTCTTGGACACCGAGAAGTTCGTGCGGGGGTCTCTGGAGCTCTACTCCCACCACCTCGGCCCCGTCCACGCGTTACTGCGGGAGGTCGAAAAGTACGGGCAGGCCGACCTGCTGTACCACGGGCAGCCCGGGCACCCGTGCTTCGACGGTCTGGCGTCCGCCTTCCTTATGGTGCGGCTGCTGAGGGCGCGGGGTGTGAGGGTGCGCAGCATCTGCGAAGTGCACCACGACCCCAAGTCGCCGCTCTTCAAGGACGTGCTCCCTCCGGACGCCTTTACCCCGACAATCTGGCTGGACATCGTCCCGACGCAGCTGTCGACGCGGAGCTGCAGCGCCCCCCCGGCGCTCCTGCCCCTCTACTTCGTCGTGGACCACCACGAGGACCCTGTGGACCCGAGGCGGGTCACCCGCGGGGTGGCGTGCCAAGAGGTCCCGCTGGGCGTGTGCGGGCTCCTCCTGGCCTACGCCCTGTCGTCGGGCGCGCTGAGCCTCGGGGGGCGGCTGGTGGAGATGCTGGCCTTCGTCGCCCTGAACGACCGGTGGAACTGCGACCCCGCGCTCGGGGTGCTGGACACCGACCCGCGTGACGTGGTCGGGTACGCGGAGTCGCTCTACGTGGGAACCTCCGTGGAGAACTTCGGGAGCTTCCTGGTGTCGCTCGACGCGGGCCCCGTGCGCGCTTTCGCGCAGGCCCGGCACAGGGAGGTCGCGCTGGCATGGGGCGCGTTCGAGGCCTCCCCGAGGCTCCTCGACGAAGAGTCGCGCGTGCTGGTGGCCAACGTGCCGTACCGGCGCTCCCAGGACCTGTGCCGATTCCTGGAGGCCTGGCCGGGGGCGCTGGCGGAGGTGGCGGACTTCCTGCTCTTCGTCGACCTGAAAGCCGCGCCGGCCGCCACCTGCTCGCAGGCGTTCCGGGCGCGCGTGCGCCAGGCCCGGGCGGGGGCAGGGAACTGCGCCGAGGTCGCGCGGGCCATCAGCCCCAGCGGAGGGGGGGCCAAGGCGGCCGCCGGGACGGTGGTGCTCCTGAACCCGGAAGAGGTCCACTTCCTGCTCCAAAAGAAGGGAGGGCTGAGACTCCTGTCCAAACCCCTCGCCCAGGGGAGGAGGTTCGCGTAGAAACGGACACTTGCTAAAGGAAAAAAAAAGGGTGACGGAAGCCTGCGACCGCGCGCGCGGAGACTGAAAAGCGAAAGCAGACTGAAAAGCGGCAGCAGGTGGCAAGCGAAGCAGGCTCAAAAGCGAAAGCAGACTGAAAAGCGGAAGCAGGCTGAAAAGCGAAAGCAGACTGAAAAGCGGAAGCAGGCTCAAAAGCGGAAGCAGGCTGAGAAGCGGAAGCAGGCGGAAAGCGAAGCAGACTGAAAAGCGGAAGCAGGCTGAAAAGCATGACGGAACTTCTGCTAGTTGGAAACATGTCTTTAACTCACTGGAACGTCGAAGAAGGAGTTTTTGACAGACTCTAGGTACAAAGAATGGGGTGTTCCCACTCTGTTGTTGCAGGTGTTTCCACCGCGACTGTTCCGAGCAAGTGCACCGCTGACCACGGTACCAGGTCAGCCGATGGACTGGCCTGTCCTGCTAACTTTCCCTCTTGTGCGGGCTACGTTCCCGGGAAAAAGTACGGGTACTGTTTTCCCTCTCAAGGAGACCGCGTCACTCCGGTCTTTAGCGGGGTTGTTCCTTCCATAGAGTGTTCTACTAGTTACGAAGACAAAAACAGGCCTGTGAGCCAAGGTTACCGGTGTCCCTCGGCCGTTCCCGTTTGCCACGGCTACCTGGCTGACCTCAAGTGGGGAGTCTGTGTTCCAACGAAACTAGCTCCCTGACGGGGAAAAACCAACTTTAACTGAGTAAATGTCTCTTCAGTACTCTGTTCCTGCATCTCTCCAGTGTGCAGCTGACTACGGTAGTACCAAAGATTGGAAAGGAAACGCGGTTGACCCAGCCTACGTCTGTCCGTCGATCCTGCCAAGCTGTGCAGGTTACGTTCCCGGGACGAAGTATGGATCTTGTTTGCCCACGAAAGGCGACCAAATCACAACCACTTTTTCTGGGTCAGTCCCCACGATTCAGTGTGGTGCCGACTACGGGTCCAAAACAGACTCCAAGGGGAACGCAGTTGACCAGGGCTACCAGTGTCCCGCTGCCCTCCCCTCCTGTTACGGGTACGTGCCGAGCGTGAAGTGGGGCACTTGCCTGCAAAAACAGTAGATAGATGCTCAGGTGCTCGTCGACCGCGCCCTCGCGAAACTATCTAGCGACTCCGTTCAGGAGACGAAGTAGTGACCGTGCTCGACAAAAAAATTATACGACGTAACTTGAAATGCAAGTGTTCACGAGCGGGCTCGCCGACGAACACGTGCTGAACGGGTGGAACACGTGGGTTCTGGGCAGGCTGGTGCTCGACCTGAAGGCGGCGTACCCTACGTTGGACAGTCTTGTGGTAGAGCACTACGACCCCGATATGGTGGAGAAGGGTACGCATCAGGTGGTTGCCGATGTGAGCGTGACCAGCACCTTCATCCGAGGTAGCCTACCCCTCGCAACGTACGAAAACAGAGGCGCCGTCGTGTTTGACGGGGCCCACCTCTACAGACTCACGAAGGAAAACAGGCACTACGTTTTTGAGTATCACGAGGAACCTAGGCAGCACTACGTGGACAAGCAAGCCTGTGTACTGAGACTTCCCTACGACTTCTACGACAAAACAGAGGAAGAGATGGACGGCGTCCCCCCTCTCGTCACGCTGGTGGGCGAGGCCCTCGTGTCAGTCAACGAAGCAGCGGTAGACAACAGTTTTTTCAAACGTTCCGAAGGCGTCCTTCGTATCCCGTACACCGCTCAGTACCTGAAGTCCAAGGAGGAAAGGACGATCGTCTATAAAGAGAAGACGGAACTGAAACTGCCTTTGTTCATTTTCAACTTTGGGGGAGAGCGCCTGGTCGACTTGCGCCTCCTGTGGTTCTTGCTCTTTGTCGTGTACGACAGCCACACAGGAGACGATACCAACTTGTTCGGAAGCAAGTCTGAGTTCAGTGGTAGCCAGGTGGAGTGGTTGAAGGAGCTGGGTTACGACCACGTGCTTGAGATGAAAAGGGCTTGGTTCGCTATGTCAGCTCTGCCCAACAGTTACGAGCCGGAGGACAAGGAGACCTGGAGTTGGTTGGACAAGCTGAGGAGCTACGTCCAATGGAGCGACTTCAGGGGGGTTCAGGCGTTGTACTACGACCAGAAGGCGGGGTACAAGGAGCGCTACATCGTCCTGAAGACTCTTCCGACGGCGTAGCTCGCCCGGAGTTAGACAGGTGTGGTTTTCCTCGCCTGACAGAAGAAACAAAAAAGCAGCTGAAAACCAGGCCTAACCCGAGCGCCGCGCGCCTTCGCTGGTCGCACCGTGATAAAGGTTTGAGGGCCCAGACCGGTAAAGCATGCGCCCCCCAACCTCGCTGAAGGAGGTCCTGAGCCAGGAGGCCGTGACGAGCGTGCTGCAGGAGGCGGTGGAGAAGAACCTGGTCCCGCACATGCTGTTCTACGGGCCCCCCGGGACGGGCAAGTCGTCCACCATCTCCGCGATGGCCCGCGACTACTACGGCGCGGCCTACGTCAAGCTGATGGTGCTGGAGCTGAACGGGTCCGACGAGCGGGGCATCAGCACGATCCGCACCCAGGTCAAGAACTTCGCCAAGTTCCGGAGCTTCCTCCCCGGGAAGCCGAAGCTGATCGTGCTGGACGAGGCGGACTCCCTCACGTTCGACGCGCAGTCGGCGCTGCGGCGGGTGATCGAGAAGTACACTCAGAACGTGCGCTTCTGCCTCGTGTGCAACTACCGCCACAAGCTCATCCCGGCGATCCAGTCCCGCTGCGTCCTCTTCCAGTTCCGCCCGGTCCGGGGGGAAGCCGTCTTCGCGCACCTGCGCGGCCTGTACCCGGGGGTCGGCCAGGAGACGCTGGAGACGGTCGTCCGCCTGAGCGGCGGGGACATGCGCAAGGTGCACAACGTGCTGGGCGGGAACGGCCTGCCCACGCTCGACAGCGTGTACCGCTACTTCTACGGGGTCGACACGAGGGCCTACCTGGCGATGGTGCAGGCCGTCCGGGCCCCGCCGCCCTTCGAGCAGGCGCTGCGCGTGGTCAAGGACCTGCGGCAGGAGTTCGGCGTGTCGGTCAGCGAGCTGCTCCCCCTCGTGTCGCAGGCGGCCCTGGAGAACGAGCAGTTCGCCCTCATCTCGCGCCTGGGGAAGCTCGAGCTGTTCTACGTCCAGTCCTCCCACACCTTCGAGGACGTGTTCGCGCACGCCCTCGCCTTCACGGTGTCCTGCGCGGCCTAGCCGCAGTCGCGGGATAAAGACTTGGCTCGTGTCCGTTGGACAGAGAGATGGACCCCCCCCGAATCCACTACGTCGAACAGAAGCAGGCGCAGGGCATTTCGGAGTACGTGGTCTACGTGAGTTCCGCCACCCGCGACACGGCCAAGTACCCGAACCCGTTCTCCTTCTCGATCGACTTCGACGTGGCGGGCAGCACGCAGAACGTGGCGCTGCGGGCGACCGACGTGCAGTTCATCTACCTGAAGCAGATCGGCCTCCCCTTCCAGCTGCTCCCGGAAAGCGCCTGCGCGTACCCCTACTTCCTCCTGCGCGTGAGGGAGCTGGACGCCCCGCACCAGCTCTTCCTGGACCCCAGCCGCAACAGCAAGACGGACCTCGTCCTCTACAGCTACGGCTCCCAGGGGTGGTACCTGCTCCTCGACCAGAAGGGCATAGTCACCTTCAAGGAGAAGCAGCAGCGCTCCTTCACGCGGCTCACGTTCCAGTTCCTGGACCCGTTCGGGCAGCCGCTGGACGGGCGCCCGCCAGCAGAGGTGGCGGCGCTGCCGCAGTTCAACGTCTGCTTCGAGCTCCACCTCGGGCTCTCGGACCAGAACCGTTAGTTTTCTGCAGCCACCATCAGGTGGAGCTGGAGTAACGGTGTTTCTAACGAGACTTCTGATTACGTCGGAAGTGTTTTCCCGCCCTACCCAGTTTTACCGCTTTCAGTTGGTCCTTTTGTACAGAGAACGGGACTCGTTTCACACACTGGGAAAAACCGCCTTGTTTTCTTTAGGACGCAGCTTCTCTATCGTACACGACGGCGTGTCTCCTGGTCCTTCTCTTCCCGGCCGCTATTTGGTGGAAGTCGTCGGGTACCCCTGCGACCAACGCGATCCACCTTCCTATTGGTGTGTCCCACTCCTGTTCGGCTTCTTCCTCTTCTACTCCTTCTTCTTGTGCAGCCGTGCGTAGTTGCTCTTTCAAAATCTCGCTTGTCTCCACTATGTACTGGGCCACTCTTCCGTTATCGGACTTTATTTTTTTCTTTGTATTTTTGAGAAAGTTGAGACAGTCTTTCGTCTGCACCGCTTTCAAGGCGTCGGAAAGCTGCACGGCCAGCAGCTCCCTGTCTTTCCGTCTACGGTAGCTCCTGATGTCCAGGTACGGGACCCCCGTCTGGTGTTGGTAGTTTTTGGCCCAGAAGAACTGTTCGTTCAGAATTGGACAGTAGATGAGGGGCTTTCCTTCGGACATGCACGTGTTCGCGATGCAGTAGGAGCCACTGGTGATAATGACGTCAGCTCTCACGACGACGCGGTAGTAGGGGAGGAAGCCGGTCACGACGAGGAAGTGGGGGTGGTTGCTGAACGCGCTGAGCACGTTTGGAGCGGTGTCACCTCTCGTTTTCAGAGAGTCTTTCTGGTCGTGCACCAGGACTGTGTATGTGCCAGGTGACCCGGTGACCAGGTTGAAGAGGGTGTAGACCAGGAGGCGAAAATAAGGGGGCTCGAAGGATCCGAGAGTGAGGAAGATGAACCTCGTGCCCCTCAGGTCCAGGAAGCTGGAGACCGTCTGGTCGTGTATCTCGTCCTGGTTCCTCACTATGAAACAAGAGCCAAGGGGTGGAGACACGTACCCCCGCAAGCTGGGGAGGGGGGAAAGAGGTATGGGTATGACCACCTCGTCCCAGCAGTTTACGATGCGGACATTTGGTGGCAGGCCCCAGTCCAGGTAGGTATCGAAGACGTACTGCAGGAAGTTGTTCAGACTCAGCTTGAGTATGCTTTCAGTGACCGCAGTGATATCAGGGTTAGAGTAAATGAACCCCTCTACGACTTTGATCAGCTGTAGGGTGACGTACATCGAAAGGGCGGACACCACGTTGGTTGGGGATCTGGCCAAGCCCATGAGGAGAAAGTAGCGGAGGTGAGACTCCACACACACCGTGGTGTACGTACGCGTCCTCGCCATCGTTTCTGGGCTTTTTTGGTACAATACAACGTCCTTCATCAACCCGTCAAACACCCAGGGGACGTTGCGGTTCGGGTACGACGGCGTGTAGAAGAGCAGGAACGTGGGCACACCAGCGTAGTGATTGAGGAGGTGGTAGAAAGGTTCCAGCAGTCCGTAGTGGTATACGATACAGGAGACCTTCTCCGGCGGAAAGGACTTTACGATCTGCTCGATCCTGGAGATCGCGCTCCGGAAGGCCGTCGTGAGGGTGATGAGTGACCGCAGCTTCGACGTGTCCCCTTCCGACACGAGCGACTCGACGGAAGCGAAGCACTTTGCGAGCACTTGTTCGAGGTCCGCCATCGTCACCAACTCTGGCATGAGCTCCCCCTGGAAGTCGAAGTGGATCGTCTCGACGACACACCCCTCCGTGTTCTCCACAACCCGCCTGCCGGAGGTGACGTACTTGATCAGACGGCCGCCTGCACACAGTTCTGTCCTCTGCAGTTGCCTGAGGATGGCCTCTGATATGTCGAAGTCACAGAAGGTGCCGAAGTCAACGAAGAAGATAATGTTCTCCCCGTCTTGTCCGGGGTTCAGGGGGCTTTGCTGGTAGTCCACCGCAGCGACCACCGCGAGCTCGAGCACTTCCGACACGACCTTCCGAAGGCGCGAGTGCAGACGGGCCTTCACGTGCGCTGAGGTCGCGGCAAGAGCCTCATTCACCTCTTCTCGGACAAGCTGGTCCAGAACCTCCATTTGACTAAAGGCCCGTCAAAAAATCAGTCCACGCCGTATCTGAGCAGCCGCGACTACAGCGATCGCTATTTTGGAAGTGAACAGTCGCTGAGAAAAAAAGGTGGCTTCAGAAATGGGCCGGTCAGGCTAGGCTAGGAGGACCACTTTGGACCTGGCTGCAATTACGTATGACGGGCAACCCGTAGACGACCAGAGAGCGGTGGTCCTGGACCCCTTCCAGACTGGAAGTGAGGAGAGGTGGGTTCACCTTGAGGGAAACGAACGGCTACACCGTGGAGGGGGTTCACGGCGAGTCGGAGTACGAGAACGTGGTTGTGAAAGACTCCGACTCCAGCGACGTCGCCTCTAGTGACGGCAGTTCGAGTGGTTCCAGTGGAAAGGTCACCTACTTGTGAAAAAACACCTATGACCCGGATCACCGACACCGCTTCTCTTGGGTACTTCTGCTTCAGTCCCTTCAGGCGAAGGGGTGGTACTCGCTCTGGATCTTCTCCACCGAGAAGCTGCTGCTGTCCTGCCTCTCGGACGACTTCCGCATGTTCCTGGACCGGTCCCTATACGTGCCCGTGGAGGGGGACCCGACGGAAGTCTGGCCACTCGGCGTACGGCGCGGTGACCTTCAACCACCACTAGGCCTACTTCGTCCGCTGCGTGGAGCGCTTCCGGGCGCTGCGGCGGCTGCCCCAGGACCGCCGGGTGCTCTTCGTGCAGAAGCCCCCTGGGACGTCTCGGTGCAGGGGCAGCTCGTCACCTCCACGCTCTTCACGGAGTCCAGCGGCCTGCAGGAGGCCGACGACAGGCGGCTCTTCAATATGATGGACGCGCTCTTCGTATTCGAGCCGCGAAAAAAATGTTAGGGTGGTAGTAGAGTCAATGCAGTCCGAGTTTTACAACCAAGGCAGCCGCCGCTACCTCATCCGGACAGACCCCTTCGACGACGCGGTCCGGCCGGACCCAGACACCAGGGCCAAGACGGCCTCCAAGAAAGCCTCTAAGAAGGCCTCCAAGAAGGCCGCCGACAAGAGGCAGGCGGGAGGGAAGAAGGAAAACACGAGTAAGCTCGTGTTCCCCGACAGCTTCAACGCGGATTTTCAGCTTAAGAATAACTCCAAGGTCCAGGAGATTTATTTCGGCAACGACTTCAACAGTGAGTTTACGGTAGAAGGTGGAGCACACAAAGATGTAAAAATCCTCAGCTTCGGTTGGAATTTCAACAAGGATATACAAGGACTTTTATCAGCTGCTCCGTTTACCGACCTGGAAGAGCTCTACCTGGACGGGAATTTTAACCAAGATCTTAAAATTAACTTACCCGGACTGAAGAAGCTGCGCCTGTCGCACGACTTTAACCAACCACTACTCAGAAACGACCCTGTGACGACAACTCCACTAGATCAATTCCCTGAGCTGACGCACCTGTGGTTTGGAGATTCGTACAACCAAAACGAGTTCGCAGGAATAAACGAGGCCACCAACGTGCTTAGAAAATTTCCCAAACTAGAGCTTGTCCAACTAGGTAGTCAGTTCAACGGAGTAGTCCAATTTCCCGCTGGCAGTACGATAAAACGCCTGACGTTTGGCAAGAACTTTGCCCAAGACCTGGACTTTACCAACGTTACTGACTTAAAACACCTCACGATGCACGACGAAAGCGGCACAGGTAACACCCTCTCTTTCCCTGACGCCCACAACATCACAGCCTTAGCTGCGGGGAACTTTGGTGTAACTACCGCAACTCCTGGTGGCACACTACCCAATTTGACCCACCTTCAACTAGGTAAAAACCCCACAGTGAAAAATGCGGATTTAAAAACTCTCCTCGGAAAAACACCCAAGGTGGAGAAGGTGGAGAACGCGTTATTCGATGACGCTGACGAAGACTTGGCAACCATCGGAAGCTTAACAGAGATCGTCTTCCACAGTAACACGAACAAAAACGTCGAGTTAAAGCCGGAAGTGAAGGCAACCTACCAAGGAGCGGGTTCTAGTTCAAACTGGGCCTACGCCTAGAAGCGCCACCTAGGGACAAATTCATATCGGGGGCTTGGGTAGAGTGTTGGATGCAGGTCGCCACCGTCCTCGTGAAAAACAACGGCACTTCGACGTTGCCGCAGCGGGTTTTCCGCTACGTCTCGGGGAAAGTCCGGCCCGAGGTGCAAATACTGCTGTACGCGCTGAACGGCGTTCCGCTTGCGGAGGCGCAGCGGCTTCAGAACCTGTTCCCGGGGCAGGTCGCCCTGGCGCGGGCCGGGGACCAGCTAAGCATGAAGAAGAGCGTCATCTCTCTCGTGGGGGTGGCGCCGCAGACCGTGGTGCAGACCGTCACCAGGGTGGAGCGGGAGGTGGACACGAGCGCGGTGAACTCCCTGCGGGCGCAGCTCAGCCAGGTCACCGAGGACCTCAGGAGGGAGCAGGCGAAGAACAGCCAGCTGGCGGCGGACAACGCAAAACTGACCGCGGACAAGACAAAATTGGAGGACGGTCTTATACTATTAGATTTACAACTTGCTGATGTGAAACAAAAGCTCGCTGCTGCTGTAAAGAGTTTTTCGCCTGAAGACTCGGCGAGAACTGGGTGCGACGACCTCCCGGCGGTGCTGACGGAGGTCGAGAAGATCACCTCGCTCTCTGGGACTCCCGGCGACCTCGCGGGGGCCGTTTCGAAGCTGCGCAACGTCGTCGTGGCGGCGAGGAGAGCGACGAAGTCCCCGGGCGACTCCACCCTCGACGAGCTCACGCACGAACTCTCCGACCAGGCGTCGGAGGAAAAGACAGCACTGCTGGAGGAGAGCGGGGCTCCCGACTTGCGGAAACTCCTGGACATCGTGCGCGAGGTGAACCGGGCCGCGGCGACGCCCGGTCACCTTGGAGGGGTGCCCCGCCTCATCCGCAACGCGTGCAGGGCGACCGCCGCCGAGGGGTCGTCGCTGGAGGAGGTGACGGTCGGCTTCCACAAACTCCTCAAGAAAACGAACGCGAAGACCCTCGCGGAAGCCGAGGACAAGTTCGAACGCCTCGGTGCGAAAGCCCGTGAAGCCGAGGAGATCGAGGGCGTCTTCCGGAAGGTGCGGTGGATGCTGGGAGACCCGGGCCTCTCCCCAGACGAGGTGGTCGCGAAACTTTACGGCTTGAGCGACGGAGGGAAGTTGGGAGATCTGAAGACTAAGGTTGAAGAGCTCGGCAAAAAAGTAGGAAACGTCAAAACGCTGGAAGAAGTGACCAAAGGAGTAGGGGACCTGGTGGACGAGAGCGGCACCGGCACCCTCAAGGAGCTGCTGGAGGTCGTCCGCCGGCTGAACGGGCTGGCATACACCCCCGGAAACCTGGGCGAGGTCGCGAGGTTACTCCAGACCGTTCTCGCGAGAAAGAAGGCTGCGTCCCTGCAGGAACTTGCGGCGAAAGAAGATGACTCTGTTGTCTCGTCGTCAGCTCCTACAGTGTCACCCGACTCTGAGAGGCTGAAAGAGCTCGAAGGGTTCTTCCAGAAGGTGCGGTGGATGCTGGGCGACCCGGGCCTCTCCCCAGACGAAGTGGTCGCGAAACTTTACGGCTTGAGCGACGGAAGGAAGTTGGGAGATCTGAAGAGTAAGGTTGAAGAGCTCGGCAATAAAGTAGGAGACGTCAAAACGCTGGAAGAAGTGACCAAAGGAGTAGGGGACCTGGTGGACGAGAGCGGTACCGGCACCCTCAAGGAGCTGCTGGAGGTCGTCCGCCGGCTGAACGGGCTGGCGTACACCCCCGGGAACCTGGGCGAGGTCGCGAGGTTACTCCAGACCGTTCTCGCGAGAAAGAAGGCTGCGTCCCTGCAGGAACTTGCGGCGAAAGAAGATGACTCTGTTGTCTCGTCGTCAGCTCCTACGGTGTCACCCGACTCTGAGAGGCTGAAAGAGCTCGAAGGGTTCTTCCAGAAGGTGCGGTGGATGCTGGGCGACCCGGGCCTCTCCCCAGACGAAGTGGTCACGAAACTTTACGGCTTGAGCGACGGAGGGAAGTTGGGAGACCTGACGCGTCAGGTTGAAGAGCTCGGCGAAAAAGTAGGAAACGTCAAAACGCTGGAAGAAGCGACCAAGAGAGTGGGGGACCTGGTGGACGAGAGCGGCACCGGCACCCTCAAGGAGCTGCTGGAGGTCGTCCACCGGCTGAACGGGCTGGCGTACACCCCCGGGAACCTGGGCGAGGTCGCGAGGCTACTCCAGACCGTTTTTGCGAGAAAGAAGGCTGCGTCCCTGCAGGAACTTGCGGCGAAAGAAGATGACTCTGTTGTCTCGTCGTCAGCTCCTACAGTGTCACCCGACTCCGAGAAGCTGAAAGAGCTTGAAGGATTCCTCCGGAAAGTGCGATGGCTGCTGGGCGACCCGGGCCTCTCCCCAGACGAAGTGGTCGCGAAACTTTACGGCTTGAGCGACGGAGGGAAGTTGGGAGATCTGAAGACTAAGGTTGAAGAGCTCGGCAAAAAAGTAGGAGACGTCAAAACGCTGGAAGAAGTGACCAAAGAAGTAGGGGACCTGGTGGACGAGAGCGGCACCGGCACCCTCAAGGAGCTGCTGGAGGTCGTCCGCCGGCTGAACGGGCTGGCGTACACCCCCGGGAACCTGGGCGAGGTCACAAGGTTAATCCAGACCGTTCTCGCGAGAAAGAAGGCTGCGTCCCTGCAGGAACTTGCGGCGAAAGATGACTCTGTTGTCTTTTTGCCACCTACTGTGTCACTTGACTCCGAGAAGCTGAAAGAGCTTGAAGGATTCCTCCGGAAAGTGCGATGGCTGCTGGGCGACCCGGGCCTCTCTCCGAACGAGGTGGTCGCAACGATTTTAAAGAAGTTAGGAGAAGCAGGTTCGACGCGTCAGGTTGACGAGCTCAAGAAGAAAGTAGGAATCAACTCTCTGGAGGAAGCGACCAAGAGAGTGGGGGATCTGGTGGACGAGAGCGGCACCGGCACCCTCATGGAGCTGCTGGAGGTCGTCCGCCGGCTGAACGGGCTGGCATACACCCCCGGAAACCTGGGCGAGGTCACAAGGTTACTCCAGACCGTTCTCGCGAGAAAGAAGGCTGCGTCCCTGCAGGAACTTGCGGCGAAAGCCGATGACCCTTCGCCACCTACCGTGTCACCCGACTCCGACAAGCTGAAAGAGCTCGAAGGATTCTTCCAGAAGGTGCGGTGGATGCTGGGCGACCGTGGTCTCTCCCCAGACGAGGTGGTCGCGAAACTTTACGGCTTGAGCGACGGAGGGAAGTTGGGAGATCTGAAGAGTAAGGTTGAAGAGCTCGGCAAAAAAGTAGGAGGAGTCAAAACGCTGGAAGAAGCGACCAAGAGAGTTGGGGACCTGGTGGACGAGAGCGGCACCGGGAGCCTCAAGGAACTGCTGGAGGTCGTCCGCCGGCTGAACGGGCTGGCGTACACCCCCGGGAACCTGGGCGAGGTCACGAGGCTGCTCCAGACCGTTATAGCGAGAAAGAAGGCTGCGTCCCTGCAGGAAGTTGTGGCGAAAGCCGACGATGTCGTCGCATCTCTGGTGGCTCCCTCTCCACCACCTCCCACCCCTCCTTTGGTCTCTCCCACTTACGACTCCCATAAGCTGGAGGAGCTCGAAGCGTTCTTGCGGAAGGTGCGGTGGTTGATGGGGTCTGACAAAACACAGGACGAGATCGTCGCCACTCTATCCAAGCTCAAAGAAAGCGCAGGGGTCGAAGTCTCCTCGCTGCCAGAAGTCGTCAAAAAGTTGCGAGGCGGTCACCAGAACTTTGATGAAGTCGCGGATGCGTTCACCGAGCTGAGGAGGTTAAAGCAGGTCGTGGAGCACGACCCCAGCCCAGTCACGGCAGACGACGTGAAGAACCTGACGAGGGTGCTGAAGAACCTCCAGAGGTACGGGTCTCTGGAAGAGACGACGTCCGTTGTGTCGAAACTCGCAGACATATTTTTAGGAAAAAATGGTCAGCTTCAGCTTACCAAAAAATTCACCGAGTGGCCAGACCACTTGTCGGATGTAATGAAAAGAAACGAAGAATTATCTGAGAGAGAAAAACGAATCACCTCCAAACTAACACAAGGGTTGTTCGGATAAAACCTCCTGAAGCCCTGGTCGACACGAAGGAAATATTGTGTGACCGTAGGAACATATGTCAGCACTGAGTCTGTTCCAAAAGAAGTATAAGGAAAAGTTTGCACCCATGGCGCAGCTGGAAATATCGAACTTCATAAACGAAGCTTACGCCCAAGAAAACACGGCTGTCGACGAGCGCGTGTCCGCCCTCGTGTCCTCTCTCGTAACGAGGTTAAACACCGCCCTGCCGGGACTGGGCGCGACCAGCGAGGAAGACATCGTCGCCCAGTTGCAGAAGTACAACGCGGAGACCTGCAACAAGCGCGTGTCCGACCTCGTCACCAGAATCAACGAGGCCCTGCCGGAACTGGGCGCGACAAGCGGAGGAGATGTCGTCGAAAGGCTGAAGACGTTCAACGCGGAGAACTGCAACAAGGTGCTGACGAGCAGCGTACAAGACCTGACCGCCGTAAAAACCTTCGTCTTCAACTCCGTCAAAGACACCCTCCCCGAGAAGTACAAGCCAAAGGACGAAACCGAAATCGTCACAAGCTTGACCACTTTCGTGAGAGACTTTGAGAAGACTGAGACCGAGGTCGAGTCCTGCAAAGGGTACATGGGTCTGCCAACGGAGACCGGCCTCCTCGAGGGGCTGAAGGAGAAGGTGGGAACAGTGGCCACCGTGGTGGGGGGCAGCGGGCCCCCGGGCTCTTTTGAGGAGCTCCTCCAAGGGGTGAAGGACGCACTCGACCAACTCAAGAAGAGCCTCACATCCGAAAACCAGCCCTCCACCATTGCGGCCGCGGCCGACAGCTTCGACCAAGAAATAAAGAAGCTGCAGGAAGAAAAGAAGAGTGCATTGGAAAAAGCGGGCACCCAGACCGGCCCCGATGTGTTTACGAAACTGCTGGCTACGCCTCCGGCGACCCTCGAAGCGGGGGTAGACGCCGTGCGCACGGAGGTGGACGAGGTCGCGAAGCTGGTGAACGTCACAGGGTGGAAGGAAGTGTCCGAAGTCAAGAAAGCGGTGGAGAGTGTGGTGACGGACCTGAAGGCCGTCAACCTGCTGGTGGGCGTCGAAGAGAACGCCCCCACCAGTGAGCTGAAGACTGTCCTTACAAAACTGAAAGAAGATGTAGAGGGCAAGCTCGGGTTGTCAAAAGACACCAAGCTGGTGGATGTTCCGCCCGAAGTCGTGAACACACTGAAGAAGGTACCTCTTGTCCAGAACGGCGATACCCTCCAGTCCGCCGTGAACAAGCTGACCAGCCTCTCCAGAGAACTCGGGACCCTCTCGAGGTTGCTCGGACTGGGTGAGAAAGCGGAGGTGTCGTCTATCGTTCAGGAGCTGAACAAGCACTCCGAAACCCTGAAGAGTGTCGTTGGGAGCAAGGTCCAGACCGCGGCAGGCAGGGGTGCGGTCGGAGGATTTGATGGGTCGCTCCCAGAGCTGTTGAAAGTCCTGAGCGACTTCAGGGTGGAAGCAGCATTGAAGTTTGGTGTGGGAAAGGACGTCCACCTCATGGACCTCCCTGGGCTCGTCCTCTCCAAGTTGCAGCCGTTTGCCGAGGGGGATAGTCTGGTCGTCGTAGTCAGCTCTCTCGAGAAGGCCAAGGGTACCCTCCAAGGCATCATCCCCTCGTCACCGGTTGAGAGCCTTGAAAAGGGTTCCACGGAGGTCGCGAACGTCACCAGGAGCACCCTCTCTAACCTCGGTTGTAGTGAAGGCACCAGCAGCGCCGCCTGCACCCAGGAGGTGCTCCAGAAGCTCGGAGGACTGCTTAAGAAGTTCTTCGGCTCGAGTGACCCAAATGATCTCAAGAGCGGGCTGGAAGAGCTGTCGAAGAATTTGGAGGAGGTCGGGTCGGAGCTCAACGCCGAGCTGAGCGACGACATGGCCAACGAAACCCTCGTCAAAAAAGCGGAAAGCGTCACCTCGTCTTACTACAAAATCAAAAATCAGTTCCTGGACGTTCTCTACGGAGCAACCCCCGGCCAAGATGTAGTGACGAAAAATGCACAAGGACACGAGATCGTCGTGGACGAGTCGGTCCTATATAACGAGTTAAGAAAGCAGGTGAACGCCTTGCTTATGATACTCACTGGAGAGGAAGTTGAGAGCGGTAAAAACCTTATGGTAAGTGAGGTAAAAGCCTTCCTCAAGAAGTATATAAAAAAACTCAACAAAATCTTCGGGGTAAAAATCAAGTCTCTGGATCAGTCGCTGGAGTCTTTGGAGACCTTGAAAAGTGACAACGCGTCTTGGACCGCTACTCTCGGGTGCAGTCAAAACTCCACCATATCAGACTGTCTCAACGACGTCCTCAACTCGGTGAGAGAGCTGGTTCAGCTCGTCAGTGAGGAAAAGGTGGACAACATCCAGGGTGGGTTGGATGAGTTGAAGAAGGCTGGCATCCTCAACATGGTCGTGGAAGCCGTGGGGCCAAAGGTACCGCCGCAAGAACTGCTCAGTAAGTTGACCGAGCTGGGGAAACTTGTAGGGGTAGAAGGTGCGAATTCTGGTGTCGTGATCCCTGTACCTTCTATAATCGAGCAGGCACAAGTCATACTTGACACTGTAAACGGAACGACGAATAAAAAATACAAGAGTTTGCGAAAGGCTGCTCAGAGTATCCTAAAACAACTTGTCGAGCAACCCGCACCACCCACCGCCAGGTCCCCAGAAACCGAGGCGCCGGCGGTCGACGCCCCCCAAAAGGATCCCAAACCAACTGCTCCTCCCTCGCAACCCATTCCGCTCTGGGCAAACTTCCCTTTCCGTGACCTTTACGAGGAAAACAAAGCCATTTACGAAAACCTCAAAGCCTACGCCACTTCTTCTACCAGACTGGAACCCCTCAGTAAAGAAACGGCAGCTTGGTCCCAAACGGCCGACGACAAGTACAAGCCCCTCAAACTCTTGGTGAAGTCCGTTTTAAACAACGTAGACTCAAGGGAAGAGGTCCAAAAGTTCTTGTTCAACCTGGTCAAGGACGGGCTGAAAGAGTACAACTACGTGATCAACTTACCGACCGACGAGGACGGAACCCTGGACTACGCAAAGTACGCCCGGAAAATCGCAGCTAGGCTGAAGACAGACGGTAATACGAACCTGTTCCCCAACATCGACGAGTACCAGAAGCTCCTCCCGTTCGACAACGAGAAGCCTGGCGAGGGGTTTAACAAAGTGACCAAGATCGCCGCCCTGTTACAGACGGAAGAACCCAAGGCGCCGGCTCCTTCCAGCGCGCCGGCTCCTCCCAAAGCCGCAGTATCGAAGTTCGCCAACTTTCCCTACAAGCAGTTTTTCCTGAGTTACCCGAAGGTCTACGACGACTTGACTTACTACCCGACATTCACCCCGCCCAACCTGTCGAGCCGTCCTTCCTTGACGAGTTGGTTGGCCGACAATACGAGCGACCGAGCGTACGACCCTCTGAAGCAACTCGTGCGAGAGACGGCGAACGGCGACCAGCAAAAAATGAAGGAACTCAAGGACTTCATGAGGGACTCCGTCAGGGCTGCGCTGCGGGAACTCACCAAGTCGCCTTCCGACAAGAGCGCTTTCGACTTCGGGAAGGCCGCCTCCTCCGTCGCATACAACCTGAAAGAGTACCCCGACATGCAACAGTACCGCAAAATGCTCCCGAACACCTTTAATACAACCTCGGACTACAAGCTGGACGTCGCGAAGGCAGAGGAACTCCTGGCCCAGTCCGGAGGCGACCCCGGCGCCCTGAAGGCCAAGCTCCTGTTGCTGGCGGACTACCTGTCCCGGTTATCGTAGGCCCTTTTTTTTCCGCGGCAGAGCAAGATGAGTTGCCTCTTCCAGTCCCTGGCCACGGCGCACCCTTCCTTCACGGCGTCCGGCCTCAGGGAGGAGATCTGCGACTTCCTGAGCAGCCAGGAGAAGCTGTCGGACGTGCTGGCCTGGATGGCGGAGGGCTACACGGACGGGCGCGCGTACGTCGAGGACATGCGCAAGAGCAGCACCTGGGGCGGGGCGCTGGAGATCTGGGCCTTCTGCCACATCAAGCGCTTCCGGGTGCTGGTGCACCTGCCCGGCGGCGGGGACGTGGTGACCTTCCAGCGGGACGACGGGGGCGAGGAGGACCCGGTGGTGCACGTGTCGTGGAGCGGGAACCACTACACCCCCGGCGGCCCGGTCGGGGAGGGGGGTCCCGGCGGGGAGGGGGGTCCCGGCGGCGGCCCTAGCTCCTCCTCAGGGGTGCTGCAGCGGCTGCGAGGCCGCCGTTCCGTCTAGCTGGCTCATCACGCAGGAGAGGGCCCCTCGGCACCCGGACACGCTCTGGAAGCGGTGCCGGTTCCACGGGACCCCGTGGACGTCGTGCATGTACTGCGAGTACGCCTCGCACCGCTGGTAGACGGCGGGCCCCTGCACGAGCGCCGCGCAGGAGAGGTCCTTGGGGGCGCTCCCGTTCTCGTCGGCGACGTAGGTGACCTCCTTGCCCACGAAGCGGCTGGCCGCCTCCCTGCTCATGGTGTAGTTGCTGAAGAACGGGCACGCCTCCTCCTGCGCCCTCTCGAACGTGTAGGAGCTGCCCCGCTGGCAGCTCTCGTCGACGTAGTCGCCGTTGCAGGTGCTGGGCCGCTCGTCGTCGAGGTACCCGAGCACCTCCGGGTCGACCAGGAGCACGCGGTCGACCTTGCTGGACAGGGCCGCGAAGGTCTGGCCGGCGATCGCGGACTGCCCCACGCCCGCCACCACCACCTCCTTCAGCCCGGCGTGCCGCCGCTTGACGTCGTCGATGGCCCGGTCGACCTCCTCGGCCGAGGCCCTAACGGAGGGGGTCATCACCACCGCGTTGCTCAGGGCCTGGTCTCCGAGCCCGAAACCGACGACCAGCCGCTCCGGGTTGTCGTATACTACGTACTCCATCATCGAGGTCTTGAGGTGGCAGTTTTTGCACCACGGGTGGCTTGGGCGACCAGTGCCAGGAGGAGACAGGCGCCGCCCGCGAGGACGGCCGCGAGGTTGAGGAGGCCCTCGCTGGACGCGATGCACGAAAGGTCGACGTCGGACGTGGAGTTCACCTTCCTCATGAAGAAGAACCCCTGCCGGCGCAGCTTGTGCACCAGCGCGCAGTCCACCCTGTCGAAGATGCGGGGGTGCGCCCCCTTCCCCTTGGACCAGTCCGTGAAGGTGGTGAACCGGTTCTGGAAGGGGAGCTTGAGGTGGTGGAAGACGTTGACGAAGTAGTGCTCGTCGGGCGCGAAGACATCCCTGAAGACGTCGGTGTAGTCGTTGGAGAAGGCCGCCCGCGCCAGCGACCGGTTAAGGATCATCCACTGGTGCTGCTTCTTGAAGCCCTCCCGGCTGACGAAGCTCTTGTCGCGGAGGGCGTCGTACCGGCTCTTGTTGGAGTCGTAGGAGCTGACGTAGGCGTCGTCGTCCGCCGTCAGGAAGCCGTAGAGGTCTCGGAACGGGTACAGGGGGATGCAGCTGTCCGACAACAAGATGAACTTGTGGTTGAAGGGGTCGTGCTCGTACGCGTACTTGAAGAGCGCCATCTCCGCCCGCACCAGCGAGATGTCCGCCCACTTCGTCGGCACCTGCGGGACCATGTGCGCGCGGAGGAACGGGCTCACCACCCGGTCCGGCTGCTTCGCGTGGCAGTACACGTTGTACCGCGCGGGCGGGGCGTCCTCGAAGAACCGCCCCCAGACGTCCGGGCGCTTCACGTCGTTGTAGGTAAGGAAGAGAAACGCCAACTTCTTCATCTTGATACCGCCAGGTTTTTTTTTGTGTGTGCTAGAAAAATGGTGAACCTCTACTTGGGGATGATGCACGTGAGCAACCCCCACCGGTCTGCGGGCTGCGACGCCGAGATCCTCCGCTACTACCTCGAGAACGTGCCCAACGAGCCGCTGCTCGACACGGCCTTCTACTACGGCCGGGGCTCGGGGCAGCGGCGGCTGGGGGAGCTGCTGCGGCGGCTGGCGCCGGGGCCGCTGCCGCGGCTGGCCTCCAAGGCGAACCCCTGGCTGAACAACTGCTTCGAGTCCGGGCGGCTCGGGCAGCTCGACGCGGCGGGGTTCGAGCGCCAGCTGCGCGGCTCGCTGGCGGACCTGGGGGTGGACGAGCTGGACACCTTCTTCCTTCACGCGTACGACTACGAGACGCCCCTGCTGGAGACGCTGGGGTCGGTCCGGAGGAACCTGGACGACGCCTACCGCCGCTGGGGCCTGTCCAACTTCTCCAAGAGTCAGGTGCTGCGGGTGCTGGACCTCTGCGAGGAGCACGGCGTGCCCCGCCCGCAGGTCTACCAGGGCATGTACAACGTGCTCTGCCGGAAGGCGGAGGAGCTCTTCCCGGTCCTGCGGGAGCGCGGCCTGGAGTTCTGGGCGTACAACCCGCTGCTGGGCGGGCTGGTGGCCGGCGGCGGCAGCGGCGGCCGCTTCTCTAACCCGACCTACCAGGGCATCTTCGGGAACCTGCGCGGGGCCTGCCGCCAGCTCGCGGGCCCGGGCGGCCCGCGCGACGGGCTGCGCCGGGGCCTTCTCTGGCTGCGGGACCACTCGCGGCTCGGGAACGACGACGCCATCCTGCTGGGCGCCTCCACCCCGCAGCAGCTGCGCGACACCATGACCGTCCTCCGCGACGACCGGCTCGCCCCGGAGGAGGTCCGGCACGTCAACCAGGTGTGGTCCGCGACGCCCTCGTGCCTCGTCCCGGAGTATTGGTACTGAGCGACCCCGCCGCGCATCAAAGCAGGCGCCCCGCGCGCCAGAGGAGGAGGCGCACCGCGCGCCAGAGGAGGCGACCCGCGCTCCAAAGGAGACGCCCCACGCGCCAAAGCAGGGCGCGGAGCCGGGGCCACAAGGAGCGGGCGGGCTTCCTCAGGGGGGTGAAGTTCCCCTCCTCGTCAGGCAAGGGGAACACCCACTCAGAGGCGCGCTCGCGATCCCGCCCCCGCCGGACCCAGGAGCGGAAGAGCACCATGCCTGTCGCACAAGCGTCCTGTTGACAACGAGTTTTCACCTGGCGGGTACAAACTTCGGGTTCTTTTCGTACCCTAGCCGTTTCACGCTCTCCTGGCAACGCTCCTCGAAGTCCTCCTTGACGCTTTCGCGCTCCCAGCGCTTCACCCTCTGGCCCAGGCGGTTGTCGGGGAGTTCACCTTCCTCGTTGCGAGCCCTGTCACAGGACTCGTCGATGACGTTGCGGTGCTTGTCAAACACTTCATACACCACCTCGTTCGCATCTCTAGGTACCCACTTTCCGTTTTGGAGTATTTTGGCTCTGGAGTCTTTGAGGTTCGAAACGAACCAGTTTTTCCCACTTTCCGAACTGAAGTGAGTCCTCTCCACGAGGTCTTTGACGGCGTTGATCGGGTGGACCCTCAGAAGGTTTTCCAGGTCCTGCAGCGGAAGCGAAACCTCCTCAGTGCCGAAGTCCAGTGTCATGTTGACGGTGATGTTCGTCACGTTGTGTGAGTTGGTCACGTTGTGTGAGTTCGTCACGTTGTGTGAGTTCGTCACGTTGTGGTTTCCGTTCACGGTCGTCGAAGTTATTGAGGGTAGGCTGTATGACGAAGAAGCGACTTCAGACAAGAACTTTGAGGGAGCCCGTGAGCCCGTTCTTTTTTTTGGGGGGGGGGGACCACCACGCTCCACGCTGAGTTCCTCTCTTTACATCGACACCGGGGGCCTCTTTGAGTACCTTGCACCGAAAAGTACTAGGTCGTGACTTTGTGACTCGGTTACAGGCAGTAGTGTACAACACCTGGCCTCACTGAGCAGCAAAGACTCCACCACACAGTGTTAACCGGTGGCCCGGTACTCGATCAGTGAATACCGTGCTTTGCGTACGTACAGATGGCGGGACTCGTCGAGCTCTTCCTCGAGTGCGGGGGAGAGGCGCTGCTGGACTGCGGGGACAGGAAAAGCCTCCGCAGCACGAGCTCAGCCGTCGCCCAGGCCATCCGCGCACGGTTCGTCCTCACGGCTCGGGAGGGTCCTCCTCCCAAGAGGGTGTGCCGGGGGAGCGCGCGTCTAGTCGGTTTCCGCGGACATCCGCAGCACCTGGGCTTCGTGGCCCGCTACTTCTCAGGAGAGTTCGAGGAGGTCGACGTCCGAAGGAAGTCCACCGACGACACCTCTTTCCAGGCGCGCTGCTCGCCATCCGCCTTCTCACGCGTGCTCTTCGGCGGGAGCCGCCTCAGGACGCTTACGTTCTCCAACTGGGATCTGGTTCCCCCGCGGGCGGAGCAGCTCTTCTGTGAGGCGCTGGCCGCAGCCAAGCTCCGAGACCTCCGGACGCTGATGCTGCCTGTCCACTCGGACGCCGACTTTCTGGAGCAGCTCGTCCGAGGAGCCCCCGAGCTGGAAACGCTGGAGCTGGGCTTCGTGGATGACCCGTTCCTGCTGCACCGGCTGCGGAGGTTGCAGAACCTCTCGGTGGTCTTGGAGTCCGCCGAGGCGCACGACCGGCTCAAGCTCGCGCTCGAGAAGCGCGCCGAGCCGCTGCACAGGCTCAGGGTGGAGTACGGCGGCGACGACGACGTCCACCACCGCATCTGGGCTGCGCGGAGACTCGTCGTCGTTACGGGAATCATCTGCGAGCCGGAACCTCGCGTCCTCCCGGAGCTCCAGAGATTAGTCGTAGACTCGTGCGCCGTTGAACACTTCCGCCCCAAACTCCCGAACGTCGAAGTCATCTACTCCGACAGCGAGGACTTCACCGACCGGTGGGCCGGGGAGGCGGTCCAAAACTGCCCGAAGCTGAAGCGGATGATAGTGTCGTGGCACCACGACTGCTTCGGGCTCCGGTCCGCCGACAACGACCACCCGTACCACGACGGCCCCTGCTGCTACCACCCCTCCAAGGACGCCTGGGAAGTTTGCTCGGAACCGTGCAACTCTTTCTTCGACCTGCTTTAGGGACCGTCGGAACCAGTTTCGCTGCCTGTTTTTCCAAACCACGACGACGTATCTTGTCCCGCAGCAGCGTTGAAGGGTGGCTGAATTAACGGAACTGGGAGGTGAAGGTGTCCCTGGACTGTACGGAGCACCGCGACTACGACCTGTACGACGAAACCGTCGATCGCGGGGAGTGTGGGAAGGAGCGAGCCAGGGGTGTGCCTGTTCAGAAACGAAGCGCCTACTACTTGGGCAAGCAAGTTACGGGGCACCCCGTCCACGGAGGCAGATCGCTTTCAAGACCGGGTGCCCCGTTTTTTGGGAAGGCCTCAGAAGTAGACCGTCTGTGTCAAAGCCGGGTCGAGGTTGCCACCCTCCTCCAGGAGCCACGGCAGGCAGCTTCTGACGTAGGCGGCCACTTTCCAAAGAACCTCCCGACCGGCGTCCGTCAAACAGTAGAACACGACGCCCTGTCGCTCACGGCGGACACAGAGAGGTCGGTCTTCCCCCAAACGGCCGTTGACCCGGAAGACGAACGTACGAGCCCGCCCACACCCGGCCTGGTGGGCGATTAGCTCCAGTCTCTCTGGATCGTCCTCGTGGTCGCTGGTCTCGTCGAACTCCCCCAGGATCGCCGTGTTGGTTTTTTCGGAGAAGTGGAAGTAATCTGGCCGGGGATCGCTCATCTTCTTGCGCTTTCCGCACAGCTTCGACAAGACCGTCTCGTCGAGCACCCGACGGAGTGAGGTCAGCGCCGGGACCAGCTTCACGAGCTCGTAGTAGAACACCTGCTCCGCCCGGATCACCAGGTCCTTCTTGAAGCCGT
>Ga0214917_10001854_pt1 | contig 26732 bp, 22 predicted proteins | sample LL_1208_BB_MetaG_FD_177983 | JGI IMG/M metagenome (GOLD analysis project Ga0214917, IMG submission 177983) | Freshwater microbial communities from Lake Lanier, Atlanta, Georgia, United States - LL_1208_BB | ecosystem: Environmental > Aquatic > Freshwater > Lake | place: USA: Georgia | collected... | reverse complement strand
GCCGTCCAGAGTGCTGGTCCCCCTGCCGATTTCGTCGAGAATGACCAGACTGTCGGCCGTGGCATTATGGAGAATCATGGCCGTCTCGTTCATTTCGACTAAGAAAGTGCTCTGTCCGCGGGCCAAATCATCCCCCGCCCCAATTCGGGTAAAGATCCTGTCCAAGATCGGGAGTTCGGCGGAACTTGCCGGCACAAACGATCCGGCCTGTGCCAGCAAACAGATCAAGGCGGCCTGACGAAGATAGGTGCTTTTCCCAGCCATGTTTGGGCCGGTCAGAATCATTAGTGTCCCCTGATCCCCGCCAAGAATCAGATCATTCGCCACAAACGCTTCCGCACTGCCCGCAAGAATCTGTTCCACCACGGGATGTCGTCCCCCCTGAATGACAATCCTTCCATTCTTTTTCATCGTCGGACGCACATACCCCCAACGTCGGGCTGTCACAGCCAGACCCGCCAGGGAATCCAAACGGCCAATCGCTTCCGCGGTTGCCTGAAGGGTGGAGATCCTTCCGAGAACCCTGTCGCGCAACTGGCCAAAAAGTCTCAACTCCCTTGCCAGCGCCTTCTCTTCTGCCCCAAGAATCTTCGATTCCATCTCCTTCAGTTCGTTTGTCACATAGCGCTCGGCCTGCGCCAAGGTCTGCCTTCTTTCATACTCCTTGGGGACTTGATCAAGATTCGTCTTGGTGACTTCGATCCCATAACCGGAGATCTGGTTGAAGCGGATCTTTAGACTCTTGATTCCCGTCCGCTCAATTTCTCTGGCCTGCAGTTCCGCAATCCAATTGCGCCCTTCCCGCATGGCCTTGCGAAATTGATCGAGCTCCGGATCATAGCCATCCCGGATCATTCCCGCTTCCCGAATCAATGCCGGAGGTTCATCAGCCACGCCCCGAAGCAGTTCCTCCACCAAACTCTTCTCAACTTCAATGTCCTTGGCCAGCTCATGATTCAGATTTCCCGGAATCTTGGCTGCGATTTTCTTTAATTCCGGCAAACCTTCCAATGAGATTCGAAGAGACAAAAGATCTCTCGCCGAGCCCGCTCCTCCTGCCAATCGCCCGACCAATCGGGATAAATCCCGAACTTCCCGAAGTGATTCCCGAAAATCATCCAAGCAGCCGGCATCTTCGAGAAACCCTTCCACTGCTTCGTGCCGAGCCGTGATCTCTTCGAGATTCCTAAGCGGTCGGATCAGCCAAGACCGGATTTCCCTTCCTCCCATCGCCGAAATAGTCTGGTCGATCGCGCGAATCAAGCTGGTGTTGGCACCCGACGAGGTGGAATCGAGGAGCTCAAGATTCCGCTGCGTAGCCGGATCAAGGCGTAAGGTGTCCTCATTCGAAAATGGTCGTGGCGCCTGGAGATGTTGTGCCGCCCCTTTCAGGGTTTCAGTCCAATAGCGCAAAAGAGATCCAGCGGTTCCCACGGCCGGCCCCATTCCCCCGCAACCAAATCCGTCCAGGCTCTGGACCCGGAAATGTTCGCACAGGATTGTCTTTCCGGAGTCCTCCTCCAGCATCCAATCCGGAATCCGCGTCAAAGCCGTGCCGGCTTCGACCCAATGCCCCACCCCTTTTTCCTCCTCGGAAAGAAGAACCTCGGCCGGGCAGGCGCGCCGAAGTTCCTCCCGGCAGGCCGCTTCGTCCACCGGTTCCGACAAGCGAAGTTCACCGGTCGTTGCGTCGAGCAGGGCAAATCCCCATTTTCGTTTTTTTTCATCGCCCCGCCGTACAGCAGCCAGCCAACGAGGGAGCTTTGGATCTGAAAGCTCGATCCCTACGGCACAACCGGGACTTAAAATTCGGCGAATGGATCGTTCCACCATTTGCCCGCTTCGTACTTCCCCGACCTGCTCGCAGAGGGCGACCCTCCGACCTGCAGCTAGGACCTTGGTCACGTATCCCTCTGCCGCATGATAAGGCAAGCCGCACATGGGAACTCCGTTTCGCTTGGTCAGAGTCAACCCCAGCAACCGAGCCCCCTCCTGGGCATCCTCAAAGAAAAGTTCATAAAAATCACCTAAACGGAAAAAGAGTAACGCATCCTTGGGCGCTTGCGAGCGAAGCCCCTGATACTGCCTCATCATCGGGGTGACTGCTTCTGCCATCCTCCCGTTTTCCCTCACTCCCGCCGAAATCTCAATCCGCAGGGATCAAGTTGTCCACACCACCTTCCTCTCCGAGGAAAAGAGCCAGATTAATCGATCACGGGAACACCATTCCCCATGGCCCAAGGAAGTTGAGTGGCTCGAACAATGCCGAGTTTTCGATAAACCGACTTTCGCTGGTTTTTAATTGTGCCCTCAGTGGTTCCAAGTTTTTTGGCCACCTGTTTCGCAGAAGATCCCTTGACGAGCAGTTGAGCCACCTCCATTTCTCTTCGGGTAAGAGCCTGCAAGCCGACATCCGATCGGGCTTTTCGAAGAGCCGCAGTTACCGACGGAGTATCTGCCTCGTGACCATCAAAAAGCCGCTCCAGTGACGCTTTCCAATCCCCGGGACCATCTTGCCAATCCAACAAACCATGAGCTCCCCGCTCCTGCCACCAAAGAACCGTTGTCGGGCTAAAGGCATCCCCATACACCACCGGAGTGATCTTTTTCTTATTGGAAACGATTTTTTTATCAAAGGGAAGCAGACGGGACGAAAGGAGCGCAACACATCCTCGGGAAGCCACAAGATTTAACTTCTCGTATGCAGAAATACATTCGGCTTCACATTTAAATTCACGGGTCAACCAGTCCATCAAAAGCGAACGAATCGCCGCCCTCTCCTCAAGGACAATCAGTAAGATCGGTTTTTTATCATCCCCAACAGCCTGTATCAGTTGGTCAGATTGATCCTGTAACTTGGTTAGTTGGTTTTCCACGATCTGTGTATCTTTGCTCTATTTATATCTAATTAATCCTTCCCCTTCATAATTTAACAATAACTTGGTGACGAGCGGTCAGAAAACAGTGACAAACGGGCTGACAGCAACTGTTTTTTAATTCACAATAATAAAAGTGGCGCAACCTAAACGCTCTTCCTTATTCAATTCACCTGACTTTTTCGGAATACTTATTACCGGCGGAAGTCAGTTTGTTTTGTCGTATTTAACGCTGTATATCGAGAGCGTATACCCTGCTTGGTCGGCTCCGTTCTGGCCCGCCTCAGGAGTTGCTTTGGCGGCTTGCCTTTTGAGAGGTCCTTGGATGCTTTTGGGCGTCTATATCGGATTAATAGCACCCAATTTCATGCTTTGGTCGGTTTCACCCCGATGGATCGGCTTGGTCTTACCTTTGGGAAATGTGCTGGAAACGGCTCTGGCTTGGTACCTACTGAGAGTTTTGATCAAAAGGTTCGATTTCAGGCTAACTCGCGTATCCGATGTGGGAACTTTTCTGGCACTCGCTCCCTGGATTCCTGCTGCATTGAGCTCACTTTTTGTTCAGACCTGCCTTTATTGGAGCAAGGTTATCCCGCCTGAAAGATATCCCAGCGAGCTCCTGATTTTTTGGCTTGGAAATGCCACCGGAATTATGGTCGTAACACCGCTGATATTAGTTTGGCGCGACTTTTTATTATTCCACTGGACCGGCCGAAGGGGCTGGCGAACAGTTTTTCTTCTTTCAGCACTGACGGTAGGCTTATTTCTTTTTCATTCTCACGAACTACCTAAATACATCCGCCTGTTCTCCGTGCTGGTCGTTCCCCTTGTTGCTTGGGGAATTTGGTCGACCGGTTTCCGTGGGGCTACGTTGATATGCCTTGTCGTCTCATTTGCCTACTTCGCATTGGATGTTCCAAACAGCCGGCCTATTTCCCTCCTTCTTAAAGAGAAGCATCTGCAGGCCGGAATTGGTTTTGCCACCGTTCTAAAAGTGGATGCTCCTCTCAATCGAGTTCTCCCACCTCCAACAATGATCGAGGATGTGTTGGAACAGATTGGCGTACTCACCACCCTTTGTCTGACTATTCTTCCCTTGGGCGCCGCTGCGGATGAACTTAGACGCAGGGGGGAGCAGGATGATTTAATTATGCAGGCTCTCGATGCCAGTTTTTGGTCATGGACCGGAAAAGATGGTTTGCGAATTCACAACCCGAAGGTGGGTAAACTGATTGGCCCCCATCCCCTGCTTTTTCAAGCCCATGTGCTCGCTGGAGAAATTAATGTGCCTTCTATCAACCCCCACGACCGGGAATATAAATCTTACTGGGCCGTAACGGAAGCAGCACCGAACGGGAATCCGCTGGTCGTCACCGGGATTCTTCAGGGCCAGAAAAAATCCACGGAACACATGGATTTGAAAAACAATTCCGAAATCGATAACTTAAAGATTCAAGCTCTGAGAGCCCATCTAAACCCCCATCTGATCTTCAACTGCCTGACCGGACTAAGAGGCATGATCAAATCCAATCCGGAACTTGCCTGTAATTTCACTAATCACTTGGCGCGTTTTCTCCGTGCCGTAGTAGACTCCCAAAGCAGTACATTGATCTCTCTCACCCATGAAATTGAGATCAGCTTAGACTACGTTGCACTGGAATCCATGCGGGGGAAAAAGATCAACCTCGTATATCAAAAACAAGGGCAGGAAGATGAGATTTTTCTCCCTCCCCTCTCCCTTGTCACCTTGCTTGAGAACGCTGTCAAACATGGTCAGACCAATGATTCAAGGGGGATGAGCATCGAATTGGACATTCAAAAGAATCATTCCGGCATAGTTATCATCACCCTAAGTCATGGGGGCATGATCCAGGATAAAGGGAAAGGCCATATGCCGGGTGGACTTTTCCTCCTGAACCAGCAGTTAAAGTCCGTTCATCATCCGCTCTCAAGCGTCAAACTGCTTCAACCCTCCGCCAATCGTGTGGAAGCCAGGATGGAACTGAAACCCGTGCTTTTTTCATGAACAAGATTCTCCGTGTCATCCTGATTGATGATGAAGAATATTGCCGCATCGATCTTACTGAGGCTCTGAAGAAAATGCCGAATATCAAAATCATAGCCGAGGCAAGCAACCCTCAAGAGGCGGTCAATCTAATCAGACAACATTCTCCAGATTTGATCTTTCTAGATCTTAACCTCCAGGGAAAAAGCGGATTCCAAATTCTATCCGAGATTCCGGAGACTCCCTCCGTCATAGCCGTCACAGCCTTTTCCGAGCATGCCGTCGAGGGTTTTTCACTCGAAATAGCTGATTACATTCTTAAGCCTGTCGAAGAAAGAAGACTCCAAAAGGCCATCGTGCGAGCTCGTGAGGATATCGAGCAGAAAGCCCTCAAGAAAGCCCCCTTGCTAGAATTGGAAATCAACGGAAAATCCAGCAGCATTCCCATTCAGGAAGTCTATGCGGTAAAATCAAATCAAAACTATGTCGAGATTCACTCCTCTCGTGGCACGGGGTTGATTCGCTCAACTTTCACCAATCTTATCGAGAGATTTCCGCAGAACTTCATCCTAGAAATATCCCGCGGTCATGCCCTTGCCCGACATCAGGTCAATGGATGGCGCCGGGATAACTGGGGCCATCTTCTCATAAGCCTCAAAACAGGAACAGAGTTCATGGTCTCTAAACGGTTGCAAAAAGAAGTATTAAAGCATCTCAGCTGAATTTTTAAAACGGATGCATCTTACTGATCGGAAGTGCTTTGCATATATTTTATTGAGCCGATTCATTCTCGATTACTTTTTTCATTTAAGGTGCGCGTCTCTTGACTTGAGCTATATTAGAAAGATGCGCTTTAGGAAATGCCATAAGTTCGCTGGGCTTGCTCTCCTTCTTTGTATCCTGCCCTCGATTGTTTTTTCCAATCCACTCAAACCAAAGTCCGGAAGTGAACCCACCGCGATACTGGTCCAGAAATTACTTCAAGATCATCATTTTGCTGGGAAACCTCTTACGGAGGAAAAAGCCAAGGAATGGATCAAGAATTATATGGAGTCACTCGACTACAATCACGCCTTCTTTCTGGCCAGCGACTTGCAGGCATATCAAAACACCTACGCTCCACAACTAGCTCAATTGACGCAGCAGGGAAATATTCTCCCTGCTTTTGAAATCTTCGCCGGTTTTAATGATCGGGTCCGGGATCGCCTCGCCTGGATCAAGAAACGCCTCCTCCTGCCCTTTGATTTTACGGCAGACCAAAGTTACGAAATCGATCGAACGAAGGTAGGCTGGCCCGCTGATCGGGCCGCAGCCGATGAACTGTGGGAACGACGCCTGAAATTCGATGTTTTACGCGAAAAACTTGCTGGAAAAACAAAGCTCGTCAAAGAGAAGAAAAAGACGGACGAAGATCCGCTCGTCACTGTCACCAAAAGGTACGACCGCCTCATCAAGAATCTTGAGGATTACGACAGCGAGGAGATCACCCAAATGTACCTTACCTCACTCGCCTCGCTCTATGACCCCCACTCCAGCTACATGAGCCCATCTACCTTAGAGGATTTTTCTATTGGAATTAAACTTGCCCTTTGCGGAATCGGCGCAGTCCTTTCCTCGGAGGATGGTTACTGTGTCATCAAAGAACTGGTGCCGGGAGGTCCTGCCGATCTCGATGGCCGATTAAAGGTGGGCGACAAAATCATTGGAGTGGCTCAGGGGGAAAATGCGTTTGACGACATCGTGGACATGAAACTACGCAACGCCGTAAAGAAAATCCGGGGACCTAAAAACACTCTGGTCCGCCTTCAGGTCGTTCCAGCCGGTAGCAATGCCGGAGAACAGAGAGAGGTTCAAATCACCCGGGATGAAGTAAAATTGGCGGCCCAACAAGCGACCGCATCCGTTTACGATATTCCCCGCTCGGGAGGAGTGACGATCCAGCCCATCTCTCTTACAACTGAAGCCTCCCCAGCCAAGGAAGATCCAAACAATCCGTGGCTCCAAAAAGTAATCGCGTGGCTCCAAAAAGTAATCGATCGCGTGCTCGCAAAAAAAAGTATGCCTGAAACACCTTCCCCCGCCAAGGACACCCCCCTCCTCCCAGCCCATCCATCCGAGGCATGGAGGATTGGAGTCATCGATCTCCCCAGCTTCTACGGGGAAGTCGGCGGAACGGAATCCTCAGCCAGCGGGAACGGAGCCACTCCCCGTTCCACATCGCAGGATGTAGAAGTTCTACTGAAAAAACTGAATCAGGCAAAGGTCGATGGAGTGATTCTGGATCTCAGGAAAAACGGGGGTGGACTGCTGGATGAAGCCGTCACCATGACAGGTCTTTTCATCGACCAAGGCCCCGTGGTTCAGGTCCGAGATAGCAAAGGTACCGTGATCCAACGGACGGATGATACCCCAGGACAAGTTTATCAAGGCCCCCTTCTTGTTTTAACGGGCCGACGAAGTGCCTCCGCCTCGGAGATTGCCGCCGGAGCCCTTCAGAATTACGGTCGCGCACTGATCGTAGGAGAGAAAAGCACACACGGGAAAGGCACGGTGCAGGCTGTCGTCGAATTGGGGAGATTTTTAAAACAGAACTTCGACAAGACCCAGCCTCAGGCTGGGGCAGTCAAACTTACGATCCAAAAGTTTTATTTGCCCAATGGACATTCCACACAGAATCGCGGGGTGGTCCCCGACATCTCCATTGCCTCTCCTCTGGATTACATGAAAATCGGGGAGTCGGATCTACCGAATGCCCTCCCCTGGGACGAAATCGGCCCGAGCCGCTTCCGGGCCTCCTCCATCGATCCATCGGTGAAAAGCATTCTTGCGGAAAAGTCCAAAGAACGTGTGGCAGAGGACAAGGCGATGGATTTTTTGAAAAGGGATATCGAAAAGGTCAAATCCCGTATCGAATCAGGAGTTATTTCTCTAAATGAATCAAGCCGGTTAGATGAAAAGAAAAAAGAAGATGCTCGAAACGAAGAGCGTAAAAAAATTGAAGAGGGCATCACTTCGACGGCGAAGCCTAAAGCCCGGCTAGTCATTGATGATAAAAAAGGGGTCATTCTTTCCGAAAAAGATCCCAAGAAGAAAAAGCCTACTCTTGAAGAATCAGCCGACGGCGAGTCGGAAGATATCACTGATGCAGTAGATCTGGCCGAAGCTTTTGAACTAGAGGAGGCGCTCCGGATCATGGGAGATTGGCTCAATCTCCAGTCAGCCCGCGAACGGACGACCGTGGCCAAAGATCACCCCAATGCTCCTGCAACGACCGTAAAATAGACCATGGCCCGAACTCCATCTACCCAACGCCTACCCATCGGGTCTGCAGCCCCTTCATTCAGTCTTCCAGATGCCCTAGGCAAGATATGGACGCTCAGGGAACTGGCCGATGGGAAACCCTTGGTCGTTGTTTTTGCCTGCAATCACTGCCCATATGTGATTCATGTACGAAGCGCGCTCGGAGCAATGGCGGGGGAACTCCAGCCACAGGGCGTATCCTTTGTCGCCATCAATTCCAATGATTCCCTTCAATATCCGGACGATGCACCGGAGAAAATGCCTGCCTTCGCCAAAGAGGCAGGATGGACTTTCCCTTATCTCGTCGACGCGAAGCAAGAAGTTGCCCACCAATGGCACGCTGCCTGTACACCCGATTTCTTCCTTCTGGATGCTGCAGGAAAACTTGCCTATGCGGGTCAATTTGATGAAAGCCGCCCTAAGAGTGAAATCCCCGTTACCGGACAAGATTTGCGCAGGGCGATCGAAGCGGTCCTATCAAATAAACCCATTCCCTCACCCCAAATCCCCAGTTTAGGCTGCAATATCAAGTGGAAGCCGGGCAACGAACCCAAGCTCTAATCGGTTGAAAGAGGCGCCCACAATGGAGCCCTTCCTTCATCTTAAGCCGGCAGGAAGCAAGATCAAAAATGTTTGGGCGACCAAAAGACTCGTAAGGTAGAAAAAAGCCGCCTCCTCCCAAGGCATCACTCCCCCAAGCTTCCATCCCGTAATCTGCTTTTCATCGAAGAACCAAATCCCCTTTCCAATCGCATACCAGTCCGCCACACAAAGATAGGTTCCAATCCCCAATGTCGGGACTAAAACCTGTAGCCAGTAAGCCTGAAGCATGGGGCCCGCCACGATCCACTGAAGAAGAACAACGGGCACAAACCAGAAAAACAGGTGCCAGGCGTAATGCACCCGGCGATCGCGATTCGGCCATTCCTTGAAGGCAATCCCGCATGCGGCACATGCGATAAAGAGCACCGCCAAATGGCGTAAAACTTGCGGCTCACCAATCCACCGAGGGGGAGGAGCCCCCTGAGGGGGCGCCAACCAACGTAGAAAGGTCCAACTAAGGAGCATCACCTCGACAGACTGGATCACAAAAAAGGCGTACTCCTCAACCGGAAGCTTGCCGATTCTGAACCAAATCCGTTCAGGAGGAAAATCCCAGATCCTTTTGGCAACAGCCCAGTTGTCCCAAGGCGAAGTAAAAGCCACCACGATCCCCAGAATGCCTACCATGGCCAAAAGCATCTCACCTGGCCAGATCCCTCTCCCCGACACGAAGAAAAGAAGGACGAGGAGTGGAAGATTAAAGATCAGATGGAACCTAAAATAACTCATATGGCACCTATCGGTTTCCTCCCTCCCACCTCCAAGCGCAAGCATGTTATTTCACCCGCCCTGACTTTCCTCTAAACAGGAGTTGATGAATGTCCTTGTGATCAGCGGTCCGGCCTCGATCTATTTGGATCCTGCCCGGAAGATCCTCAATCAATCCACCGGAAGAACCGGAGTGACAATCGCTGACATTCTCCAAAAAAACGGGTTCTCAGCAACTCTCTGGCAGGGAAAAGAAGCGTCTTGGCCATTGCCTTCTGGCATCCGGATTTCAGCCGAATTCCGGACAGTCCCCGAACTCCAGTTCCTTTTGGGCAAAAGTGATCTGGCCCAATTTCATGCCATCCTCGTTCCCGCTGCCTTGCCGGATTATGCCCTGAAATGCACCCGGGACCTTCAAGGCGGGGTATTGCCAGAAGGAAAATGGCCGGGATCCCTGCCTGGATTGCAAATCGAGCTCACCCCAGGGCCCAGGATTCTTCCCATACTTCGGGATTATGCCCCGAAAGCCAAAATCATCGGCTGGAAGTGGGAGACACAAGGGGACATGAAGGAGATTAGGAAAATCGCCGAAAAACAGATCCAAACATGCCGCACGGACGGATGCGTACTCAATGGGCCAGCCTACGGGGACGGTTACCTCTTGGTCACGGCTGGTGGGGATTCCCTGCCCTGCCCCACGGCTGCTGAACTCGGGCATGCCTTGGCCCGATACCTGAAAAGCTGATTCGCGCTACAAGACGTACAAGATGGAATAGAGAAAAATCCAGACCACATCGACGAAATGCCAATAATACCCGGTCAGTTCCTCAAAGGCATGCGAAGGATCTGGAGCCTGACCTGAGAAAAGCTTCATCTGGCGCAACCCTGCCCGCGCGACAGTCACTAGAATCGCAAGGAATCCCAAAAACACGTGCAGGCCGTGAAAGCCGGTCATGGTGAAAAAACAGGACCCATAGATTCCGTAGGAATTAAACCACATCCCCTCTTCCTTGAGGTGCATCCATTCCCAGCCTTGGACACCAAGAAAGATAAAACCAAAAAGAGCGGTCAAAAGATAACCGATCAGCCCGCTTCCCCCCTTCCGCATCCTCGATTCACCCCAATGATACGTTAGACTACTCGAGAGAAGGATAACGGTATTGATGATCATGACCCAATTCAGGAAGGTTGGCGGAATTTTAACCCCGATTTCAGGAGCCCCGGGGGGTGGCCAATTTCCGGGCCCTTGGGCGATCCGAAGGACAATGTATCCACCAATCAACCCGGCAAAGAGCATGGCTTCAGAGGCCAGAAAGACGAGCATTCCAAACTGAGCCAAAGTAAAGCGAGGGCGAGCGGTCGAAACCGGAATCTCTCCATGGGTGGCAATGGCCGATGTGCTCATAAGAGAATTTTTTTAGGGTTGTATCGGTTCCTTGGCGATAATGAAATACATCCAGAAGGCCGTCATGGCCACAGTAACGAGAACAAGAATCGCCAATAACCGTAGATTCGATTTTTGCAGAGGGGTCATGATCATCTTGAATCGGCCACCAGAAGAATCAAAAGTAGCGGCAAATAGAAAATGGATCCAAGAAACAAATTCCGAGCCGAAATCATTGTGGGCCTCCAAGCAAACCCCGCCGCCAGCAAGGCATACCCGACACCAAGCAGAACGGCTCCACATCCATAAATGGGACCGGCTGCCTGAAGAAGTACGGGCCAAATGGACGCGGCAATCAGAGCCAGACAATAAACAAGAGAAACGAGTCCGGTGATCCTTCCTTTTTCATCCGAGCAGGGCAACATTCGAAATCCCGCGCGTCGGTAGTCCTCCCGATGCCTCCAAGCAATGGCCATGAAGTGAGGGATTTGCCAAAGAAAGAGAATCAAAAAGAGAGCCAAGCCTTCCCTCCCGATTCTCCCACGTCCTGCCACAAACCCGATCAGAGGAGGAATCGCCCCAGGCACTGCCCCAACCAAAGTGTTCAATACCGACCACCGCTTCATCGGCGTATAAACAAAAAGATACAAGGCCATCGTGGCTGCCGCCAAAAAAGCCGCCGGAGCATGAACCCCGAAAAAAAGAACACCGAGCCCCAGTCCGGCCATGCCCGCCCCACCCACGAGGGCTTCATCTGGACCAATCCTTCCCCCAGGGAGCGGACGCTGCGCCGTTCGCTTCATCTTCGCATCCAAATCCCTCTCGATCCACTCATTCAGGGTTGCCGCGGATGCCGCCACCAAGGAGGTCCCCACCAGCGTGAAAAAAGTTCTCCATGGATCAAGCTTCCCACCGGAGCCGCAGTACAACCCCACCAAGGTCGTCAGCAAAACAAGAAGACTTAGCCTGGCTTTGGATAATTCGGACCAATCCTGAATCCATGCTCGGAATCCCACCCGACAGGAAGCCGAAGGGATGACTGCTTCCTCCATGGGGTTCATGCGTCCCCCAAAGGTTGAATTCGCTGGAGGAAAGAGCTCTGCGTCATGTCCCCCGAGGCCGGGCTCATCGTCCGATACGATGCCAAGCCCAACAGCCAGCCTGTGAGGGTTAATCCTGCCCCGATCAAAACATGCAGAGTAGCCAACTCAGGCAAACGTCCGCTCCAGATGATGGAAACCCCAAAAAGAACCTGCGACAGGGCCAGAAGAACCCAAAAAACGACTCCGCGCTTCCACCATGAGGGCGTCGAAGATGAGCGAACACTCCACAGAGCACCCCCCAAGATACCGGCCGCCGCCAGAATCCCCAAAGAACGATGCAAGATTTGCCCAAGGATCAGGATCGGTGTCGTCGCGGGCCATTGCAGCTTTTCAGCGCGAAACTGGTTGATATGAGAAAGAGTCACGGAATCCCAAAAGGGCGGAAACCATTCGCCATAAACTTTTGGAAAGTCCGGAACAGAAAGAAAACCAGGCCCTCCATGCCGCATCCATGCGCCAAGCACGGTCTGCAAAAAAACAATCCCAGTAAAAAACCAAACCATACGACTCCGGTTCAATGCATCTTCATCCCCTTTTCCAGGCTTTCCCCAAAATTTGGAAAGCACCAAGGCCAGACTTCCGGCCGTGAGCAAAAAAAGCTGGGCCAAACATCCGTGGAGGAGCCCAAGGACCCAGGAGGCCTGAATCACCCGTTGCCCCCCTAAAATGCCCTGCAGAACAACCAGGAGTGAAGCAGCTAAGGCGAGCCGTCGAGCCAAGCCAGAAGGCTGGAACATCCATACGAGCACAGAAACGCCAAGAGTGATCAGTCCTACGCCAGATGCCACCAAGCGATGAGAGTGCTCGAGAAAAACCATGGTAGAAGTGGTCATCTTGGACCAGGGATAAATGAACATGTTGTGCCCGAAAGTGGACGGCCAATCTGGTACAGCCATGCCAGCCACTTTCGTAGTGACCTGCCCACCTAAAGTAATCAGGAAAAGGATGGAACCAACAAGGAAGCAGGCTGCCCGAAAATCAGGTCGCAACGCCAGTCGTGAACTCATCCCGTAGGAACCGATCGTCGCACCGGTGCCGCACCATGAATCGATTCCGATGTCGGAGGTTCATTCTGCATGATGAAATCCCGGGGATGTCCTGGAACGCTGTAATCGTACGCACCCCGATAGACGGTAGGGGTTACGGCGAAATTTCCGTGTCCGGGAGGCGAAGCGACGGTCCATTCCAAGGTGGTACCCTCCCACGGATTGTTTCCCGCCGGAGCACCATGCTTGAGGCTTCGGAAAAAGTTCCATAGGAAGATGAACTGCGAAAAACCAAGTCCGATCGCCGCAAGAGTGATAAACTGATTGATCGGTTGAAGGGCACGCAGGTGTTCGTAGGCGGTTGGATCAGCGATTCTTCGCATCATGCCTCCGAGGCCCACATTGTGCATGGGAAAGAAGCACAGGTTAAAAAAGACGAAGGTCAGGACAAAATGAATTTTTCCAAGAGTCTCGTCGAGCATCCGTCCAAACATCTTCGGGTACCAAGTGTAGATCGAGGCGAAAATAGCGAAGATACTTCCCCCAAAGAGGACGTAGTGAAAATGCGCCACAATGAAATAAGTGTGGTGCACAAAAATATTCACCGGCGTGGAAGCCATAAAGATTCCGGAGAATCCGCCAATCACAAACATTGCAACGAACGCCAGGGCATTGAGCATGGCGGAGGTGAATCGGATGGAGCCACCCCAGATCGTACCAAGCCAGTTAAACGTTTTGATCGCGGAAGGTACGGCAATCACCATTGTCGAGACGCCGAAAGCGGCCGAAAGGACCAAATTCATTCCGGAAACGAACATGTGGTGCCCCCAGACAATAAAACCAAGAAAACCAATGGCGAACATCGCGAAAACCATCGCTTTATAACCAAAAACAGGTTTGCGACTAAAAATGCTAAGGACGTCGCTGGCCATGCCCATCGCAGGGAGAATCAGGATATAGACCTCCGGATGGCCGAAAAACCAAAACAGATGCTGCCACAGCAGGGGTTGCCCCCCCTTGGCCGGATTGAAGAAGCTGGTGCCAAAATTCAGATCGAGAATCAACATGGCCCCGGCGGCTGAAAGAACCGGAACGGCCAAAAGAAGCAGAAAAGCCGTGATAAAAAGCGCCCAGACGGTGAGAGGGAGTCTGAAAAACCCCATTCCCGGCGCCCGCATGTTCACGATGGTGGTGATATAGTTGAATGCCCCCATGATGGAGGCGAGTCCGTTGATAAAAATTCCCGTCGCCCATAGGGTTTGCCCCAACTTGGTTCCATTATAGGCAGCGACGCTGCTGAGGGGCGCGTAAGAGGTCCATCCTCCTGCGGCTGCTCCGCCTGCAACAAAAAAGCCGGCCAGCATGACGAACCCAGAAAGCAAATAAACCCAGTAAGACAATTCATTGACCAAAGGGAAAGCCATATCCCCCGCCCCAATTTTAAGAGGGATGAGGTAGTTGCCGAAGGCTCCGATCAGCAACGGCATAACCACCAAAAACACCATCACGGTGGCATGCATCGTAAAAAGCGCGTTATAAAACTGGGGATTAATGAACGGCAAGGAGATAGGATTGCCCACATCCCCGCTCGGCATCACCTGAGTCGAGGGGTAAGCCAACTGCCAGCGAAGCAAAAGAGCCATGCCTCCACCGATAAAAAGAAAAGCCAAGGAGGTGAAGAGATACTGCAAACCAATGATCTTATGATCCAGCGACCATAGATACTTCTTCCAACCGGAGGGTTCTTCATGCCCGTGGACGTGAGTTGCTGAATGTAAGGTTGCGGTGCTCATGACGAATCCTCCTTAGCGACCCGCCATCACCACAGGAACCGTGGAGGTTTCTTTGGCGGCGGTGGGTTGCGGTGCTTTTCCCTTGGCCCAAGTCTCGTATTCTCCTTGAGGCACAACGGAAAGTTTTCCAAACATTTTATAGTGGCCTTGGCCGCAGAGTTGGTTACAGGCGAGCTGGAATTGCCCGGTCTGCTCTGCCTTCAGCCAAACAAAGTCGTAAATCCGGCCAGGCACCATGTCCTGATACAGCCTGAATTCAGGAACATAAAAAGCATGAATGACATCCTTGGAGCCGAGATAAAGACGAATGGCTCGGTCGACTGGAAACACGAGCTCGCCATAAGTCGTGAAATCATCCAGCCCCGCAGGATCAGCAGGATCCACTCCAAAGGGGTTTTCCTTGGTGACGCTGGAAGCGGTCATTTTCGCCAGTTTACCGTCGGCTCCGGGGTATCGGACATTCCATCCAAACTGTTCTCCAATCACCGCCACAGGCAAAGCATCGGCAGGAGGAGTTTTCAAGCGCATCTGGGTCCACTGCTCGTTCCCATAAATGGCCAGAGCGAGGAAAATGAATACAGGAATTCCGGTCCAGATAACCTCCAAAGTGTTGTTGCCATGGCTATGAACTGCGGAAACGCCTGGTTTAGCCCGATATTTTACAATGAAGTAAACCATTACTGAGAAAACCGCCACGGCCGTTACTCCGGTCAAAATCAGAATCACGTAGAAAATAAAGTCGATTTCATGCCCGAACATGGTCACGTTGCGGGGCAACCACCAGACACTCGTCTGTCGGATTTCAGCTTGGGCGCTCGAGAGCATCCCCATCCCCAGGCACAAAAAGAACAAGGTTCGATGTCGGATCAGATTCAACATCCCCCTAGTGTCCAATGCTTCTAAAGGATTTCAACCCCATAGCGCATTTCGCAGACTTCCTTTGGTTATGGAAAACCGCAGTTTCATGATGTTCAGAGGGAAAATCCATACGTTAAGGAAACTAATACCCACCCCCCTACCCTTAATACTTCTAATGCTTTCTTGAAGCCACTGCCGGAAATCTCCAATTTCAAAATCCAACCTAAACAAAAGATAACCTGTTCTATTTTTTACCCCATTTTATCCATCCCCTCTAACTCATGGCCAATATTTTCCCCCGCTATACCAACTGGTTGCCCATCAAGATTCTTGTCTGTTTGGCAGTCGTGGTCGCTAGCATCGTTTCCGGAATGGCCTACTACTTCACTCCAAAATACACCCGGGTGGGATACCAACCCACCCAGCCCGTCGCCTTTGACCACTCTCTCCACGTGAATCAGCTCGGTATGGATTGCCGTTACTGCCATACGGGAGTGGAAAAATCCTCCCACTCAAATATTCCCTCCACCCAGACCTGTATGAACTGCCACACACAAATTAAATCCCTCAGTCCAAAGCTTGCCGCCGTTCGGGATTCGTGGAAGTCGGGTAACCCGGTTCCTTGGGTCCGCATTCACAAGGCACCGGACTACGTCTATTTCAACCACGCCGTCCATGTGAACCGAGGGGTTAGCTGCGTGGCTTGTCACGGTCATGTGAACCATATGGAGGTTGTCTACCACGCCAAACCTCACAGCATGGGATGGTGCTTGGAGTGTCACCGGGCTCCAGAAAATCACCTCCGCCCTCTCGACCAAATCACCAATCTCGACTGGGAACCTCCAGCAGGAACCACCCAGCGCGAGATCGGCGCAAAGTTCGTCAAGGAATGGAACGTCAACCCCCCGGTAAGCTGCAGCGGGTGCCATCGCTAAAAAATGAAACGTACTCTTCATCATCCCGAATCCAATGCAAACGGCCGCACCTACTGGCGCAGCCTGGGTGAGTATGCCCGCACCCCCGACTTCGAGGAGTGGCTTCATCGGGAGTTCCCCGCAGGGGCCGCCGAATGGGAGAATGATCCTCTTTCTCGTAGAAGCTTCCTCCGCCTGATGGGTGCTTCGCTGGCTCTGGCCGGCCTAAGCCTGACCGGTTGCCGTCGCCCGGAAGCCCATCTGGTACCCTTCACGCAATCTCCCGAGTGGGTGGTTCCCGGAAGAAAGATGTCCTTCGCCACAGCCCAACCTCGTCGCCGCGGCTCTATTCCTCTTTTGGCCACGACGTTTGACGGTCGCCCCGTGAAAATGGAAGGCAATCCTCTGCACGCCCTGAGCCTAGGTGCGAGCGATAATCATGCTCAGGCTTCGATTCTGGATCTTTATGATCCTTCTCGTCGCCAATTCATCACCCGTCATGGCAAGAAAGCCTCTTCCCAAGCGAGCGAAGAAGAGCTTCAAACAGAAATTAATCGCATCCGCACGGAATCGGCCTCGACTGCAGGCGCCTCCATGGCGTTTTTGGCCGATGAAACTCTTTCCCCTACCCGCGAAAGGCTTCGCGCCGAACTCCAGCGGCAATTCCCCCAGGCGACTTGGGCCACCTACGAACCCTTGTCCCCAGGACGCGACCTCGAGGCTTCCGCCATGGTTTTTGGAGCCAACACTGAATTCCGTCCCAACCTTTCTGCTGCCTCAACCGTCCTGTCCGTCGATTGTGATTTTCTCGGATCGGATGAAGGAGATCTCCTCGATACACGGGGCTTTGCTTCGGGACGACGGACACGCAAGCCCGGCGACAAAATGAACCGACTCTATGTGGTTGAACCGAGATTTTCTCTCACAGGAACCATGGCCGACCACCGCCTCTCACTTCGGGCAGGTGCCGCGAGCGCATTTCTCCTCGAATTGGCACGCCAGATCCGCGCCATCCGCCCTAGCGCAGAACTTAACAACATTCTCTCTCAGGCTCCCGACCTCCCTTTGCCTACCGGAGTTGATCCTGCCTGGATTCGTGAATGTGCCGCTGACTTGGTAACCAACGGCAGCCGTTCCCTCATCCTTGTGGGTCGCCGCCATTCCGTCGGCCTCCAGGCTCTAGCCCTTGCCCTGAACTCGTCGCTTGGATCGATTGGGACAACTCTTTTCGTTCAACCAAGATTGAGCGCGACTTCCTCTTCCCTCGATTCACTCGCCCAAAAGATCCGTGGTGGATCGATCCGGACTCTGGTGATTCTTGGGGGAGATCCGGCTTACAATGCCCCCACCGATCTCGATTGGCCTGGATTACAGGCTTCCGTCGAAACATCCATCCACCTCTCCCCTGTTTTTAACGCGACTTCAGCTCAGTCGACTTGGTTCGTTCCGGGGACCCATTATCTCGAATCCTGGGGAGACACCCTTGCAAGAGATGGCTCCTATCTCTCCATTCAACCAGCGATCCAGCCTCTCTGGGCCGGCGAAAGCCAACTGGATTTCCTTTCTCGTCTTGCCGGCCGTCCCAAACCGGTCGGGCCGGCCTTGATTCGCGAGACTTTCGCGGCCAAGACGAATCTGGCGGGAGAAAAACTAGATCAGGCATGGAATGATTTCGTCCGGGAAGGATTTTTACCGTCCACGCCCCCCCTCTCCACTATCCGCTCGGGTAACTTGGCCCCCTTGGCCGGTTTACTATCCCAAATGGAAGCAGCTTCACACGAAGAGTCCGCATCCTTAGAGGCCGTCTTCATTCATTCCGGCGCCGTGGATGATGGTCGCTACGCCAACAACGGATGGATGCAGGAATGGCCGGACCCCATGACCAAACTCACCTGGGATAATGCCATTCTTCTGTCCAAACAGACCGCTGAATCCCTGAATCTGAAAAATGAAATCATCAAAGGAATCCTTGTTGCAGACGTGGTCAAGGCCACCCTGGCAGGACAAACGGTCGAAGCTCCCGTGGTCATTGCCCCGGGACATGCGAACTTTGCGGCCAGCCTGCCTCTCGGATACGGACAAGACATGCTGGGCCCGGTGGCCAAAGGATCCGGATTCAACGCTTATCGGCTTCGTTCATCCAATACGGATTACTTGGGACAAGGACTCCAACTCAAGAAGACGGGCAAAACCATCCAATTGGCCGTCACGCAAGAACATCAGGTCATGGAGGGGCGTGATCTTGTCCGTGAAGCCACCGTGGGTGAATTTAACGAAAACCCAGGATGGGCCAAAAAAGTCGGCATGGATGCCCACATCCCTCCCAATCAAACTTTTTACCCGAATCCAAAACTCGATGGCCAGCACCAGTGGGCCATGGTGGTTGATCTATCCACATGCACCGGTTGCAACGCCTGCGTAACGGCCTGCACCGCCGAAAACAATATCCCCATCGTAGGGAAAGATCAGGTCATGAAGGGTCGCGAGATGCACTGGATCCGCGTTGATCGTTACTACACGGGCGAGCCAGAAACTCCCGAATCAGTCTCTCAACCGGTCGCATGCATGCAGTGCGAAAACGCCCCATGCGAAACCGTCTGCCCCGTCAATGCCACTGTTCACAATGAGGAAGGTCTCAATGTCATGGCCTACAATCGTTGTATCGGCACGCGCTATTGCGCCAACAACTGCCCGTACAAAGTCCGGCGATTCAACTTTTTCGACTACAACCAGCGGGCCTTGGATAAATTGTACTTGGGCCCGATCGCTCCGAAAGAAACCGCGGAAACGATCAAGCTACAGAAAAACCCGAACGTCACTGTCCGGATGCGTGGTGTGATGGAAAAATGCACTTTTTGCGTCCAACGTATCGAGGAAGCAAAGATTGGCGCCCGTGTCCGAGCCCGGGATTCTGCGGACACCAAGATCCCCACAGGGACTCTGCAGACTGCCTGCCAGCAAGCCTGTCCCGCAGACGCCATCGTCTTTGGAGATCTCAAGGATGAGAAAGCAGAGGTCGGCAAGCTCCGCGACCTCCCGCAGAACTACTCCCTTCTGGAATACCTGAACGTCCGGCCGCGTCTCACCTATTTGGGTCGCATCCGAAATCCTAATCCCTCCATGCCCGGAGCTAAAATGAGTTACATCCCTTCTCATGGCCACGGACAAAAACATGAAGAGGCGAAAACCGGACACACTTCCACAGAGAAACACAGCGGAGAGAGTCATCCATGAGAGCGGATAACTCCTCAGCCCAAGCCGCCTTTGCCGAAGCGTCTAACTACATCGAACGGCGTCCGTTAGTCGCAAATGACCGGCCTCTCAGCTGGATCACCGATCATGTCTGCCGAATTGTCGAGCAACCCGCCCCCAAATGGTGGTGGATCCTGACCATCGCAACGGGCGCGGTCGCGACGCTGGTTCCGGCAATGCTGACCTATCTTGTTTCGACCGGAGTCGGAGTATGGGGTCTGAATGTGCCTGTTTGTTGGGCATGGGATATCACCAACTTCGTTTTCTGGATCGGTATTGGTCACGCTGGAACCCTCATTTCCGCTATTCTATTTTTAACACGACAGAAATGGCGCACCTCGGTCAACCGATCGGCCGAAGCAATGACGATTTTTGCCGTGATCTGCGCCGGGATCTTTCCCGCCTTCCACGTGGGTCGGGTCTGGATGGCCTGGTTCTTGGCCCCCATCCCAAATGCGAACGCCATCTGGCAAAACTTCCGGAGCCCCCTTCTGTGGGACGTTTTTGCAGTATCAACCTACTTCACGGTATCCCTGATTTTTTGGTATTTGGGCCTCATTCCCGATCTGGCCTCCCTCCGCGATCGCGCCACCACCCGCTTCCGTCAGATGGCCTACGGCCTTCTTGCGTTAGGTTGGCGTGGATCCAACCGGCAGTGGACCCATTACGAAAAGGCGTATCTCGTTCTTGCCGGTATCTCGACCCCGCTTGTGCTTTCGGTTCATAGCGTGGTGTCCTTCGATTTCGCCACATCCATTGTTCCCGGATGGCACACGACCATCTTCCCTCCTTATTTCGTCGCCGGAGCAATCTTTGGTGGGTTTGCCATGGTTCTTACCCTCTTGATTCCTTTCCGGGAAATTTACGGTCTCCATGACCTCGTCACCGATAAGCACATCGACAACATGTGCAAAATCATTCTCCTGACCGGCTCGCTCGTCGGATACGCCTACTCGATGGAATTCTTTATTGCTTGGTATAGCGGAAACCCATTTGAAATCTATGCATTCACCAACCGGGCCTTCGGTCCTTATTGGTGGGCCTACTGGTCGATGATCACCTGCAACGTGGCCGCCCCTCAACTCTTCTGGTTCAAGTACTGCAGGCAAAATCCCTGGGTGGTACTCGCGATTGTCATGTTCCCGAATACTGGAATGTGGTTTGAGCGGTTTGTGATCATCGTTACCTCGATTCATCGGGACTTCCTCCCTTCATCTTGGGGTTATTTTTCTCCGACTTGGGTCGACATCACCCTTTTCATTGGAACGATCGGACTCTTTGTCTTCTTGTTCCTGTTATTCGTTCGATTCCTCCCGATGATCACCATGTTTGAGGTGAAGAACGTCACCCCTCAGGCGGACCCCCACTCTGACGATTCCGCCCACCACTCCCCAGGCCACGTCCATTCAGCCCAAGCTCACGCATGAACCACCCTGCCAAAATATTGCATGGCTTGGGTGCCGAATTTTCTTCAGCTGCGGCGCTACTACACGCCGCCCAAAAAATCCAGAGCCTTGGATTTCGCCGGTGGGATGTCTATTCGCCTTTTCCGATTCACGGAATGGACCAGGCCATGAACTTCAAGCGCTCAAAGGTGTCTCTCTTTTCGCTTCTGGGAGGTTGCACAGGTCTGACTACCGGTTTTGTCCTGATCTATTACACATCAGCCATCAACTATCCCTTGATCGTCCAGGGAAAACCCTACTTCGCCCTCGAACCATCCCTCCCGATTTTCTTCGAGCTAACGATTCTTCTCACCGCTTTTGGAACCATCCTTGGACTTTTGCTGCTCACCTTAATGCCCCGACTGCACCACCCTGTCTTCAATTGGGATCGGTTTAAAAAAGTTTCGGATGACGGTTTCTTTCTGGTTCTTGAGTCAACTGATCCCCGCTTTGACGCCGAGGCCTCCGGAAAACTACTTCGCGAAATTGGCGGGAGTCACGTGTCCGAGATCTATCAGGATCCCGAGGAAAATCCTCATCCTGCTCGACCTGAATCGGAGGTCACCCAGTGAAGGGATTTATCCGCACCTTCTTGGCCCTCTTTGGAGCTCTGGGTATCGCCGTAATCGCGATTGCCGGCTTCCGGGGGGATTTCACCCGTCGTACTCCGATCGAGATTTTTCCCGATATGGATCGCCAACCAAAATACAAATCCCAGACGCCGGACACCTTCTTTCCCGAAGGTCGGGTCGACCGGGTGCCTCCTTACGGCACCATTCCCTTTCATGTTCAAACGGATCAACCGTATCTCTTGACAGGAAAAATGGGAAATATGTGGGGAACCGGAATTCCAGTAACGATCGACCAGAAACTTCTGGCTCGAGGTCAGGAGCGCTATCGAATCAATTGTCAGGTTTGCCACGGAGAAACGGGAGCAGGCAATGGAGTTACATCGCAGTATGGCTTGGTCGGAGCAGCCAGCTATCACACCGACAAGTATCGAGAGATGGCGGATGGGGAAATTTTCAATACTATCACACACGGCAAAGGTCAGATGGGCCCCTACCACCATATTGACGTCAAGGATCGCTGGGCCATCGTCGCCTACATCCGGGCTTTGCAGCTTTCGCAAAATGCTCCCGCCAATCTTCTTCCTAAAGAAGGAGTGCCAACCCCGAACAAACCATGAGCCACCACCCTGCCCCTCTACCCCCTGCTGAAAAGCTCAAGATCGAAAGACTTGGAATCCTTCCGGTCCTATTTCCTGTGATGGGAATTCTTGGACTCGCCTCGACTTTCATCTGGGGATTCCTGGGCCATCGGGATCAACTCGCATTCTCCTACCTATTCGCTTTTGCCGTGGGATTTACCATCTGCGCCGGAGCCCTCTTTTGGACTCTCCTTCACCACGCGCTGGACGCCGATTGGTCGGTCATCGTTCGCCGTATCCTCGAATCCATCGCCTCCTGCTTCCCCGTTCTCTTGCTACTCTTTCTCCCGATTGCGTTCCTCTTCCCGCACGACCTGTGGCATTGGATGACAACAGATTTGGCGGAGGACCCCCTGCTCGCATGGAAACGTCCCTTCTTAAATGAGCCATTTTTCTATATCCGGTGTGCCTTCTATCTCCTCTTTTTCTCCCTAGCGGGGTTGCTCTATCGAGGACTGTCGGTCCGTCAGGACGCCGACGGCGATCCGCGCCTAACCCTTCGACTCCGTCACACGGCCTATGGCTTCATCCCCCTGTTTGTTCTCTGTCTGACTTTTGCGGGATTTGATTGGTTGATGGCGCTCGATCACCATTGGTATTCGACCATGTGGGGCGTCTATCTCTTTGCCGGATGCGCCCAGTCTTCCATGGCACTGCTCATTCTAATCAGCAACGGATTGGTCAGGACAGGGCATCTGAAAGGTCTCTTCACCGTGGAGCACAATCACCTGATGGGGATGCTTCTTTTCGCTTTCACGGTCTTCTGGGGCTACATTTCATTCAGCCAATACTTTCTCCAATGGTATGCAAATATTCCCGAGGAAACTTGGTTTTTTGTCTATCGCAACACAGGCACCTGGTTTTGGTATTCCATTTTTCTGGTTGTGGGTCATTTTTTTGTCCCCTTCCTCCTTCTTCTTACCCAGCCCGCCAAACGGACCCCTTGGAGAATCTGTTGTGCGGCAGGTTGGGTCATTCTCATGCATTTTGTGGACATTTATTGGATCATCATGCCCAACCTCCAATTGCAACAATCGAGGCACGCCGGGCATGCTGCAGCGACAACGGGATTTCAGCCGCACCTCCTTGACCTCCTTGCCTTGATTGGCGTGATTGGTGTCCTGGGTCATGCTTTTCTTTGGCTATTCTCACGAAATTCAATCTTTCCGGCTCGCGATCCCCGTTTGCGGGAAAGCCTGTCCGTGACCAACTGGTTATGAGCGATTCCCCACATTCTTTAAGCCAACGCAACCATCCCTATCTTCCGGGGCTTTGGCTTGCCGTCGGCTTCCTTGCTCTGGCGAGCCTTGCACTCCTCTTACGTCCTCTGGGAGTTACGCCCAGTACGATCACCGAATCGGATGCAAAAACCCGTTTAGAGAAACTCACAAAACTCCGAGCGGAACAGGATCAGTTGGCCTCAAGCTACGGCTGGGTCGATAAAGAAAAGGGCATTGCTCGTATCCCGATTGCGAAGGCGCTAGAGATCAGTGTTTCTAGCTTGCGAACGAACCCTCCTCACCCGGCCTATCCAATCACCACCATCCAACCTTCCGCCATTTCTGCGGCTGGAGCCCCTCTCTACCCAGAAGTACCTCCGGTTGATCCTGCAAAAGTTGCAGCAGCGGTTGCCGCGGATGGCGGGTCCACAGCCAAAATTCCTGTTTCACCAAAAACCAACCTACCGACAACGAAACCATGACTTTCCCTCTTTCCTCTCAGTCTAAAGCGTCCAATGCGGCAGTTGTGTTGATCACAAGTTCAGCCATTTGGGGTCTCCTCGCCGCAGGTCTACAAACCTTAAGCACGCTTCAGCTCTTACTTCCCGTGCTTTCCTACCTTGCCCCCCTCCCCATCTTGAACTACGGCCATCTTGCTCCAGTGGTCAGTTTCCTTCTGATCTATGGCTGGATTACCTCAGGACTTTTGGGTGTCCTCACAATTCTGGTTCCTCGCTTCTCAGGAATTCCTTTCCGTTATGGCAGGCTTTTGACAGGTGCAGCTATACTCTGGCAAATCGGTGTTCTTTCCGGTCTGACCGGAATCTTGGGTGAAGGGGGAACTGGGATTCCTTTTCTTCCGTTTCTTCGCCCTGTTACATGCATTTTCCTGGTTTCATTTCTTGTTCTGGGAACAGGAATCACACGAGGTTTGGGGGGGTCATGGAAGAGTGGTCCCCTTCTCCCTCGACTGTATCTCCTAGGCGCATTGATTTCCTTTCCGTTGGGCTTGGGCACCGCTGAATTGCTCCTGCGTGGCGGGACCACTCCCGGCGCCGTTCAGATTATCGGTCAACTTGTGTGGGCTTCAGTTCTCCAACACCTTTGGCTGACTCCGCTCGCTCTTGTTTTAGTCTTTCAACTCATCCCTGCAATGACGGGAAGAGCCACGCCCAGCCTTTCTCTTGGAGTTCTTGCATGGATCACCACCCTAGGACTTGGTGGTTGGCTATCCAACACCCTGGCGAGTGAGGGACCTCTACCTTCTTGGCTCCAAAGTGCCGGGGTGGTGGCAACCTTGCTCCTTTTTATTGCTGTTCTTGGGAATGGAATCCTCTTGCAACCGTTGCTGGATGGTAAAATGGAGGAAATCAAAAGGAATGTGGCCCTCCGTTTCGTATCGGTCGGCGCATGGTCCTATTTGGCTACTTATGGGTGGCTCGCCTTTTTAGCACTTCCGGGAGTGAGACAAACCACGGTCTTCACTATGACTACGAACACCACGCAGTCCTTTCTGATTTTTCTCTTCTGGGGCAATATCCTGTCGGGATCCGTATACGCACTTCTACCCGTGGCGCGGATCATGGGTTGGCCGAGTCATCCTGCATTGACCTGGCATTTCTGGTTCAGTTCGATTGGGGCTATCATGATCGTCTCCGGATACGCTTTGGCGGGAATCTTTCAAGGGTTGGCTCTTAATGATTCGGGAGTTCCCATAGGGACGATCGCTAGTTATCTGCGGCCTTTCCTAGTGGTCGTTTTCATGGGACAGATCCTGTGGTGGTTAGGACAAATGGCTTTTTCCTCTCTTCTTTTGTCAAGTCTTCTCAAACTTTTCCCTTCAACCGCCCCGATGGCCGTCTTCCCTTCCGAGAATCCAGCATCCACAACCCGTTAGACCCATGAAATCGACACAAGCTCTCGCCATCGTTCTTCTTTCCTTGATTCTAACATGGGCAGGCCAAGTGGCCCTGGGCTATTTCCAGGTGGGCAAACTTGAACCGATTCTGAATGAAGAAACTAACCTCAGGGAGCCCCCGACTCCCTCCGGACTGGCTCAAACCGGAGCTAGAGTTTTTGCTTCGGAAGGATGTCTTGAGTGCCACAGCCTTTCTGTCCGTGGTCCAATCGGTTCAGCCGACCTGACTCGCGGATGGGGAGAGCGTCGTTCCGTTTCACGCGACTACCTGTTTCGTGAATCGGCCCTTCTCGGTTTTTCGCGAATCGGTCCAGATCTTTCCAACATCGGCAACCGGATCAAGGAACCGAAGGACTTGATGATGCATCTCTACAATCCAAGAAATCTGAAGCCAACTTCAACCTGCCCCCCTCATCCTTGGCTTTTCGAGATCAAACTGGCGGGTCCAAATAATGAAACAGACTCCCTTCCACTCCCCCGGAAGGAGTGGAAACAAATGATCCCCACCTACCAAGCCAAGGCCTTGGTGGCCTATCTTCAGTCCCTTAACTTGAATTATTCACTTCCGGAAGCCCCCCTCAAATGAATCCTCACGAAACGCCATCCTTATCCCAAGCGCCCGCAGAACGCCATTCACCGATCCCAGGCTGGTTGATCGGACTCGGAGTCGTTCTTTCATTCTGGGCGGGTGGATACCTTTTCTTTTATAGCGGTGGGTTCAGGGGTGATGTGTTCGACCCAGGACAGATCACATGGGGCCCTGTCTCTTCCGGTCCCGTAGCCCCACCCGATCCTAAAGTAATTGGAAAAAGGCTCTACGTGGCTAACTGCGCCCAATGCCATCAAACGAGTGGCCTCGGACAGGCAGGGGTTTACCCTCCCTTGGCTGGATCCGAGTGGGTCACGGGCTCCAAGAACAGGCTCATATCGATTCTCCATAAAGGGATAGCCGGACCGATTACCGTTAATGGAAACCTATACAATAATAACATGCCGGCCTGGGGTGATGGGGCACCTGTACCCCTCAAAGATGAGCAAATCGCAGCGATTCTGACTTATATCCGCAGCGAGTGGGGAAATGCCGCAGATGGGATTCAAGTTGCTGACGTTGCCGCGAAACGAAAAGAAATCACTTCCCGCACCTCCCCATGGAGCGA
>Ga0214917_10001853_pt1 | contig 26733 bp, 25 predicted proteins | sample LL_1208_BB_MetaG_FD_177983 | JGI IMG/M metagenome (GOLD analysis project Ga0214917, IMG submission 177983) | Freshwater microbial communities from Lake Lanier, Atlanta, Georgia, United States - LL_1208_BB | ecosystem: Environmental > Aquatic > Freshwater > Lake | place: USA: Georgia | collected... | reverse complement strand
GGCGAAGCTGGGCCGCGTCAGGTAGGGGGGGCGGCCATTGGGCTGATTGAAAACGGTGGCGGCGTGATGGGCTTTGATGAAGCCGCCTGCGCTGTCACCATTTTGGAAAAAAACGCATGAGCACCGCGATCGATTGGCACCCAGAAGACCCCGCCGTTCTGGCCAACCCCTATCCGATTTTTCAACGCATGCGCGATGAAGACCCTTGCCACTGGAGTCCGCGTTTGCGCAGTTGGGTGCTGACCCGTTACGACGACATCAAAGCGGTGTGCATGGACAAAGACCATTTGTCGTCTGACCGTTTGCGGCCCTTCTTCGAAACCCTGCCTGGGCCTGAGGCCGAGCGGATTGGCAGCATCATGCGCTACTTGTCCTTGTGGATGGTGTTCAAAGACCCCCCCGAGCACACCCGGCTGCGGCGCTTGACCAGCAAAGTGTTCCATGCCAAATCCATGCAGGCCATGCGCCCCCAGGTGGAAGACATCGCCGACTGGCTGCTCAACCGGTTTCGTGACAAAGAGGAGTTTGACTTCATTGCCGAGTTTGCCGGCCCTTTGCCCTGCTTGGTCATCATGGCCTTGCTCGGTGTGGCGCGCGAGGATTTGGCCAAAGTCAAACGCCTGTCCGACGACATGGCCTTGTTCATTGGCTCATCGCGCACCTCCAGCGAAAAATACGACACCGCTGAGCAAGCCACCCAAGAGATGGCCGCTTTCTTTCGGGATTTGATTGCCCAGCGTCGCGCCCACCCCCAGGCGGACTTGATCACCGAATTGGTGCAATTGCGCGATGGCGACGACCGTTTGAGCGAAGACGAACTCGTCGCCACCTGCATCTTGCTGTTGTTTGCGGGCCATGAAACCACCACCAACCACATTGCCAATGGCATGCTGTCGTTGATGCGCTTCCCCGACCAAATGAACAAGTTGCGTCAGCGGCCCGATTTGAACGCGGCGGCGGTCGAGGAGTTGCTGCGCTACGACGGCCCATCGGGCGCTCAGGTGCGCTTGGTGGCCCAGCCCTATGAGTTGCATGGCAAAACATTGCAACCCGGTGAACGCATGTTCATCATGCTCAACGCTGCCAACCGCGACCCCAGAGTTTATGAACACGCTGACCAACTCGACTTGGAGCGCGATGGCGTGGCCCACCTCACCTTTGGCTACGGCATGCACATTTGCCTGGGTTTCCCACTGGCGCGCACCGAAGGTCAAGTGGCTTTCCCCAAAGTGCTGCAAACCTTTTCGCAGATCGAACCGGTGGGCGAACAAACTTGGATCAATTCTTTGGTGTTTCGGGGCATGCATGGTTTGACGGTTCGGGTCAAGCGGGCATGAACCTATGTTCAATAAAAATGGGCCTTGTTCTTGGGGTTTCCGATGTGACCACTGCACCTGTTTTGGTCAATGATTGAAATCAAATTTCTTTGCATAAACCCATGAACCTCGCCCCCATGTTGTCAGTTGAAGACGTGCACCTGCGCTTTGGGGGGATCAATGCCTTGAGCGGGGTGTCGCTACAGGTCAAGGCGGGAGAGATCACCGCCGTGATCGGGCCCAATGGGGCTGGCAAAACCAGTTTATTCAACACCATTTCGGGCTTTTACAAACCCCAGCAAGGCCGCATGGTGTTGGAAGGGCAGGACATTTCCCACACCAAACCCAATGTGCGCGCCGCCATGGGCTTGGCGCGCACCTTTCAAAACGTGGCCTTGTTTCGGGGCATGACGGTGCTGGACAACATAAAGCTCGGTGGTCACAACCGAATGGCGGCCAATACCTTGCAAGCCATGGCTTATTGGGGCCAAAGCCAGCGCGAAGAGTTGGCGTTGCGCGAGGAAATCGAGCGCGATGTGATTGACTTTTTGGAAATTGACCATGTTCGACATCAAAGCGTGGCATCTTTGTCGTATGGCCTTCAAAAGCGGATCGAGTTGGCCCGTGCCTTGGCCATGCGGCCCAAGATATTGATGCTGGACGAGCCTGTGGCGGGCATGAACCGCGAGGAAACCGAAGACATGGCGCGTTTTATTTTGGACTTGCAAGAAGAACGCGGCATGACCATTTTGCTCATTGAGCACGACATGGGCATGGTGATGGACATCTCCAACCATGTGGCGGTGCTCAACTTTGGCCAACTCATTGCCAGTGGAACGCCCCAATATGTGCGCAATCATCCCGACGTGATCGAAGCCTACTTGGGTGTGCGCGAATCCCAACTCGCAACCGGGCAGGGGGTGTGATGGACTGGATCACCTTTGCAGAGTTTTCGCTCATTGGTTTGTTCTCCGGGGGCTTGTTGGCCTTGGTGGCATTGGGCTTTGTACTCATCTACAAAGGCACACGTGTGATCAACTTTGCCATGGGCGAGTTCATGATGCTGGGGGCTTATTTGGTTTACACCGGCCACAGTTGGTTGAAGATGCCCCTGTGGCTTTCGATGGTGTTTGGTCTGGCCGGTATTTCTTGTGTGGCTGTTTTGGTGGAGCGTTTTGTGTTGCGTCCCTTGGCAGGGCAACCGGTGGTGTCCGTGCTGATGGTCACCATTGGTTTGGGCGCTTTTTTGCACGGAACGGTTGATGCCATTTGGGGGGGGCAAAACTTAGAGATGCCGCAATTGCTGTCGCGCAAGCCTTTTATTTGGGGCGATGTGATGCTGCCTGGGGCGGTGTTTTGGAGCTTTTGGGTGGCCTTGGCGGTGATTGCTGGCTTGTCGTTGTACTTCCGCTATTCGCGCACCGGCATCGCCATGCGCGCAGCCGCCAGCGACCCCATCACCGCTTATGCCTTGGGCATTGATGTGCGCCGCACGCAGCAACTCACTTGGGTGTTTGCCGGCTGTGTGGGCGCCGTGGCGGGCACCATTGTGGCGTCCATCAGCAGCCTGTCACCTGCCTTGAGTGGCACGGCCTTGGGTGTGTTGGCGGTGGTGATCTTGGGCGGGCTCGACAGCGTGGCCGGGGCCATCATCGCGGGCTTGTTGGTCGGTTGGCTCGAGAGCATTGCCGTGGGGTATTTCGGTGGCAAGGCGCGTGACTTGGTGCCTTATGTGGTGGTCTTGGCCATCTTGATGGTTCGCCCCTATGGTTTGCTGGGCACCCGAGACATTGAAAGGCTCTGAACCCAATGCGCATCGGTGATTTCAGAGCCAGTTATGCCCACGATGAGTCATTGCTCATCACCCGGGTGCAGCGCAGTTGGATGATCGGCTTTGTGGGCTTGCTGCTGATCTTTCCTTGGGTGGGGGGCAGTTATTTCACCTATTTGGCCTGTCTGACGGGCATCCATGTGATTGCGGCTATGGGACTCAACATCGTCACGGGCTTTGCCGGTCAAATTTCCTTGGGCCATGCCGCCTTCATGGGGGTGGGTTGTTACACCGTCGCATGGCTCGACAAATGGGGTGTGCCCTTCTACATCACCATACCGCTGGGCGGTGTGGTCAGCGCGCTGATCGGCATGTTGGTAGGCATCCCTTCGTTGCGCATCAAGGGCTTGTATTTGGCCGTGGCCACCTTGGCCGCACAGTTCATTTTGATGTTTGTGTTTCGCGAGTGGGATTCGGTGACCGGTGGGGTGCGGGGCGTCAACATCGCACCCGCTCAGTTGTGGGGTTGGGTGATCAACACCGACAAAGACATTTATTACCTCATCATGCTCTGTGCCGGCATGCTGTTGCTGGGCGCGCGCAACCTTTTAAGAACGCATGTGGGTCGCTCCTTCATCGCCATCCGTGACAAAGACATTTCGGCCGAGGTGTTGGGCATTGATTTGTTCCGCGGCAAACTCATGGCCTTTGCCCTGGGGTCTTTTTATGCGGGTGTGGCTGGTGGCTTGATGGGTTATTTTTACCGTGCCATCACGCCAGAACATTTCACATTCACCTTGTCCATTTTTTATTTGGCCGCCATCATTGTGGGCGGCTTGGGCACCGTGTTGGGCACCATTTTGGGTGCCGCTTTCATGACCTTGGTGCCGGAAGTGCTGCGCAGCGTCGTCACCTTGTTGACCCTTTGGGCGCCCAACGCCATGGAATTGCTCTCACCCATGCGCGAGATGGTGTTTGGCGCATTGATCATTGCTTTTTTGATTTTCGAACCGCACGGCCTGGTCGAAATGTGGCGGCGAGCGCGCCGCTTCTTCCATTTGTGGCCTTTTAAAACTTGAAGGAGATTGTTATGAATACTCGTCGCCATGCGCTCAAAAGCGTTGCTGCTGCCACCGGCCTGAGTGCCTTGGGTTTGCCCTTCACCACATGGGCCCAGTCGGGTGAATTAGTGGTCGCCGCCGCACCACCCATCACAGGTGTGTTTGCCTTTGCCGGAGTCGGTCTAAACATGGGCGTCAACGATTACTGCGAGTGGCGCAATGAGGCCAAGGGAGGTGTGATGGGGCGAAAGTTGCGCTATGTCAGCGAAGACTCAGGTTACAAAATGGACCAGGCCATGGCCGTTTTCAAAAAGCTGATGGCCGCCCACAAACCGCCGGTGTTTTATGGGGATTCCACCGCTTGGGCCAAAGCCGCCTCGGTGGAGGTGAGCCAACTGGGCACCACACTCACCTGCAGCCCCTCTTTCGCCTCCGACCTGGCCGACCCCGATAAAGTGCCGTATTACTTCATGGCCGGGCCCACCTATGCGTCGATGTGTGCCATTTTGTTGGAGTACATCAACAGCCAGGCCAAAGGCGGCACAAAACCCACGGTGGCCTTGGTTTACAGCGACACCGAATTTGGCCGCGACCCGATTGAAGCCACCAAAGAGCGGGCCAAAAAAATGGGCCTCAACGTGGTGCAGGAAATTGTCACCAAACCCGGCAGTGTGGACGTCTCGGCCGAAGTGGCCAAGCTGCGCCGCGCCCGTCCCGACTATGTGATCTTTCACGGTTATGTGTTGGCTCCCATTCCCGAGTTCATCCGCCAAATGCGCGAGGCCGGCATGACCAGTACCCAATTCATGGGCACCATTTGGAGCATGGACAAATCTACGGCCGAAGCCATGGGCCCGGTGGGGGACGGCTGGATGGGGGTGATGCCATACCGCTACAGCCACGACACCAAAGACGCACCCGCCATGGTGACCATGAACCAATTTGCCCAAAAGCGCCGACCAGATATCAAATATGTGAGCACCTTCTACACCCATGGCTGGTTGGTGGGCAGCATCTTTGCTGAGGTGATGGAGCGGGTGCTCAAGGCCAACAAGCCCCTCACCGGCCCCAACATGAAGGCCGCGCTGCAAACCATGACCGATTGGGATTCGGGCGGCATCAGCGGCTTGCCGGTCAACCTCAAAGGGCACCAAATTGCCACCGGGCGCATTTACCGTTTTGACGCCAATGCCAAGCTGTTTGAGCCCGCCAGTGGGTGGATCAAAACCGCTTGATGACCATGGCTGAAGAGGTCGTTGACGCGGCACTGCGCATCGAGAACATCGAGGTGGTTTACCACCACACCATCCAGGTGTTGCGCGGCTTGTCTTTGCATGTGCCCACAGGTGCCATGGTGGCCCTGCTGGGCTCCAATGGGGCTGGCAAAACCACCACGCTCAAAGCGGTGTCGGGTTTGCTTCCCTTGGAAAAGGGCGAGGTGCGCAGTGGCGAAATTTGGGCGGCCAAAACCGCTTTGAATGGAATGGCCCCCCACCTGATTGCGCGCAGCGGCATTGCCCATGTGCGCGAAGGGCGTCATGTGTTTGAAGACCTCACGGTGGAAGAAAACTTGATCGCTGCCACCTTGGCCCTCAAAGGCCGGGTGGGGGCGGCCAAGCCCGACTTTGATCGACTGTTTGAGTACTTCCCGCGTTTGGCCGAAAGGCGTCAACAACGCGCCGGGTATTTGTCCGGGGGTGAGCAGCAAATGTTGGCCATCTCCCGCGCTTTGGTGGGGCAGCCCAATTTGATCTTGCTCGATGAGCCATCGCTGGGCCTCGCGCCCAAGGTGGTCGAGGAAATTTTTGCCATCATTGCCCGCATCAACCGCGAGCAGGGTGTGGCCATGCTGTTGGTGGAGCAAAACGCATTTGCCGCTTTTGGCATTTGCAGCCAGGCCTACATCATGGAAAACGGAAAAGTCGTGGTCAGTGGCCCGGTGGAGCGATTGCGCAACGATGCCGATGTGCAGCGGTTTTACCTGGGGTATTCGGAAGGGGCGTCAGAGCTGGCCAGTTTTCGCGACGTCAAACACTACAAGCGGCGCAAGCGGTGGTTGTCATGAGCGATTTCACCCACCTGACACTGCCGCAAAAATTACAGCATTGGGCGCAGCAACGCCCCAACGATGTGGCTTTGCGCCAAAAAGATTTTGGTATTTGGGGCCCCATCACCTGGGCTGAATACGAACGACATGCGCGTGAGTTTGGTTTGGGGCTGATGGCCTTGGGTTTGCCTCCGCAGTCGCGCATTGCCATCATCAGCGAGAACCGGTGCGAATGGGTCTACACCCAACTGGGCTGCGGCATGGTGGGCATGGTCACCGTGGGCATTTACCCCACCAGCCCGGCTGCTGAGGTGGCCTACCTGCTGCAAGCGGCCGATGTGGGTGCCGTGGTGTGCGAGGACCAAGAGCAACTCGACAAGGTGCTTGATGCCATGCCCGAGCTGGCGGCCGCGCCGCTGATGGTGGTGATCGACCCCAAAGGTTTGCGCCACTACAGCGATACGGCATGGAAAAGTTTCGACTCGGTGTGTCAGCTGGGGCGCGCTGCAGCGCCACCCCTGCAGCAGGCACAGGTGAGTGCTTTGGCGCAGCAAGTGCCCGATGACATTGCCTTGATGATCTTCACCTCGGGCTCGACGGGTCGGCCCAAAGCCGCCATGATCTCCTATGGCAACATCACCGCCATGGCCTTGGGGGCGCAGCACTACTACCACTGTGACGCCCAAGATGCCATGTTGTCTTATTTACCCTTGTGCCATGTGGCCGAGCAAATATTCACCATTTCCTTGCCCATGCAGTCGGGTGCGGTGGTGAACTTTGCCGAATCCATTCGCACGGTGCAAAGCGATTTGCGCGAAATTGCCCCGACCATTTTTTTGGGCGTGCCCCGCATCTGGGAAAAAATGCATGCCTCGATCGTGTTGAAAATGCGCGAGGCCAGTGCGTTTCAGCGTTGTTTGTTTGAACAAGCTTTTGCCGCAGTGGAGGGCTTTGCCGATCGGCCGCGCCGCACATGGACGGTGGCGCAAAAAGCGCATTACGCTTTTTGGTATGCCTTGGTGTTTCGCGCCTTGTGTAATTTTTTGGGCTTGCGCGAATGCCGCCGCGCCATGTCGGGGGCGGCCCCCGTGTCGCCCGATTTGCTGCGGTTTTTTCGCATCGTTGGGGTGCAAATCACCGAAGGCTATGGCATGACCGAAACCGCGGGCATTGCCACCTTGCAGCGCGACAGCGGCTCGCCTTTGGGAACGGTGGGCGACCCAATTCCCGGCTTGGAGGCGCGCTTGGCCGATGACGGTGAGTTGTTGTTGCGCGGGCCCACCGTGTTCAAGGGCTATTTCCGCAACCCAGAAGCCACTGCACAGGCGATTGATGCGCAAGGCTGGCTGCACACCGGCGACATCGCCCAGTGGGTGCCCACGCCAGACCTGCCCCAGGGCCAAGAAATCAAAATTGTGGACCGCAAAAAAGACATCATGATCACGGCCGGGGGTAAGAACATCTCGCCCAGCGAAATCGAAAACATGCTCAAGTTTTCGGGCTTCATCAAAGAGGCCATCATCGTTGCTGACAAGCGCCACTTTGTCAGTGCCCTGATTCAAGTCGATGGCGAGACCGTGGGCAAATGGGCGGAGGAAAAAGCCATCACTTACACCAACTTCAAAAGCCTGGCCGAGCATGCGGCGGTGCGCGAGTTGGTGGCCCAGGAAGTGGAGGCGGTGAACCGGCGCATGCCACAAGTGCAGCATGTGCGCAAATTCCATTTGCTGACCAAAGAGCTGGACCACGACGACGGCGAAGTCACCGCGACCATGAAGATTCGCCGCGAAAGCATTGCATCCAAATACAGTGGCGAAGTGGAAGCCATGTACCGGGGCTGATTGGGGCCCATTTCAAGGAACAACAAATGTCCCAAATGATTCGATTTGACGAGCGCGTGGCCATTGTCACGGGTGCAGGCGGGGGGCTGGGAAGGTCCCATGCCCTGGCCCTGGCCCAGCGCGGTGCGACGGTGGTGGTCAACGATTTGGGCGGCAGTGTTCAGGGGCAAGGCGGTGATCAGACTGCGGCACAACAGGTGGTGAATGACATCACCGCCGCCGGCGGCAAAGCGCTGGCCAATTTTGATGACATCGCCACACCACAGGGCGCGCAAGCCCTGGTCGATGCCGCGCTGAAGGCTTTTGGGCGAGTCGATGTGTTGATCAACAACGCGGGCATTTTGCGCGACAAGTCATTGGTCAAGATGGACCCGGCGGACTTTGAAGCGGTGATCCGTGTGCACTTGCTGGGCTCGGCTTTGTGCAGCCGCGCCGTGTGGCCGGTGTTTCAAGAGCGGCAGTACGGCCGCATTGTCATGACCACTTCGGCCGCCGGTCTGTACGGCAATTTTGGTCAAAGCAATTACGCCGCCGCCAAAATGGGATTGGTGGGATTGATGAACACACTCAAGGATGAAGGCGCACGCCATGGCATCTTGGTCAACACCATTGCACCGGTGGCGCTCACCCGTATGACCGAAGGTTTGGGCTTGGCCCAATGGATGAGCCAAGCCAGTCCAGACAAAGTCAGTGCGGCGGTGCTCTATATGGCCAGCCAGGTTTGTCAGCACAGCGGACAGATAGTTGCCGCAGGAGCGGGATATTTCGCGGGCGTGCAGGTGATGGAATCCATTGGGGTGCACGCCCCTGAGGGGCAGACCACCCCTGAATTTGTGGCCGAACAATGGTCAAAGATTCTTGACATGTCTCAGGCGCGATCATTTGCCAATGCCACCCAAGCTTTGACGGACACATTTGGTCCAAATGCGCAATGAGACCGAATACAGCGTTGCCATTTGACGCAAAATTGTCAAAGCAAAGCACTTCAAGCCGTGCGAACAACAGAAAACCACGCTCACACAACCGGCACCAAGACTTGCTGCTGGCCGCTGCTCAAGTGTTTCGGGACAAAGGCTATGCACAGGCCACCATGCGTGACATTGCGCTAGCCTCTGGCATGATTGCGGGCTCAATTTACTACCACTATGCCGCCAAAAGCGATCTGTTGCTGGCGGTCTATACGGAGGGCGTGCGTTTGGTCAGCACGTCCATTGATGAAATTTTGGCCAGCTCTGCCTCGCCCGTGGTACAACTCGAGCGTGCTGTCCTCAATCACTTGGAAATGATGCTGGGCACTTTACCGGGGGCATCACCATTTGCCAGTGTTTTCATTCAGGTTCAGCCCCATGACTTTCCCAAGGAAGGTCGCCAAGCCCTGATCGAATTGCGCCATAGTTATGAGAACAAATTCAAAACCTTGATCGCACGGCTTGCGCTGCGTCGAGGCACCGATAAAAGCTTGCTGCGCTTGCAATTGATTGGCGCACTCAACCATGTGCCGATTTGGTACAAGGCCGACGGGCGCAAGTCGCTCAACGCCATTGCCAAAGCCATGACGGCCCATGTGCGCTGGGCCATGCAAGACGGTGCAGATTGAAGGTTTCTTTATCAGAGACGGAGCAACGACATGGGTTTGACTTGGGACTGGGATGACGGTGATGGTGAAGAGTTGGCGGCATTGCGAGCCACCGTGCGCCGCTTCATTGACAAAGAAATTGCTCCCCACCATGCCCGATGGGAGCGTGAGGGCCAAGTTTCACGAGAGGTTTGGCGCAAGGCCGGTGAATTGGGTTTGTTGTGCATGGGTTTGCCCGCTGAATTAGGTGGTTCTGAGGTGGACTTTGCACACAGTGCGGTCTTGGTCCAAGAGTTGGCGCGCAGTGGTTTCAGCGGTCCATTGTTTTATTTGCATTCTGAAATCGTCGCGCCTTATGTTTTGCACTACGGAACGCCAGCTCAGCAACAGGCTTGGCTGCCGCGCATGGCCAGCGGTGAAGTGATTGCTGCCATTGCCATGACCGAACCAGGCACCGGTAGCGATTTGGCCAACATCAGCACCCGGGCCACAACCCACAATGGCGGATATTTGCTCAAAGGCCAAAAGATATTTATTTCCAACGGGCAATTGGCCAACCTGGTGTTGGTGGCGGCCAAAACACAACCTGAACTGGGCGCGCGTGGTGTCAGTTTGTTTTTGCTCGATACCAGTCGCGATGGTTTTTCCAGGGGTCGGAATTTGGAAAAAATGGGCATGCATGCACAAGACACGTCTGAACTGTTTTTTGACGACGTGTGGTTGCCGGCCGATTGTTTGTTGGGGCGAGAGGGCAAGGGCTTTGCTTATTTGATGAACGAATTGCCGCAAGAGCGCTTGCTGGTGGCCATCACAGCAGTGGGTGCCATGGAATCGGGCTTGCGCTGGACCTGTGAGCATGTAAAAGAGCGCCAAGCCTTTGGAGCCCCCTTGGCTGAAAAGCAAGTGGTTCGTCATGCTTTGGCACAAGCTTATGCCGATATTCAAGTGGCGCGCAGTTTTTTAAAGGATTGTTTGCAGCGACATTTGCATGGTCAACTCGATACCGCCACGGCTTCGGTGGCCAAGTTTTGGACCACGGAAATGCAGTTTTCTGTGCTTGATCGGTGCGTGCAGTTATTCGGTGGATATGGCTATATGAACGAATACCCGATTGCCCGTGCCTGGGCCGATGCCAGGGTTCAGCGCATCTATGGTGGCACCACTGAAATCATGAAAGAAATCGTGGCCCGCCATCTACTGGATGGGCCCAGTCAGCGCATACCCACCAGTGCTTGAAGCACCTGTCGGGGGAGTTAAGTTTCGCGCCGCAGTGCAGGGAACAAAATCACATCGCGGATGCTGGCACTGTCGGTGAGCAACATCATCAAGCGGTCAATCCCTATGCCACAGCCGCCGGTGGGCGGCATGCCATATTCCAGGGCGCGCACAAAATCATGGTCAAAGAACATGGCTTCGTCGTCACCACTGTCTTTTGCGGCGACTTGGGCATGAAAGCGCGCCGCCTGGTCCTCGGCGTCGTTGAGTTCGCTGAACCCGTTGCCAAACTCTCGCCCGGTGATGTAGAGCTCAAAGCGCTCGGTCACCTCTGGCTGGGTGTCGCTGGCGCGTGCCAGGGGCGAAATTTCGACCGGGTGCTCGCAAATGAAGGTGGGCTCCCACAGTTTGTCTTCCACGGTTTCTTCAAAGTACAAAACCTGTAGGCCCGCCAAGCTGCGGGTCGACAACTTGTGCTTTTCTTCGGTCAAGCCGATTTTCTTCAGCGCTTGGCGCAACCAGTCGGCGTTGTCCACGTTGTCGCCGACAGTGGTGTGGGTCAGAATGGCTTCACGAATGGTCAAGCGGGCAAATGGTTTGGACAGGTCCACGGGCTTGCCGTCATAGGTCAGCAAAAGGGTGCCCACGGCTTTTTCAGCCGCGTCGCGCACCAGGCTTTCGGTGAACTGCATCAAGTCTTGGTAGTTCCAATAGGCCGCATAAAACTCCATCATGGTGAATTCGGGGTTGTGGCGTACCGAAATGCCTTCGTTGCGGAAGTTCCGGTTGATTTCAAACACTCTTTCAAAACCACCCACCACCAAACGCTTGAGGTACAGCTCAGGGGCAATGCGCAAGAACATTTCCTGATCCAAGGCATTGTGGTGGGTGCGAAACGGTTTGGCATTGGCCCCGCCCGGAATGGGGTGCAGCATGGGCGTCTCCACCTCCAAAAAGCCGTGGTTGACCATGAATTCACGGATGCCACTGACTGCTTTGCTGCGGGCCACAAAACGCTTGCGGGCATTCTCATCGGTCATCATGTCCACATAGCGTTGGCGGTATTTGATTTCCTGGTCATGCACCCCATGGAACTTATCGGGCATGGGCCGCAGGCTTTTGGTGAGCAGCCGCACCAAGGTCACATGGATGGACAGCTCGCCGGTTCGGGTTTTGAACAAGCGCCCTTCAGCGCCCACAATGTCGCCCAAATCCCAGTGTTTGAAGTCGTTGTATAGGCTTTCGCCAATTTCATCTCGGGCCAAATACAGTTGGATGCGCCCGCTGCTGTCTTGGATGGTGGCAAAACTGGCTTTGCCCATCACACGTTTGAGCATCATGCGCCCGGCCACGCGGGCGATTTGCCCCTGCTCAGTCAGGGTTTCAGGGGTTTTGTCACCATGGCTGAGGTGCAAAGTGGCTGCGTGGTGCAATGGCTTGAAGTCATTGGGAAATGCCACGGCACCACCGGCAGCTTGGCGTTGACGCAAGACCTTGAGTTTTTCGCGGCGCTCGGCCATGAGTTGGTTCTCGTCTTGCGTGGCATCCGAGTCGGGGGTGGTGTCAGACATGGGTGGGAGAAAGAGGTGGGCCGCAAAGCCTGGGTTGTGACAAAGCGCCGGCGCGCCAAACAATTGATTCTAGGTGCCTTGCACAATGTGGCCCGGTTGTGCCGGGCGAGTCTGCAAATCCAGCACAATGCGCACCATTCGCAGAAAGGCATGGCCATGAACGCAGCAACCGACCGCCCTGAATTGCCCGATCACCTCAGCATTGATGAGCGCAGCCCGCATTACGCGGCCGATGTGCTGGGCCACGCCATTGGCATTCGTTTCAACGACAAAGAGCGACACGATGTGGAGGAGTACTGCATCAGCGAGGGTTGGATCAAAGTGCCCGCGGGCAAAACCTTGGACCGCAAGGGCAGACCCTTGTTGCTCAAACTCAAGGGCCGGGTCGAAGCCTTTTACCGATAAGCCTGCAGTGGTTTATTTGAGAGCCACTGCAAAGCCGCGTTGCACAGCCGGGCGGGCCATCATGGCTTCATACCAGCGTTTGACATGGGGGTAATGGGCCAAGTCCACCTGGTGGCGCGGATGGCGCCACACCCAGCCAAGAATGGCAAAGTCTGCAATCGACAGGTCACCCGCAAAGTATGTGTGTTGCGACAGTCGCTTGTCCATCACACCGTATAAGCGCAGGGTCTCGGCCATGAAGCGCTTTAAGCCATAGCGTTGGTCGTTGGGGTCATTGATTCCGGCGAAATGGTGGACTTGGCCTGGGATGGGCCCAAAGCCACCCATTTGGAACATCAACCACTCCATCACCGATACCCGCGCTGCCCCTTTGGTCGGTAAAAACAGACCGGTTTTTTCGGCCAGGTAAATCAAGATGGCACCCGACTCGAACACGCTGATGGGCTGCCCATCAGGTCCATCGTTGTCAATGATCGCCGGAATTTTGTTATTGGGGCTGATGGTCAAAAACTCAGGTTTGAACTGGTCGTCTTGGGTGATGTTGACCACCTTGACCTGGTAAGGCAGGCCCATTTCTTCAAGGGCCACCGAAATTTTCCGCCCGTTGGGCGTGTCAAATGCAAACAGTTGGATGCTCATGGTGCGGGATGGTGAGTGGAAATTCAGTCAACGGCATCGGCCGGCTGGCGTGTCAACATGGCCAAGGTGTTGGCCACGGTTTTGCGCAATTCGCGCCGGTCGCAAATCATGTCGATGGCCCCTTTTTGCAGCAAAAACTCGGCCCGCTGAAACCCCTCGGGCAAGGTCACGCGAACGGTGCTTTCGATCACCCGAGGACCGGCAAAACCGATCAGGGCTTTGGGCTCGGCCATCACCACATCGCCCAAGAAAGCAAAGCCAGCCGACACACCACCCATGGTGGGGTCGGTCAGCACGCTGATGTAGGGCAGGCCTTTTTGGGCCAGTCGGGTCAGGGCGGCATTGGTTTTGGCCATTTGCATCAGCGACAGCAAGCCCTCTTGCATGCGCGCGCCACCGGTGGCGGTGAAGCACAGATAGGGCACTTTTTGATCGATGGCGGTGTGCACCCCACGGACAAAACGCTCGCCCACCACCGATCCCATGGAGCCGCCCATGAAGTCAAACTCAAAGCAAGCGACCACCAAACTGATGTTGTGCACTGAACCGCCCATCACCACCAAGGCATCGGTCTCACCGGTGTTTTCGAGCGCTTCTTTCAGCCGTTCAGGGTATTTGCGGCTGTCTTTGAATTTCAGCGCGTCAACTGGCAGCACTTCCTGGCCAATCTCGTAGCGCCCTTCAGGGTCTAAAAAAGCATCCAGTCGCGCCCGGGCTGAGATGCGGTGGTGATGCCCACAACTGGGACAAACATTTTGGTTTTGTTCCAGATCGTTTTTGTACAAAACCGTCTCGCAACTCGGGCATTTGACCCACAGGCCTTCGGGCACACTGCGGCGATCGGCCGGGTCGGTTTGCTGAATTTTGGGGGGCAGCAGTTTTTCAAGCCAACTCATGTTTCTCTCCTGGGCCCAGCGGCCGTGTGCGAATTATGCAGGGGCATTGCCCATGGCAAGCGAGGCCTCAGGCCGTGTCCAAGGCTTGGCGAATTTCGGCCATGAACTGGCGCGCTTTTGCAGGGGCCAGCGCTGGCGGTGCAGCTTCAATCAGTTGAATCAGCTTGCTGCCAATCACCACGGCATCGGCCACTTGACCAATGGTTTGCGCGGTTTGCGCGTCGCGGATGCCAAAGCCCACGCCCACGGGGATGTGCACATGCTGGCGTATGCGTGGCAGCATGGCCTCCACCTCGTCGGTGTTGAGCGCACCAGAGCCGGTCACCCCTTTGAGCGAGACGTAATACACATAGCCACTGGCCATCTGAGCCACTTGCTTCATGCGTTGCTCGGTGCTGGTCGGGGCGAGCAAAAAAATCAGGTCCATCTGGTGGGCACGCAAATCGTCGGCAAAGTCCACGCACTCCTCGGGCGGGTAGTCCACGATCAACACCCCATCGACGCCAGCGGCGGCCGCGTCTTTCACGAAGCGACCTGCGCCTTGCACCAGGTTGTAGCTCTCCACCGGGTTGGCATAACCCATCAGCACCACGGGTGTGTGTGGGTCGGTTTGTCGAAAGCTTCGGACCAAGTCCAGCACCTCGCTCATGCCGACGTTGTGGCGCAATGCGGCTTCAGCGGCGAGTTGAATCACGGGTCCATCGGCCATCGGATCGCTGAATGGCACACCGAGTTCGATGATGTCGGCACCGCCATCGACCAAGGCGTGCATCAACGCGAGGCTGTCTTGCGGCTTGGGAAAGCCCGCCATCAGGTAGGGGATGAGGGCTTTGCGTCCTTGGTCTTTCAGGCCTTGCAGCGTCGGCGTGATGCGGCTCATGCAGGGCTCCCAGCCAAGGCGGCCAGTGAAATGGCTTGCTCGCCTTTCACGGTTTGGCCTTGGCAACTGGGGCGGCAGAAGAAATCGGCCTGGGATAAATCGGCCACGGTGCCAATGTCTTTGTCGCCTCGGCCTGAGAGGTTGACCAAGATGGATTGTTTCGGTGTCATGGTCTTGGCGAGTTTCATCGCATGAGCCACCGCGTGGCTGGACTCCAGCGCCGGGATGATGCCCTCGGTGCGACACAGATAGTGGAACGCTTCCAGGGCATCTTGGTCGGTGACACCCACATACTCGGCGCGGCCGATGTCTTTCAAAAATGCATGCTCTGGGCCGACACCTGGGTAGTCCAAGCCGGCGCTGATGCTGTGGGTTTCGGTGATTTGACCATTGCGGTCTTGCAGCACATAGGTGCGGTTGCCGTGCAACACGCCGGGTACACCACGTTGCAAGGAGCACGAGTGCTTGCCGCTGTCCATGCCTTCGCCAGCCGCTTCCACGCCAATGAGGCGGGTGTTTTCAAACGGGATGTAGGGGTGAAAAATGCCCATGGCATTGGAACCACCGCCCACGCAAGCCAGCACCGCGTCGGGTTGCAAGCCGTGGTGCATGGTGGGCATTTGGGCAATGCATTCCTCGCCAATCACGCTTTGGAAGTCGCGCACCATCATCGGGTAGGGGTGCGGCCCCGCCACGGTGCCGATGATGTAGAAGGTGTTATCGACGTTGGCCACCCAGTCGCGCATGGCCTCATTCAATGCGTCTTTCAAGGTGCGGCTGCCACTGGTCACCGACACCACCGTGGCACCCAAGAGCTTCATGCGGTAGACATTGGGGCTTTGGCGTTTCACATCCTCGCTGCCCATGTAGACCACGCATTCCAAGCCATAGCGGGCGCAGATGGTGGCGGTGGCCACACCGTGTTGGCCTGCGCCGGTTTCGGCAATGATGCGCGGCTTGCCCATGCGTTTGGCCAGCATGGCTTGACCGATGGTGTTATTGATCTTGTGCGCGCCGGTGTGGTTGAGGTCCTCGCGTTTGAGGAAAATTTGCGCGCCACCCATTTCTCGGCTCATGCGGGCGGCGTGATAAATGGGTGAGGGTCGGCCCACAAAATGCGCCAACTCGTTTTTGAACTCGGCGATGAACACCGGGTCGTGTTGGTACTGGGCGTAAGCCTCTTTCAATGCTTGAATGGCATGGGTCAGGGTTTCACTGACAAAGCTGCCACCGTAATGGCCAAAGTGACCGCTGGCGTCGGGTTGTTGGTAACTGGACATGTCAAATACGTGTGTTCAAGCCTGGGTGACCAAGCGGGAATTTTTGTAAGGGGTTAAACGCCTGGCTGGGACCTTTGATCGGCGGCCCGAACGGCCGCCGCGAACGCCTGCATCCGTTCAAGGTCTTTGATGCCAGGGGAAGTTTCGATGCCTGAGCTCACATCAACGGCGAGCGACAGACCCCGGTGACGCATTTGGGCCATGCCATCGGCCACGTTTGCAGGTGTGAGTCCACCAGACAAAACGAGGTGAGCATTGACGTTTGTTGAAAGCCGTGACCAATTGAAAGCCTTGCCGCCACCGCCGTAACCTTCGACATGGGCGTCGAGCAGCAAGGCGTGGGCTGATGAATATTGTTGGGCGTATTTTACGAGGTCAAAGGCGGGCGCATCTTCGCCCAAGGGAATGCGCGCGGCGCGCATCCAGCGCCGGCCCAAGCGCTGGCCCCAGAGGGCGCATTCTTGTGGGGTTTCGTCGCCATGAAACTGCAGCCAAGCCCCTGGTACTTGAGCGGTGGCGGCTTCAATCTCCTGGGCCGATGCGTTGACAAACAACAGCACCGGCGTGACAAAAGCTGGCAAGCGCTGTGCCAGCTGGCCTGCACGTTCGGCGCTGACATGGCGTTTGCTATGGGGATAGAGCACCAGACCAATGGCATCGGCCCCTGCGGCAACCGCCGCGTCCACATCGCTTTCGCGGGTAAAACCGCACATTTTGATGCGGGTGGTCACGGGCGATGGATGCATGGCAGCCAATCAAGTGCAGGGGTGTTTGGGGGCAAGCCCCATTCGGTGCCGTACTGGGGGCCCAAAAAGTACAACCCGTCGGGCGAAAAAGTGGGCGCGGCCACATCGCGGTTGCGTGCCATAAGCACCGCGTGCATCCAGGAGGGATTTTGCAGGCCTTGGCCAATTTGCAACAAACAGCCCATGATGTTGCGGATCATGTGGTGCAAAAAAGCATTGGCCTCAAACTCAAATCGCCAGTAGCCGTGGCCGTCGTTGCCAGCGCAGGGGCAGATATCGATTTTGCGCAGGGTTTTGATCGGGCTCGGTGATTGGCAGGCTGAGGCCCTGAAAGAGCTGAAGTCGTGTTCGCCCAATAGCCACTGCGCTGCCGATTGCATGGCTGGCGCATGCAGGGGCCTGAACACCCAACCCACCCTGCCGCTCTCGAGGCTGGGTCGCACGGGTGACGACAAGACCATGTAGAGATAGCGCCGCCCTGTGGCGCTGGCACGAGCGTGAAAATTGGGCGGTACTTCCTTTGCCCATTGAATCGCGATGTCGGCGGGTAAAAAAGCGTTGGTACCCCGGACCCAGGAGGACATGTCGCGCTGCAGATCGGTATCAAGGTGCACGACTTGCATCAACCCATGCACACCGGAGTCGGTGCGGCCGGCGCACACGGTTTGCACCTTTTGTTGGCAAAAGGCGCTCAGCGCTTCCTCAAGTTTGTCTTGCACCGTTTGGCCAGAGCGTTGGCTTTGCCAACCTTCATAGGCTTGGCCCAAATAACTCAGGCCCAAGGCCAGGCGCATAAGTGGGTCAGTCTTGATGTTGATTCAGCCAGCGTTGGGCTTTGCGCTGGATGTCGCCGCTGGCCTCGCGCACCACCTCCTCGGCCAAAGCACGCGCGGTGCTTTGTTGGCCCATGTCCCACAACTCCTCGGCCAAGTTCAGCCGAACTTCGTAGTCCGAGGGCGCTGGCGCATCGCCAAGGTGGGTGGGATCTTGCTCAGCGACGTTTTCCGAGGTGTGGGTAGGGGGGGCATCTGATCGGGGTTTGCCATCCAATTCCAAGTCGAAATCAAAAGGGCTTTTTGTGGCCGAATCATGGGCAGTTTCATGCCCAGAGGGTGTGGGCTTGTCTTCCTCCTCCAAATCAGGGGTGGCGCGTTGGCTGCGTTTCCATCCCAGCAAGGCCAACAAAACCACCAAGCCTGCAGCGCCATAAGGCGTCCAGGGGTGCTCGACCAAGACATCGATCACGCTGTCTGTGCTTTTGGCCGGTAAATTGACATCGGCAGGCGTGGCAGCCAAGCCACTCGCGGCTTGGGCCAGAGCGTTCAGGTCGGCCACGTTTTGGCTGGCTTGACGGGTTTCTTCGGCGGTTTGCTCAGCTTCTTTTTGGGCCGCCACTTTGTCCGCTTCTTTGGCGGCATCGGTATCGGCCTTGCCCAGGGTGAGTTTGTCCTGCCCGGGTTGTGCATTGCCGTCTTTGACCTGGCCTTGCAAACTGCCCTGTGCACTTCGGCCCGCCTTGGGCAGGTCGGCGTTGGGGGCCAGGGCGGCCAATTTGGCTCGGTATTGGGCAAAGTCAGCGGCTTGGGCTTTGATGGTTTGGCGGGCCTGGCTGGCGGTGGTTTGTTGGGCCTCTTGGGCATCAGGCAGTTTGAGCACGGCACCGGCCTTGAGACGGTTGACATTGTTGTCCACAAAAGCATCGGGGTTGGCCCGCAGCAAGGCCAGCAGCATTTGGTCCAAAGACACATGGCTGTCTTTGTGGCGCATGGCCAATTCGCCAGCGGTGTCGCCGCGCTTGACGGTCAGGTTTTTGGGTCTGTCGAAGCTGGCCGCAGGGGCAGCAGGTGAGGGCGTGTCAGAGGGTTTTTCAGCCATCGGGGGGTTGGCTGGGTTGGCAGAAGTCGCGGCGGCGGGCTCTGAGGGAGCCATGGGTGCAGCCGCATTGGTCGCTGGCGGGGGTGATAGAACAGGCGGCAGGGGTGTCGTTGCAGTTGTGGCAGCAAGGGATGTGGTGGATTGGGTGGGTACATTGCCCATGAAGACCCGTCGGCCTGTGGCCCAGCGGAACTCGATGAGCATGTCCAAAGAGGGTGAGGTAAGCGGTTGCTCGCTGCTGAATTCAAGGACAGCGGTACCGTCGGGTTTGCGCTTGAGTTGGGCCCTGATCAAAGCCAACTCGGGTGATAAATTGACGCGGGCCGCGTTGTACAGCTCAGGCGGTGCAAGGGAAGCTTGCAAATCATTGCTTTCAACGGGGCTGATGTCTTTGACTTCCAGTTCAGCCAGCAAGCGCTCCCCTGGCTTGGAGAGCAAGCTGATGTTGCCCAGGCTGATGGCGCCGACCGAACCCATTAAAAAGCTGGATAACACCAAACCTGCGGTGAATCGGTTGTTCATCATGACAAAACCCGGACCAAATTGAACACCCAGAGATATTACCTTTTTCCTCAACTCTGCAACAAAATGCGCAGCATTCGTCGCAAAGGTTCGGCGGCCCCCCACAGCAGTTGGTCTCCAATGGTGAAAGCGCCCAGGTAATCGGGCCCAAAAGCCAACTTGCGAATTCGGCCCACGGGAATGGTCATGGTGCCCGTCACTGCCACGGGTGTGAGTTGCTGCAAGCTGTCCTCACGGTGGTTGGGGATCACTTTGACCCACGGGTTGTCGGCCGCGATCATGGCCTCGATGTCGGCCACCGGCAGGTTCTTTTTGAGCTTGAAGGTCAGCGCTTGGCTGTGGCAACGCATGGCACCCACGCGCACGCAAAACCCGTCCACCGGTACAGCAGGCGCACCAAAACCAGGGCCTTGGCCCAGAATTTTGTTGGTTTCGGCCATGCCTTTCCATTCTTCACGGCTGGTGCCCCAGAACTCGTCGCCTGCTTGTTTGCCCGCCCCCAAATCTTTGTCGATCCAGGGGATGAGCGAGCCGCCCAAGGGGACACCAAAATATTGCGTTTCAGCGGCGCTCATAGCGCGTTGCTTGGCAATGACTCGGCGGTCGATTTCCAAAATCGCGCTTTTGGGATCGTCGAGCAGTGATTTCACTTCAGCATGCAGGCTGCCAAACTGGGTCAGCAACTCGCGCATGTGAGCTGCTCCGCCACCTGAAGCCGCTTGATAGGTTTGGGTGCTCATCCACTCGACCAAGCCGGCCTTGTACAAGGCGCCCACGCCCATCAGCATGCAGCTCACGGTGCAATTGCCACCGATCCAGTTCAGGCCACCCTGGGCCAGGGCGTTTTGGATCACCGGTAAATTGACCGGGTCGAGGATGATGACCGCATCGTCTTTCATGCGCAGGGTGGAAGCTGCGTCAATCCAATGGCCCTTCCAACCAGCGGCGCGCAGCTGGGGGAAAACCGCGCTGGTGTAGTCGCCGCCTTGGCAGGTGATGATGATGTCGCAGGTTTGGAGCGCACCGATGTCATGGCCATCGAACAGCTTGGTTTCGTTTTTGGCCATCGCTGGCGCAACACCCCCGGCGTTGGAGGTGGAGAAAAAAACCGGTTCGATCAAATCGAAGTCTTTTTCCGTTTGCATGCGGTCCATCAGGACCGATCCCACCATGCCCCGCCAGCCCACAAGCCCGACGCGGTTGCCTATTTTTTTCATTGCTGTGCCCTTTCAATCCAAATGTGATGTTGCCCGGCTCGTCTGGCCGGGAAGGGCGCGACGAACCGGAGCGGTTAGCCCTTGATGGTGTGGGTCATGATCACGCGCACGAACGCTGCAGCCCTGAGGCCGCAAGCCGCATTCGCAGGCAACAAATTGGCATGAATCATGGGCGCAGATTCTAGCGCCAGGGCACTGTCAGAACCGTGTCAGTCACGCCGCTGGCGGGAAGATGGGTGCATGGGCTGGCGCATGCAAGATGTGCTGCGCCACGGCCTGCGCGCGTTTTGCGCCCAAGCTGGGTTGGGCATAGCTTAAAAACTTGTCCACCAAGTCCGCTTCGCGCCAAGGAGAAAGCGCGTCACCCATCACACGCGTGGCGGTGTTTTCCAGTTCGCGGCCATCGCGCAGTTTCAGCCGCAGCCGTGCCGCACGCATTTGCTGTGGCCCCCAGGTGGGCTCGATGTGGATCGTCACCTTGCGCTCCAGGTTTCGCAGCAATGGGTCGTGGAAAAAATCTGGGGCATAGGCCTCGGGGTTCAGGTGTCCCCAGCGCAGTGCGGCGGCCACGCCAAAGGAGAGCGAAAACTGGGCTTGCAAAGGTGTTTGGGCTTGGCGAATGCCGCAGTAAATGGTGGCCTCCTCGTACACCCATAAATCAATGCCCTCGATCAGGGCCATATCCACCTGTGGCCGCAATGCCAAAGCCGCTTGCGCGCCGTAATGCACATGGCGAACGGCGGCGTGGGGTTTGAAATAGGCAGACAAAATTTCAAATGCGTCGGTGGGCAGTTCGCCGCTGGGCATGGTTTTGCCGTAGGCGACCTTCAAAAAGCAAGCCACCGCGTCCTGCGGCGCGGTGATGCCGCAGGCGGCGCTTTGGGCCGCCATTTGGCCGAGCATGGCGGCATGGCCCAAATAGGTGTTGCGCGCGGTGTCGCCGGTTTGGATGGGCCGGTACAAAGACATGGGCAGTTGGCAGGCTGCGGTGTTCACCGCGCTCCAGGTTGGGCCAGCATCCAGGCCCATGGCGGTGGCCGCTGCGGCGGCCGCGCCCAAGGCCGGCCAATTGCCATCCACATGCATGCCCGGTGCAATCCGCAACAAAGCCCCCATGCGTGCGCCGACTTCATAGCCCAGGACCAATGCGCGCAACAACGGGCCCCAATGGAGCTTGTCCACCCAAGGCCATATGGCAGCCAAAGCGGCCACGCCCGGGCGCCCATGGGCACGGGCATGGCCTTCGCAGGCCTCGTCCCAGCAGGCGGCCAAGGCAAAGGCCATGGCCGCACCCGCGCTGGGGGCGGCCTGTTGGGCCAAGGCTGTGCCAAATGGATCGGTGCGCAGCCCTTGGGCATCCAGCCACGAGCGCACCGTGGGCGAGCGAGCGCCTGCAATGGCGCAGCCCAAGGTGTCCAACACCAACCAGCGGGCCTGTTGTTGCACTTGGGGCGGTAATTCGAAGCCAGCTTGGGCGTGGCGTTCGATCAGTTGTTGCAAAGCAGTTTCCATCCGGGTGAGCGTCCATGGGTGCAAAGGGCAAAGGGACCTCATCCTAATGCTGTGGATGCGCTGGGCCCTGAGCGGATGGCCCGAGCCTCAATTGGGGCCAAAATGTCGCATGGATGCACCATGGAATGCCCATGGCTGTGAAGGACAAGGAAAACAAAGATGGATATCAGAGCCCGACGAAATGGGTGCTTGCAAGCTTTGATGGTGCTGTGGGGGCTGATCGGTGTTGGGCTGGGTGCGCAGACCTTTCCCACCAAGCCCATCACCATCATCGTGCCCTATGCCCCGGGTGCGACCGATCGCGAGGCCCGAAAAATTGCCGAACTGGCCGCCAAGCACCTGGGGCAGACCATCTTGGTGGAAAACCGCGATGGCGCAGGCGGCACGATTGGCGCGGCCCATGTGGCCCGCTCCTTGCCTGATGGCCACACCCTCTTGTATGCAGCACCCGCGGTGGTCACCGTCGCCCCTTTGGTGGGAAAACCGCCTTATGCCTATGAAGACCTGATGCCCTTGGCCCGCGCCAGCATCACTCCGCACTATTTGGCGGCCCGCTGGGACGCGCCGTTTCGCAATGGCCGAGAAATGGTCGCTTACGCCAAAGCCAACCCCGGCAAGCTGACTTTTGGCAGCCCGGGCAATGGCACGGCCGTGCATTTGGCGGGTGAAGCCTTGGCCGATGCGGCCGGGTTTCAATTCACCCACGTGCCCCACCGGGGCTTGGCCCCGGCCTTGACCGCGGTGATGGGTGGATTTGTGGATGTGGTCATTGGCGCGCCGGGCGTGATCCAAGCCCAGGTGGAAGCGGGCAAACTGCGCCCGATGGCGCAATTTGGCGCCACCCGGGCGGTGGCTTTGAGCGGTGTGCCCACTTTGAAGGAGCAAGGCATCGATCTGGCATTGCGCGCTGACTTTGGTTTTTTTGCGCCCAAAGGACTGCCCCCCGACGTGGTCCAGCGGCTCAATGAGGCTTTGCAAAAAGCCATCGACTCCGAAGAGTTCAAAAGTTTTGTGGCGGTGGCTTTGGTGGCCCCCGCCTTTCTCAATGCCAGCGATTACCAAGCGGTGGTGGACTCGGAGCGGGCCATTTATGCCCGCGTGGTCCCCAAATTGGCCTTGGGCAACCGATGAACACGCAGAGGGTTTGAGATGTCGCGCATGCCTGCCTTGTACATACCCCATGGGGGAGGGCCTTCTTTTTTCATGGCCGGTGAGCGCAAGCGCATGTACCAGCCCACAGAAGATTTTTTGCGCGCCATTGACCAGTATTTACCGGCCACCCCCCGTGCCATTTTGTGTGTCACCGCCCATTGGGAGTCGCCAGAGGCCACCCTCGCCGGGGGTGAGCACCCTGCATTGATTTACGACTACTTCGGTTTTCCACCCGAAACCTATGCGCTGCAATACCCCGCACCGGGTCAACCGGCCCTGGCCCAACAAGCGGCCCAATTGCTGCAACAAGCCGGGTTTTCAGCGCGTGTCGATCCGCACCACGGTTGGGACCATGGGGTGTTCATCCCGCTCAAAGTGATGTACCCCCAAGCCCATATTCCAGTGGTGGCCATGTCCTTGCACCACCAGTTGGACCCTGTGTTGCACAGCCAGTGGGGGCGTGCGCTCGCCAGTTTGCGCGATGAAGGTGTTTTGATTTTGGGCTCGGGCATGAGTTATCACAACCTGCGCGATTTCGCCGGGCAAGCACCGGCATCTTTTGCCTTTCACGATTGGCTGGACCAAGCCTTGAGCGGCGACTGGCATGCACGCACCGATCAATTGAGCCGTTGGCATTTGGCGCCGGGTGGCCGGGCCTCTCACCCCAGGGCTGAACACTTGCTCCCCTTGATGGTGGCCAGTGGCGCGGGCTCAGACCAGCCGGGCCGTGCCATTTGGCGCGGCCCGATAGGCCCGACTTGTGTGGGCGCTTGGGCTTTTGACTGAAGCCCGCCGAGAATGCGCGCCGGGTCAGGCTTATTCAAACCACAAACTTTCAAATGCATGGAGATCGATCTATGAAGCAGACAAGCCGTTATGGGTGGGGGCTGGTGCTGGCGCTTTTGTGCCACACGGCCTGGGCGCAACAAGGCGTGGTGAAGTTGCAGTGGCTGGGCCAGTCGGCCTTCAAAATCACCTCGCCCACGGGCAAAACCATCATCACCGACCCCTGGCTCAAGGCCAACCCCTTGACACCTGTTGAGTTCAAAACCTTGGAGAACCTGGGCAAGGTCGATGTCTTATTGGTCACCCACGGCCACTTGGACCATTTTGCCGATGCACCTGCCATTGCCAAACTCCATCAAGTGCCGATGTATGCGCCGGGGGACATGAATGCCTCTGTGGTGGCCCTGGGCATTTTGCCGGCCGAACTGGCACCCCGGTTCAACAAATCGGGCACGGTCGAGCCGACACCCGGGATCAAGGTGACGGCGGTGCATGCAGAGCACTCTTCGGTCATCAACTGGAAAAACCCGGTGACCCAAAAAGACGAAATCCATGTGGGCGGCGAGCCAGTGGGGTTCATCATTGAATTGGAAAACGGCTTCAAGATTTACCACATGGGGGACACGGGCTTGTTTGGGGACATGAAATTCATCGCCAGCTACCACAAGCCTGACTTGGTGCTCATGCCCATTGGCGGCAACTTCACCATGGACCCCAAAGACGCGGCATTTGCGGCCAATGAATGGCTCAAACCGGCCCATGTGGTGGCCATGCACTATGGGGCCAATCCCTTGGCCAAGGGAACCCTGGCCCAATTTCAGGCTTTGATGAAAGACAGCCCCTCCAAATTGCATCCCGTCAAGCCCGGTGAAGTGCTGGTTTTGCAGGCCAAACCATGAAGCGCATGCTTGTGTGCTTGCTGGGCTTGACCGGCCTTTGGGCGGCTTGGGTCATGCCGGCATGGGCCCAAACCGACTATCCGTCCAAGCCGATTCGCATCGTGGTGCCGTTCACACCCGGGGGCAGCCCCGATGTGTTGGCCAGAACGCTGGGCCAAAAAATCAGCCAAGCCTGGGGCGTGGCGGTGGTGGTCGAAAACATCGCTGGCGCGGGTGGGACCATTGGTGCGGACCGGGTGGCCAAATCAGCGCCCGACGGGTACACCTTGTTGATGGGGCATGTGGGCACATTGGCGGTGGCCCCTGCGGTCTACCCCAAATTGCCCTATGACCCGGTGGCCTCTTTTGCGCCGGTGGCACTGGTGGCCAAAGTACCCAATGTGTTGGCGGTGCATCCGTCCATGCCGGTTCGCACCACCCAGGAGTGGGTGCAGTATTTGAAGACCCATCCGGGGCAAGTCAATTACGGCTCAGGGGGCAATGGCAGTGCGGCCCACTTGGCCACCGAGTATTTCAAACTTGCGACCCAAACCTTTGTGGTGCATGTGCCCTACCGGGGCACCGCACCAGCGGTGGCCGATGCCGTGGCCGGGCAAATCCAAATGGTCTTCACCGGTGCACCCGCCATCATCCCCATGGCCAAGGCGGGCAAGTTGCGGCCCCTGGCAGTGTCGAGTTCGCAGCGCATGCCCTCCATGCCGGAGATCCCCACCTTGGCCGAGTCGGGCGTGAAAGGTTTGGAGGGTTTCGAAGCCGATCAGTGGTATGGCTTGGTGGCACCCGCGGGCACGCCGCTGGAGGTGGTGAAAAAACTCAACCAAATCACTAACGAGAGCTTGTCTGCGCCTGAACTGAGTGCGCGCCTGAAGTCTGAAGGCGCAGTGGCTGCGCCCACCTCGCCCCAGGCCTTTGGCCAACTGATTCAAACAGAAATCAAGCGCTGGCGACCGGTGGTGCGCAGCGCCAACATCCAGTCGGAATAGTTGGCGCTGGGTTTGATCAGCCCAAAGCCTTGACCACGGCGTCGCCCATCTGGGCCGTGCCCACTTTGGTCGTGCCTTCGCTGTAAATATCACCGGTGCGCAGGCCTTGGGCCAGCACTTTTTTCACAGCGTTTTCAATCCGCACGGCGGCGGCTTCTTGGTTCAGGCTAAAGCGCAGCATCATGGCCGCGCTCAAGATGGTGGCCAAGGGATTGGCCACGCCTTTGCCAGCGATATCGGGCGCGCTGCCGTGGCTGGGTTCGTACAAGCCTTGGTTGCTGGCGTTGAGCGAAGCCGAGGGCAGCATGCCAATCGAGCCGGTCAGCATGGAGGCCTCGTCGCTCAAGATGTCACCGAACATATTGCCGGTGACCACCACGTCAAAGCGTTTGGGTTCTTTGACCAATTGCATGGCGGCGTTGTCCACATACATGTGGTCCAGGGCCACATCGGGGTAGTCTTTGTGCACTTCGGTGACGATGTCTTTCCAAAATTGGAAGGTCTCCAGCACATTGGCTTTGTCCACACTGGTCACGCGCTTGT
>Ga0214917_10001851_pt1 | contig 26770 bp, 25 predicted proteins | sample LL_1208_BB_MetaG_FD_177983 | JGI IMG/M metagenome (GOLD analysis project Ga0214917, IMG submission 177983) | Freshwater microbial communities from Lake Lanier, Atlanta, Georgia, United States - LL_1208_BB | ecosystem: Environmental > Aquatic > Freshwater > Lake | place: USA: Georgia | collected... | reverse complement strand
GTCGGCACTTTCTCTCGGAGCCTCCCTCGCTACCTCCAGCCTCCATCCTTTATCCAAAGCCATCGTCAAAGCCGCCCAATCGAAGAATCTAACTTTGGAAAAAATTTCCGATATTCAAGACACCCCAGGGCAAGGGATCGCCGGAAAAAACAGGGAAACGGAACTGATCCTCGGACAACTCTCTTTTCTCGAGCTGAAAAATGTGAAGATTCCCCAAACTCTCCGTACCGCAAATTCTGACATCGCAGGTCCTGCCGTCTGGCTTGCGGACGGAAATCGCTGCCTCGCCCGCTTTGACATGGCCGATCCCATCCGCTCCACCACTCCCGCCGCCATCCATTCCTTGAAACATCTAGGGATCGACCTCGAACTTCTGACCGGCGACCAACCCGAACCCGCTCGCGCGGTCGCCGCCCAACTCGGGATCACCCGGGTTCAGGCAGGAGTCAAACCCGACGGCAAAGCCGCCCGCGTCTCTTCTTTGATTGGAACAGTTCCCGGCCTCGTCGCCATGGCCGGCGACGGCACGAACGACGCTCCCGCCCTCGCCTCCGCGGATCTGGGAATTTCGCTCGGAACCGGAACTGATGCTGCCAAGGAAGCCGCCGCCGTGGTCGTGTTGAAAGGCGACATCGCCGGCGTTGCCCGCGCCTTTCTCATGGGTCGAGCCACCGTTCAGGTAATTCGTCAGAATCTTTTCTTGGCCTTTGCCTACAATGCACTCGCTCTTCCCGCTGCGGCGGGTCTCTTCATCTCCTCGAGCGGTTGGGCCCTCTCCCCCACTTGGGCCGCCACCTCGATGGGTCTCTCCAGCCTCCTCCTAACTGGCAACGCCCTTCGGCTTCTTCGATATCAACCCAAGGCGTAAATAAAAAATCCCGAATCAAAAGATTCGGGATGGGTTGAGAATTTTTTTCCTTCAGTACGTCCAACCGAACAACTTCCAGCCGTCGTTCGGCCGGCTCGAACCGTCGGGCGAATCCATCATGTTGTTGCTGAAAGTCGGTGCCGTGCCCCGCTCCTGAATCACCTGCTGATACACCGGTTTGTTCGGACTGGCTGGATTGACCGAATCCCAACCTTTGTTCGCCATGACGACAAACATACCCACATCGGGGCTGTTGTCCTCAGGCTGAATCGCGCTACGGGCCTGCTCCTCTTCTGGATTGGCTAGTGCATCATCCATTTTCGCCTTGTCTTCCTTCTTGGTGAAGGCCGACCCAGTGGAATTCACGGTTCTCGAACCTGCAATAGCGCTGCTCTTCTTTGGGGCAACCGGTTGAATGGCTCCCTCGGTTGTAGCCTCATTCGTCTGACCTTTCACGGTTCCAATGCAGAACCCCGAAAGGATCAAAACGATCGATATCGATCTCATCCCTATATCCTAACGGACCTTTTTGTATGGTCAAACCAAGCGCCCACGGGCTTCCTCGACAATTCGACTCCGATTGGCACCCTTTCCCCGTGCGGATCCTCGCTCTCGACCCCTCCCTCCGGGCCACCGGCTATGCCGTCCTTGAAGGAACTGCAGAAAAACCGGTTGTTCTCGCGTCCGGCACGATCAAAAATCCGGCTTCCCGCACCTCGCAGAACTGCTTGATCGAAATTCACGACCACCTCTCCGAACTGATTGCCCGGCACTCCCCCGAAGCGCTCGCCATCGAACTCATCATCTACGTCCAAAACACTCGAACCGCCGTCATCCTCGGAGCCGCTCGGGGAGTCGCCCTCCTCGCTGCAGCTCGGGCGGGGCTTACCATCCACGAATATCCTCCGAAACTGGTGAAAAAATCCGCAACGGGGAAAGGGGCTGCAAAAAAAGAGCAGGTGGCCTTCATGACCCGGGCCCTTTTCGGACTTCGTCATAATCCCGCAGCCGATGAGGCCGATGCCCTTGCCGTTGGTCTCACTCACCTGCGTCGTGCAGCCTTTTCGAGCCGCATGATTTCGGCAATCTCCTGAAATGATTGCATTCCTCGAAGGCACCCTCACCGAAGCTTGGCCGACCCATGCCGTCGTGAATTGCCAGGGTATCGGATACGAGGTTCTCATTCCCGTCACGACCTTCGATCATCTCCCTAAGCCCGGCGAAAAAGTCCGCCTTCTCACCCATCTGGTCGTCCGGGAAGATGCCCACACTCTTTACGGATTCTTCACCTCCGGCGAACGCGAACTCTTTCGTCTGCTTCTTCATCACGTTTCGGGAGTCGGCCCGAAGACCGCCCTTTCGATTCTCGCCGGCACAACCCCGCAAGCGGTTCGTGATGCGGTGGCCTCGGGGGATACGTCCTCCCTTGCGAAGCTGAAGGGGCTGGGCAAGAAAACCGCAGAGCGGATCGTTCTCGAGCTTCGCGACAAACTGCCCGCTTTGGATTCCCTCGCCGGCGGAAGCTCTCCGGCACGCGGTTCCGCTCATCCTCCGATGTCGGGTAACTCGCAAGACGCCCTGCTTGCCCTGCTTGCCTTGGGCTACAAATCAGCCGAAGCCCAGAAGGCGCTCGCCGGACTCGATTCTTCGCTCCCGTCCGGAGATCTCGTCCGCGAATCCCTGCGCCGCTTGGGTTGATCCCGCTGCAAGAAGCGGCCCCGATCCTTTCAAAGACAAAAGGTTCGACTTTTTTTCCTCTTCCCGTACGATCTTCCGTTCAATCAGGACAAAAACTCAAACCAAAGGAACCTTCCCCCATGCCCCTCGATAACGCCGAACGCACCCAACTTCTCACCCCTTCCGCCACTCTCGCCATCGATGCCCGTGCCAAGAGCATGAAGGCCGAAGGCCTCGACGTCGTAGGCTTCGGAGCCGGCGAACCTGATTTCGACACACCGGAACACATCAAAGCCGCTGCCATGGGCTCTTTGGATGCAGGCTTCACAAAATACACTCCGTCTTCCGGAATTCCCGAGCTTCGCACCGCCATCTCGGAAAAACTCAAAGCCGACAACAACCTTTCTTACGACCCTTCCCAGATCATCGTGACATGCGGAGCCAAGCACGCCTGTTTCAACGCCATTCTCGCAACAGTGAATCCCGGCGACGAGGTCCTGATTCCCGCCCCGTATTGGCTGAGCTATCCGGAAATGGTGCGCATCGCCGGTGGCGAACCCGTCATCGTCCCGACCAAGGCCGAAAACGGCTACAAGCTCACCCCCGAACTTTTCCGCGAATACATGAGCCCCATGACCAAACTGGTCATCATCAACTCCCCCGGAAATCCCACCGGCTCGGTCTATTCCGAAAATGAACTCGCCGCACTGGCCGAAGTCGCCCTCGATGAGGAGATCTACATCCTCTCCGACGAAATTTACGAAAAACTCGTTTATGATGATGTGAAACACTCCTCCATCGCCTCGTTCAGCAAGGATGTGTACAACCTCACCCTCACGGTGAACGGTTTCAGTAAACCGTATGCCATGACCGGTTGGCGGCTCGGTTACGTTGCCGCCCCCGTCGCTTTGGCCAAGGCGATTGATTCGATCCAGAGCCACTCGACTTCCCACCCCACCTCGTTCGCTCAAAAGGGAGCGCTCGCGGCCTATCGCGGACCCCAGGATTGCGTGAAGGAAATGGTGAAGGAGTATGACAAGCGTCGTCGGCGTTTCTGCGATCTTCTCGGCCTGATCCCCAAGCTCTCCTTCGTGAAACCTCAGGGAGCCTTTTATATTCTCGTGAACATTTCGAGAACGGGAATGAACTCCACCGAGTTTGCCGAAAAGCTTCTCGAAAAAGAACGCGTCGCGGTGGTTCCGGGCAAAGCCTTCGGAGACGACTCGACGGTTCGCGTTTCGTACGCCACTTCGATCGACCAGATCGAGGAAGGCGTCCGCCGCATCGCCAAGTTCTGCAAATAATTCACTCTCCCTCAGGGAGTTTCACGCAAACGGTCGGGCCACCCTTGCGCCCGGATGTCCCCCGTTTTAATATCCTTTCCTCATGAGCATACTCTTCTGGATCACTTTCATCGGAACCATGGCCCTTTCTTTTTGGGCAGCCGCCAAAGTCAAAATTGCCTACGCCAAGGGGAGCCAGGTGCCCGCTTCCTCTGGTCTGACTGGGGCTGAAGCCGCACAGCGCATTTTGGACTCCGCCGGAATCCGCGACGTGGAAATTGTAGAGCAGGACGGCCTGCTGGGGGACCACTACGACCCGACCCATAAACGCCTCGTCCTCTCTTCCCAAAATTTTCACGGACACTCCGCGGCTGCTCTCGGAGTCGCTGCACATGAATGTGGTCACGCCATTCAGCACAAGATCGCCTATGCCCCACTCCAGTGGCGCATGGCTTCGGTCGGTGCCACCACCTTTGCCAGCCAGATTGTGACTTGGCTCCCGCTCCTAGGATTCTTCTCCGGCTTCGGTGGATTCCAGTCCAAAACGTATCTGATGATCATGGTGGCCGGCTGGGGAACGATCATGCTTTTCAACCTCGTCACCCTTCCGGTCGAATTTGATGCATCCCGCCGAGCCCTTCAAATCCTTCCTAAAATGAAGTTCATCGCACCCGGAGAAGAAACCAAGGCCGTCGACAGCGTCCTCCGTGCCGCAGCTTGGACCTACGTCGCCGCCTTCATCACCTCACTCCTTTATCTTCTTTGGCACCTACTTCCTTTGATTGCCGGGCGGCGAAACGACTAAAAGACACTATATATTGGGTATTCGAAATCGTTTAAACCAAGTAGTTTGTGTCAGTCACTCAATTCCCCTTGCAAATCCTGAAATTGCTCCTTACTTGTACGGAAAGGAGCCTTGGTCCCCTTATCAAACTTCAAAACCTCATCCTTATCCTGCTGGCCTCCGCATTGATCAGCCAAGCTTTTGCGACTGCGCCCACCTCAGAGACTTTCTCTCACCCTCTGCTGAATCAAATCTATGAAATGCATTCCTTGGCCGAGGCCGGTAACAAGGACGCCACCCGCCGGTTGGTCGCTTGGTTGGAAGAACTGACAGCCGAACAACCCGACAACGGGATCCTGCTCGTTTATCTGGGCAGCGCCTATACCCTTGCCAGCCGGGACGCCTTCATCGGACCTGGAAAACTTCGCTATTTGATGGCCGGTCGGGACTGCATGGATCGGGCCGTCACCATGCGACCCGACGATCCCAATGTCCGCTTCATTCGGGCGATCAACAATTATCACCTCCCCACCATGTTCAATCGCCGCAGCATCGCGCGGGATGACTTTCGAAGACTGGTCGATCAGCTTGCGAAAAATCCGAGCTGCTTGGATTCACTGACCTCGCAGGCTATCTACTACTATGCTGGCCTTTGTTTCGCCCAACTGGAGGAAGAACAAAACGCCCGTAATTCCTGGCAAAAGGGTTTGGATTTAAAAATCTCTGGCCCCCTCACCGCCAAGATCACACAAGAGCTTGATCAGCTGACTCCCACAGCAGCCGGTCAGTGATTCGCCCCCCCGGAAAACCCTATCTTTCGGCCTCGCGCATCCGCCGACGGGTGAGACAACTGGCCTCCTCAATCAGCCAAGCCTACCGTCACCGCCCACTCACCATTGTTGCACTGCTGAAGGGCAGCGTCTTTTTCGTTGTCGATCTCCTGCGAGACCTTCCGGCCGATACCGAGGTCGAATTCTGGAACATCTCAAGCTATCAGGGCACCCGCTCGACGGGGAAAATCCGCGGCCTTCATCATTGCCGGGGAAATTTCCGCGGACGGGATGTCCTCCTCATTGATGATATTCTTGATTCCGGCCTCACCTTGCATCGAACCCGGGCCCACGCCAAAAAATTAGGGGCCCGGAGCGTGGCCATCTGTGTTCTCCTCAACAAGAAACGAAAACGGCTCCGCTCGGTAAAAGCCCGTTGGGTGGGTTTTCCCATTCGGGATGAATTTGTCGTCGGCTATGGTCTCGATCTCGACCAACGCTACCGATCCCTTCCCTCGATCCGCATCCTGCCCGGAGCCTCCTGACCCCCTAAACCTCATCCGAAACACTCAAAGACATCCTGCTGTTTTCAGGATTTTGATGCTTCGGCAATATCCTCGTTCCAGAGCTCCGGCTTGGTCCGAATAAAATCCCCCATCATCTGGATCAATCTCGGCTGATCCAGAATGACCACTTCCACTCCATGCGAGCGAAGAAATTCAGGAGCTCCTGTAAAGTTTACCGCCTCCCCCACCACCACCCGTGGAATTTTAAACTGCACGATCGTCCCGGCACACATGTAACACGGGCAGAGGGTCGAATAGATCACCGTGTCCAAATAGCTCTTTTGCCGGCCGGCATTCATCAGGCAGTCCATTTCCCCGTGCAAAATCGCGCTCCCCTTCTGGACTCGCTGGTTATGCCCGCGCCCCACAATCTTGTCCCCCCGGACCAAAATCGACCCAATGGGGATTCCTCCCTCCGAAAGCCCCTTCTGCGCTTCCGCCTCTGCCTCTTTCATGAACTGGATGTCGTGTGGGGTTTGTTTCATGCGTTATGCCTTGCCGGTAGATTCTCTCACAATGAGCTCGCCCTTCACAAGGACCGGCTTCATCTCCCCCTTATCCTCCCGCACTTTTTTCCAGATTTCAAAACCGGCCCGCCCGAGACTGGAGAACCGAATCGTTGTCAGGGGAATCGCACCGTGTTTGGATAACTCCCCATCCCCCAGACCCGTCACGCTCATCTCCCCAGGAATTGAAATTCCAGCCGCCAAAATGGCCCGGATCACCCCCGTTGCGACCGCATCGGTCCCGCAAATGACAGCCGTTGGCTTTTCCTTTTTCCCAAGAATCTTTTTCATCTCCTTTTCTGCTTCTTCCGGTTGTAGTCCCACCATCTGTATTCCACCCACAAATGCCATCCCCCTCGCCTTCACTCCCTCCTGAATCCCTTGAAAATGCTCGGCATGACTGCGGGCGGCAGAATGCCCCCCTAAATAGGCAACGCCCCGATGGCCAAGATCATAGAGATGATCGAGAACTAGTTGGGCCGCTCCCCTCATATCCCTCAGCACCCAACTGACCCCCCCACTCCCCTGCCCCACATCGGCTGGATACCTTTCAAAGAAAATCATCGGGAGACCCGCACGGTTGGCCGCCTCCAACGCGGTCGACCGATGCTCAGTGCTGATTCGGGGTAGAAAAAAAATCGCCTCCGCGCCCCTTCCAATCATCGCCCGCACTTGCTCAGCCTCCTCTTTTGCCGTCCGCGCGATCCCCACCAGTACGGCCAATCCCGCCTCCTGAGCCGTCTCGGTCAGTCCCCCTGAAACCATGGCCCCTTCTTCCGAAGCCAGATCGGGAAGAACCAAACCCACCCAACCACTTTGTTTGAGGCGAAGACTTCGGGCCGATTCATTCGGCCAATATCCCCGCTTTTCCGCCTCTGCCCTCACTCTTGCCTTGGTTGCTGCCCCAATATCGGGGGCATCCCTCAGAGCCTTGGAAACCGCCATCACCGAAAGGCCCAAACTCTCGGCCAGATCGCGCAGACGAACTTTCACACCGCTTCAGGATCCTCCGACAAGGCCGCCAAAAACTCCTCCGCGGTTTGGGCGGAGAGTAGTTTCACCCGCACCTCCTCATTCCGAAGCAAACGCGCCATCGCCCCCACCAAAGCCAGATACTCGGTCACCATCCTCCTCGGAGTGCCGATAACAAAAATAAAATGAATTTTTTCGCCGCCGGCCTCAAAGGTCACCCCCTCCACGCTTCGACCCACCGCCAAAACCAAACGCTTCACATGATCCGTGCGGGCATGGGGAAATGCGACTCCATTTCCCAAACTGGTCGCCTCGACACGCTCACGGGCCAGCAACTCGTCGTAAAAGCCCTTAAAATTGATCACCCCCTCGTCTTTTTCAAGAAGAGCTGCCACTTCATGAATCGCCGCAGTCCTTTTGCTGTCCTTCAAATCGAGGAGGATTTGGCCTGGGTGGAGAAGTTCCGACAGCTTCATGGATTTCTCACGCCGGCGGCCCCGCTCCAGCCTAGTTTCTGACGGGCCAATCCATAAAAACCGAATCCAGCCGGATGCATCAGGCGAACTACGTGGCGTGCGATTGCGACCTCCAGTTTTTTTCCGCGCGACAAGCTTCCCACTTTCTTTCCGTCGACACGGAGAATGGCCGCCGGTTCCCCCTCTCCGATGGATAACTCGACCCCCTCCTCTTCTCCCACCACGACGGGCCGTTGTGCCATCGCATGGGCACAGACGGGGGTCAACACCATCGCACGGGCTCTAGGGCTGACCAGCGGTCCTCCGGCAGAAAGTGAATAGGCCGTCGATCCGGTCGGACTCGCAACCAGTAATCCGTCCGCATGATACTCCGTCAAAATCTCCCCGCCGACCTTCACCCTTACCCGGACCATCAAATGCCCCTCACCGGGAGAAACCGAAACCTCATTCAATGCAGACCACATCTTTCCAATTCCGTCTAGACGGGCCGCCAGTACGGAACGTGTGCTTAACCCATACCTACCATTCAGGACACCGGGAAGAACCCGGGCAATTTCATCCGCTTTGATTGAAGTCAGAAAACCAAGCGAGCCCAGGTTGATTCCAAGTAGAGGAACCCCTGAACCCAGAGTCGCCTGGGCCGCGTGCAGCATCGTACCGTCTCCGCCGCCCACTACCACCGCATCAACTCGGCCCCGCAGGGCACGAGCCAGTGCCCCTTCCGAAACCCATTTCGCCTTCACCCCGGTCTGCCGAAAAACCGATTTTAAAATCGTCGCCACGCCGAGCGTCCCAGGTTTTCCACGACGTAGACAAACGACCACATTCCGGATCCTTTTAGCCCTAGGAGAGCGATCACGTGCCATGAGGCACAATTCCCCGAAAAGCCTTACCCCTCAAGAGGATTCCCACTCTTGCGCCCTCGCCCTCCTTCAGTATTGTGATTCTTCCATGGCTAGGTTCCGTCTCAACCACGATATGCCCCGTGCGCAAGGCCTTTATCACCCTTCCCATGAACATGACGCATGCGGGGTCGGTGTGGTGGCCGATATTGGAGGAAAACGTTCCCGCGCCGTGTTGGAGCGGGCCCTCGGTTGCGTCTGCCAACTCGCCCATCGCGGGGCTTTAGATGCGGATGCAAAATCTGGGGACGGCGCCGGTGTTCTCACCCAAATCCCGTTCAAAATGTTCCGACGGGAAGTGGAAAAACTTGGCCACCGCCTTTACGGAGAAGGAGACCTCGGTGTCGGCTTCTTCTTTCTCCCTGCCAAGGACAATTACGCACAAGCCCACATCCGTCGCATTTCCGAGGAAGTCATCACACGGAGGGGCTTGGTTTCGCTCGGTTGGCGGGTCGTCCCCGTCAATCCCCGCATTCTCGGCGAAAAGGCCGCTTTGTCCGCCCCCCGGATTGAACAACTCCTCGTTGCACGTCCGGATTCGAAAAAACTCTCGGACGATAACTTCGAACTAGCCCTTTTCCTTGCCCGTAACGAAATCGAACACCGCTGCGCCGCCGACCGTACCCCCCCGTTTTACATCCCGTCCTTTAGTTCCCGAGTCATCGTCTACAAGGGCATGCTCACGGGAACGCAGCTCAAAAGCTTTTATCTGGATCTTCAGGACCCCGCCTACGAAACCGCCCTCGCGGTTTTCCACCAACGCTACAGCACGAACACCTTCCCGACTTGGCCCCTCGCCCACCCCTTCCGCATGCTTGCCCACAACGGAGAAATCAACACTCTCCGCGGAAACCGCCACTGGGTTCACGCCCGTGAAGCCGACCTTTCCCATCCCGGTCTCAACCCTGCCGACCTCCCCCTCCTTCACCCCATCATCCAACCCGGAGGTAGCGACTCCTCCGGTCTCGATAATGCCTTCGAACTTCTCTCCATCTCGGGCCGGGGGCCGTTGCATGCCATGCTCATGCTGGTGCCATCTGCCTTCCGTTCCGAGGGCACTCTCACCCCGGAAGTCCGGGCTTTTTACGAATACCACGAATGTCTGAACGAACCTTGGGACGGCCCCGCCGCCCTTGCCTTTAGTGATGGACGGATCGTAGCCGTCTGCCTCGACCGCAACGGACTCCGCCCCGCCCGCTATAAAATCACCAAGGACGGGCTGTTTGTCATGGGCTCGGAAGTCGGCATCGGTGACATTCCGGAAAAATCCGTCATCGAGAAGGGGCGGCTCGCCCCAGGCGAAATGATTGCCGTCGACACGATCAACAAAAAACTTCTCCGGAATGCCGACATCAAAAATTTCGCCGCATCGGAAAAACCCTACGGGGATTGGGTGACATCAGGCCTCCGCACCCTTCCCCCCTCTCCCGCCCAACTCCCTTCCGTGCCGACCGATCTCACCCCCACTATGCTCTCCTTCGGTTACAGCGAGGAAGAACTCAAGGTCATCCTCCTACCGATGATCCAGAAAGCCGAAGAAGCCACCGGATCAATGGGCGATGATGCCGCCCTCGCGGTATTTTCCCGCCGGCCCCGGCTTTTGTATCAATATTTCCGCCAACTTTTCGCTCAGGTCACCAATCCGCCGATCGACCCGATCCGGGAAAAGCTCGTCATGTCCACCACCGTTTACCTCGGTACCCGGCCCAACTGGCTCACGGATGGGCCTGACCATGTCCGTCTTCTTCGACTCGATTCCCCTGTGATCGCCCCCTCGGAGCTTTCGCATATTCTCAATCATCCGGAATCTTTCCTTCGATCCAAAACGATTTCCGTCCTTTTCCCCGTGGCCGGTGGACCTGATGCATTTAAGAAACGCCTCCAGGAAATCAGTCAGGAGGCCATTCAGTCCATTCAGGAAGGCGTTTCCATCCTTAACCTTTCCGACCGGGGAACCAATCCAACTCATTCGGCCCTGCCCATGCTCTTGGCGGTCTCGTCCGTCCACCACAGCCTGATTCGCGCCGGCCTGCGTATGCGCGCTTCCCTGATTGCAGACACCGCCGACTGCCGCGACGTTCACCATTTTGCCTGCTTGCTGGGCTTCGGCGCATCCGCTGTCTCTCCTTATCTCGTCTGGGAACTCGCCGCTCGCTGGCAGACGGATGGCTCCCTCCCCGATTTCGATGCAGCCAAAATCATCAACTCCTACCGGCAGGCCATCGATAAGGGCCTGTTGAAAATCATGTCGAAGATGGGGATTTGCATGCTGACCAGTTACCACGGCAGCCAGCTGTTCGAAGCGGTCGGGCTGGGTCATGAACTGATCCGGGACCACTTCACCGATACTCCCTCTCAGATTGGAGGCATCGACCTGAAGGAACTTGCCCATGAAACCATCCGGCGCCATGCCGAAGGATTAGCCGCTGCGGGCGCTGAACGTCTGCCCGATGCCGGCCTTTACCGCTGGAGGCGCGACGGGGAAATGCATGCCATCACCCCTCCGGCGATCCAAGCCCTCCAGGCTTTCGTAGGACTCAAAGGTGCCGACCAAAAAAACCAACCCGCCCAGTACCATGCCTATGTCGATGCCCTGAATAAAAATACCCCGATCACCATCCGGCATCTCCTCCGCTTAAAACAGGGCCGTACTGCGATTTCCATCGAGGAAGTGGAACCGATCGAGGATATTCGGCGTCGGTTCACCACGGCCGGTATGTCGATGGGGGCACTCTCCCCGGAAGCCCACGAGGCCCTGGCGATTGCGATGAACCGGATCGGCGGAAAGTCCAATTCCGGGGAAGGCGGGGAAGATCGCGCCCGTTTTGCCACCATGGAAAACGGGGACTCAAAAAACAGCCGGATCAAACAGGTGGCTTCCGGCCGGTTTGGTGTCACCGCCGAATATCTGGCCAGCGCCACAGAATTGGAAATCAAGATTGCCCAAGGGGCCAAGCCTGGCGAAGGCGGCCAACTCCCCGGCCACAAGGTCTCTCCGCTCATCGCCACCCTCCGCCGATCCACTCCAGGGGTCATGCTCATTTCGCCCCCTCCCCATCACGACATTTACAGCATTGAGGACCTGGCCCAGTTGATTTACGACCTCAAACAGGTGAATCCCCGGGCCAAGATCTGCGTCAAACTCGTAGCCGAAGCTGGGGTCGGCACCATTGCTGCAGGCGTGGCCAAAGCCCATGCCGATGTGGTCCTCATCGCCGGACATGACGGCGGTACCGGAGCCTCTCCCCTCTCCTCGATCAAATACGCCGGCAGTCCTTGGGAACTCGGCGTGGCCGAGACTCAGCAGGTTCTTCTTCTCAACGGACTTCGCAACCGCATCACTCTTCGGACCGACGGAGGGATCCGCACCGGGCTGGATATCGTCATCGCCGCCCTGCTCGGGGCAGAGGAATTCAATTTCGGCACCACCGCCCTGATCGCCCTAGGCTGCGTTTTTGTCCGTCAATGCCACCTCAACAACTGCCCCACCGGCGTCGCCACCCAGGATGACAAGTTCCGGGCCAAATTCCGCGGCACTCCGGAGGCTGTGGTCGACTTTTTTAACGCCGTGGCCCAGGACGTGCGCGAAATCCTTGCCTCCCTGGGCGTTCGCAAGCTGGACGAAATCATCGGCCATCCTGAACTTCTCGAAACTTTTGTTCCAGAAAACCATCCCAAGGCCGCCATGGTCGACCTGCATCCTCTTCTCACTGTTCCCGATATCGATCCCTTGGCTCCCCGTCACCATACCTGGGAACGGAACGATAAACTGGAAGACCAACCAATGGATGCCCGCATTCTTCAGGATGCCAAGGATGCCCTATCGAAAAAACGGAAGGCCAAACTTTCGTATAAAATCAACAATTCCCACCGTTCGGTCGGGGCCCAGCTCAGCGGTGAAATTGCCTACCGCTACGGGGATGAGGGACTGCCCGATGGCAGCATCACCATTAAATTCGACGGCTCCAGCGGACAATCGTTCGGCGCCTTTCTGGTCAACGGGGTGAAAATCACCCTGCAGGGGGAAGCCAACGACTATGTCGGCAAGTCTATGTCCGGCGGAGAAATTATTTTGGTCCCTGCCAAGGGCGCCTCTTTCGATCCTTCCCTGAATTCCATCTGTGGCAACACCTGCCTGTACGGAGCCACTGGTGGAAAACTTTTTGCCTATGGACAGGCCGGAGAACGGTTTGCGGTACGCAATAGCGGCGCCACGGCTGTGATTGAAGGGGTGGGCGACCATGCCTGTGAATACATGACCCGGGGCACGGTCGTTGTTCTGGGGCCGACCGGAAAGAATTTCGGCGCCGGAATGTCCGGTGGAATCGCCTATGTTCTGGACGAGGATGGGGTGTTCGAAAAACGCTACAACTCAGGCATGGTCGGTCTGGAACGACTTTCCGGCAACGAAGACTCCAAAAACCTCCAGGCAATCATCTATCAACACCTAGAAGCCACCGAGAGCCGGAAGGCGAAGGAAATCCTCGCGAAATGGGACCAGTTCTCACCAAAGTTCTGGAAGGTGATTCCCCATCCCCCCGTCTCCACCCTGCCTCCGAATTTGGCGCCAGTTGCCACCGCAACCGCCAAGGCATAGGAAAAACAATTCTGAGCCTGGGGAAATTACCTTCCCCTTTTTTCTTCATGAAAAAGGTGTTTCTCCTCCTACCCATCCTGATAGGTACGGCATGGAGTGCATCGGAAAACACTCAAAGCCCTGAATTTATCGAAAAACTTATCCGCCAGATGACGGTTCAGGAAAAAGTCGGGCAACTCAATCTGGTCAACGACTTCAGCAACGACCTGAAATTGACAGGACCTCAGGCCCAAGGAAAAGCCAACCCTGCCCTCACCAATCTTCGAAACGGGGAAATCGGCGCCATGTTGAATGCTGGGGGTGTCACCCGCATCCGCGAACTACAGAAGATTGCCGTTGAACAGAGTCGTCTCAAAATTCCCCTGCTTTTCGGACTCGATGTCATTCACGGATATCAGACAATGTTTCCCATTCCCTTGGCCGAAGCCGCCTCTTGGGATTTGGCAGCCATCGAACGTTCGGCCCGCCTCGCGGCGATCGAAGCCACCGCCGCAGGAGTCCACTGGACTTATGCCCCCATGGTGGACATCTGCCGAGATCCTCGTTGGGGACGGATTATGGAAGGTGCCGGGGAAGATCCGTATCTGGGGGCCAAAATTGCCGCTGCCCGAGTCCGTGGGTTTCAGGGAAAGTCCATGCAAGACCCCGAATCCCTCGCTGCCTGTGCCAAGCATTACGCCGGGTATGGTTTTGCGGAAGCCGGTCGGGACTACAACACGGTGGATGTCAGTGGGGCCACTCTCCACAACGTAATTCTTCCCCCCTTTCATGCGGCCGCCGATGCAGGAGTGGCCACTTTCATGAGTTCCTTTAATGAGCTCAATGGAGTTCCGGCCGTGGCGAACCGGGAATTGCAACAGACCATTCTCCGGGAAACATGGGGATGGCGGGGAATGATGGTCACGGACTGGAACGCCATCCGGGAACTGATGGCTCACGGCTTCGCCTTCACGCCGACAGAAGCGGCTCAACTCGCTTTCACCGGAGGAGCAGATATGGACATGTGTTCGCGTTTGTTTTCCGAAGAATTGGAGCCTCTTTTACAAAACAAAAGAATTTCGGAAAAGGAACTCGATGAAAAAGTCCGACGAGTCCTTCGACTGAAACAGGGTTTGGGTCTCTTTCGTGACCCTTATCGCGGAATTTCCCCTGAAAGAGAAAAAACAAAGATTGGAACTCCCGATGCCCGGCAAAGCTCCCGGAATATCGCTCTAAAATCCGCCGTTCTCCTCAAAAACAGCGGGATTCTCCCCCTTTCCACCGATCTTAAATCCTTGGCCGTCATCGGCCCCTTGGCGGACGACCACAATAGTCCCCTCGGAAACTGGCGGGCTGAAGCTATACCCAATTCAGCCGTCTCCCTTCTCGAGGGATTGCGCACCGCACTTCCTAAAACCGAGATTCTTTATGCCGAAGGGTGTCCCCTCATCATCGGTGAAGCCAATCCCCTGCAGAATTTGAAACTCGCGGGGGATGTCCGTACGGGCTTCCCCGAAGCCATCGCCGCTGCACAAAAGGCGGAGGCGGTCGTACTGTGCATCGGGGAACACGCGTTCATGACGGGCGAGGGACGCAGTCGAACCTCCCTTGGTCTACCCGGAGCCCAGAACGCCTTGGCGGAAGCCATTCTTCAAGCCAACCCTAGAACAGTCATCGTCTTGATGACCGGGCGCCCCCTGATTCTTACTGATTTGGATGCCAAGTTTCCTGCCATCCTTTTGGGATGGCATCTGGGGTCGGAGGCCGGCCATGCCTTGGCCGACCTGCTTCTAGGTAAGGTTTCGCCTTCCGGTCGTCTACCAGTATCTTTCCCACGAAGTCTTGGCCAGATCCCCATCTATCATAACCGGAAAAATACAGGACGCCCTGCAAACGGAGATGATGCCCTTTTTGTATCCCGCTATACCGACTGCCCAAATGACCCCTTGTATCGGTTTGGTTACGGGCTCTCGTACAGCCGGTTTACCCTTTCCGATCCGACGGTCTCTCCCAAAAATCTTTCGGTGGGAAAGCCGGCCCAAGTCACCCTAACCATAAAAAATGAGGGGAAAGTACCCGCTGCCGAGGTCGTCCAACTTTATCTACACGACCTTGCGGCCTCACTCACCCCTCAGGTCGAAAAACTGGTCGGATTTGCACGTGTCGATCTTTCCCCCGGAAAGTCCCAAACCCTTAGCTTTCCGCTGACGGATCAAGAGCTTGGATTTTTCGATAATGATGGAAAGTTTTTGGTCGAACCCGGATCCTTTGAAGTCTTTGCCCGCACTGGAACGGAATCAACCCCACGGGTCTCCTTGACCCTAAAATAATCCATCCTCCCACGCCCTGCCGATTTCTGGCATCCTCTGCCCATGTTACGAACTTTTCTTTATGGAAAGATTCACCGCGCCACGGTAACGGACGGCTCGGTTGATTATGAAGGAAGCTTGGGGGTGTCCACGGACCTAATGGAAGCAGCTGGTCTCCGACCGGGAGAAAAAATCCTCGTGGGGGTCATCAATACCGGGGCACGTTTCGAAACGTATTTGATTCCTGCCCCTGCAGGCCAAGGGGCAATCGTTCTCAATGGGGCCACCGCCCATCTGGGCAAAAAAGGAGATCTCCTAACGATCATGGCGTTTACCCAACTCACCCCTGAACAAGTCAAAACCCACCGAGCCAAATCCGTCCTTCTCGGGCCCGGGAATAAAATCGAAAAGACTTCCGAAATCGTGCCCTAAATCAAGGGTTCTTCACGCACCGGAAACCGAGGTGGGAGGTCCCCGTACTTACCTCTCCCTTACTTCGGGTGCCCAGAATGTAACGCGCACAAAATTGATCGGAGCACAAAAAAGAGCCCCCTCGGTGAACCCGCTTCCTCGCCCCTGCTTCCTCCGGATCAAAACTGTCCTTCGGACCTTGAGGGTTTCTCAATAATCCATGTTTGGCATCCCCCATATACGTGTCCGGTCGGTACCAGTCGGAACACCACTCCCATACATTACCCGACAAATCATATAAACCATACGGGTTGGCCGGATACTTCCGGGCGGGGGCAATTCCCTTCCAACCATCCTCCCCGGTGTCCGTATTGGGAAATCTTCCCTGCCAAGTGTTAGCCATCCATTTCCCGCCGGGGCGAAATTCATTCCCCCATGGATAGGTCTCTCCCTCCCGACCTCCCCTTGCTGCCCGCTCCCATTCGGCTTCGGTCGGCAACCGTTTTCCAGCCCACTTGGCATAAGAAACCGCATCTTCATACGCGACATGCACGACGGGAAAATCATCCTTCCCACTCAGATCGCTTTGTGGCCCGAAAGGGTGTTTCCAACAAGCTCCGGGCAGGTAACTCCACCAAACGGTAAAATCGTTCAGGGGCACAGGATGAGCGGGAGCCTGAAAACACACCGAACCCGGGACCAGCATTTCATCCGCAGCTCCCGGAAAATCTTCCCGCCGGGGTTTTCTTTCCGCCACGGTGACATAATGGGTGGACTCAATAAATTTCCGGAACTGTGCGTTCGTGACCTCCGTCTCATCCATCCAAAACCCATCCACCTCCACTTCATGCGCGGGTTGGGCATCCGTGAATCCGGACTGCAGCAGACTGCAACAGGGTTTATTTGGATCAACAGCCCGAAGAACTTTTTGACAGACCTCCTCCGTGGGTCCACCCATGAGAAACTTGCCCCCGGGAATCCAGACCATTCCGTCGGGGCCGGTTCCAGTTGGGGCTTGCACCTGAAGGGGGCGACTGCATCCCGCCACGATGAGCATTGCTCCTATAAAGGACCACAACTGAACGAGATTCATCTTAGGATGATTCCCCCAAGCGGGGCGACTGGCCAGCATCCAATTCCTAGACTCGCCATTTCCACGCTTCTGGATTACTATTTTTGTTCTGCTGGACGCTTAGCTTAGTGGTAGAGCGCCTGCTTCACACTTGCCCTAAATACAGAAGGGATAACGACTTGCTCTGTTGTTTGTGTAACCCAAGTGTTCTGGAGTGATCTGGAATGCTCCCAATTTACCCCCCACCTTACACAAAAAGGTTACACAAATTTGGGTCCGTAATCGGCTCGGCCTTCAACCTAAATTTCTTCCTCAAACTCGATCCCGCCATGGGCACCACACTGCAGGACGTCTCAAGCCGTATCAGAAGTGCTTCACAAATGCACAACGGGGGGAAATGCGAGAACGCACACACAGTGAATTATTTTTCTGATATGCGATAGAATTTTTTTGGGCAGATGTTCCCGTATCCCAGAATCCTTCAATCCGACCACTGCCTTGACCAGTGCTTAAAACCTGCCAATTAACAAGGTCGCTTGAGCTTTGGATCGAAAATGTCTTTCCGGGATTAATTGCATACTTAAATCCATAACTTTCGGTTCCAGAAATGCTTAGCTTTTGAAATTGAAATAGATATGGAGTTTCAAGCTCCACCCCCATTGTCCAACCCGAAGAGCCTTCAATACGATATATTTTCAACTTGGGAGTATTATCAAACACGAAATAGCCAAAGGATGGCATATTTCCAAAGAAGTAAATAGCCTCCATGTTTGTATTTCCTAAAAAAGCTTGTTGGCCAATTTCAATTACGCTTGGCGGTATGGAGGCTTCTTTGAGAGCTAGACAAAGACTAAAAGCATTGCCTTCTATAATTCTAACTCCATTAGGAATAGTAACTTCTTCAATATAATAGTTTCTTAGAAAGGAGCCCCAGCCGATTATTTTGACGGGCAGATTTTGAATTGTGCTAGGTATATCCAGCGAGGTTGAAGTACCTCTGTAACCATCGATTCTGACTTCATTATTTATAACAGTATAAAAATAATCTCCGAACACATCGGCTCTCCCCGAAACAGAAATCAGGGACCATAAAATCCAAATCCAAACTGTTTTTTGTACCATTACATCAAAGGTAGTTCATGAAATGCTTTTTTCTATCTGTTTTAATTGTATCCTTTTAAGGATATATGTTTTAAAGACCTCCGCCCACATACGCTTGCACCTGAAGGGGGCGACTGCATCCCGCCACGATGAGCATTGCTCCTATAAAGGACCACAACTGAACGAGATTCATCTTAGGATGATTCCCCCAAGCGTGGCGACTGGCCAGCATCCAATTCCTAGACTCGCCATTTCGACGGTTCTGGATTACTGTTTTTCTCCTGCCGGACGCTTAGCTTAGTGGTAGAGCGCCTGCTTCACACGCAGGAGGTCACTGGTTCAATCCCAGTAGCGTCCATTTAGTTTTTTTTACTAGGAGGAACATTTTCCACAGCCGGTCCCCTTGCCGCCCCCCCCGCCAAAGAACTTGATCCCGAGATAAAGCACTGCGGCGAGAACCAACACACCCACCACAATATTTTGCCAGTTCTCCTTCATTATTCAAAATCCCAAGGCACGACCAATAACCTGGACCAACCAAGCCCCCAAGTATGCCAATCCGGTCATGTAGAGGAGCATGAAAGCAGGCCACCTCCACCCACCGGTCTCTCTTTTGGCCACAGCCACAGTGCTCAAGCACTGCAACGCATAGACATAGAAAACCAGCAAAGCCAGACAGGTCAACGGAGTGTAAATCGCACTACCATCCGGCCAAGTCGCCTTCCGCATGGCTTCGATAAGTCCTTCCTCCTCACCCTCGACGTGGTACACGATCGACATGGTGCTAACAAAAACCTCCCGGGCAGCAAAGGAAGCCACCAGCCCGATTCCGATCCGCCAATCAAACCCCAGCGGCCGAATGACCGGCTCCAGCCAATGCCCTAGCTGCCCCGCATAACTTCCCGCCAACTTGGCCGATGGGTCTTCCGACGTGCGCGGGAAGTTTGAAACAAACCAAAGCAAAATCGAAAGAGCGAGAATCACTGTTCCCGCCCGCCGGAGAAAAACCACCGCTCGCTCCCACATCCGAAGGAGAATCGTCCGCAGCGCCGGACTCCGGTAAGGAGGAAGTTCCAGAATTAAGGGGGGAGATCCTCCTCCCAACATTTTTTTTCGGAAAACCCAGGCCAGAAGAAATGCGGTTCCGGTTCCTAAAATATAAAGCCCCAACATGGCCCCGGCTTTTTGCCAGACGGGGACGAGCGCGACGGGCACCGCGGCCGCCAGAAGTGTCGTGTAAACCGGAATCCTCGCTGAACAGCTCATCAGAGGAGCGATCAGAATAGTTGTGAGGCGATCTTTTGGATCTTCCACTGTCCTCGTGGCCATGATGCCAGGAATGGCGCAGGCATAGGAGCTGAGCAGAGGAATAAATGATTTTCCACTCAGCCCCACCCGGTGCATCACCCGATCCAGCAGAAAAGCGGCCCGAGCCAGATATCCCGAGTCTTCCAGCAACCCGAGGAAAAAGAAGAGAATCAGAATTTGCGGAAGAAAAATCACCACCCCCCCCACACCAGCCAAAACACCGTCGATCAACAGATCACGGAAGAGTCCACTGGGCATCACCTCCTGTAACCAACCCCCGAGATGTGTGAACCCACCATCGATCCAACTCATGGGATAGGAGGCGATCGAGAAGATCGAAACAAAAAGAGCCATCATCATTCCTGCCAGAATCCCCCAGCCTGCGACCGGATGCAGCACGGCGGCATCAATCCAATCTGTCCAGTTTCCGCCACTCATTCCAACTCCCACTCCCGCCTCCTTCAATACATTCTGCAGATAGGTATATCGTGCATTCACTACTGCGGCGGACCAGTCGTACGCCTCCTTCCGGAATCTTTCCCTCCAGGCCATCGCCAATTTTCTCGCCCCCTCCGGCCCCTCATCCGATCCGGCCAATAATTCCAAGGCCTTGCCCTCCGCCCGCAACTCCGCGGGCAGGGATTCTCGCCAAGCCGCCGCAATCTGTCCCACCGCCACGGCCAGGGGGGGAGGCATCGTCCATCGCCGAGGTCCGGGACCGGTCAGCTTCTGCCCGAGTGCGGCACGCAACTCGACCAGCCCTTTTCCACGATGGGCCTGAGTGGGAATAAATTGGATTCCGAGGCTTTGGCTGAGCTCATCCGGATGAAGCCGTACGCCTTGGGCTTCCGCCATGTCCACCATGTTCAAGGCCACCAACACTGGTAGCCCCAATTCCATCACCTGCGTGACCAGAAAGAGATTTCTTTCCAAATTGCTCGCATCCACCACGCACAGGATCGCATCGGGCCTAGGAAGGTCGGCCGACTCTCCCCGCAAAACCTTTAACGCAATCTCCTCATCGGGAGAACGGACCGACAGGCTGTACATTCCAGGAAGATCAATCAGCTCCATCGGCTCCCCGTGAAGGGTGTAGGCCGTTCCTGTCCTTTTTTCGACGGTGACTCCGGGATAATTCCCCACTCTTTGCCGAAGACCTGTCAGGGCGTTGAAAAGGGTGCTCTTCCCCGCATTGGGATTCCCGACCACGGCGACCCAGCGTTTGGAGGTCTCCTGATTCATCGAAAAAACCGGGGCACTCCCCCGCAAACGGCTGGCCTCAGGACCTTCCGTCCACATGTTCGACCAAAATCTGCTTCGCCAAACGGGCGCTCAAGGCGACGCGGGTTCCACAAACCCAACAAACCAGATCAGCTCCACCCCGGATTTTTTTCACGACGGCATTCTCACAAAAACCCAACTCTCGGAGCCGTTGACAGGTGTTCGGGGCACATTCCAAACGACTCACCCGGACCTCCGTTCCCGGTCCCACCTGCGTTAGGTTGAGAACACCTCCTATGAATCGATGCACATGGCTTGCCATAACTCCAATCTGCTCTTTTTGAGACACTGTTGCAAGTAATCCCGCGCCCAAAAACCTACACCCCCCTCGAAATTGTTCAGGCTAAACGCACCAACGATACAGCATCAGGTAAACAAGAACCCCTGTGATCGATACGTACATCCACACCGGCCAAACCCAAGGCGTCAACCTTTTGTGTTTTTCAAACTGACCCGTGCCTGCAAACCAGACCACGGCCAAAATGAACGGAAGATTGAGAACCGCAAGGACCGTATGGGGAATTAAAATGAAAAAATAAAGAATCCGAACCCACCCCTGCATCGGAAAGAGTTTCGGTCCAACGGTAAATTTATGTAGAAGGTACGAGGCAAGAAAAACTGTGGAGACACAAAACGCAGTCACCATGATTTTCTTATGCGCCTCCTTGTTCCCCCGTTTAATCTGAATCCAGCCTGCCAAAAGCAGTGCTGCCGTGGCGGCGTTCAGGCAAGCGTTGAGAAGCGGGAGATCCTGGTATGTCATCTTTTTTCCCCCGCCTCACGCAGGAGATTTCCCACATCGGGCAAAACCCGTGCCAAGAGATCTTCCTCGGTCCCATTGTAATACGCCCTCACTTGCCCCCGTCCATCGACCAAAGCGATTTTGGTACTGTGCAACATCTTCCCGTTCAGGGCCACTGCTTCAGGAGGATTCGGTTCGACAGCCAGTTTGAAGCCTTCCCGGGCAATCCGAAAAACTTCCGGCAACGGCCCTGAAAGAAACCACCAGTTCGTGCCAGCCCCATACTTTTTCGCATAGGCCTGCAACCTTTCCGGAGTATCCGTCTCCGGATCTACCGTGATGGAAACAATCTTCACCTTCCCCTTCGTTCTTGCGACGGACTGCGCCAGGTCGGCCATTCGACTACTCAATACCGGACAGGGCCCCGTACAGGTCGTAAAGAAAAAGTCGGCCAACCAAATCTCGCCTTGGAGGTCCTGCAAGGTCCGAAATTGACCATCCCTTTCAAGAAAACGAAAGGACGGAATTTGGCCATAGACCGGAAGATCCTGGTATTCCCGCCGTTCCGAGGAAATCCACAATTCTCGAACGCCAGCACCGATCACAACCATCAACCCAGCCACCAAAAGAGCCCAGACTGCCGCAGTGAGATTTCGGTTGGCGGGACGCGGACCCGGAGCGACCGGCGCCGGAAGTGTCACGAACGCCGACTAACCTGAAACGCACAAGCCATTACGAGAAGCAGCGTGCTGGCACAAACAATCGAGAAATCATGCGACAAATCCGCCGGGAGGGGCATGCCGGGGCGGGTCGCCAAAAGCCCCTGCAAAGCCTCATGACCATAGCTAAGGGGATTCAAACGCATGAGAGTCCGGATCCATTCTGCCGCACCAGCACTCGGGAACAGGGCCCCGCTCAGGAACCAAAGGGGAACAAAGAAAAGATTGATCAAGGCATGGAATCCTTGGGTTGAATCCATGGGCCACGCAATGAGAAAACCCAAGGCGGTCAATCCCACAGCCAAAATAGAAATGATCGCGATAAGATAAAAGAGAACCCGGGCATCCGGATGATAATCCGAATAAGGCGCGAGGAGAACGACGACAAGGGCCTGAAAAACCGCCAGCAATGTTCCCCCGATCAATTTGCCAAAAAGAATCGCAGAGCGTCCGTCTGGGGCCACCAGCACTCCCTGCAGGAACCCCTCCCGCCGGTCCTCAATCACGGAAACCGTCGAAAAAATCGCGGTAAAGAGGATGATCAAAAGGACGATTCCCGGGAAAAAGTAGGTCAGGTAGTCGGTCCTTTCACGAAATCCGGGAGCCACAAGGGATCGACCGACTCCGGAGCCAAGAAGAAACCAGAAGAGCACGGGAGTGGCCATCGCTCCAATCACCCGGTTTTTCTGCCGAATGAATCGGACGATTTCACGAAGTGCTAGACTGGTGGAGGCTTGCATGAACATGGTTTAGATTTCTCCTGGAGTGGACGACCAATGACGACCTGTCTTCTGGAGGAAGAGGTCCTCGAGTGTGGGCCGACAAAGGGTCACCGAGGTCACTTCCTTGTGGTACTCGCGCCAGAGCTTGATCGCCAGAGGAGCGGCCAAGCCCCGGGTGGGAACCACCTTGACGGAAGCGGGTTCTGCGGTGACCTCGATCTCCCCTTCCTTGCGGATACGGGCGGCCAATTTTTTCGGTTGGTAGGTCCCCAACCGGACATACTCTTTGCCCAAGCCGGACCGGAGCTCGGCAACTTTTCCTGAAGCCACGGATCTCCCCTGATCGAGAAGAAGAATTTCATCCGCCGGCTCGGCCTCCTCCAAAAGATGGGTTGTAAATAGAACGCTGAGTTTTCGGGAATTGCGAATTCCCGAGAGAATACTCCAAAGTTCGCTCCGGATTGCCGGATCCAACCCGGTGGTTGGCTCGTCCATCAACAGGATGCTGGGCCGGGTCAGAAGGACTTTGGCGATTTCCACACGCCGCCGAAGGCCCCCCGAAAGACTTTCCACCATTTCCCCTCCACGGTCCTCCACTCCCAGCGCTTCCAAGTTTTTGTTGATCCGGTTCTCGAGATCGTGGGCATCCAAACCATAAAGGTTGCCGTGATGCCGGAGATTTTCCCGGACAGTGAGCTTCATGTCGACGGCCGGATTCTGGAAAAGAACCCCGAGTTTTCGACGAACCGGTGTTGGAAACTGGCGCAAACTGCGACCGGCCACGGAAATCTCCCCATCTTGCAGGGCAAAGATGGTGGAAATGATCTTAAAAAGGGTGGTTTTGCCGCTCCCGTTCGGGCCCAAAATACAGAACATCTTTCCCTCTTCCAGTTCGAAGCTGATATTGTCCAAAACCCGTTTGCGTCCGTAGGAATATCCAACCCCGTCGGCCTTGACCGCAAATAAAGAGGAATCCGCCATGAGCGGCTAAATTGAGGGAAATTATTCCAAGGGTCAAGCGTTGCCCCCCCTTTGGGCCTCCAAATAGGAAAATAACTATCGGACAGAGACCGATCCCAGCCCGAACCGGACGGGACTCTGAAGTTTGGCCGGAACCCCCTGTTGATGGAGGTAATTTTCGATCTGAGACAAGGAACTGGAAGGGACAGGCTTCGAACCATGCGGAGTGCACAGAGATAATTCGCACTGATGAGCAATTTCACCGGGATCCATCCCACGGGCTTTCGCATGTTCCATCGACAGGGTAAGACGGCTTTTCCAGTAATTCATACGGTTATCCGCACAGACTTGGCTTTCGGCATCAATCACGGCTTGGGCAAAACCCCAAATTTCCCTCTGCAAATCCTCTGCCAAACGAGTTGCATGTGCGCCCATGGGATGATGTTGAGACCTGAAAATCATGGATTGGACTTGAAACAATGATCTCTTTTTATCCCAAACACAATAATTAAGTAGCCCACTCATGCGGCCCGCTAATCTTACATAAGGCTCTATGAATCAATGCTATAAAACAAGAAGCGTGAGCCTTTCGAGCTCACGCTTCTTGCCAAACACTAGGAGATGTAAACGAATCTGTAGTAATAGACAGGGGAACGGGCCAAACGTTCAAATTATTTTTGAGCCCGCTACCTACTATTTAAGGAGTTTCAGAAGAAAAAACCCGCCCACCAAGAGAATCACCAAAACCACAAGGATGGCCTCCAGATAACGGTCAATTTTCGGACGGATGGCGGGTCCAAACCTACGCAAAAGCTCGGCCTCGATCACAAATCGCATGCCTCGCGAGATAACAGAGGCAATCGAAAAAGTGACCCAATTCATCCCCGTCGCACCCGCTGTGATCGTGATCAACTTGTAGGGGACAGGGGTCATTCCCTTGATCAAAACAATCCAGGCTCCGTAGGTATTGAAGATATTTCGAAAGGTTTCGAACTGGGTTTGCAGGTGATAAAAAGCAATCACAGGAGCCCCCACCGAATCGCAAAGAAAATGCCCGATCCCATACCCGGCCCATCCCCCCACCACCGAAGCCCCCGTACAAGCCAAGGCATAGACCCAAGCACGGGAGGGATGAGCCAAAACCATGGGAATGAGCAAAACGTCGGGGGGAATGGGAAAAATCGAGGACTCGAGAAAGGAAATGACCACCAACGCCGGCAAAGCATAGGGCGTCCCCGCCCAATGAAGTGTCCACGCATACATTTTCCGGATCGGATTCAAATGCGTCGCAGGATTTTCCAGGGGACTTTTCTTCCCCTTCAACTCGACGACGACTTTCCCCGCCCGCAAACTCCGAATGCGATTCCGCAGCGCAAAAATTAATAACGCCCCCACGGCGATAAAGGCCAATCCCAGAACTACATTCCCCGAAATCATTCCCCGTACCCCCAAAATACCATCGAGAACCAAAACTCCCAAAGCCAAGCCTGCCACCAATCTCAGGGATGCTTTGTCATGATCGAGAGAAGGGCCTTGATTCATCGCCCTCCACATTCCCGATTCAAAAGAACTTCGGCAAGCTTCGAGAGTTTCCTAGGCCCCGACGGAAAAATGGGGCGGCACAGGGACATGGGCCGTCCAATCATTACCGCGGAAAGGGACTTTCACTCTCTCCGCATGCAAAAACATGCCCTGCTGTCCGGTACCTTTCGCAAAAAGCCTGTTTTTTTCAAAATCCCCATACGTCCGATCCCCCACAATCGGAAGATTTCTCTGGGAGCATTGAATCCGCAATTGGTGTGTCCGCCCCGTCTTTGGCTCCAATTGAAGCAAACTCATTGCACCAGCTGGCCCTTTTCCCCTCGCCCTCTCTTTCATCACCGCCTCCGCCCAAGACCCTTGCCCAGGTCTCGCGCGGAGGCGACCCCTCTCTTTTCTCACTTCGATTAAGTCCTTCCAAACCGCATTCACCCTCTCCGGACAACCGAAAACCATGGCCACATACATTTTTTTTATCTGATGCTTTGCAAAAGCATATTTCACCTCGGCGGTCGTGGCCTCCTGATCCGCGACCAGAATCACCCCGGATGTCCCGCTATCCAACCGATGCAACAACCACACCTTCCCTCCACCCTTGTCCGGAGGCAAATGATACGCCTCATCCTTCAAGGAATAACTACAGGTAAACAAAGCCTTCGCGTCCCGACTCCCCTCCTTCGGTTGCGATCGAATCCCCTCCGGCTTGGCCAAGGCATACAACCCCTCTGGCCCCACCGATGCCACAGTCACCCCCGGCCCCAACGGCCAATTGACGTTTGCCTCAATTCCCACTTTTCTCGCCCTCCGCACGCTTCGCTTGAAAAAATTCCCGCAACAATTCCCGGCACTCCTCGGACTTCACCCCTCCCCTGACCTCGCATTTGTGATTCAATCCGTCGAATTGCAGCAAATTTAAGGCCCCTCCAGCCGCCCCACCCCGAGGATCCGCCGCCCCGTACACTACCCGCTTGACTCGGGACAAAACCATCGCCCCCGCACACATCGGGCACGGCTCCTTCGTCACATACACCGTTGCCTCGGTTAAACGCCAATCCTCCAGTTCCCCCGCAGCCGCCGTCACGGCCAACATTTCCGCATGTGCCGTCGCATCCTTTAACTCCTCCACCTGATTATGGGTTTTCGTGATAATCCTTCCCTCGACCACAAGCACCGCGCCCACCGGCACCTCCCCCTTCGCCCCCGCTTTGCGGGCTTGGCGTAGGGCC